>Ga0307516_10006969_pt1 | contig 13108 bp, 8 predicted proteins | sample 19_EM_MG_FD_203310 | JGI IMG/M metagenome (GOLD analysis project Ga0307516, IMG submission 203310) | Populus trichocarpa ectomycorrhiza microbial communities from riparian zone in the Pacific Northwest, United States - 19_EM | ecosystem: Host-associated > Plants > Roots > Unclassified | place... | reverse complement strand
TTTTTTATTTGAATATATATTAAAATAATAATTTTAAAAAAATATTTTTTACATCAACACATTAAAACAATTTAAAATTATAAAAAAATTAATTTGAAGCAAAAACAAAATTTAAAAATTTTCAAAATCCTTTTTTAACGCAAAAACAAACATAATATAATATAATCAAATTTGATTAATTTAATAGGTTAATTTATAATTTAATTAAATTATTTTTTAATCAAAATGTCATTATTTTAATAATTTTAAAATAATGTTATTTTTATTTATAAAATAAAAAACTATAATTTTAAAATATGATCAAGAAATCAACCCGTGATTAGATGCGGATCAATTAAAAAAATTAATCTAAATTTTTATTAAGTTTACAGCTTCTTTTTTATTTACTAGCCAATCCGGTTTTTAAAACAAAACCAAAAACTAATTTTTGAAGTTGACTTTAGGAGTAGATGCATCAACAAATAATAGGTCTCTTAATCAATTTCTGAAACACAAACAAAAAAAGAAAAGAGAGGCAAAATGCTTCGATTGGATTCTTCCATTGTTTCAGTGCTTGTAATTCTCCTTTCATTTCCTTTCTTTATAGTTTCCCTTCCAATTCAGGATAAATTTCTTAAATGTCTCTCACTAAATTCTGAATCCTCCTTTCCTTTCTCCACTATCTTGTACACTCCAAACAACTCTTCATTCACTAATGTCTTGCTATCCACTGCTCAAAATCTCAGGTTCGCATTGCCTTCAGTGCCGAAACCTGAGTTTATTTTCACACCGTTGCAAGAATCCCATGTCCAAACTGCTGTTGTTTGCTCAAAACAGCTTGGAGTTCAGATTAGAGTTCGCAGTGGAGGCCATGACTTTGAAGGACTCTCTTACACCTCCGTAATTGATACACCTTTCGTTGTGGTAGACCTGGGCAAGCTTCGTTCCATTAGCGTTGACATCAAGCGTAAGAGTGCGTGGGCTCAAGCGGGTGCTACAGTTGGTGAACTTCACTATAGGATTTCAGAGAAAAGTAAAAATCTTGGCTTCCCAGCTGGTGCTTGTCCCAGTGTGGGTCTTGGTGGGCACCTTTCAGGAGGTGGATATGGCCCTTTGTTTAGAAAATATGGCCTTTCTGCAGACAATGTCATTGATGCTCGTATAGTTGATGTTCAGGGAAGGCTCCTTGACCGGAAAGCCATGGGAGAAGATCTTTTTTGGGCAATCAGAGGAGGTGGAGGAGCCAGCTTTGGAATCATTACTGCCTGGAAAGTAAAACTGGTTCCTGTACCATCAACTGTGACAGTTTTTAGGGTTTTCAGGTTCTTGGAACAAGGAGCTACTAAGCTCCTCTATAGATGGCAACAAGTTGCTAATAAATTTGATGCGGATCTTTACTTAGTCGTTGGCATACGACCGGCTATTGCTAGTGACACAGGTAAAAAAACTGTAAGAACTATCTATAGTGGCTTGTTTCTTGGTGATACCAGCAGACTCCTCGAAGTGATGCAAAAAAGTTTCCCTGAATTGGGTTTAGCAAGGAAGGATTGTATTGAAATGGACTGGATCGGTTCAGTTCTTTATGAAGCTTTCTTCCCCACCAATTCAACTCCTGAAGTTTTACTTCAGAGGAAGAATTTATTCCCGGCTTACACCAAAAGCAAGTCAGACTTTGCCCAAAGTCCCATATCCGAAACCGCACTCAAAGGGTTATGGAAAATTTTCTTCCAAGAAGATAAGCTTGCTACCTTACTAATTCCTTATGGTGGGATGATGGATAAAATTTCAAAATCTGAGATTCCTTTCCCTCATAGAAAGAGTAACTTGTTCATGCTTGAGTATGCGACCAACTGGAATGATCCCTCGGAGAGTGCAACTCAAATTGATTGGGCTCGGAAGGTTTATGAGTACATGACACCTTATGTTTCCAAGAATCCAAGGGAAGCATACCTCAATCACAGGGACATTGATCTGGGCATGACCGAGAAGGCTAACACAAGCATCGAAGAAGCAAGGGTTTGGGGAGCCAAGTACTTCAAGGGTAACTTCAACAGATTGGTAAAGGTGAAGACCAGAGTTGATCCTGAAAACTTCTTCAGGTATGAACAGAGCATCCCACCTCATCCTCGTTCCATGAAAAAATGAAACTGTTTGGCTGGAGAAAGATTGTTTAGATATGTTTCTAGGTGTCTTCACTAGTCCTGTGTCCTAGATTAAAATTAATAAGAAATTGAGTTCATCAGGGTTACAGTATTATTGTAAAAGAATGGTGTAATAAACTGGCCATTCCCTCTTATAATGTGAAACTTCTTCAGGCATAAAATATTCGAGTCACATGCATCCTCGGTTAAGAAAAAAAAAATATTCAACTAATATATTGTTAGACAACAAGCAAATATTTATTTTCTTCATTCTCTGGATTGTGGGCATGCATCAGTTGGTAGACTCAGAAGTGTATTATCTCCAGTACATTTCTGTGTGACCAGAAGCTCTCATAGTACAGAATTACCAGCAAGAGCAGATGCATCAAATCTGTGAAGCTGGGTGCTTGATGGAATTCTCTCTGACAAGTTATTTTAGAAGACCGAGTAACCCACAAATGTTAGATCAGGCTTGGTGGCTGGAATTATGCCGGATGATTGATTTCCTGAGAAATCAAGTGATCGCAACTGTTTCACTGGAGTGATTAGTCCGGTCAAATTGTTCATCAATAGGCTCAGCACAACCAGGTCTAAATGACTCATTATGTATTCAGGAATTTCTCCCATTTAATTGTTTCCAGCCAGATCAACAATCAGCGGCCGACTGGGGATCTGGTCACGCTCGAACCCTCTTCCTCTCCATCAAATCGAGGCTTCCTAGATTGGTTGGCAACGGAGATTATTGAAGTGATGTACGTACTACAACTCTTATCATTTGATTATCCTTTCTGAAGCCTGAAACTAAAGTTCTCGAGGCAGTTTGGTGTGATTTCTGAGAAGAATTCAATGAGGTCCAATACCTGAATTGATGTTGGTTTGCACGGGTGCTGTGGGGTATGCTTCCATAGAAGGAATTAAATTGTAGGGAAAGAAATATCGTGACTGACGGGCTTTCCTCGATCCAAGCTGGGATTTCTCCAGAGCCCAGATAATTTATTTCAACTTAGTTCCAATATTTCAACATACTGAGATTCCATGAAACTCCATGGAGGCTGTTGTTGCATAAATTCAATGCTCAAGCTGCAACAATGATCCCTTGGAATTTGAAATTTCACTTGACTACTTGTTGCAAGACAGCCTTGTAAATGCAAAAAGCTGAAGATATCCACGACATATGATCGCATTCAAAAATGTCATAGGCCTAAAGTTACAAGCACAGGCAGACAGGAAGGATCACTTGGAAAGAGTTCAGATTATCAGGGATCAGGCTCGAAACACAATGCACAATGAATTTGTCAAATCACTCAAATCCAGGCTTTGTTCCAATAGCTGCTCAGCAATTGATCTCTCCATCATTACCAAAGTCCAGATTTTTTATTGAGGTTTGCTTCAAGAAATTATTTATTCTCTTTTTTAATCAGTGTTATTATTTCAGGCCATAAGCCACAGAACTTTGCCAGCTCATGTGTCCATCCCAATAAAAGACTACCATGCATTAATTAGATATAGCTACCAGAACATAAAATGTAATGCGGCAATGTTTAGAAAAGAATTTATAGAACATGACGGAGAAGATCATCTCAAAATGTTGAGGTTCATTCAGCATAAATCACTTGAGCATCCTTCCACTTTCATTATAAGACTAGCAACAGCATTAAATTAATCCACCGACTACAGGCACAGCTGTTACATAACACATCAAAATATGTTCAACCTTGAAGCAGAAAGAAAAAATTCGATACTTCGAGTAAAGACAGATGATTCGAAGAAAGGTGATTTACCAAACCATGAATACAGCAACAAGCTACACAAACAATGATGGAGACTTCTCCACAAGCAAAAGAACCATGATTCTGGGGCAGCAGAGAATCCTGGTAACAGAAACACAGTATTAATAAACAAATTATAAGTCTGTAATATTTTTTTTCCACTTAATTATGAGCAATTTGAACCAAAGCCAATGCTGGATAACCAAAAAGAAGAATAACATGTTACCTTGTAAACATAATGTGTAAAGACCGTCTCTCAAACCTAACTGCAAGAGTTTGGGTGTAGCCTTTTTTGTTTTGCCCTATGCGCTCTCAGTATCAAGCAGAGGAATTCCAATGATTCATCCAAAAACTGGAAATAGCCATGTCTCCAAGAATGCTTGAGCAGTAATGCACCCGAAAATCCAATAAAAAATACAAAAAAACCATTTTCCATGCCAATATAAAACCACATACTGAACTCATGCACAGTTTTTTGATTGTCTTGGATTACATCATTCATCGCTGGACTTTGAGGCACATCAACATCTCCAAGGCATTTCTGGGTGACTGGTAGACCACACAGTGCAGGATTGCCTGTAAAAGCTGATGCATCAAAGCTTTGAAGCTGAGTGCTCGATGGAATTTTCCCAGACAAATTATTGCAGGAGACATTCAAGCAACTTAAAAAATTTAGAGCAGCCATTGTGAGTGGAATTGCACCATAGAAATGATTTCTTGACAAATCAAGAGATTCTAACAATTTCAAATGATCAATCTTTTGAGGGATTACTCCAGTTAAATTATTTCCTGACAAGTTCAGTGCAACCAACTCAAGCAGGCCAGTTATTTCCTCTGGAATTTCTCCAGATAAATTGTTGCCTGAAAAATCAATGACACGCAACAGTCCAAGATTTCTCTCAAATTCATAATCTCTTCCTTTCCATCCAACCCATGCCTTATTGATATAGTAGCCTCCAGAAAAAACTGCTCCACGTCTCTTTGTCAAGTAAAGATTGTCAATGACAGTTTCTGCTTCCCCTCTTAGAACCATAGCAGTTAGATTGTTGAGACACTCTGGTATGGCTCCAGTGATATTGTTTAGGGAGAGGTCCAAGATCCTAATATTTCTTAGCTGACAAATATGTGGCGGGATGCTTCCAATGAATTCATTAGATTGAAGGGAAAGGAACATCAAAGATGAGAGGCTTTCTCCTATCCAAGCTGGTATTTCTCCGGATAATCGATTTTCACCAAGGTCCAAAAATTTCAACATGCTACAGTTTTTTAAAGACACGGGCAATTCTCCGTAGAGTTTATTGTTGTGTAAACTCAATGTTTGAAGGAGAAACAATGATCCGACAGAGCTTGGAATTTTGCCTGACAAGTTGTTGTTAGCCAAATTCAGAACAACCAGTCCCTTCCAATCCATGAAACAATTTGGAAGTTGTCCAGACAACAGATTGTTTGACAGATCAAGGAAGCTCAATACCTCACCAGCAATATTGCATATGTAAGAAATTGGCCCTGAAAATAAATTGTTAGAAAGAATCAATGAGGATGTCGTAGAAGGAAAAGCTGGCAGTAGACCCTCAAACTGATTAAAACTCAAATCAAACCCAGGGAATGTACCATCAACCACATCAACTGACAATAAATCTGGCAGCGTTCCACTCATCAAGTTGTGAGATAGATTTAAGAAAGCCAAGGTAGGCAACAGGTTCCAAAACCAATTAGGGATTTTATCTGAAATATTAGCACTGGAGATATCAAGCAAATGGACATTTCTCTGAGTTTGAAGCCATTGTGGGAAAAAAGGCCCCAAGTTGCATGAACTAAGACGAATGGTGTTCAATTGAAAAGTGGGGTCCCACTCAGATTTGAATCTCAAAACCAAGGAATTGTAAGACAAATCCAAGTTCTGTAACTTGGAGAGGTTAGAAAAATGTTCTCCAGACACCACACCTTGAAAAGAATTAAAAGAAACATCAAAATGCTCAAGCTTGGAAAGGAATCCAATACTTTCAGGTATACACCCATTGAGTCGATTATATGAGATATCCAATTCTCTCAAGGAAGAAAATCTAGCAATATCAGGCAATGGACCATTAAGTTGATTCTGACATAATCTCAAAATCTCCAGTGAGCTCTCTGTGCGTCCATATAAGTTCTGCACGAGATCCGAAAGGTCCTCACTGATATGGTTGTGGCACAAATCTAGCACATGCAAGCTGCACATCTCCCCAAGAGATCTTGGAATGCCACCTTCAAGCTGATTACTGGAAAGAACAAGTTTTGTGAGAGCACTCATGTTTCTGAATGCATCTGGAATCGAACCTTTTAACTGGTTACCAGAAAGGTCAAGGTCAACCAGGCTTTTATTAAAGTTGTACAGCCAGGGGTATATCGCAGAAGAAAGATTGTTATTAGAGAGATGAAGGACAGCAAGAAATTTAGAAGAGTTGACAAAAGGAGGTGAAGGAATTATATCTGGAAGACTACACTGATTCAATCGCAGTTCTTTTAGGTGCGGGAGGTTTGTAATCACTTGCAGCCAGTCATTTACCTTACTGAGGTTGGAACCACTTAAATAAAGACGCTCTAGAGAAGAAAGATGAGAAAGCCAGTCAAGATTTTCTACACTGCCATCAAAACTATAGCTGAGGTCAAGAGATTGCAATCTTGAGAGGTTCCCAAGCTGATAGGGAATAGTTACAGTGAAAAAGTTGTATGAGAGGTTCAAGTATCTCAGGCTGGTTAAGGAGCCAATAAAATCCATTATACTCTCATCAAAATTATTCAAACTCAGGTCCAAGTAATTCAAATACTGTAACTCAAGTAATGAATCACTAACCTTACCTATTAGAGGCGTAAAACGATCCTCGTACACAGGTGAGGAATGGAGATCAAGCAAAGTAACATGACCAGTTATGTTGTCACAGCCAACTCCTATCCATTTGCAGCAATCTCTTTTCTCTTCTTTGCCCCCCCAAGAAGAAAGAACACCATAATCATCAATAAGGTCTTCTTTGAACTGAAGAAGTGCTCGTCTCTCCCTCTCTATGCACCTAAACTTTGCACCTCTTACCCCTGTAATGAATTCAGGAAGAGGGTTTATGTGCAACAATACAAGCACAATAAGTGGAACATATTTTTTGTGCATTATTATCACTATGATCAAAATAAAAAATGAAGCTTGAGAGCTTTGTTGGGTTCTTTTAGTTCTGGTTTCTGGGAAATCAGGAACTATAAAAAAAAAAAAGCCAAGTTGACTTGGAAGGTTGACTCATCAAGTCTGGAGTGAGGTAGAAGTTTGATTTTGTCACACCCCACCATAAAATACTTCCAGCACAAGGCCATTTATTGTTTAGTGACTCTAACGAAACCAAATTTTAATTTTAATCCATTAATCTACAAATTATAAGACAATCAACTCCTCTCATGATCATATTCATCGCCAGCACAGCCTAGTAGCCCACCACCTCTATTAGTGCATCAATACATAATTTTGTTATATGGAAGGAGATCCCAACTAAACAAAACAAACAAAGCTATGAACTTTCAGAGAAATCATTGTGGAAAAAAAACAAACAACTTACGTGCAATTGCAATAATTTGAACTATCTTAGAGATGGTGTGTAACAGACACATTCTCTCAAACAAGTAGCAGTATCAAATCCAAACCCAGTAACAAGCTTCAAAACCCAAAACCCAGAAACAAACTTCAAAACCCAAGCCAATTCAGCATACCAACAAGGCAATCATAGCAACGACACCTAAAAGATGCTAACCGAGGAACCAATAGGAGAGGAATATAAACAGGTTTCGTGTCATCGGAGATCTGCTTATCGGTCCACTTGTCGTCGGATACATGCTTGTTCGACCGCCAAAGCTGGTGGCCGTGGCATTGCTGCTGCTGTTAAATTCGAGAAAATGGGTCATCGGAGAGAGAAATTCTTTTTTTTTAATTTACTTACCTGGGTGCAATATCTCCGATCTTGTAAAACCAAAGGCAAGAAAAAACCTAGTTTTATTTCACTTCGTGCCCGTTCTGGAAGTAATTCCAGATTTTCAATTGGTATGAAAAGTTTGATATCGGTTAATTTTGACGTTTTGTTTTGAATTCTGTATTATAATATATAGTATAATTTTTGATATATTTTATATATATAAAAATATATATAACATCAGGGGTTTCAATGGATCGAATTGGAACAGGATTTCGCTCTACTTTTGACTTGGAATATCTAAATTCATCCTTCACTTTTTGCCTCTAACCTGGTCAGATCGGATCTGATGAAGAACTTTTTTCACCCGGCATGTTCCCTATCTGACCCACTTTTAATTTGATTAGATCAAGTTTTAAAAATAAAATCTAACTTAACAAAAAACAAAAAAACTATACCTTCATCCATAAATTCAAGAATTAAAATTAAATTATTGTTTGTGCAACATAAAAAAATCCAGACTATTCATGCCAGGCCTGAACAACGTGCCCTTCAAGCCGTTCAGGCCTAGACCGAATAGCACGCCCTCCTGACCTTTCAGACTAGGCTTGAACGGCTTGACATGCAAGAAGTTCAAACTAGACCCGAACGGACTTCTCCATTCAGACCAAGCCTAAAACAGGCTGACCACCATGCCTTTTGAGCTCAGCTCAACACCCCGCAAATTCTTAGGCACGCACCTTGAGGCAAAGCGATTAGTCTCAGGGAAGTCAGTATTTTGTCGCATTGTCCTTGGTAACCCACTCTTCTTAGCCAATGGCTATTTTTTGATCACACAAGGCCAAGAGCTACGTTGCTCATCCCCTCCTCCACACATTATTCTCCTAGCCATTCACATCTCCTCCTGTCAACACCTTCTAGTCACCACCACCTCCTAGCTCCTCCTGGTCACTACCTAATTCACATATCCTAGTTGTGAGTAGTTGGATGCCCGCGCCATACAATAGGTTTATTTTTTATTTTCATAAAAAATAGTATAAAAATTTATAATACAAAAAATAATATCTTTTTAATATTAATAATAATTTTAAAAAATATATTAATTATTTTATTAATAGTTTTAATTAAAATAATAATAATATTTATAACATAAATGATAATATTTTTAATATTTATGCTATTAATTATAATAAAAATAATATTATTTATAACACAAATAATATTATTTTTTGTTCGTTATTAAGAATTCCAATGATGATTATAACATAAATAATAATATTTTTTAAATCAATACTTTGAGTTATAATGGACATGGGCGTGGACACGTCCAGGCCTAACATGGAGTTGGACACAGACGTGTCCAGACCCAACGTGGGGTTAGGCGTGGAAGTGTCCCGGGCCAATCTGACAGTGGCTGCAGACGCGGCCAAACCCAACGTGGGATTAGGCGGGGACGCGTCCAGACCTAACACAGACACGTTGAGGCCCAACATGGAGATGGATGCGGACACGTCTAGGGCCCACATGTTGTTGGTCGCAGTCGCGTCCAGACCCAACTTGGGGTTGAGCGTGGACACATCGAGGTCCAACATGTCATTACCACCAAAGATAAATCATATAGTTGATTTGAAGGATAAAATTAAAAATTATTATTATTTGTGCCATAAATATTATCATTTTTATTATAATTGAATGTATTAATATTAAAAATACTATTATTTGTGTTATAAATATTACTATTTCTATTATAGTTCAAAGCATTAATATCAAAAAAATTATTATTTATGGTTTAAACATTTGTATTTTCATTGTAATTCAAAGCATTAATACACGTCCAGGTCTCGCCGTGTGGGGCGCGGGTCCGGCTGTGAGCCTTGGGCAAGGCAACCCAAGCGTTAAGTGTCCCCACGTGGGGACGCGGTCCTGGCTCACGCCCAGGGCAAGGCAAGCTAGCCCCAACACCACATGGCGCTCGGGCCTGACCCGGCGCAATGGTAGGTCAGCCCCAGCGCCAAGTGTACTCACGCGGGAGGTGCGGGCATGGCTGACGCCCAGGGTAGCCCCATCAAAACTCGAAGTGACCATTTTCTCCTTAATCATCCCTTTAATGTCAAATGCATCACAGTGAAAAGACATTCTCACCCCTTCTCTATTACCTTTGCAACTCTTTATGGCAAGGGTTGGGTTGTCATTACATTGCTTTAATCCACAATGTTTTGAGTCTAGGTAAACAGTAAGAGGGGTGTCGAGCCCTTTTAGTATAGTGGGGGCGCGAGCCTGGTTGACGCCCAGGGCAGCCTCACCAAAACTCGAAGTGACTATTTTCTCCTTAATCATCCATTCAATACCAAATGTATCATAGTGAAAAGACAGCCTTACCCCTCCCTCGCTGCCCTTGCTACTCTTTGTGGCAAGGGCTGGGTTGCCATTGCACTACTCTAATCTACAATGCTTTGAGTCTAGGTAAATAGTAAAAGGGACACTGAGCCCTTTTAGTATATTGTTAATTCTCGTTTCTTGTGAGTACTACCACTTCTATTTAACACCTTCATATTATATTATTTATTTTTGCATATCATTTTGATGTGATAATATCAAAAAATAATTTTAAAAAAATAAAAAATATTATTTAAAAATATTTAAAAATAAAAAATATTTTAAACAACCACCACAAATATACTGTTATACATCCTTTTCATTTACTGCTTTATATTTGACATATAAAAATAAGATTAGGATTGCATGTGTGGTTCTGGTGTCCATGTTGTACATGGGTCTTTGATTGCTCCTACTGTTGGACTTCATTTAAAATTTTAATATAAATATATAAACAATTATGATGGATGAATTGTAAATTATTTTAATATATTTTTTTAAAAAAAATTCATCAAGGAACAATTATTATAATACACCAGATACCACCATAAGCTTCGACGTCACAGCACAATTTACCATTGAGAAACTCCCAGTCATTTTCAGAGAATGACAAACAGGACTGCCCAATCACATAAGCAACCTATGCTAAAAATTAAAAAAAAAAAAAATATTAAGAAAAGTTTATCACATGAGATGAGAGAGAATAACTTTTAGGTAAACGAAAATAATATAATATCCACCCAGGAACAATGTAGAAGGTACTTGATGTGTGATGCTAACAGTGGGTTAGGTTGCGTTAATTTTTACATTTAAAAAATATTTTTAAAAATTTTATCTTAATTTTATTTTAATATAATAGTATTAATAATAAATTTTAAAAAACAAAAAAATATTTTAATATATTTTTAAATAAAAAATTCATCAAAAAACAATTATTGTCACAGTTACCTTGATTGATACAAAAGCAAAGCAGGACATCACTCTTCTGACATGTTCACAGCATCTTCTCATGCCATAAATCAGGTCCCCTGCAGCTTCTAGCTGTCACCAAAAGCACTACTGCACCTCCTTCAATCTTCACATCTGAAATTCTTGAGACTGGAGAGTCTCGGTAGAGATGAGTGATCCCAAGTATGCTTATCCATACCCTGCTCAAGGTAATCTTTCTCATCTTTTATAATCTCATCTGCTTGCTGCTGCTGCTGCTTCTTTCTCTTCTGACACTCCTTTCAAAGATGCAAGCTTCGTTTTTCTACTTAATTATGATATGGGGTTTTCCTCTTTTTCTTCAGTCTATGTGTACAAGGGATTCTCTTTAGGATCGCTCGAGAATCGACTTATGTCTTGAAGGATTTTTTAATTTTTTTTATCCTTGGGTTTTCGTTTTATCAGATCTTATGATATCATCATTTTTCTTTTGCTCTTGATATTGCACATCTTATGCTATTCTAGTTCCTTTTTCAAGATTAATTATGTTTATCTTGAGATCATTTTATGGCTGTTTCCTCCTTTACTTTTCCCTGTGCTGGCAGGTTATTATCAAGGACCTCCAGTGATGCCACCTCCACAATATTATGCTGCTCCACCACCTCGGAGAGAGCCTGGTTTCCTCGAGGGATGGTAATTCTTTTGGAACTTGTTAAAATACCGACTGAATTATATGGATTAGAATACCCAAAAAAGAAAGAAAACCCTTGTTTTACTTGTCTTGCTCTTGGTTCTTGGTCTATGAAAGTGGCATAACATAAGTATTTCTTGAATTTCTGGTTACAGCCTTGCAGCTTTGTGTTGTTGCTGCCTTATTGACGAGTGTTGCTGCGACCCCTCCATCCTCTTTATTAGCTAACAGAGCCATATATTATGCTTCTTGCACGAATAATTATAGTTTGGTGTGTGTTATGATAATAGAGTGAATGAACTCTGTTATTTATTACCCTGGAACATTTTACTATATGTATATAATATGGTCTCCTCTTGATCTTTCTTCGTCTAGTGGTGCACAGTGGATTCAACAATTTTATTTCTAATTAGATGGTGAATAAAGGAATAAAGAACTATATATATGATTGTTAGTTAATTCCTTGAGCAGCAATGGTCCGACTAATAAAATATTTAAGAGGTATTATAGACTATGGTATTTTATATAGTGAATTTCTTACTATATTAAAAAAATATATAACAATGCTAACTGGATTTTAGAATCAAATAATATTAAATCTGGCTTTATCTTTATTATCAATGATGGCGCAATGTCTTGAAAATCATGCCAGCAAAATGAAGGAAATGATTTCATTTGCCAGATTCCAGAAACTGGCTTCAAATATAGTGAAATTCTAGCCACTGTTATTGCATTGTGTTGCTTCGAAGAATTGGCATTGAAGTTATCTTAATGAATTCTCACTCGAATAAGTTGCATGTATCTCGACTAATTTTATAAATCTTAAAGTTAATATAAATCTTTAAAAATCCTGAAATTTATGGAACTCGAACTGATAATCTCTAAAATAACAAATCTAAAATTTGATCAGTTAGCTATCTCTCGTTAATCTTTGATATCATTCCAGTTTATTATCGTTAAAGAAAATAATTAGCATGATTTAGAGATGTATCTATCTCTAGCCAGCCTATTCACACAGAAATTGAAGATGTGTAACACCTCGACACACGCATCCATTTTCGGCTTTACAGAACAAAATCTCGTGTTTACTTTATTAGATGGACCAGTTTGATTGAGTTAATTATTCATCAATCAACTAGATCAATTAAATTTTATTAAATTAATATTTTTCTAATTTAAATTAAACCCTATTCTAATTAAGATAGTAAATTTATCTAGCCAAGCAATCAATCCAAGCCCGGTTTAATAACTATTACACTGTTTGAAGACAAGTTAATAAGTGGAACTAACTTTGAAAGA
>Ga0307516_10006968_pt1 | contig 13109 bp, 8 predicted proteins | sample 19_EM_MG_FD_203310 | JGI IMG/M metagenome (GOLD analysis project Ga0307516, IMG submission 203310) | Populus trichocarpa ectomycorrhiza microbial communities from riparian zone in the Pacific Northwest, United States - 19_EM | ecosystem: Host-associated > Plants > Roots > Unclassified | place... | reverse complement strand
AAACTATAACATGGCCATGCGGGCTGGCCTTCCAAGTCCCACACATGCCTAGCCTTCTTTCTTATGTGTCAGCCCAACTTGGCTTATGGTTATAGGCTCTGTTTATGTAGGCCTTTATTGTTCTCCTTATTTTTAATTTGAATTCATTAAAATTAAATTATTAAAAATATTTGTAGGATAGTATTTATAAAATATTGTTTGGTTTTTACTTTTTTTTAGATAAGATTATATCATTCTTTTTTATATAATATCAACAATTGTTGTTTTTGTATAGCTCTTCATGATTTTTTTTAATATTTCTTGAATTTATTTGTTGTTTTTCTTACGCATGTCTATTTTTATTATCGTATGATTAAAAACAATGAATTCCAAAAATTTCTTCTTGTCAATGCACATACAATGTATTGTTTTTATATTTTCAATACATTTAAGTCAAGATTATCAATACGTAGTTTTTGCTTATTAAAGCTTGCTTTTATGATTATGATAAATTGTTGTCTAAAACTATTATCCTGATAAAATTCCAAAAAAAAGTAGCACATTAATAAGATAATGAGGTTTTAATTGAATATATATATTTTTTTATTCTTATTTCAAATCATCTAGATTTGTTTTACATTTATTCTAATTGCTTTCGATTTCTATTGTATTAAGAACCCAAGAGAAAAAAAAAATTTATTGAAAAAAAATATATTAATAAGAAAAGGAGGAATTATACTAAAACAATTATTTTATTTTTTAAATGAGTTGGAATAATTATTTATTTTTACAAAAACAATTTTATTGCACTATAATTAAGAAAACAAATTGGATGTATTCACCGCGTGACATGATCAGATATCTTAATATGTGTTTTTGTCTTAACTCACTGACTTAATCTTTGGTTAACGTTAACAATTTCTTAATATTTATTAACACATATAATTCTTGATTTATCTTATTAATCACATACATCAACTTTTGATTTGCAATTAAAACTTTTCAGGGTGGTGTAAAACAGGTTGACAACATCTATATATATTATTTCTTTTTGCATTGAAAGAAAATTGATTTGCCCGGTATTGGAGCTCAGGAACTTGACTAGTTTTGATTAGTTGATCTTTATACCCTTAATTATTGGTTAGTGTAAACTAAACTCCTCATTCCACTCATATGTTTCAACATAAGGCTATATCATTCTTAGATCGTGCCCAAGCATCATAGCCTATAAAATAAAACTATTGTTAATTAAATATTTTCATATAAAACAATTGTTTTTTTAAAAAAATATGAACGGAAAGGATCCATCAGTATGTATGGTAATGAACCATGAATCTTCTTGATTCGGTTCTTCGCACCAGACTGTGATCACCACAAGAAACACTTATAAATTACGTGTTGGATATAAGCATCTAAGATACCCTCCGAGATGTATGGAGGTCTGGAATCCCTCCACACTCCCATGTCTTCCCAGCCTAGAAGACCTTTATTTTTTTCCATATTTCTTTGATTCTTTATGGGCCTTGTACTAGAAATCATGCAACTTGGTTCATAGAAAATAATTATCGTTAAGATTATGAAAATGAAATTTTAACCTTTTTTAAAAAATATATATCACAATTTGAATTCAATCTTATCTAATAACAATGTGATTCTCCCATACTCTTCTGGAAATGTCATTGTCAGCCTACTCCCAATAAAAAATTTCTTTACACATAAATTTCATAAAATAATTAGTTTATTAAATTGAAAAAACTAACCAAATTAAATATTTTTAAAAACATATTTATGAATATACTAACCTTGAACTTTTCAAACCAAGTATCAATCATAGGCTTACATTTAGAATTTTTGGAAACCCCACTATATTGAAACAAAGGCACATCCATTGATAATTTCATTGTCGATGTTATCGTGTGAGCATCCTCCACATCTGTAAACTTGAAATTTCATTCATTCATTGAAATTAATTATTCATAAATTATCCATTGTTGTTGATTTTTTTTACCATACAGGAAAGGGAAACAAGTATCAATCATAAGCTTACATTTAGAATTTTTGGAAACCCCACTCTATTGAAACAAAGGCACGTCCATTGATAATTTCATTGTCGATATTATCGTGTGAGCATCCTCCACATTTGTAAACTTGAAATTTCATTCATTCTTTGAAATTAATTATTCATAAATTATCCATTGTTGTTGATTTTTTTTACCATATAGTAAAGGAAAACAAGTATCAATCATGGGCTTACATTTAGAATTTTTGGAAACCCCACTCTATTGAAACAAAGGCACGTCCATTGATAATTTCATTGTCGATGTTATCGTGTGAGCATCCTCCACATCTGTAAACTTGAAATTTCATTCATTCTTTGAAATTAATTATTCATAAATTATCCATTGTTGTTGATTTTTTTTACCATACAGGAAAGGAAAACAAACTCACATGTTGTGCTCAGGCTTCCACTGAGCAATATATTTTCTATTGTATACATCCTACTCAGAAGGGACATAGTTCGTCAATATTTTCATTTATAATTTTCAGTGGCAAAGTCCTGTAATGTTTTTCTAACTCTTTAGAACTCTCTGAGGGACTTAGTCCATTGATAATTCTATTGGTATTTTATATTCTATCAGTAGTTTTATCAGTATAAAATAGTAACTTTATACACAACAATAAATAATTTTTCTCCTCTTTTATCTTCTCTTCAACACTTTCTTACCAAAGACCCCTTGTATGCAAGCATGAGAGTTAACTTTATAGGTATAAACTAGAGAGGAAAGGACACCATTATAAAGAGGAAGAGTGGAAGAAGTCATGAGGAAAATTGGAGCTAAAAAACAAATAAGAAAAAGGGTCCTAGGTTTACTCAAGTCAATTTGAAGACATTCTTGGTAAATATTAATGTAAAACCCTAAATGTTTAACCTAGGGGAGAACCCTAATGTTGAACAACTAAAGTAGAGGAGAAATAACTTAGAAACAAGTGAAAATTGTGAAGAAATGATGAAGACAAATGGGTGTTGAAGAGGCCTAATGTTTTGGCCAAATAGGAGAGTTTTCAAATGTGATTTTTTGAACATGCATGTTGAAGATTAACACCATTAAACATAATTATGATGATTTCTTAATGAAATGAACAATCAAAAGATGTTTTGATTTGAATTTCCTTAATATTGAAGTGTTTGAATAAATGACTATAATTAGTATGAATAAGTTACACTAATATGTGAGCTTAGGAACACATGTTAAATTGAGAAAGAAAAACTAGGAAAGATATGTGGCAATTTAAAGGTGATGTTTTGGCCAAAATGAAGAAAATTTAGAAGGAACTTTAAATGTGTAATTTTACATCAAATTATATTGAATACCTTATTTTAAAAGATAATGATTAGAGTTAAGTTTTGTATATTTAAATGTTATAAATTGAATGGAATTGGTTAATGTTATGGATAAATTATAGGGAGTGTATGATATAGTAGCATGTTATACAAAAAGGAAAGAGTAGGGGAGAAGAAGAAGACTTCTTGGAAATGAAGTCTTGATTTTGGTTATGTTAAGGAAGAGTGAGGAAGATACTCTTCACAATAGTAGAACTAGAACAATTGTGTATAATCTAGACTATCATAAATGAATATGAGTTTTAATCTTAGAAATTATCACTTGGAAAGCATAAATTTTACTTGTACATAATCAAGTTAAATAATATATAGAGAAGTCTTGAAATAATATAAAGATGTGGATTTATGTATACGTGTTTGAAAAATGTTGAAATAGATACCTAAAAAACATGGCCCATAATCCAGCCAATCATGCAGATGGTGGGGAAAAAATACCTTTTATGATGTATTAAATGTTACACTTGCATGTAGCTAGGGAAAAGTGAACATAAATAGGTGAGTAAAGTTCATCTAGAGAATGGTAAATATAAAGAGGGTTGAAAATAACACAATAAATAAAGTATTATGGTAGATGTCATACCAACATGAATACATGAAATATTTTCAAGAAAATACCTAGAAGGATGTGTCCGTGTTGAATTTGATCAAATGGGAGAATATAGAGGGAAAATAATTCAATAAGTACAAATTGGTATAAAGAAATGGGTGATGTAAATGTATTATTATATGTTTTGGTACGAACATGAATATGTGAAAATGGTTCTAAATGATGTGTTGACATAAGTTCTCCTTGTGAACTAGGAGGGACACCGAGGACTGGATCATTGGAGAAGATCACGTTGCTGGAAGAGTAAATAGGTCCTTTTCCTTACTCTCTTATTTGAGTTGATAAACTTATTTTAATTAAGTTATTAGTGTTGAAGATTATTTTATGATTATTATTTCTCAATGAAAGGAAATCCTTGGGTGATCTTCATTATTAAATGAAGATTTGTTGTGTTGTTATTTCCAATTGCATGGAAATTGTTGTGTTGTTGTTTTCAAATGGAAGGAAACCATTGTGTTATTGTTTCTAATTGCATGGAAATCGTTTTGTTGTTGTTCCCAAATAGAAAGAAATCATTGTGCTGATGTTTTTAATTGCATGGAAACCATTGTGTTATTGTTTCCAAATGAAAAGAAACCATTGTTTTGTTGTTTTCAATTGAATGAAAATCGAAACCATTGTGTTATTGTTTCTAAATGAAAAAAAACCATTGTTTTGTTGTTTCCAATTGAATGATAACCATTGGGGTTGCCTATATTTTTGTATATATGGAGGTCATTAAGTGTTGTTTCTAACCAAAAAAAAAAGGAAATTATTGTATGTGTCTTCATCATGAGATGAAAACTAATGTAAAGTGGGAACTTCCAAAGAAAACAAAAATCCTTGGAGTCACCTCTCTAATATGAATGAAGATTTGTTTGCAGTACAAACTTAGAGTTAAAAATTATTAACAAATAAATGAATAGATAAGTTGATGAGAGTTCGAGAAGAATTGAATCACGTTTTAAATATCATATATGTTACAATGGTATGTGTTTAAAGAAAAATTTAAATGAGGTGTTATGTTTTGTATATTCTAAGGTCATATAAGAAATCGGTTGTGTTGGTTGTAAGATGAATGTTTATTTTGTGATATCATAAATTACATTAAACATAGGAGAATTTTTATAACTAATTCAAAAAAATAACAAATATTAATATTATGCAAGTCCATCTCATGCCGCAGGACCAAGTTAAACAAAAAATTTATGTAATTTAGTTGTAGAAATATTTTGGATATGTAATTCATTTTATACTAAGATGTTAGTAAATCAAACATATATTATATTTTGTAATTAATGTCCTTAAAGGGAAGTAAATCGGATGGTTAAGGAAGTAGGGGATATTAATCAAACTTAATTTTATTATTATGCTTTAAATCTTAACTTATATTTTAAACTAAACCTCTTCATTTATGCAAGTTAAAGACTAAAGTTATGTAATATTTATTTCTTGTAATACCTTCAATGCATATTGATCTTTGGCATGCATATGTTTGCATGAATACATAAGAACTTTTTTATTTTAGTGGAATGAAAAATAGTATAAAGACAATAGCTTCAATGCATACATATTAAACATATTGTTTTAACAGCCAAAATTAAATCAATAAATTACAAACGTCATTCTCCTCATAGCCTAAACTGCATAGGGTTTTTATTTCCTGTTAGAATTAGACTGGAAGGTGATTTTCATTCTCAATTCGCAAGCAATACTACCCATAATCCAAACTGTAATCTAGGTTGTTATGAATTAATAATTTTGTCATTTCCATAGACTTTATCTTCAAAGAGAACCCTAATCTCTTCCAAGGTCTTTCCTTTCATTTCAAGCAAACAGAAATAAAAGAAAACACCGCCCGCTGCTATAATTCCAGCAAGTGCAAAAAACATGCCTCCAAATGTTTACCTGTTTTTGAAACGTCATGGTCGTGATCCCACCTACCAACCTGTTCAAGGATATTGCCAAGCTTGAACCTTGCGCCCTTAACCTTGTCGGAAATATCTATGATGAGTAGACCCATGTAATTGGCATCAGCCACATTGAAAAGAAGGAGGATGCAGCAGCACATACGGCTGCTACACACAATGCAATGGCCCATAAAGCCTTACTGTTTGACTGCTCAAGATACTTTGAGAGCAGACCCAACCCAAGTAATGAAATGGCCATTCCTCTTGAGCCCAGCAACAACAGGGGCCGCCTTTCATACCTGTATAAAGCGGTCCCTCTTGTTGATAGCGAGCGATTTTTTTAATCGCTTCCTCTCACAGATATATCCTTTTTGTTTTCTGTGCATCATTGTTAGACCAGTGGCCAAAATATGTATAATGACAACAGTTACACATAAATGTCGCACATCATTATTATTGCAGCTAAACACTCATGAGATTCATAAAAGCTTAGATGTTAAGGCGCGTTGGATAGTATAGTTTGGTTCAATTTATGTTTTTATTTTAATAATATATTTGAAGATATCTGTTTAATTAATACGTTACAGTTTTGGATGAATTAATTTAACTGAGAATCTATTATTTATTTATTAAAATATTTACTTAATGCCTCTCAAAAACGTTGGAGAATAATTCATATCTGGATAGGCTTAGGTTAAAATGTCCTAAAGATGTTTCGACATCCTAAGGATGCACCCATATTTAGCCTCAAGAAACGAAAAAGAAAGATGAATCCAAAGAAAGAAAGTTGGGTATTTATATGTCAACTTATCAAAATCATTTCCATCTTTGTTCCTGTAAGATTGCTTTCCTTAATTAATAGTCATTAGCTTTCATATAGCAGCATTAAAAAGAATATCTGATAAACTTCTTAGGCAGCCATGATGTCATGGGTCTGTTAGGACGTGGCCTTAGGTGATCTGGACGTGGTTCTTGGAAACATGGGGTTGTTATGCAGTTAATTATTTGACTATTACGTTAGAAGGTTTTACGCATTCGTTATTAATTTTAGGTTGTTAAGGTGACCTGAACATGAGTTTTAGAAAAATAGGATTGTTATGTAGTTAATTATTTGGAAGTTATGTTAGAGTCTGTTACGGAGTAGTATTAATTATGGGTTGTTAATTGTTGCTTAATTTCAGTAATTGTTTTGTTATTTAAGTTGTGAGATTGAATAAAAAAGTATGCAGAATTTTATCCATACAGAGTACTAGGAGGACTTAGCCCCCTCGAAGTGGCTATTCAATTATTCTTTAATGATTAGCATCTTACAAGGGTATCAGAGCCGTTCAATCCATGGCTGATGGGCACAATACATGTTATTCACAATTGGCGGAATCTTTATCTTCCGTTAGGCAAACTCAAGAAATGCAGCGCTAAAATCAGGAAGCCTTGTAACAGGCAATTAAAGGCTTGACAAACCAATTACAACTGGTCGTTGCTAATGTGGACACCTTGGTCTATACCCACAAGAATCAGACAGAGGATACTCCATCTAGGTCAAGGTCCCACATACAAAATCCGTTATTTGAAGAACAGGGTGGCATTCAAACACGGGATATTCGTCTCGACTTTTCTAAGTTTAATGGTGAAGAACCCAATGGTTGGATTTATCACGCTAATCAATTTTTTACTTATCATCAAACCAACCCTCATCATTAAGTCTTTTTGGCTTCTTTTCACATGGAGGGTAAAACCCTCACTTGGTTTCAGGATTTAGAGGCCTCGAGTAGCATCACTAGTTGGGATGGTTTCACACAATCCTTACTTACCAGGTTTGGCCCTTCCATTTTGGATGATCTAATGGAGACTCTTACAAGGCTACATCAAACCACAACTGTGGAGGTTTACAAGTCCCAATTTGAGATCTTATCTAATCAACTTAAAGGGTTGGCAGAATCATACAAGCTCAGTTGTTTTTTAAGTGGCTTACGAGAGGATATTTGTTTCATGGTTCGCATGTTAAATCCCTTTAACCTCACAGTGGCTTTTGGTATGGTAAAAATGCAGGAGGAAAATATAGTTGCTTTCAGGCGGAGTTCACGGTTGGGATCTACTTCCCCACGCCCATTTCCTAACTCCCCTACATCAGATAAGAAGGCACTTGTTCCAATCCAACGTTTGTCCCCAATATAAATGAAAGAGAGGAGAGCAACGAGATTATGTTACAATTGTGATGAAAAGTGGGGGTCGGGCCACAAATACAAATCAACTCGTTTGTTTATAATGGAATGTGAGGATTCGGAGGGGGAAGAGCTGCAACCCATTCAACAGCCTCAACTTTTAGAAGAAGCCGATAGTCTTTCAGGAGGAAGTGAGGTGAATCCAGAAACAGCACTTGAGATTTCCATTCATGCTTTGGCAGGTTCTCCGAGCCCCAAAACCATGTGCATTCTTGGATATGTTAATGGTTGTGTTGTGGTGATCCTCATCGATACCAGGAGCACCCATAATTTCATGGACCCCTCAATTCAGCAACGAGCGCATCTTTACTTACAATCAACAACAAGACTCTTGGTGAGAGTAGCCAATGGGGACAGTTTGTGCAGTACAGGGAAATGTGTGGATATTTCGTTCCACGTGCAGGGACTTATCACAGAGATTTTTATGTTTTGACTTTGGGTAGTTGTGATATTGTGTTAGGAGTTCAATTGCTCAGTACCTTAGGGCCTATTTTATGGGATTTTGTTAAATTACGCATGGAATTTAATCTCTTGGATTCTAGGCATGTTTTACAGGGCATTACACCCATAGAAGTTTCCTTGATGAATGGGGAGCAGTTTGGAAGGGCTATGAATCAAGACAAGCAAGGTTTAGTATTACAACTACTTTTACCTGATGCATTTTGCATTTCTACTCTTGAAACTGACCCCTTCTTTGCTAATTTACTTGACCAATTCCAAGAAGTTTTTGGTGAACCCACCGGACTTCCACCAAATCGTGACCATAATCACAATATTATTCTCCAACCAGGGGCTAAACCAGTATGTGTTGGACCATATCGCTACCCCTATTTTAAAAAAACTGAAATTGAAAAAATTGTTAATGACATGTTTAGTTCGGGTATCATTCGACCTAGTCATAGTCCTTTTTCTTCTCCAGTTCTTTTAGTTTGTAAACAGGATGGTAGTTGACGTCTTTGTGTTGATTATAGAGCCTTAAATAAAAACACCATTAAGGCCAAATTTCTTATTCCTATTGTGGATGAACTTCTAGATGAGTTGCATGGGGCAACTATCTTCAGTAAATTAGACTTACGTTCCGGTTATCATCAAATTCGAGTTAACTCTGAGGATATCCCAAAAACTGCTTTCCGCACTCATGAAGGCCATTACGAATTTCTCGTAATGCCTTTCGGCCTTACAAATGCTCCAGCCACTTTTCAATCTCTCATGAATCATATTTTTAAGCCCTTGCGAAAATTCATGTTAGTTTTCTTTGATGACATTCTTATTTATAGCATAAATTTGGAAGAGCATCAACACCATTTAACATTGGTATTGAATATTTTAAAACATCATTAGCTTTTTGCAAAAAAACCTAAGTGTTCCTTTGGTTGTCAAGAGATTGAATATCTTGATCATTTAATCTCTAAAAATGGAGTCTGGGCTGATCCTAAAAAAATTGAATCTATGTTAAATTGACCTTTTCCTTCCATCCTTAAATCCTTAAGGGGATTTCTTGGTCTAACTGGGTATTATTGCAAATTCATCAAAGGTTATGGTTCTATTGCCACTCCTTTAACTTCTTTACTCCGAAAAAATTCCTTTGAGTGGACCCTTACAGCCAAAGAAGCTTTCACTACCTTTAAGAATATTGTGACCAACCCCCCTATCTTAATTCTTCCTGACTTTACTAAACCCCTTTATTATTCAATGTGATGCTTCTGGTTGTGGTGTAGGTGCTGTTTTGATGCAACAAGAAAGACCCATTGCCTTTATGAGTCAGGCCATTCATGGGAAGGCCTTGCACCTCTCTATATATGAAAGGGAGCTTATGGCCTTGGTTTTGGCAATCAAGAAGTGGAGTTCTTATGTTTTGGGGCAAACTTTTCGAGTGCAGACAGACCATCAAAGTCTTAAGTACCTACTTGAGCAGAAAGTAGGGACACCCATGCAGCAGAAATGGCTAACTAAATTGTTAAGCTTTGATTTTTTGGTGGAATACAAGGCAAAGAAAATCTGGTCGTTGATGCCTTGTCCAGGAAATTTGACAATGCACCAGTAATGCTGACTGCCTTGTCATTCCCTTCTGATAACTGGATTTCAAAATTACAGGACTCCTATTCAGAGGATCCCAAATGACAAAAACTGATTTCTAATTTTGTAGGACACAGTCTGGATGAGACCAAATATGACATGAAGGATGGGTTGTTATTTTACAGGGGCAGACTGTATATTAGTGATTCTACTGCTCTCAAGAATCAGTTACTCCACTTATCTTATGGAAGCCCTCAGGCAGGCCACTCAGGATTCCATAAAACTCTCTCTTGGGCTAGAGATAATTTTTATTGGATGGGCATGAAGGCTGACATTAAGAATTTTATTAAAGAATGTGATATTTGCCAACGCAATAAAAATGAGACCATCCACCTCGCAGGTCTTCTCCAACCTTTGCCTATTCCTACAAAGGTATGGGCGGATATCTCCTTAGACTTTATTGAAGGGTTGCCTCTTTCTAATGGGTTCAATGTGATTTTGGTCGTGGTTGATAAATTGAGTAAGTATGCACATTTCATCTTAGTTGTGCATCCTTATACAGCCACTAAAATCGCACAGATTTTTATTGCCAATATTTTTAAACTACATGGAATGCCTAGCTTTATTGTTAGTGACAGAGACCCTTTGTTCACTAGCCTATTTTGGAAAGAGCTGTTTAAATTGCATGGGACTAAGCTCAAATTTTCGTCGCCTTATCATCCCCAAACGGATGGTCAAACAGAGATTGTGAATAAATGTGTGGAGCAGTATTTATGGTGTTTTTCTGGGGAGTGGTCATGTTGGTTGCCTCTTGCAGAATGGTGGTATAATACCAACATTCATGCTTCTACTAAACTTTGACCATTTGAGGCAATTTACGGATACCCAGCCCCATCTTTGTTGGCTCATTCGTCAGGGACAGCTACAGTTCAATTTGTGAAAGACACCCTGAGGAGCCGGGATCAGATCTTGCGCCTATTACGTGGGAACCTACAGGTGGCCCAAGAGAGGATGAAGCGTTTTGTAGATTTAAAACGTATTGAACGACATTTTGAAATAGGAGACTGGGTCTACCTTCGTCTCCAACCATATAAACAACATTCGGTTGTGCAGCGCAAAAATCTCAAGCTTTCTCCCAGATTTTATAGACCCTATCAGATTGTAGAGCGAATTGGTGGTGTTGCTTATCGTTTGGACCTTCCCTCCACCTCCCTCCTTCATCCAGTGTTTCATGTTTTGATTTTGAAGAAGAAGCTGGGTGCTTGAAATATGCTGGTGACTACTATTCCTCCATTAACTGTTAGAGGTAGTCCACAAGCCGAGCCTCAAGAAATTTTGCAGCGACGCCTCATGAAGAAGAATGGACGCACTGTTAGTGAGTTGTTGGTTAAATGGAAAGGGTTGGAGATTGATGATGCCTCCTGGGTTGAATTTCATAAGCTGCAAAAAGACTTCCCTGACCTTGAGGGCAAGGTTTTCTGATGGGGGAAGGATTGTCATGGGTCTGTTAGGATGTGGCTTTAGATGATCTGGACGTGGGTCTTGGAAACATGGGGTTGTTATGCAGTTAATTATTTGGCTGTTACATTAGAAGGTTTTGCGCAGTCGTTATTAATTTTGGGTTGTTAAGGTGACCTGAACGTGGGTCTTAGGAAAATAGAACTATTATGTAGTTAATTATTTGAGAGTTACGTTAGAGTATGTTATGGAGTAGTATTAATTATGGGTTGTTAATTGTTACTTAATTTCAGTAATTGTTTTGTTATTTAAGTGGTGAGATTGAATAAAAAGGTATGCAGAATTTTATCAGTACTAGGAGGACTTAGCCTCCTCAAAGTGGCTATTCAATTATTCTTTACTGATTAGCATCTCTTACACATGAGAGCAGCATCCAGAAGAACACTGATAATTCTTAGATCCCAAGGGAGGGAATGGAAACATGATATATACTCGTAAGAAACTGCTAGTGATCAAACATGTCTGTGTATGTGTGTTTTTGGGTGGTCGTTGTTGTGCAGTAGAATCCTCCATTACCTGCAACTTCTTCAAATAGGAAAGCGCCAATCTACCACAGCACTCTCCATTTATACCTTTCTCGCGCTTTTCTTAGCATTGAGAGAATCCTGGTGTCTGTTCAATGATACAAAGCCTAATCTGAAAAACGTCTATTAGTAAGTTCCAACTAAATTCCTCACTTTATTGATAAAAAAAAGAAGGAATAATTATTTCATTTTATTTTGAGCGGAAAGCCTAAAAAAGTCAGTTAATTGCTTTGACCTCATAGATTGAGGTATCAAAAAAAAAAAATCAAACCCGAGTACTTGTTTCTTTATAATATCTAAAATTTATAATAATAAAAAAACTAATTTCAATCAATTCTCATGAACAATATATTATTAGTATTATTATTTTTAGATCATATACATAATAATTGAAAACAAATTATTAAAATTGAAATAAAAATTCATAATAACATTTAAAAACAATGTTAAAACTCAAGACTAAGTGAGTGTGCTAAAAATTTTCTGAGTTTCTAAAAAACCAAACAAAAAAGAAAAAGGAAAAAGACATCGAAGGTAGAGGCCTAGTGCCTAGCCACTATGTTTTATTTTTTTTATTAAACAAACGAATGATATGTTGTTCACCTTTTATTATTATTTTAAATATGACAGACGACAAATCATCTCTTACAATGTAAGGGCTAGGTCCAGAGCCTAGCCCACTAGTAGTAATCAGACACGAGCAAATTTGGAGGCCTTATGCCTTGCTTGTGTACCTGACCCTATTTTATAATTAAAAATAGACCTGCAAACTAGTAGTTCATAATAATTAAAAGCAGAAAAAAAAACAAAACAAAACTGAGACATGAGATGACATGGGAACTACAAGCAAGAGCCATGCTACAGCCTTCAAGATACCTCTTTAGAGAGAGAAACAACCTGCTATCCAAAGAAAGCATTATATTCTCAACAGGGATATGGATGCAACACATT
>Ga0307516_10006967_pt1 | contig 13110 bp, 11 predicted proteins | sample 19_EM_MG_FD_203310 | JGI IMG/M metagenome (GOLD analysis project Ga0307516, IMG submission 203310) | Populus trichocarpa ectomycorrhiza microbial communities from riparian zone in the Pacific Northwest, United States - 19_EM | ecosystem: Host-associated > Plants > Roots > Unclassified | place... | reverse complement strand
TCAAGTACCTGCCGCGGCCGGCGGGCACCGGCCCCAACGGCACGATCGCCGGCTACAACTTCTACATCAGCAACGACGGCCAGAACTGGACCTTTCTGAAGAGCGGGAACCTCAACGACTTCCCCGATCGCAGCTCGGAAAAGACGATCACGGTGGACCGCGCGCCGGCCATCGCACCGATCGCGAACCGCAACAACGTGGTCGGTCAGGCGGTGTCGTTCGGCGTCAGCGCCTCCGACCCGGACGGCGATGCGCTGGTCTATTCGGCCAGCGGCCTGCCCAACGGCCTGGCCATCAACGCGGCGAGCGGCTTGATCAGCGGCACGGTCTCGACGGTCGGCAACTTCACGGTCAACCTGCAAGTCGACGACGGCCACGGCAGCACCGCATCCACCACGTTCAACTGGAGCGTCGGCGCGGCCCAACTGGTGATCAACCCGGTGGCCGCAGCGCCGGTGGTCTCGGGTGGCAGCGCGAGCTTCAACGTCAGCTCGAACGGCAGCACCGGCACCCGCTACCGCTGGACCTTCGGCGACGGTACGGCGCAGACCGCGTACTCGACCGCAACGACGATCAGCCACACCTACGCGGCGCCGGGCCTGTACCTCGTGACGGTCGAAGGCATCGACCCGAACAACATCGTCACGACCCGCACCTTCCGGCAAGCGATCTACGCCGCGACCACCGCCAGCCGGCCCACGGCCTCGTCGACGGTCGCGCTCGAGCCCGGCACGACGCCGCGGGTCTGGGTCGTGAACCAGGACAACGACAGCGTCAGTGTCTTCGACGTCGGCAACCAGGCCAAGCGTGGCGAGATCGCGGTTGGCACTCGGCCGCGCAGTGTCGCGGTGGCACCTGACGGGCGCGTGTGGGTCACGAACAAGGGCAGCGCCAGCATCAGCATCGTCAGCCCGGGCACGCTCGCGGTGGTGCAGACCATCACGCTGCCCAGGGCCAGCCAGCCCTACGGCCTGGCCTTCGCGCCCGATGGCAGCGCGGCCTATGTCGTGCTCGAAGCGACGGGCGTGTTGATGAAGCTGAACCCGAGCACGGGGGCCACGCTGGCCAGCGCCAACGTCGGTGCGAACCCGCGCCACGTGTCGGTCGCGGCAGCGAGCGATCGTGTTTTCGTCGCGCGCTTCGTATCGCCGGCCTTGCCGGGTGAGGGCACGGCCAGCGTGCAGACCCAGGTCGGTGGTGTGAAGAAGGGCGGCGAAGTTGTCGTCGTGACCCCAGCGATGGCGATCGAACGCACGATCGTGCTGCAGCACAGCGACAAGGCCGACAGCCTGCTGCAAGGCCGCGGCATTCCGAACTACCTGGCCCCGGCCGTGATCTCGCCCGACGGCAAGAGCGCCTGGGTGCCTTCGAAGCAGGACAACCTGCTGCGCGGCACGCTGCGTGACGGCAACAACCTCGACTTCCAGAACACGGTGCGCGCGATCAGCTCGCGCATCGACCTCACCACGTTCGCCGAGGACTACGCCGCGCGCATCGACCACGACAACTCCGGCGTGGGCAGCGGCGCGGCTTTCCACCCGACCGGCGCCTACCTGTTCGTGGCGCTGGAAACGAGCCGCCAGGTCGCGGTCGTCGACCCGGTCGCGAAGGCCGAACTCTTCCGCATCACGGTCGGCCGTGCGCCCGACGCGTTGGCGGTATCCAGCGACGGCCTGAAGCTCTACGTCAACAACTTCATGGACCGCACGCTCGGGGTGTTCGACCTCACGCGCCTCGTCAATTTCGGCGAGCTGAACGCGCCGCTGATCACCAACGTCGCCGCGGTCGCGACCGAGAAGCTCGCCGCCAATGTGCTGACCGGCAAGCGCCTGTTCTACGACGCTGCCGACACGCGCCTGTCGCGTGATGCCTACCTCAGCTGCGCCTCGTGCCACAACGACGGCGGTCACGATGGCCGCACTTGGGACTTGACCGGCCTGGGCGAAGGCCTGCGCAACACCATCACCTTGCGCGGCCGCGCCGGCGCCCAGGGCAACAAACACTGGACCGGCAACTTCGACGAAGTGCAGGACTTCGAGGGCCAGATCCGAACCCTCGCGCTCGGCACCGGCCTGATGAGCGACGCGGACTTCAACACCGGCACGCGCTCGCAGCCACTCGGCGACCGCAAGACCGGCGTCAGTGCCGACCTCGACGCGCTGGCCGCGTACGTGGCTTCGCTCGATGCGAGCGATGCCAGCCCGCTGCGCAATGCGAATGGCACGCTGAGCGCCGATGCACTCGCCGGTCAGCAGCTGTTCCGCGGTGCCGGCCAGTGCCTGGGTTGCCACGCCGGCTCCGACGTGAGCGACAGCGCGGGGGGTGTGTTGCGCAACGTCGGCACGATCAAGGCGTCGTCCGGCAAGCGGCTCGGCGCCACGCTGACGGCGCTCGACACGCCGACGCTGAAGGGCGTGTGGGCGACCGGCCCGTACCTGCACGACGGCTCGGCCGCCACCTTGCTCGACGTGCTGACCACGGCCAACGCGGGAGGGCTGCACGGTGCGGCCAGCAGCCTCACGGCGGCACAGCGCAACCAGCTCGTGGCCTACTTGCAGCAGGTCGACGACACCAACGATCCGGTCACGCTGGCGACGATCGGCAGCCTGTCGGTGAAAGACACGGCGAACGCGGTCGACTGGTCGGTGCAGGCCAACTTCCAGGCCGGTGCAGTACAGTTCGGCGACCGCACGTACACGATCACGACGATCCCGGCGGCGCTTGCCGGTGGCGCGTGGCTGCGCAGCGCAAACGACTCGAAGGCCTACACCGGTAATCCCCTTGTGAGCTTCAGCCTGAACCAGCCGGCCGACGTGTACCTCACGCTCGACGACCGCATCCCCGCACCGCCGACCTGGATGGTGGGGTGGTCGAACACCGGCTTGAAGATGACGACCAGCGAAGGTGGCACCGCGCGCGGTTTCATCGTCTACACGAAGAGCTTCCCGGCCGGCACGGTCAACATCGGGCCATCGGGCCAGGTCAACTTCAGCCTCTACAACGTGATCGTGAAGTAGCGACCTTGATGAAACCCGCGGTGCTGTTGTCGATGCTGTTGCTGGTGCTGGGCTCGCCCGGCGCCGGCGCAGGCGAAAGCCCCACGCGCCGTGGGTCCGAGCTGTTCAATGGTGGCGCGCCCTTGCAAGGCACGATCGTCGGGCACAGCAGCGCGTTGCCGCCCTCGGCGTCGCGCTGCGTCAACTGCCATGCGATCGGAAGTGCAGCGCCGTCGTCTGCGGCCTCGGCTGCGTCATTCGGGCCGCTGCTCACGCCGCAAAGCCTGACCGGCGCCGTGGCACGGCGCGGCGGCCCGCCTTCGCGCTACGACGCCGCCGCCTTTTGCCGCTTGCTGCGCCAGGGGGTCGACCCGGCCTGGGTCGTCGTGCCGCGCAGCATGCCGCGCTACGTGCTGACCGATGCCGATTGCCACGCGCTCTGGGCCCACCTCATCGAGTCGAAACAACCATGACCCACGACATATCTCCACCGAGCCGTGCGCGGCGCCGCATGCTGGGCGGGGCCGCGGCGCTGATCGTAGCGCCTTTGGCCGCGAGCCAGGCGCTCGGGCACGGCAGCTTCGGCCCGGTCCAGCCTGCGCTGGCGGCGCCCGCGCTGTCGCTGAGCGACATGAACGGCCAGCGTGTCGCATTGACCGCCTTGCTGACGGGCCGTGTCACCGCCTTGCAACTGATGTTCACCGGCTGCAGCGCGACCTGCCCGATCCAGGGCGCGATGTTCGCCGACGTGCAACAGCGCCTTGCCGCAGACGACCCGCGGCTGCGCCTGCTCTCGGTCAGCATCGATCCGCTGGGCGACGACCCGAAGGCGCTGCGGGCGTGGCTGGCGAAGTTCGGCGCGCAAGCCTCACGCTGGAGTGCTGCGCTGCCCCAGATGAAAGAAGTCGACGCGCTGCTCGACTTCGTGCGCGGCCGCGCGCCGGGGGTCGACCGGCACACCGCACAGGCCTACGTGTTCGACCGGCAGGCCCGCCTGGTCTACCGCACCGAAGACATGCCGAACCCGCCGGAACTCGTGCGTTTGGTGAAGCAGGTGGCGGCACGCGGATAGAACGCGCGTGCGCTCGCAGAGCGTGCTCTGCCTCAGCGCGGCTGAGCGCGCGCGCGTGCTTTCAGCCGCGGCGCCGGCAGGCCCAGCGAGGGCAGCTTGCGGCGGCTCGCCAAGACCTGCTCGATGTCGACGTTCGCTCCGTCGATCAGAACGATGATCGCGCGTTCGGCCTTGAGCGGCGAGCGCGCGATCACCGCGTCGAGCACGGCGCGGTGCAGTGGCAGCGACTGTGAGGGCCCGTGAGGGCGTGACGTCGAGATCTCGAAGCTGGTGCGCAGCAGTGCACCGAGCGCCTTGCTCATCTGCCCGACCATGCGGTTGTGGCAGGCGCGCAGCAGGCCCTGGTGAAAGCGCAGGTCGCTGCTGACGTAGTCGCCGCCTTCATCGATCGAGCGTTTCATGCCGGCGTAGGCGGCTTCGATCTCGGCGATGTCTTGCGCAGTGGCGCGCTCGGCGGCCAGGCGCACGGCGGCCGGCTCGACGAGGCGACGCAACTCCTGCAGGTCGCGCAGGAATTCGCGCGACAGGCCGGCGCGCGACTGCCAGGCCACCACGTCGGGGTCGAACCAGTTCCATTGTTCTTCGGCGAGCACCCGCGTGCCGACCTTCGGACCGGTGACGAGCAAGCCCTTGGCGATCAGCGATTTCACGGCCTCGCGGATCACGGTGCGGCTCACGCCCAGCTCTTCGCACAGCATCGGTTCGGGCGGCAGCGAGCTGCCGACGGGGTAGCGGCCGGTGACGATGGCTTCGCCGAGCAGATCGACGGTGCCGCCGTGGACGTTCTTGATCATCGGGTGCTTTTCATTCAGCCTTCAGCCGCGCACGAACAGCGTGACCAGCGGCTCGCTGCCGAGCTGCCGGCTCCAGTGGCCATGCACGCTGGCGTCGAAGGTGGCGCCGGCAGGCAACGTGTCGGCCGAGTAGAAGTGCTGGCCGGCGGCGAAGACACGCGACGCACCGCCCTGCAGGCCGATCTCCATCTGCCCGCCCAGGATGAAGACCCATTGGGGCGTGACGGTGCAATGGAAGCTGCTGCGAAAACCAACGGGGCTGTGGCGCAGCTGGTAGCCGCCGCTCGGCATCAGGGCCGAGAGCATCGAGCTCGGCGTGCCTTCGGGCAGCTTGATCTCGCATTCGCGAAAGCGCGCGCGGCCGTCGGTGTCGGTGAACAGCTCGACCCGGGTGAATGTCGTGGGAGTGGTCATGAGCGGGGCGCTGCGGCGCTGAAGGTGGTGGCGAGCCAGGCGCACGCGCGCTCGGCGATCTGGTCGGCGGGCAGGGCGGCATCGAGGGTGACGCAGCGTTCGTCCGGGCCTGGAGGCTCCAGCGTCAGCAGCTGGCTGCCGAGCAGCGACGGCGGCATGAAGTGATCGGTGCGCGCTTGCATTCGCGCTTCGAGCACCTCGACGCTGGCGTGCACGTGCACGAAGGCCAATGCGCTCGAGGCCGTACGCAACTGGTTTCGGTAGCTGCGCTTGAGCGCCGAGCAGGAAACGATCAGCCCGTGGCGCGCGGCGCGGGCGTCGGCGAGTTGCTCGGCAATGGCTTTGAGCCAGTCGCGCCTATCGTGGTCGGTGAGTGGTATGCCCGAGGCCATGCGCTCCACGTTGCGCGGCGGGTGCAGGTCGTCGCCTTCGAGAAATTCGCAGGCCAGGCGCTTCGCGATCAGGCGGCCGATGGTGCTCTTGCCACAACCGCTGACACCCATGACCACGACCAGCGGTGCGGGCTGCTTGCTCACTTCAGCCCAGGCGCTTGCCCGAAGCGCTGTCGAAGACGTGGGCCTTGTCGGTGTCGATCACGAGGTGCACGGTTTCTTCCGGCTGTGCCGAGGTGCGGCCGTGGATCACGACGACGATCTGCGTGTCGCCCACCTGCACCAGCAGTTCGGTCTCGGCGCCCGTCGGTTCGACGACGATCACCTGCGCCGCGATGCCGTGCCCGGTGGGCGAGAGGTGAATGTCGCCGGGGCGGATGCCGTAGTGCACCGCCTGGCCGTTGCTGCCGCCCACCTGCGCCGGCACCGGCCAGCGGGTGCCGGCCGCTTCGACTTCGGTGTTGCCGCCCGAGCCCCGCAGCGTGCCCGCCACCACGTTCATGGCCGGCGAGCCGATGAACTGCGCCACGAACAGGTTGCCCGGTCGGTCGTAGAGCTCGAGCGGCGTGCCGATCTGCTCGATGATGCCGTCGTGCATCACGACGATGCGGTCGGCCATCGTCATCGCTTCGATCTGGTCGTGCGTGACGTAGACGGTCGTGGTTTTCAATCGCTGGTGCAGCGCCTTGATTTCGGCGCGCATCGCGACACGCAGCTTGGCGTCGAGGTTGGAGAGCGGCTCGTCGAACAGGAACACCTTCGGGTCACGCACGATCGCGCGGCCCATCGCCACACGCTGGCGCTGGCCGCCCGAGAGCTCGCGCGGGTGGCGGTCGAGCAGCTTGTCGAGGTTGAGGATGCGCGCCGCGTCATCGACACGCTGGTCGGTGAGCTTCTTGTCGGCGTTGCGCAGTCGCAGGCTGAAGGCCATGTTCTCGCGCACCGTCATGTGCGGGTAGAGCGCGTAGCTCTGGAACACCATCGCGATGTCGCGGTCTTTCGATTCGAGCTCGTTGACGACCTTGCCGTCGATCGAGATCTCGCCGCCGGTGATCTCTTCCAGGCCCGCGAGCATGCGCAGCAGCGTGCTCTTGCCGCAGCCCGACGGGCCGACCAGCACGACGAACTCGCCGTCGTGGATGTCGAAGCCGATGCCGTGAATGACCTTGACTGTGCCGTAGGCCTTTTCGATATTGCGGAAACCGACGGATGCCATGTGTGCCTCGCTTCTTTTCTTCGTCAGCTCTTCACGGCGCCGGCCGTCAGGCCGCCCACCATGTAGCGCTTGAATGCGTAGTAGATCGCCGCGGGGGGCAGCGCGTAGATCAGGCCGGTGGCCATCAGCAGTTCCCACGGCGAGTCGTCGGCCGAGAGGAAGTTGCCGAGTGCCACCGCGAGCGTCACGCTGGTGTCGTTCGACAACAGCAGGAAGGCGTAGAGGTACTCGTTCCACGCCAGCAGCAAGGCGTAGGTGCCCACCGCCACCAGCGAAGGCACCATCAGCGGCAGGTAGACGAGGCGGAACAGTTGCAGCGGCGAGGCGCCGTCCATGCGCGCCGCTTCGTCGAGCTCGTAGGGCAACTTGTCGGACGCCTGTTTGAGCACCCAGATGCAGTAGGGCGAGGCGATCGTCACCATCGCGAGGATCAGCGCCCACTGGCTGTTCAAGAGGCCGTAGTTGCCCATGGTCTTGTACATGGGCACCGCGAGGAACGCGGCCGGGATGAAGTAGGTGAACAGCGCCAGGTTCATCACCGTGCGGCCGCCGCGCACCTTGAGCCGGCTGATCGCGAACGCGGCCGACGTGGCGACGAAGAGTGTGATCGCCGCGACCGCCACCGCGATCAACACCGAATTACCGAGCTGCACCCAGAAGTGGTCAAGGTAGAAGTGCTGGCGATTGAAGACGATGGAAAAGTTCTGCAGTGTCGGTTCCTTGGGCCACAGCCGCCCCGAGGTGGCGGAGTCTTTCGAAGAGATCGCGAACAGGAACAGGTGGTAGACCGGGATCAGCGTCCAGATCAGCAGCGGAATGCCGATCAGCAGCAGCTTGGCCTCGGTGCTGACCTTCTTCCAGGTGATGCCCTTGCTCATTTGGACAATCGCTTCATCATGAAATAGACGAGCGGCAGCACGAGTGGCAACGCCACCACGATCGAGGCCATCGCCAGATCAACCTGGTCGAGCCGCAGGTAACGGATGCCGAGCGTGGCCAGCACGTGCGTCAGGTCGGCCGGGCCGCCGCCAGTGAGCAGGTAGACGCTGTTGAAGTCGCCCAGCGTCCAGATCATCGACAGGATCAGCGAGGTGACGTAGAGCGTGCGCATCGACGGCCAGGTGATGAATTTGAATTTCTGCCAGTTCGTGGCCCCGTCGACCGAGGCGGCTTCGTACTGTTCGGAAGGGATGGCCAGGCGCCCGGCGATCAGGATCAGGGTCCAGAACGGAAGCGACTTCCACACGTGCATCACCATCGACAGCCCGAGCGCGAGTGGTGGGTGGTTGAGCCAGTTCGGCCCGTCGGCACCGGTGAGCTTGAAGATCAGCGTGTTGATCACGCCCCACTCGGGGTTGAGCATGAAACGCACCGACAGGATCGTCGGAATAGAGGGCAGCGCCCAGGGCAGGATGAAGATCAGCGACAAGACCTTGATCCACCAGCGCTGCTGCACGAAGAAACCCGACAGCACCAGCGCGATCACCATCTTGATGTTGATCGCAACGACCAGGAAGATGATCGTGTTGACGACGGTGCGGAAGAAAATCGGGTCTTCGAAGAGCTTGACGTAACTCTGCGGGTGCCGCGCCAGCCACAGGCCGTAACCCACCGGGTAGAGCACGAAGATCAGGAACACGAGCACGTAGGGCAGCACCAGCATCCGGCCCCAGAACTGCCAGCGGTCAGGCGGGCGCTTGGGCGCGGGCAGGGCAGGGGCGGAGGCTGTGGCGGCCATTTCGGTGCTTCGTGTTGCGCCGGCTCAGCGCATCAGCGCGCCACGGTCTTGATGCGCTCGATCATCTCGTCGGTCGCCTTGTCGATCGGCATCTTCTCGTTGAGGATGCGGTTCGCGGCCTTGGCCCACACGTTCTCGTTGTTCAGCACCGTGAACTTGTAGTTCTTGGTGAATTCGAACGTGACCGTGCCGTTCATGAACTGGTTGTAGACCGAGAGGCGGTGGTTGTCGGCTTTCCAGAACGGGCTTTGCTGCGCCGTTTTCGTCACCGGGAACCAGCGGCCGAGCGAGCCTTCCACGTACGGCGTGAGGTTGGCTTCTTCGAGCAGGAACGCGACGAACTGCTTGGCCGCGGCCTTGTTCTTGCCGTCCTTGAAGATCACGCCGGTCTTCACCGCAGCGCGGTACACCATCTTGCTGCCGTCGGGCTTGTTCGGGAAGCCGGCGGTGCGCACGAGTTCGGTGTAGTTCTTCTTCGCGGTCGCGCGTTGCGCTTCGGTGAAAGTCGGGTTGTTGGCATCGTCGAGCCACTTCGCAGCGATCGAGATCGTGGCGTTGTGCGTCATCACCGTGGTCTTGTTGAAGAACGCGACGTTGTTGTCCGGGTCTTTCCAGCTCGTGCTCGACGGCGGCGAGCAGCCCTTGCTGTAGACCGAGGTGTAGTCGGTCAGCGCGTTGATCAGGCCCTGGCGCACTGTCGGGTCGTCGACCAGCAGCTTGCCGGCGTCGCTCACGAGCTTCACGTTGTAGGCGTCCATGAAGGTCAGGAACGAGAAGAACGAATCGCTCGAGTCCACGCCCAGCGGCTGACCGATGCCAAAGGCGCGGTTGCCGGTCTTGGCACGGTAGGCCGGTTGCACCTTGTCGCACCAGAAGCTCCAGTACTCCTTCCAGGTGGTCGGGATGTCGGACTCCTTGAAACCGGCATCGGTGAGCATGTCGAGCCAGTACTCGACGTGCATCGTCTGCTGCTTGATCGGGAACGCGTAGTAGGCGCGGTTCTTCGCCTGGTCGTTGTAGAGGAACGCGGTTTCGATCGTGTTCGGCGCGAAGCGGGCGCGGATCGGGTCGATCACGCTCGTGATGTCTTCGAGCTTGCCGTCATAGGCCCACTTGGCCGTGACCTGGAAGTCGTAGACGTCGGCATAGGCCACGTCGGGTGGGCTGCCGGAGTCGAGCGCAGCCACGGTCTTGGGGATCATGTCCTGGATCGGGTACTGGGAAAGTTCGATCTTGATCTTCGGGTGCTTGGCCTCGAACTTCTTGATCGCGGCGAAAAGGGCGTCGTCTTCCGACTTGTAGAAGCCCTTGACCCACCAGACGGTGAGCTTTTCCTGTGCGAAAGCGGGGCTGCCGGCGAGCAGCCCGGCGCTCACGATCGCACCGGTGATCCATTTTCCGAATTGCATGTGTGTGTCTCCTGGGGGGTGTTCTGCGCTCCACCGGAGCACGTCTTATCGTATGATGATTGAGCGGTCGGCACGACGGGAATTACCCGAAGGCCGCGCGGCTCGGGCCGGCCCTGCTCAGGCCGTGCCGGCGGTGCGCGCCACGGCGGCCGGGTCTACACCCAGCTGCGCTGCCGCCGCCAGAATCTGCTGCCAGGTGGTGGCGTCGACCGGCACGCCCTGAGCGCTGCGACGCGCACGCGACTCGCGCTCCGGGTCACCGGCCAGGCGCACCTGGTCCACGCCTTCGCGCGGCGGCGAGGCCAGCACCCATTCGATGAAGCTCTGTGTCTCGCGCTCGAACGCAGCGCGGTCGCCGAGCGCTGCCGGGTCGATCAATACCGACAGCATACCGTTCAGGATGCGCTTCTTGCCGGCGTCGGCGCTGTGCTGCGTCATGCCCGAGGCCAGCGCGCCGCCGAGCAATTCGCACAGAACGGCCAGGCCGTAACCCTTGTGCGCGCCGAAGGTGAGGATGGCGCCGAAGGGCTCGATCACGGAATAGCGCGGGTCACGCGTGGGCCGGCCGGTGTTGTCGATCAGGCTGTCGGGGGCCACCAGCTCGCCCTTGTTGTAGGCCACCCGCGTCTTGCCTTGTGCGAGCACGCTGGTCGCGAAGTCCAGAATCATCGGCGGGCGGCCCGGGATCGGCACACCGGCGGTGAACGGGTTGGTGCCGAAGCGCGCGTCGGCGCCGCCGAAGGGCGCGACGATGCCGCGCGAGATCACGTTGACGAAGTGCAGCGACACCAGGCCCGCGCCCGCCGCCATCTCGGCCCAGGCGCCGATGCGGCCGAGGTGGTGTGCGTTGCCGAGGGCCACGATGCAGCAGCCGCTTTGGCGCGCCCGATTGATGCCGAGCTCCATCGTCTCGCGGCCGATCACCTGGCCGAAGCCCTGGTTGCCGTCAAGGCGCAGCATGGCGCCGGCGTCGAGCACGGTACGCACGTGGGCATTGGGTGTGAGCCCGCCTTCGGCGAACGACTCGGCGTAGCGCGGCAGCATGCCGATGCCATGCGAGTCGTGGCCTGTGAGGTTGGCCTCGATCAGGTTGGTGGCGACGTCTTCGATTTCCTGCGCGCTGCTGCCGAAGCCGGCGACGACCTGGCGGACCGCCGCGTGCAAACGATCCACGGCGACGACGTGCACATCGCTCATTGGCACTCCGGCACTGGCGACAGCAGTGGCTTGCCGGCGAAGTGGGCCTGCAGGTTGCCGAAAGCCAGGTCGGCCATGGCTTGGCGTGTCTGCGTGGTGGCGCTGCCGATGTGCGGCGCGAGCACCACGTGCGGCAGCGCGCGCAGGCGCTCGGGCACGTTGGGTTCGCTCTCGAACACGTCGAGGCCGGCGCCGCCGATCACACCGCGCTCCAGCGCGTCGATCAGCGCGGCCTCATCGACCACCGAACCGCGTGCCACGTTGACGAGGATGCCTTTCTTGCCGAGTGCGGCCAGCACCTCGGCGTTGATCAGCTTGCGCGTGCCGGCGCCGCCAGGGGTGATGACGACGAGGTAGTCGACTTCGGCCGCGAGCGCGGCGGCACTGGCGACGTACTTGAACGTCAAGGCGGGGCGCGGGTTGCGCGCCGTGTAGGCGATGCTCATGCCGAAGGCCGCCGCGCGGTGCGCGATCGCCTGCCCGATGCGGCCCATGCCGACGAGACCCAGGCGCGCGCCGGACATCTTGCGTGCCAGCGGCATCGGCCCGCTGGGCCAGGAGCCGTCGCGTACGTAACGGTCGGCGGCCGGCAACTGGCGCGCGGCCGAGAGCATCAGGCCGATCGCGAGGTCGGCCACGTCGTCGTTGAGCACGTTCGGCGTGTGCGTGACGACGGCGCCGCGCGCTTTCGCGGCGGCCACGTCGATGCCGTCGTAGCCGACGCCCATCACCGAGATGATCTCGAGCTTCGGCAGCTGGGCGATCAGCTCGGCGCCGACCTTGGATTCGCCGCTCGCCGCGATGGCGCGGATCTCTGGCGCTGCGGCGGCAAAAGCAGCCGGATCGGTCTGGTGCAGCCGGTCGTGCACAGCGAAGGCAGCGTCGAGTTGCGACGCGAACAGCGGCGACAGCTTGGCCACGGAGAGGACGGAGGGGGAGGGCATGGCAAGGATTCCTAGGGTTCTACCGCAGGGCGAAAACAATCGTCATACCATAATATCGGTAACAGTCCCGGATGCCGATTCGGGTTAACCGGGGTGGTGATGACGCAAGGACCGAAAAAGAAGCCCGCAGAACTTCGCAGCCAACAGTGGTTTGGCCGCCAAGACCGCGACGGTTTCGCGTACCGCAGTTGGGTCAAGGGCAAGGGCGTGCCGCACGACCAGTTCGACGGCCGGCCGGTGATCGGCATCTGTAACACCTTCAGCGAGCTCACCCCTTGTAACTCGCATTTCCGCACGCTGGCCGAGCAGGTGAAGATCGGCGTGTACGAGGCAGGCGGGTTTCCGCTCGAGTTCCCGGTGATGTCGCTCGGCGAAACGCTGCTGCGACCGACCGCGATGCTCTACCGCAATCTGGCCTCGATGGATGTCGAAGAGAGCATCCGTGGCAACCCGATCGACGGCGTGGTGCTGCTGATGGGTTGTGACAAGACCACGCCTTCGCTGGTGATGGGCGCGGCCAGTGTCGACCTGCCGACGATCGGTGTGAGCGGCGGGCCGATGCTCAACGGCAAGTGGCGCGGCCAGGAACTCGGCTCGGGCACCGGCGTGTGGAGCATGAGCGAGCAGGTGCGTGCCGGCACCCTGAAACTGGCCGATTTCTTCGAGGCCGAAAGCTGCATGCACCGCAGCCACGGCCACTGCATGACGATGGGCACGGCCAGCACGATGGCCAGCATGGTCGAAGCGCTCGGCATCGGTTTGCCCGGCAACGCCGCCTATCCGGCGGTCGACGGGCGGCGCAACGTGCTGGCGCGCAACGCCGGGCGGCGCATCGTCGAGATGGTGCATGAAGACCTCGTGCTCTCGAAGGTGATCACGCGCGAGGCGTTCGAGAATGCCATCAAGACGCTGGCCGCGATCGGCGGCTCGACCAACGC
>Ga0307516_10006966_pt1 | contig 13112 bp, 20 predicted proteins | sample 19_EM_MG_FD_203310 | JGI IMG/M metagenome (GOLD analysis project Ga0307516, IMG submission 203310) | Populus trichocarpa ectomycorrhiza microbial communities from riparian zone in the Pacific Northwest, United States - 19_EM | ecosystem: Host-associated > Plants > Roots > Unclassified | place... | reverse complement strand
TTGGGTTTTTTTGGGTTTTCTTTTTGCCCCCCCCCCCCCCCCCCCCCCCCCCCCCCCCGTAGCGTAAATGCCAGGCATTCCTCGTGGCGCATGCTGCCTGGCGCGTATATTTCAGCGCCCAGGTCTCTGAACTAGTCATCAAGATGTTCCTGCCGGTAAGAGTAGGTGAAGGGGAGCGAGCTGACAAAGACCCTCCTTATTTTTGTGGCTCGGTGAAAGACCGAACATGCATGGCTCCGACTAGCTTCTCGTTCCTAAAATACGCGTTGTGCCGAACGATCACTGAGCCACCATATATGTGATATACGGTATGGCAGATTTATGTGTAGAAAAAAATATATGCTGACAATAACAGGCCCTAAGGTAACTAGTGGGCCTTGCCGATTGTCCCGGAAGCACAATCGACTGTCTCGTCACCCCACTTCAACCGGCCCTCGCCGCCCCCCCCGGTTCGTCCCGCCAGGGGAATACAAAGAAGCGGGGTGGGGAAAAAACGGCCAAAAACACGTCCTGGATGGGTATCAGCAGATAAGGAGCGAACTGCGAAAGGCCTTCCGAGGATCTACTGGAGTGCAGTGGGGAGAAGGAGCCAGCAGGATAGCAGATAGTTATGGGTTTTCCCCACACCTCCACACCTCCCAAGAGGTAGGATGAAGGCTGCATTCGTGCCTGTGAAGCATCGGCAGGACGGTTTATGGTGCGAGTTAGGCAAGGAAAACATAAAGGGCATAGATACGCCGAATTTGCTTGCGTGTATGTTCTTCGTACGGCTTGTAAGATTACTCGTTGTCGTGTCGGGACTCGGGTAAGAGCTGCGGGCCGGCCGGATCGCGGAAGATTCTCGATCGTGCCGCGATTGTGATACCGATGGAGGAAGTTCTTAACAGAGGGCCAGCGGCCAACACTGGTGGATACTGTAGCAATGGCACCGAAGATGAGAAAATGCGATGGTCATGCCATTCTCGGTGCTGCGTAACTCTCTTCGTTTTGCACCGATTTTTATCAGAGTTTGGGGCGTTCCCCATCTGGCTTCAGTTTCCCGCGGGTTTTTTTCTGTATGTAAGTCACAGTGTGGCTGTGGTGGAGAGAGGCGTTACGCGCGCAATGAGGAGGAACTTGAGAGCCATCGATATCTACCAAGGAGCGGGATTGTTGGCTCGGCCGGCCGAGGTGCTTGGTTCCGAAGTGGGCCATCGGCGGGAAAGGCCGCTGAAAGCAAACATGATTGAGGAGGTGTTGTAGGTTTAACGGTAAAATGAGTTTTGTTCTTGTTGCGCTGCTGTGCTTGAATGACTGAACTGAATATCAAAATCAGTTAACATTCGGCGGGCGGTAAGGCACGAAAAAAAAACAGGCTCCCCCTCCACTATCTGTGGTCTAAAGTGACCACTCTCCAACCGGGCTCAATACCGGTCGGCGGCACGACGGTCGACCATCCTCCCGCGATTTAAGCTGGCATCGAGCGAGAAGAAGAAAGTGTATGATTCCACAACCGGCGTCCGCGGGGGGTGCGGCCATGCTCCAGGACCTTCGGAGGAATATGCGCGACGGTTTCATCGGCGAACGGAAGGATCGGTCCGCTTCGACAGTTCATCGCCACGCCGGGGCTACGTATGGACGTGCAGGGCTCGGGCGCTATATGCTCACGGTGATCCTGCTGCCGGATCCATTGACGTTTCTTCCGCAGCACGTGTAGAGGCACAAGTTATCGCGCTGGTTGGGTGCAAACGTTTGCCCTGCTAACTGACGTACTTCTCGAATCAGCCGATTCTTGCGTCTTCAGTCTAGCCTCTCCTGTGGGTCTCCGTATATATGTTCCTGCTGTTATGGTCTAACCGCTTCGATCGGCCGCTTCTCCCAAACAGAACAGGAATCGTTATCGTCGCAAATCGTCGACGCTGTACATACCGCAATATCCGACGGTGCTGAGGCGGAGGGTGCAGAGGAACGTGGATCCCGTTGAGTGGTCAAGTTCTATGGCGCGGACGGAGCAGTGTTGTCTCGCGCAGCTGCCTCTCGGCCGCCGCGGCACGGTCCAAACCGCACCGGAGGCGCCACTGCTCGAGCAGCGGACAACCACGGCTTTGTGCCTATAGAATGCTTTGGATCGAGTGTGTTTGTCTTTTGTGGGTTATGAGGGCTATCAGAAACGGTTCTTCCACGCACGGGAATTCGGGGATCCAATAAATCCGCAGGCATCCGGGGAGAACTGGCGCGGCCCTCGGGATTGCTGCAGCATGGAGGTCAGCGATCTGTCGCGGCGGGGCTGTGGCTGCCGGCTGCCTCCGCGCTGTGGGGTGCTATAACGGCCGAGCTCGGACAGGACTTGCACCACGGCGGGTCGGCTCAGCCTCTTCGTCCGGTTTAGCCACGGCCCAGTCACTGTCTCCAGCTAGTAAATCCCAGAGGCGAGCCTCTTGGAGCTTCTGCCTGCTCGCCATGGAGGCGCGGTGGGTGATGCGGACCAGGCAGCACTCGTTTTGGAGTGGTGTAATCGGCGCTAGCGTTGTCCCCTCTCCTGCCACGACTTTCTTTTTCGCCGATAGTGGGGGATGACGGGGGGCACTACATCTTCCTTCTCCTCCCTGTTTCTTCCACATTCCTAGGGTCAGTGCCGCATCTCGTCCTGCTCTCGTGCGTGCCGGAGAGGAGGGCAGCCCGCACCCTCCTTTTCCCCTTTCTCTTCTTCCGTTCCCGCTGCCTAGGGACAACCTGCGAAGGACCGCCTCTCTCCCCCGCGTGAGGTTGGTGCTCCTGCTCGGAGACAGCTCATTTGCATCCTACGCCGTTACACCGTTATGAATACGACATGCAAAAAGCCAGCGTGGCCGCTTTAAACATCAAACTCGACCCCCGCCCGCGAAATGAGCCAGTGCTGTTCGATTTTGCTCCAAGGTATGCGCTTCCACGGTACCGTCAATGTTCAGACCTTTTCCGACAACTGGATACGGTCACGTCAAAGCTCATGGCTGCAAACCCCCAGACTCCCTCCCGACATGATGGAAGCCTGCGTGTGGAGCGCGTTGAAAAAGCCTGCTGTAGCTCCAAGGCATGGACCTGATCGGGAATTGTTGTCGATACACCTAACCACCCCGAGTGGCTTCCCTGTCCGACATTGATACCTATGAGAAGATGACGGCTAAGCTATTTGAGAAGTTCCAGAAGAAAGCGGACGGCATCCCAGAGGTGATGCATCGGCTACGTTTCACTGAGCGTGGTAGACGCCCGCTACGAGAATACGCGGACGAATTCGATATCGTGAGGATGCATACTCCGATACCGGGCTACTCACTGGCCGAGATCTTTGTCAAACAACCTCCAGAGCAAGTTGTCGCAGCTGTTCGTGCATATGCCAGGCTAACTGTCGAAGCCGTTCGAAGAAGTACGGGACTGGTGTGTCGACTACGATATAGCCATCCGCAACAACAACCCCCTCCAAACGAGTACGACCCGCGACGACCGAGAGCAGACCCCTACCCAGAAGATTACTCAACTCGAGAAAAATAGAATGCAGATATTCGGGAACACAACCGCCATTGGTGAGCAGGCCCAGGCGATGGCCAAATTCGGAAGCTCAGACGCTGGACAAGAGGATGATCCGTACGAAGAGCGCCGGTGAAGTCGCAGGGCGGCGTGTTCGAGAAGCAGCCGAACAGCGTTAACGTAAAGATGCCGAGAGACGTGCTCGCGAACAGGAAGAGACGAGTCTCAGCAGAACGCATGCAGAAATCTTGTGGTCGTCTCCAAGAATCCCACGATCCCTCTACCACACCGATCTCAACACCCTGCCTCCGATACTTATTCTCCAACCTCCGGCGTGCCATCCTCGAGCGAATGAGGTGAGCTTACCACCGTGAGTGCCATGCGTACCCGATTAACCGAACCCAAGGAAGATGCGACTACGTTTTTCGATCCAGATGGTATCTGCGAAGAAATTTATGACGAGCTAATTGACGACATTTCACCCGCAGATGCGAGCCGCAGTCCCGAAAACACTAATACGATGGATCCGATGACGTCCGAGGCCGCTGCACTTTAGGAAAAGGGGTTCGTACCTAAAGGAGAAGATATCGACCCAGGCAGTGATGGTACACTTCCGGCGCGTGAAACCATGCTCGAAGATTGCGCGAACGATTCCCAGTGCAGTGTTGCGCTCGCGGAACGGGAGTCCGGACCCAGCGGTGTTCGCAACATGACACAGTAGGGCACTGTGCTTGAAGGAGAACCCTGTTTGTTCGTGTCCAGAAGTCTTATGATGGCTGAGAAGGAATCACACCACGATTACAGCATCATCACAGGGCTGCCCCCCCAAAGATTCAGTTAGGATTTTCCACGGGTTCCTTCAGTTCAGCGATCAGGCGGTTACGACGCGGCGCAGGTGGGATCTGGGAACGAATCGACCGTGCGGTATGACCCAAGGATGCGACGCTGTGACGGCAATGCTTCCAAGGCTTCTAATTCCGGTGCTTGGGCGGATTACAAGGTGCTGCCGGGATCCGGGAGGAACTTTGGCCCCAGGCTGGCAGAACAGGTCTCAGTGCTTATACTGTGCAACGAGATCACGAGAGCGGTTGAGAGTTCCTGGGTGCGTCTCTCGCATCTCTCGCAAGGAAAAGCTGGATCTTCACACCCAAGGGACAACTCCACCCTCAACCTGGCATACCTACAGAGTCCGACCCTACTATCTCCGTGATGAGAACCGGTTCGCTGTGTGCGGCAAACCAGCTCTTTCACTTCCCCCATCCCCATTTCTGATTTCACGTTTTTTTTTACTGTTGATTGCAATGCTTTGTTGTGATCTCTTCCCTTCTTTGTTTCCTTGTTCCTTTCATTGTTGTGCTGGCTCGCCGTCGTCCTCAGCATCCTCCTCCGGGCTTCGTTCTGGGGAGTCGGATGTTGCGGTACACGCGCCAGCACTCGTTTTCTTGCTCGGACAGGTGGAATGACTGGCGCGGTTTTTTTTTGTTTAATCTTACTCGCATGCAGCCTATTTATCTAGGCTGGGACGGCGTACATTTTTTTTTCCGTTTTTCCCGTCTGTTGTCCGCGCGGCGGCTGCGCGTTGCAAGCTCCCCTTCGCCCTCCGCCCAGGCCTGTCCCAACACAAAGGAAGAGAATCCGAGCGAGCGAGTTGACTGGTTCGGTGCCGTCGGTGCTAGTGTCCGTCCTTTACGTGCTCCCCTTTTTCTCTGTCGTAGTCGTTCCTTTTCTCATTTTTGCTTTGTGGTCGATAATGGAGAAGACAGACAATATATTCCTCCCACCTTCTTCGCTTTTCTTCCGTTTTCAGTTGGCCAGTGCCACATCTCGTCCTACTCCCGTGCATACCGCAGAGGAGAGCAGCCCGGACCTCTTCCTTTTCTCCCCTTTTTTATTTCTCTTCTCCCGTTCCCGCGGTGCAGGCAACCAGCAAAGGACCGCCTCTCTCCCCCTCGTAAAGCTTGCCTCCAGCCCATCGGTGGGCTTCCGCTATTTCTTCTCAGAGATCTTTCGCTTGAGGAGTGCGAGTGATCTGCAGAGCGGCATGCCCGCTCCCGTCCGGTCCGAATATGCTAACCATATCATCGCGCGGGTGTCTGGCTTCTCCGCCGCCAACTTGGCCCACTCGTCGGCCTTTCGGTTCCCTGGAATGCCCTTATGCGCGGACGCAGAAGGAACACCACGCCATCCGGCTAGAGAAGAGGAAGAACGCCATGGTCCAACTTCGCCGGCTCGCAGGGCTGATGGGCCTTGCACTGGCCAACCGCAGGAAAGTCGCCATGATTGGATCGGAGCTGCAGTGGACGGGCGACCAAACTCGGGGCACCATCGAACGGGCAAACGAGCTGCAACTACTGGTCAACCAGGAGGGGCGTGCGACCACGGGTGCTTCCGTACAACTAACCTGGGTGCCCTGTCGATGGAGCCAGGGCTCAGACCAACAGCAGCCCAGCTGGAGAACAGGCAGAGGCAGTTCGGACTGCGGTTGCTAAGCTCCCCGCGGGCGGCCAGGCTAGAGAGGTGGTGGGCGCCCCAACGGCCATCGGGAAACGGCTCGAGAACGCCTTCGAATACTCGGGAAGGATGGAGAGCACAGTTTTGCTAGAGGAATCAGAGACCCTCGACACGCGGAGCTGCTGCAGGAAGATAAGGCCGAAGCCAAGGTAGAGGCGGAAAGAAGGCCTGGGCTGTCCATGTTCACGGACGGGTCGGGGCTAGACGAAGGAGCCGAGAATACTCTGTGGTATAGCAAAATGGGCAATCTTTGGGGGGGAGGTATCGAAACCCATATGGGACACAACCAAGAAGCCTACGGTGTAGAGTGCGTCGCCCTCGCGAGGGCGCTGGAAACAACTTCGAGACGATAGGCGACCTCGAAGGGGGTCACGGTATTTATGGAAGCCTAGGCTGCTATCGATTTACGGAAGGAGAAGAGTGAGGAACAGAACAATGAAGGAGAAGAATAAAGTCTTGATCTTATCGATGGATTCACAGCAGAGTAATCTTAAGGGGTTCGCTCGATATTCGGGTCCGGAACTCTGGCAATTGATCTGTCCAGTCCGTCACCTCGGGCGAACCACCTTCTCTATATACGTTTTTGACCCAGCACAAAATCCGGATCTCATCTCTTTCCCGGCGGAGTTCTTCAAGCACCCCTCATCTGCAAGAAAACCTTTAAGCGCCTCTGAGTTTACTAAGTCAAAGATGCCGTTAGTTCTGCAGGGAGCTCGTCGCAACGGATTCCGCGACCCAGGCCTGGTCCTTAGAGTGAGTTTTCTCGCCATAGCAACCTGTCCCTGACTGACTAAGGTTTCGCATGTGGGAACCATAGACCACTCCCTCAGGCTCTTCTAGCCATATTGTACTTTGCACCTATGGCCCTGTCGATTCCGCTACCTCATACCCTCCGGGGTCGTATCGGTCAGGCGTACCTCCACATCCTTGATCGCTGCCTCGGAACTTTGCTCATTCTGCTCATAGACTCACTACCTCGTTTGGCTTGTCGGCTTGTTCACTCGGTACTCGGCTTGTTCATACGGTTTTCCGATCCTGTCGCTGAGCCGTCGGCACACTTATCCTCCTTCCCGACTACCACAGTGCGACACCTGTTGGGTGCCATTCATCAGGGCCACCGGATCGACGCAGGACCTCCTCTTTCGGCAGCCAAACTGACCGTCATGTAGGCCTCTCGCTTTCCTTCACTCCAGGTGGTCGGCAATTAGATGGGCGGCGGTGCGTTCGACCAGCTTGCTGATGACCCACAGAAGCGAGATCAACCGGTAGGATCGGACTTTGGAGTAGCCTCTCTTCCCCGGCTTGGGGATGACCACTAATTTTCCCGTTTTCCAAAATTCTAGGTTGTAGCCAAGCTGAATGCACGCCCTATGAGCTGCGTGATCCGCTGTTGATGCCAATGCCAGAAGACATGTACGATGTCGGCCGAAATTCGATCGTCGCCTGGTGCTGTATTGAGTGCTTCTCCCCGACCATCTGCGTGTCGACCCTTTCAAAAGCGCGTCCGCCCATCGCAGCGGATGTCTTGCCGCCAGCGAATAGTCACAGAGTTGGAGCTGGCACCGAGAGCGGGGAGCAAGCGTCGACACTAGAGCGACGGCGCCTTGTACTAGACTCGACGACCAGGTAGCAGGGTGGCCTCGGATGTGCGCGGCCGTCGTGAGGGCTGGCGGGATGCGCGTTGCAGACCAGCTGTCCGCCGTTCGTGCTGGTGCTGTGGTGCGTACTCAGTCGGCAAGATGAAATAGCAGCGACACCGACAAAAACACGGTGGCGGGCCATGGGTTTTCTGTGCTTTCGAGCCCCCCACCCCCCCACCCTCTCCCCGCTAAATGGCCGCAGAGAGCTAGCAAACCCCCTACGCACGCTCAGCTCCATCGGGTTACGGCGGGCAGCGCTGTTGCGGGGCGACTCGACACGCTCGGCGCTGAAGCTTCTCGCCTCCCGCATTCACACTCGGAGGGCTGAGGCACCCGATTAGCTCGAATGGGTTGTTTGCATGTGGGGAAGGGCGTGGATCCCACCCAAAAAAGCTGTGACCTTCTATCCTGCTGTTCGCTGGCAAGCGCTCTTCCCCGCGCACATCCCACGCTTCCCAGGCCCGATCACAATTCCGAAATGGATCGCTGCCCAAGCGATGTGATCTCTCACTCCTGAGGCTGCAAAATGTCGACTACGCTGCCCCCATCGCCGAGAGGCCCCCGCACATCTCGCATTCAGCCCATGCAGGGGTCTCAGTTGTTCAGCTGGCCCGCAGCCTTTTGGGACCCAGTTCAGGCCAGGCTTTCTGGTGACCCAGGCTGGCCGGCAGGCGGGCCAAACACCAGCACCAGTTGTAGTGTAAAAATAATTTCATCAAGCGACTCGGCGGAGAACCGCCAGTCCAACCGCCCGTGCAGCAACCCGACCGACAGCCGAGAGTCGCAGTCAAACAAAACCGGCCATCGTCTCCCTCGCGAATCGCAAGTCGGCCTCGCCGCCGCCGCGCGGGCGCCGGACGGGGACTGGTGCGGGTATGGCTGGGCGAAAGGGGAATTGCAAGTCAACCGCCAGCACAACCAACCAATCACCGACCTCTTCCGAGAACCACAAGACAACCGCCCACACAGTAGCCAAGCACCAGGCTCGCTCATCCACAGCAGGTAGTCAATTACGATCATATGCCAGCCAGCGGTACCCCCTCGAACCACCCGAGCTCCATGACGACATTACACTTTTCCCAGATGGGTTTGCCTCCTAGCGGCTGCATCCCTTCCCCGAGCTAGTGGGGAATGTTTCGGGTGAAAGCAGCCAAATGACTGGTATTGCATCCGTGATGAAACTCTCGTTTGGGGATTTGGCGGGTTCTGTTTCAAGCCGAAAGAGGGTGAGTTTTGTGTATTTTGTGTGGCTAACTGTGCCTCAGTTGCGAATATCCGTAGAACAATCTTCGGAGTGAAATGACCATTGCCCACCGGATATCGCTTACAGCTCCACCATCTCTTCTCCAATCAACAAGATTTTGAAGTGATCTTTTCCCTCCTCTGTCCGATGCTCTCCTGCATTTGTACGATCTTTTGCCTGTTATTGTGGCGGTTGCCCAAAGCTCCTAGCAATAGCCTAAAAACCTGGTACCCCACTCAATACCCAAAAATGCTGACTCTACGGGATCATGAAATCTCACTCGTTCGCCGGCCTGTCCGACCCAGTCCAGACGAGTCCGTCTCTCGAAAAGCCCGTCGGCCCGCGGGTCGTGGACTAGTGTGGAGCTCCTCTCGTGGACCAGTCCAGTCCAAGGCCGGTACTGGCCCGGCCGGACTGTTGAGACGCCAGGTCGTTCTCGTCGGAGTGTCGGGTGATGGTTATTGGTCAGTGCATCCTGCGGAGGCACTGGCTGTGGATGGTACTTAGCGGAGATGACAAATAGATAGGCAGACGGATAGATCAAGTCTCTGGGATGCGTACAACGACAGACGGCTGCGGGTTAACCGCATACCGTTGACAGCGATTGCCGAGTGATGGTCGTAATGTGCATCGGACGGGGCGGATCACAGAGCTGTATGCTCAGTGCGTGACACGCCGCCGGAGGCACGAATAGGTTGCTCCTTCGTCTCGGGAGTTGGTTGGTTGCCGGTTGCTCGGAACGCGGAGGAATCAGGCACCAGTCATTCGACCGGGGGCTCGCATGGAGATGCGATCGGGGTGCTGACGAGGCGGTGGCGGGCTCGACGCATTCTTGCGCAGAGCCTCAGACATAGAGACGTCGGTGGCCATTGATTGAGCGGACGAAAACGAACGCGGATACACACGTGCGCCGGCTATTCCTTTCCGTTAGTGTATCGCGGCGAGACCTGATTTCGACTTCGGATGGCGTATGAAAGGGATCTGACTCATCTCACGCGGCACGTTTTCCAGCAGGCAAGCCGGCAACTGCGGACGATTGGGCGCGGCGGGGCTGCTGCCCTGTGCATAGTTGGTCCGCGCGCGCGTGCGGCTTCCCCCGTCCGGAGCCAAATCGCCGACTTACTCGTCTGCTTTCGTGTCGGAGAATGTTTGTGCGCACTGTGAAAGCAGTTGAAGGAATGGGGCGGACCACATCTGGAGAGTACAAAAGTCCACCGTCCCCACCGTCCCCAGAAGTCGGAACCACTCTACTCGGCCTTCCATCTTCTACTTCCGTGGTGAAGAGACGTCAACAAGCAAGACCCCCTCCGTATTGGCCCGGCCTTGGATGGGCGTTCCCCGCCGGACAGACCAAGCCTCTGCATTTGCCGGCCCCACATTCCTGGCGCTACGACAAGACAGCAGGCGAGCTCGGCTACTATGTCCGCTTTCCGGACGACGGCGATCATGCTGGCCATCCACAGGTTGTACCGCGCCTCACCTCAGCCCCGGAACCCGCCGGCTGGTGGGGTTTTTTTTGGTTTATTCATTACTCTCATGCGACCTAGATAACCCGTGGCGAGGTATGTACGTACGGAGTCCATTCCCATCTGCAGTGACCCACACCTGTAGCCCAGACGCGATTCTCTGACCGCCTTGCTGCAGAAACCCCCCCGGAGGTCTCGAGGGCCGCGCCAGGTTGTCCCTGGATGCTTGCAGATTAATGCATCCTCGAATTCTCGGCTTTGGGGCTCTCATTTTCCTTCCGTGGCGCTTTTCCACTGGCTTGACTCACATCCTTCCTCAAGTACATCATCCGAAAGCCGGCAGGATGTGGAGTAGACTGGATGCTGGCAGGCGCACACAGTAACCTGGGGGCAATCGAAAAACCTGTCGGCTCCGCAACGGCGAAGCTCGCCAAAGCGTCGACTGTCCGTCTCTCCATACGCGAGCATGCCTCGGTTTCTTCAACTGGGCTGAATACCAGCCGCGACATGGCGGTCGACTCTCTCTCGCGATTCGAACTGCCGTCGAGCGAGAAGAGGAAAAACGGGTGATAGACAGTCGATGTCCGGGGGCTTGTTCCCGGTGCCAATTGGGACGCTCAACTCACGCTACACTGCCTCCGAAGGAATATGCTCAACGCTTCATCAGGATCATTGCGCTTCGCCCACCACCGCAGCCACCACACCGCTATCTATCGTGTGGGTGTGCAAAACTCTTGCACTATATGCTCACAATGGGCGCTGCTGATGATTCATTGGGGGGGTTTTTTCTCCCGCAGCCTGGAGAGGCACTGCTTATCGCGCTGATTGGATGCAAACGGTTGTGGTCTGGTGATGCCATTTGTTATACTTTTCGTATGAGCTCACACTTGCGCCTTCAGTCTCGCATCTTTTTCGGTCCCAATTCACTCGCCGATGACTACGTACATGTCTACTGGGTCCCATGCCCACCCCCAGAATGTGTGTGCTGTTATCGTTCCGCTGCCCCGCTTCGATCGACTCCCGCCGCCCCTCCAAAACAGAACAGGATTCGTTATCACCGCAGATTGCACGGTCGGCGTCTGTGACCGTGTTCGCAGATCGTCGACGTTGCACGCAATGCCCAATGGTTCTAAGGCGGAGGATGCAGAGGAGCGTGGTTCCAATTGAATGGTCAAATTCTATGGCGCGGACAGAGCAGTGTTATCTTCGCAAATGCCACTCGGCCACCGCAGCACGGTCTAAATTGCACTAAAGACGCCACTATTCAAGCAGCGGACAGCCACGGCTTCGTACCCATCGCGGCCGTCGGGGGGGCTCGGTCCTGACAATCGTTTTCTCGTGAGAACGCCTTGAATTGGGTGTTTTTCCTTCGCGCGGGATTAACCACCATTAGGTAGAGTTCCGAACTGTTCGTGACGGGTAGTGTGCTCTAGACGTGGCCGTGCTGGAAGGAAAGGTGCAGGGTTGAGCTTCCGGGGGGGGGGCGGTCGAATCGGAGCAACGTTGCTGCCCCCCCCCACTTCGACCGGCCCCCGCAGCCTCTCGTGGCCCAACTAGGTATAGTCCATCAAGCACCCTTAGACCCAAGAATTTGGGGGGGGCAAACCTGGGTTTTTTAAATACCTTACCATACGCCGAATTGCAACTGATTTCCATCTTCAGTTCCGTTTCTACGGACCTCTCAATCATGGTCAATTTCGGTTTCGATTTCAGTTTCGATTTCAGTAGCATTTTCAGCCGACGGACCACTCCGGAACCAAGCACCGCCGTCAAGCCATCGACTTCGGTCCTTTACGAGCACCAACTGTCGGGAAGATACATCGACTCGGAAGTAGTATGGGAATACCTGAAGAAATTCTACAGTCACATGGACCTAAGAGACTTCGAGATGATAGTATGTCGCAGTCCATCCGTGCCCCTGGGGAACATACCACTGAGAGGAGGCTCTGGCGACTTACAGGAGGTCGATGCAAAATACTGGATTATTTGGCTTCCGTTCGAGCTCACGGAGGTACTTTTCGTCTGCCAAAAAACCGACCCTATCTTTCCCAGAAACTGACAAGGGTCTATCTATTTCCAGCACGATCTTAATAAGATCCAATGCAGAAGCGCCGGCTGGCGCCGGCGGGGGCGAGGGCGGGGGCGCGGGCTGGCGGATGAAGAGCAGGTGGTGGTAGGCGTGGACCAGCTCAGCCCATCACCGTCGACACTATCGTATGCGTCGTCGACGAACAGCGGCAGCGACGAAGATTAGTTCGGACGCTGGCAGTTTGTGATGCGTCAGTTCACTATGGGAATGCTGAAACGGCCATGACGGACAAACAGACGAACGGCGAAGCTCTCAGATCAACCGTGTGCGGAATGGTGGGCAAGATAAGGCTGCATCCTGTGGCCTCGCATCGCTTCGGGAAAGCAGCACCAATGGGAGGAGGACTGGGGGGACTCGAGGGGGATGCGATGGGATATAGGGGGGGCTTGCAATCAGGGGGTTCGGAAGCTGGAGCCCGGCAGTTGGGAGGGGGGCTGGATTTCGGGACAGCGCTCACCCGGATGTCGACGGTGGGATGGGCTGGGCTCACTTTGGTGGGATCGGACGGTCTTCGCAGCTTGAGGGCTCTGCTTGCCTATGTAAAACGTGTGTGCGACGCCGGTACTCCCGGGTGTATTATGAGTCAACACTATACAAATTAATCAAAACTGTATATATTCTGACCGTGCCGATACGATATATCACTACCGTGATAGCAGCACTACCACAGTTTTCAAACC
>Ga0307516_10006965_pt1 | contig 13112 bp, 10 predicted proteins | sample 19_EM_MG_FD_203310 | JGI IMG/M metagenome (GOLD analysis project Ga0307516, IMG submission 203310) | Populus trichocarpa ectomycorrhiza microbial communities from riparian zone in the Pacific Northwest, United States - 19_EM | ecosystem: Host-associated > Plants > Roots > Unclassified | place... | reverse complement strand
CGCAAAGCTGCCGTCCAGGTGCGGGTCGTTGATGTAGCCCTTCCAGCCGACGGTGGTGCGCGGCTTCTCGAAGTAGGCCCGCATCACGATCAGCAGGTCGTCGCCCAGGGCATCGGCCTGCGCCTTCAGCAAGTGGGCGTATTCGATCGCCTGGTCGTGGTCGTGGATCGAGCAAGGCCCGACGACGACGATCAGGCGGTCATCGCGGCCATGCAGCACGTTGGCGATGGCGACGCGGCTGTTCTCCACCAGCGCCAGCGTGTTGTCGCCGACCGGCACGCGCTCCTGCAGCAGCGCCGGCGTGATCAGCGGGCGCACAGCGCCGATGCGCGTGTCGTCGATGCGGGTGGTGTCGAGCGTGCTGTCGCGTGTGCCGACTTCGCGGTCGTGGAGAGGGTCGTCCAAGGTGGGCATGGTGGCTGCGCCTGCGGGAGGCATGCTGAGTGCGGTGGGGCGATTGTCCGCTGAGCGAGCTGGCCGCCGTTGCCTCAACGTCAAGGCCGTCGGAGGCATGACCCCGGTGCACAGTCAGTCGACGTAGATCCCGCCCTTGCCGGTGCGCTTGCCGGTCAACATCGTGCGGTCCGCACGCTGCAGAAGCTCCTCTGTGCTGGAGAGGTCTGCGTCGTGCGAGATCGCCACGCCGAACGTTGCTCCGATCTTGGCGACTTCGCCGTTGGGCAGCACGATGGGCTCGGCGAGCGCCTCGACCACGCGCTCCAAGCCACGGTGCCAGTCATCGGAGGGCACGAATTGCAGGACCAGCACGAACTCGTCGCCCCCCAGACGTGCCGCCGTGTCCGATGGGCGGATGTTGGCTTGCAGCCTGCGCGCAATCTCCACCAGCAGTGCATCACCAGCGTCGTGGCCGAGTGTGTCGTTGACGGCCTTGAAGCCGTCCAGGTCGAGGTAGCAAACCGCCACCAGGAAGCCTTCTCGTTTTGAAATGCTCAGTGCCCGTCCGAGGCGATCGGCGAGAAGCAGACGATTCGGCAGCCCGGTCAGGGCATCGTGAAACGCAACATGCGCCATCTGCTCGTGAGCGTTCTTCATGGCTGTGATGTCGACTGCCATCAGCAAGGTCTCCGTGTCACTCAGCCGAGTGGCGCTCAGGTCGATCCACAGCACCTCGCCATGCTTGTGCCGCATGCGGACATGGGTGCGGTACTGCTTTCCTGCGCCGATGACGGGGTAGAGCTCCTCGCCGATCTGGCGAAACACGTCTTCGTTCTCATAGAGAGCGAGCGTCGACGTGCCCTCAAGCTCGCCGGGGCCGTATCCCAAGATCCGTTCGAACGCCCTGTTTCTCCATTTGATGACGCGCTTCTCGACCTTCGCCATGCCGACGAGATCGCTTTCGAGCACGGCTGCCTGCTCGCGAACGAGCTGTCGAGCCTCCGTCACATCGCGCCCGGACCCGAACACAAAGAGCTGGCCGTCGATTTCGGCCACGCGCATGTTGAGCTCGACATCGAAGACGCTGCCGTCATCACGACGGTGCTGAACGTCGACCCGCTGCTTGTCGCCGTCCTTCACCTTGGAGAGCCAGGCGCCAACCTTTGCTTCGTTCTGATTCGCGTCCCAGGTCGAGATGTGGCGCCCCAGCAAACGGGCACGAGAAGAGCGCAGCATTTCGGCAAACGAGTCGCTCAACTCGACCAGCATTCCTGCGTGGTTGACGATGTGGATTCCGTCGCCTGCGATTCTCAGCAGCGCTTGGACGCGGCGTGTCTGCCCAACGAGTGCCTGCATGGCGGCACCTTCTCTCAAGCTCGCCGTGTAGACGGCAATGGATGCGGCTGCAACGAGTGCCCAGGCCAGGGCCGCCAGGAGGGAAACCGTCCACGCCTGGGCCGCCCATGGCTTGAAGAACCGGTCGCGGGAGATGCCGGCAAACACGGTGTAAGGCCAGCCCTCGATTTTTCGATAGGCAGTGATGCGCTCGACGCCGTCCACGGCCACCGTCGAAGCAAACGTTCCATTCGATGGTTGGTTCAAGACGGCAGCTTTGAGCTGCTCTGAAACCGTCGTCGATCCGACTTGCCCCTGCACGGAACTGCCGGGCGCGCGGCGTGCGATCAGCTCCAGCTGGCTGTTGCGCAAGGTGACTGCGTCCTGATCGGTCAGGTCATAGCGTTCGAACAGTTCGTAGAAGTGAGATGCAGCAACGCTGACGTAAAGAATGCCTTTGAACTGGCCATCGACGCGAAGTGGCCGGATGAAGACGACGACCCAGTTGCCCGAGACCCGTGAACGAAGCGGGCCCGTGACAAGCGTGTCGTCAGACGTGTGAAGCAGCGCCTGCTTGAAATATTCGCGGTCTGAAACGCTTGGGGGTGCACCCGGCGGAAGATCGTTTCCCCAGCGCACGCGGCCCGTGTCATCAGAAAAACGCAGCGCTTCCACGCCACTGAGCAGTTTGAGATTCGAGGTCAGAATGCCTTGCACGGGCGCTCTGTCAGTTGGCTGATTGCTCAGAACCCGTGTCAGCTCCGAACCTGTGGCGCGGATGACCGCATCGATCTGGCCAAGGTCGCTCGCAATGCTGACTTGCGCAATCGCGACCATCCCTTCGGCCAGGTCATTCGCCTGTTGTGTGTACGAGGCCTTCGAAGCAGAGAGAACCGAGTAGACGAGGAACGCGAGTAACAACCCGACGCCCGCGTTCGACAGAACAAGTATCACGACGCTGCGTTGACGCCGACGCGCCGCATGGTCCGCGAGCTTCTGGGGATCTGACAACGGCATATTGTTGGAGTCCTTTTCGCCGACCCGATTTGGCGACTACTTTGCTTGTACGTTGACTCCCCTGTCTCGCTTCGAACCAAGGCGCTAGAGCGCTCTGAAAGACATCATGCCACCCAAGTATTCACACCCCGAGATCGAACGTCGGTGGCTTGTCGAAACAACCGACGGTCTTCACCTATCTGCTGTGCGGGCGCGGACGATCGAAGACACATACCTCACTGCTGGTCGTCTGAGGCTCCGCAAAATTTGCGAGCAGCGCTGTCCACCCGTCTTCAAGCTCGGCAAGAAGTACGAGCGAATCGGATCGGAGCCCGAATCGGTCGTGAACATCTATCTGTCGGAAGCCGAGTACCAATCTCTCTCGGTGCTTCCCGGCAGAACCGCAACCAAAGTGAGGTACTCGGTTGAAGGTGGGGCGCTCGATGTGTATGAAGCACCGAACCATGCGCTGGTCATCTTCGAGATCGAGTTCGTCAGCTGCGAGGCCGCGGCGAAGTACATCGCCCCACCGTTCGTGGGCAGAGAGGTCACCGCAGATGAGAAATACACTGGGTTTGCGCTCAGCGAAGAGGCGGCCTAGTTCCGCCAATCGTCGGGCGTCGCAAAAGCAATGCCGTTCAACTTGATCGCACTCGGGAGGCTCAGATGAAGAGAGTCACAGGCATCGGAGGAATCTTCTTCAACGCAAACGACCCAGTCGCACTGCGGGCTTGGTACAAGCGGCACCTGGGCATTGACGTGCAGGCTTGGGGCGGCACCGCGTTCACCTGGGCCGACGCAGCGGGCAACCCGACCCAGGGAACGACCGTGTGGTCCATCGGCGCCGCCGACGGTGAGAGCTTTGCGCCCAGCAAGTCGACCTTCATGGTGAACTACCGCGTCGAAGACTTGGCCGCTGTGCTTCAGGCGCTGCGGGACGAAGGATGCAAGGTCCTCGAGAAGATGGACGACTCCGAGTACGGCAAGTTCGGCTGGGTCATGGATCCCGAGGGCAACAAGGTTGAACTTTGGGAGCCGCCGCCGGGACAGTAGGGCGATGTCTCAAAACCAGGCGCAGGAGCGACATGCACCCGGCGGCCCTACGCGCTGATTGAAGCGGCCTCTATGCGCAACACGATCCGGGTGCCGGCACCTGGCGTGCTCTGAACGTCGAGGCTGCCGCCGAGCAGTCGGGCGCGCTCCTCCATCCCGAGAAGACCAAAGCCGGGTCGGTGGGCCGACGGATCGAAGCCTTGGCCGTCGTCACTGACCACGAGCACCCACGCTTCGCCTTCGCGCGTCAAGCTCACCTCCGCGTTGCGAGCTCCGGCATGGCGCCGCACGTTCGTCAGCGATTCCTGGGCGATGCGGAACACCATCGTGGCGGTCTGCGGCGGCAGCTCATGTGCGTCGTGGTCGACATGCACAGTGCATGGCAGCTGGGTGTTGTTCGTGAACTCGGCCGCCAGCCATTCGAGGGCTGCTTGCAGGCCGCCATCCAGCGCGGGCGGCCGCAGCTGCGACACAAGCCCGCGCACGGTGCCAACCAGGCGGTCCACGCGGCCGAGCAGTGTCTCCAGCTGCTCGGTCTCGACGGGCTTGTTCGAGTTGGCGCGCACCTTGGCGACGGAGACCTCCATCCGCAACGCCGCCAGTTGCTGGCCCATCTCGTCGTGCAGCTCGCGGGAGACGCGCAGGCGCTCATCTTCCAGCGCCTGTGCGTTGTGCTCTCCGAGCCGGCGCAGCGCCACCTCCGAAGAGGCCAGCGCCGCTGTGCGTTCAGCCACGGCGGCCTCGAGTGTCCGCTGACGCGCGCGGTCACGGCGCCGAAGCCGGCGGATGGACAACCACCACAGGATCAACAGGGCCGCTGCATAGGCGCCGCGGGCTTCAGCAGAGTTCCACCATGGGGGCTTGACCTCGAAGTTCATGCGCAGCACCGGGCCAACTCCTTCCACGGCCGAGAGACCGGCCGTCCGCAGTTCCAGCACGTGTGCACCCGGGTCCGCGGCGCCGAGGTCGATCACAGAACTCTGCGCCGTGTGCCATGGCGCATCGGCCCCAAGGCGGTATTCGATGTGCAGCGAACGCGCACGGGAGAAACCGGCCGTTCCCACCGTGACGCGAAGAAAGCGGTCCTGCCAGGCCACGGGTTCTGCCGGCGGAGTGCGGAACGTGCGGTTGCCGAACGCCATCTCGTCCAGCCGCAAGGCGGGCAAGGGCGCAGCGTGCGCGCCGGGCAACAGATGGGTGAGGCCGGCGGTGGTGGCAATCCACACGCCGCCGTCGCCGTCGGCCAGGAAGCCCGAGGTCAGGTCGTTCCACACCAGCCCTGTGCGGCGATCCAGCCGTGACCAGGTGCTGTCGGTGGCACGGATGAAGATGCCCTGGTCGGTGCTCATCCACAAACGTCCGTCAGGGCCTGCCCGCATCCCTGACGCCGCCGCCCCTCCGAAGGCGGACTTGGGCAGGAACAGCAGTTGGCGCGCGCCGTTTGCGTCTGGCATGTAGGCGCCGAGCCCATCCGATCCACTGGCCCACAGCGTGCCCTCCGCAACCGTGGCCACCAGCGAATCGATCAACTGCCCCTGGGGGTCTCGAACCTTCGCCCAGCCGTCCTGCCGCCGATCCCATAGATCGCGGCCGGTGCGAATGAAGCGCTCCTGCTTTCCGTCCAGCACGATCCGGCTGTCTGAGCGCGGATCGAACTGGCCGTCCGCCACCGGCATACGGCGCAGCCCCGAATCCGTCACGTCGAGCCGCTCCAGGCCCTTGTTGCCGCTCGCATAGACCCGGCCGTCCCCCTGGGAGACAACATACAGGTCGGATTTGGGCGCCCTGGTGCGAGGCTCGAGGCTGCCGGCTTTCACGCTCAGCAGGCGGCCACCCTGCACCCACCACAGGTCGCCAGCTCCGTCCACTGCGAGGCCATGCACAGGCTCCGCAGTGCGCGCGAGCAGTGCATTTCTGCGGAACTTGCGGGCCGAAGCGTCGAACCATGCCATCCCTTTGCCCGTGGCTGCCCAGAGCCGGCCGCTTCCGTCGCGTGCCAGGTCGAGCACCGCCGGTGCCGGAAAACCAGAGGCTTCGGTCCAGTGCTCCACCTGGCCGTAGCCGATCCAGCGGTGGGCGCCACGCCCGGACGCGCCCAACCACAGCGAACCTTCCGCGTCGAACATCAGCACACTGACCGGCGTCTCGGGCAGCCCCTCTGTACCCGTCCACTCGAGCCAGCGTTCACCGTTCCAGCGTGCGATGCCGTGGTCCGTGGCCGTCAGGATCGCGCCCTGCGCATCCTCGATGGTGGCGTCGGTGTCGTACACGGCACGCCGCATCGGCGCTGCCACCGTTTTAAAGGCCGTGGCGCCCGGTGCCAAGCGTGCGAGATGCCCGCTGCTGCGCGCCCAGAGGCTGCCATCGCGTGACACCAGCAGGTTGCCCCAGATGTCCTCTGGCAAGCCCTGGGCCGGGCCCCAGTTTTGAATCTGGCCATCCCGCCATTCGCACAGCCTGTCGCCGCAACCGAACCAGAGCGCCTCTGCGCGTCGCTTGATCGGCAGCAACTGGTTGGAAAGGGAGTGCGGTGCCGGCACATCCACGCGCTGCACGACGAGCGAGCTGCCGAGCGCGCCGCCGGCAGCGGCGGTCCAGATCAGGTTGTCTTCATCGAGCGCGTACACCGCGCCGTGACCGTCGATCTCGAACTGCTGGTTCGACATGACATGCAGATGCTTGCCATTCGGCTTGAGTACCTCCGTCCAGCGCAGACCGCCCGGCTCGTCCTGTCGAACGAACACGCCACCCTCCGCCAGCACCCACAGCCGCCCGCGCGAATCGACGCGGGCGCCGTAGAGATAACCTCCGGCCTCGCTGGGTAGCGGCTCGGCGTGCATGCGGAAGCCGTCGAAGCGGAACAGGCCGTTTTCGGTGCAGATCCACAGCAGCGCTTGTGCGTCCTGAACCAAGCAATGCGGCGTCAGGTTGGTGAGCCCCTCCGCTTCCTGATACGACTCGAGCACGATGCGCTCGGCATGCGCGCAAAGCGCAGCCAGCCCCAACAGCGCGGCCACGCAGGCAGCCCGCCACCGCGCGATCGACCAGACCATGTCGCAGCGCAAAACGCAGCGGCTACCAGCTCAGGGCAATCGCGTGCCACTGGGTGAAGATGTCTTTCGTGTGGCTCGTGAGTGAGCGCTGGGGGAACGAAATCACTGGATATCCTCGCTTGCGGGTTGCTACCGGCCTGTGACGGGCGGCCTGATCCAGCGGATCGCCGCGCCGATTCTGCCCCGGCTGTGGGGGCGAGCAGCCTGGCGCACACCGTCATCTCCGCGGAGGAATTGGAGATCGACGCATTCTCGTGAGGGCTTCCGGTGAGGCGTGCCTCGTCAGCGGGTGTTCATCCGATCGAACAAGGCTTCGCCGAGCTTGCGCGTGTTCGCCGCCATGCCCACCATGATCTCGACCTGATCGCTTTCCAGCTGGGCAAGCGCTTCGGTCGCAAAGTCTTCTGGCGACATCATCTGCTGGCGGGCCGTTCCTTCGCTCCGAGTGCCGCTTCCCAACCCGGTGTCGACGATCGGCGGCGCCAGCTCCACCACCCGGACGCCGGTCGCTCTCAACTGATGGCGCAGGCTCAGCGTGAAGGAATGGATCGCGGCCTTGGTGGCGCAATAGACCGGCACGTCGGCCATCGGCGAGAACGCGAGCCCTGAACTCACGTTGACGATCAGGGCCTGTGGCTGCTGCATCAGCAATGGCAGCACTTCACCGATCAGATGAATGGGCGCCGTGAAGTTGATCGACACCTCCTGATCCAGGTCCTGCAGCGCCGTGGCATCGGTGAAGCTGCGGCGGTACTGAACGCCGGCGTTGTTGATGACGACGTTCAAGCCGGGGTGACCCGTCTTGAGCCAGACGAGCAGGGCGTGGCGACTTGTCGGGTCAGCCACGTCGCAGACGCGCGTGAGCAGCGCCGGTGCCTGTGCCTTCGCTTTCTCCAGGGACTCTTCACTTCGTCCGCAGATGATGACGCGATTGCCTCTGTCCGACAGTTGGCGCGCCAGCGCGAAACCGATGCCGCTCGCTCCGCCGGTGATGAGGACGGTGTTGCCTGTCAAATTCATGGTCGAACAACCTTTCGAGGTGCGGGTGGGTGATCGGCGAGGCCGTCAGTTGGGCTCGAGTCGCAGCCCTTCCACGATGAAGACCCGAGACTTGGCGGACTGGTGGCGGATGGGCCGGATGGCGCGGTAGGCAGGAGAGTCGTACCAGGCCTGCGCCTGCTCGAAGCTCGGGAAGGCGATCATCACGATGCGCTTGGTCGCCTCGCCTTCAAGGGCCTTGGCTTGTCCGCCACGCACCACGTAGCGGCCGCCGAAGGGCGTGAAGGTCGATTCGACGGCGGCACTATAGGGGCGGATGCCTTCAGGGTCCGTGACTTCGAACTCCGAGATGTAGAAGGCAGGCGGCGGCTTGGTGGACGACGCTTGCGCGCGGACCTGGAGCGGAAGCAGCGCAGCTGCGGCGAAGGCGCCAACGGCTGCAATACGCGCAGTTCTCTTCATGTTCTCGTGAGTCGCTGGTGTGGAGTCAACGCTGCCGCAGGCCGAGAAACACCGGCCGCGCTTCGGATAACTTTCGCGCCCGGATCATGGGCTGGGTGACCTGCACGTACTTCTTGAAGTGCGGCGATTCCAGATGCTGGCGATATGCCGCGTCGTCGGCATAGATCTCGAGGAATCGCAGGCGGCTCCGTTGGTCTGCCAACGCCACCGCGTAGATGGTGAGCACACCCGGCTCCGAGCGGATCGATTCGTCGATTTCCTCCGAGACGGCGGCCTCGTATGCAGACAACTGAGCCGGGTCGATCTCGAGCTCTGCGATGCGCACCAGCGGTGATGCGGTCAAGCGCGCCTTGGCGCCGAGCTTGATGGCCGCGGCGTCGTGCAGCCGGCGGCCTGTCACCATCGTGTCGGTCGTGGTGCGAAAGTCCTTGAAGTGAGTCTGTCGCACGTGAGCCTGATAGGCCTCGGCGTCGTCGTACATCTCGAACACATGGACCCGCGTGGGGTGGTCGGCTTCAGCGACTGCGTGGTAGGCCGCGACGCCCGGCTCCGTGCGAAGGACCGCGTCCTTGAGTGCACTGGCCGCAACCTTGAAGCTCTCCAGCTTCACAGGGTCGACATCCAGCTCGGCCCAGCGGATGAGCGGACGCGTGGAGGTCTGCGCGAGAACAGGCGAGGCGGTGTGCAGCCCCAACGCGGCGGCCCCCATGCCGGCCAGGAACTCTCGGGTGGTCATCATCATTCACTCCTGCATCGATTCTGGTCTGCAGGAACCACAGCGAGAAGGCGAATGCTGTTGAATGCTTGCCTGATCCGCCTGAACGCAGACGAGCCGTACGCCCGGAACTTCAGGCCTGGACCAGACCTGCCCGCGCGAACGGCAGCCGCCGCACCCGCGGCCCGCCCAGCCGCGCGACCGCATTGGCCACGGCCGGCGCGAGCGGCGGCAGGCCGGGCTCGCCGACGCCGGTGGGCTCCGCCTTGCTGTCCACGATGTGGACCTCGATCTTCGGCATCTCGTGGATGCGCAAGGCGCGGTAGCTGTCGAAGTTGCGGTTCACCGCACGGCCGGCCTTGATCTCGACCTCGCTGTAGTACAGCGCCGACAGGCCGTAGCCGATGCCGCCTTCTATCTGCGCCCGGATCACGTCAGGGTTGACGGCGATGCCGCAGTCAACGGCGCAGACCACACGCTCGACCTTGACCTTGCCGTTCTTCATCGACACGTCGGCCACCTGGGCGACGAACGTTTCGAACGAGTGGTGCATCGCGATGCCCTGTGCGATGCCTGCCTTCGCCGCCCGGCCATAGCCGGCCTTCTGCGCCGCCAGCTTCAGCACCCCTGCGGCACGCTCGCTGTTCTTCAGCAAGCCGAGCCGGAACGCGAGCGGGTCCTTGCCAGCGGCGGCGGCCAGCTCGTCCATCAGCGTCTCCATCACGTAGGCCGTGTGCGTGTTGCCGACGGAGCGCCACCACAGCGGCTTGACCGGCAGGCTCGGCGAGTGCAGTTCGCCGGCCATCATCGGCAACGCGTACGGCGACTGAAACACGCCTTCGATGGAGTTGGGGTCGATGCCCTCTTTCATCATCGACTCCATCGGCGTGCCGGCGATGATCGATTGGCCGACGATGGTGTGCTTCCACTCCGAGATGCCGCCCTTGGCATCCAGCCCCACCTTGACCGCATGAACCATCATCGGCCGGTAGAAGCCGGCCCCTGTGTCGTCCTCGCGCGAGAACTGCACCCGCACCGGCACCGGCCGGCCGATCGCCTTGGCGACGTTGACCGCGGCGACGGTGAAGTCGGCCGAGCCGTTGGCACGCCGGCCGAAGCTGCCGCCCGAGTACACACTGTGCAGCTTGACCTTCTCCATCGGCAGGCCCGCCACCTTGGCGGCCAACATCTGGTCCAGGGTCGGGAACTGGTGGCCGCCCCAGGTCTCGAGCATGCCGTCGTGCAGCCATGCCACGCAGTTCATTGGCTCCATGGTCGCGTGGGCGAGGAACGGGAACTCGTAGACCGCCTCGATCGTCTTCACCGTCGGCGGGGGCGTCGGCGCGCCCGCGGCCGGCTTGGCGAAAGGCGCGCCCGGCTGCTTCGCCTGGTCGCGGTACGCGGCGAGCGTCTTCTCGCTGTCGAACTGGCCGCTCGTGGCCTCGTCCCACTGCAGCTTCAGCGCCTTGCGGCCCTGAAGCGCAGCCCAGGTGCCCGTGGCAACGACGGCCACGCCCTCGGGCACCTGCACGACGTCGATCACCCCCTTCACCTGCTTGGCGGCCGCAGCATCGAACGACACCAGCGTGGCACCGAAGCTCGGTGGAAAGGCGATCACCGCGCTCAAGAGGCCGGGCAGCTTGACGTCGATGGTGTAGACGGCGCTGCCGTTGCACTTCGACGGCGAGTCGATGCGCGGCGTGGAGCCGTTCTTGCCGATGACGGTGAAATCCTTGTCGGCCTTGAGGATCGGCTTGTCCGGCACGGCCTGCCGGCTGGCCGCTTCGGCCATCTCGCCGAAGTTGGCGCGTTTGCCAGAGGCGTGGCTGAGCACGCCCTTCGCGACCTTCACCTCCGTGGGCGGCACCTTCCACGCATCGGCCGCGGCGGCCACCAGCATCGCGCGCGCGGCCGCACCGGCGCTGCGGTACTGCAGGTACGAGTTGGCGATGGCCGTCGAACCGCCGGTCCCCTGCATGGGCCCGAACTTCAGGTTGTTGTAGCGCGTGGCGTCGGCTGGTGCGGCTTCGCTGCGCATCTGCGCCCAGTCGGCGTCGAGCTCCTCGGCCACGAGCGAGGTGAGACCGGTCATGTTGCCCTGTCCCATCTCGTGGTGCTTGCAGACGACAGTGACGAGGTTGTCGGTGCCGATGCGCACGAACGGGTTGGGTGCCAGCGGCCCGGTGGCAGCACCTTCGGCGGCCAACCCGGCGGCGAAGGCTTCGCCAGCCGCGAGGCCGCCGAAGCCCAGAACCAGGCCGGAACCGGCGAGCGCCTGCAGCATGAATCGGCGGCTTACCGCCGGCGGCTGCTCGAAGGCGGACAGCCCGAACTCGCGAGCCAGACGGTCGCGCGCCTCGGGGTCGAGGGCATGTTTCATCAAAGCGTGCATGGCGGCCTCAGGCGAGTTGCTTGGCCGCGGCGTGGATGGCGGCGCGGATGCGGTGGTAGGTCGCGCAGCGGCAGATGTTGCCGGCCATCGCGTGGTCGATGTCATCGTCGCTCGGCTTGGGTTTCTTCTCCAGCAGCGCCGCAGCCGACATGATCTGGCCCGACTGGCAGTAGCCGCACTGCACCACGTCGAGTTCGACCCAGGCCTTCTGCACCGCTCGTGCGGCCCGCGAGGAGACGCCTTCGATCGTCACCACCTTGCGCCCCGCGACAGCAGAAACCGGCGCCGAGCAGGAGCGAAGCGTCTCGCCGTCGACATGCACCGTGCACGCACCGCATTGCGCGATGCCGCAGCCGTACTTGGTGCCGGTGAGGCCGAGGTCTTCGCGGATGACCCACAGCAGCGGGGTGGCAGGGTCGACATCGACCTCGCGGTTCTGGCCGTTGACGTTGAGCGTGACAGGCATGCGGTGCTCCAAGAGGGTGGGTCTGATGGGGTGCCGGGGCTTAGCGCGGGCAGGCAGCGCCGCTCTCGATCCAGGCAGCGATCAGGGCGCCGAACTGCGCCTGCGTGCCGGGCGCGGGTTCGCGCGTTCCACCCGGCTGCCACGCCCAGCCGACGAGCGAGTCGCTAGCCATGTGTTCATGGATCTGAGGCAGCGACTTGCCGCCGTTGCGGCGCGGGTCCTTGATCTGGCTGCAGATCTGGGCCAGGGAGCGTTGCTGCCAGGCCATGCTCTTGGGCGCCACGTGCCACAGCGGATGGCCGGGCAACCCGGAGGGCTCGAAGTTGGCGCTCTGGTGGCAGGTGGTACATCGCATGCCGATGGCGCCCTTGTCGTCGGCGCCGCGCACCACCAGGGGGCTGTGCGGGTGCATGTCGGCCCCTTGCGTCGGGCGCTCGCTGGCCGGGTGGCAGTTGAGGCAGCGCGGGCTCTGGATCACCTTGCCAGCTTCGACGAAGAGGGCACGCGAACGCTCGGTCTTGTCGGCGATCGCGGAGAAGCTGTCGGGTGTCTGAAGGTCGGCCCCGAATGCGGCGCACGAGCCGCAAGCGACAGCCGCGAGCAGCATGGCCCGGAAGAGGCGGGAGCGGATCGTTGTGTTCATCGATTTCCTTCTGCGGCGTCACGGCAATGCGCATGGGCGCTTTGCTGCGTTCTGCATCGATTCTGGTCGTGGGACCGGCGTTGCGGTAGACGAATACTCCTGAATGCTTGCCTGATCCTGCTGCAGGCAATTTGATCAGCCAGGATCGCGCTGCCGGTCCCTATGATTCGACGAATGCATACCGAATTCGAACGCGTGCGGACTCACATTGCGTCGCGCATCGCCGAGTGGACGGCTGACCAAGAGCTGTATGAAACCGCGATCCCCGGCCTGAGCCTGTACCGGCACGCGGAGGTCGGCGGGCCTGTCAGCTGCATGGTGGGGTCTGCCATCGCGCTGCCGGTTCAAGGTGCCAAGCGAGCTCAGTTCGGATCGGAGTCCTACGCCTACGACAGTCAACGCTTCCTGATCACCCTGCTCGACCTGCCGGTGGTCTTGCAGGTGGCCGAGGCCTCGCCTGATTCACCGTATCTGAGTGTCGTGCTGAAGCTCGATGCGCGAGTGATCGGCGAGCTGATGATGGAGAGCAAGTTGCAGCCTCCCGACCGGCAGCCAGTCAGCGACCGCGGCATGGTGCTCGGGGAGACGACCTTGGCGCTTCT
>Ga0307516_10006964_pt1 | contig 13112 bp, 10 predicted proteins | sample 19_EM_MG_FD_203310 | JGI IMG/M metagenome (GOLD analysis project Ga0307516, IMG submission 203310) | Populus trichocarpa ectomycorrhiza microbial communities from riparian zone in the Pacific Northwest, United States - 19_EM | ecosystem: Host-associated > Plants > Roots > Unclassified | place... | reverse complement strand
TAATCAGATCCATGAACAGTCCATGACGCTTACGACAGGCGTTCTGCCGAAAGCGCTGGTATGTCAAGGGTCTTGGGGCGAATTTTGGCCCTGGATTTTAAGCAAAGCACCGCTTTCTGCGTGCGCTCTGCGGCCGGACACGCTTTTCGGCGCGGCCTGCAAACGGTGGTTCCGGCAGCCCTGGAACGGGTTTGCCGGGAACGGGATTATTCGTAGCGGATTTTCCGCGGGGGCCGCCGGCCCGAAGGCAGCGCCAGCACGATCAGGCACAGCGCAATCATCGCCAAACCCATAAATTCAAAAGCAAACGCATCCAAGGCAAAGGCGTCCATGACTAATTCCCCCCAGCAGTTCGCTAGAATTGTCGGGAGCGGATTGAGAGGTTGTTAAGCGATGTGGTTAAGGGCGTGGCGTGCGCCGCAATGGTGGATGGGGGCTTAAGAAGCGGGGTTAACGAGGCGGGGGTGGCTGCAACCTTGGGGCGAAGCGAATTGTCAATAAAGCTGCGCCATGTATGGGCATGGCTGTCGCGCGCCGACCAAAGGGGTCGTTTGAATGAAGTGGTTTGGAATATTGGTGGCGCTCATCGCAGCCGCGGTTGTGATCTTCAAAGTGAACTTCCCGACCTATTCCTATCGCTATCGCCTTCAGATTTCTCTTTCGGTTGACGAAAAGACTTACACTGGCTCGAGTGTCATCGAGATCGTATGGGAATGTGGGCCGAAGATTGCCGACTCAGGCCGTTGCGGACCCACCCTGGGCGGGCAAGCCGCGGTGATTGATCTCGGTTCTCGCGGTGTCGTCGTCGCAACGCTTCGAACCGGCGAAAATATCATCCCGATACCGGATGGAGCAGTCGACGCGGTATTTCTTTGTGCAAATGCGTTTGGCAACCGTAGCACTGACGAGGAGTTGCCGGCGTTGCAGCGCCTGACCGGCCGCCGCGGTCTTTCACCATCCAATTTTCCGCGGCTGGTGTGGTTTTCGAACCCAGCCGACATGAAATCCGCTCGGAAGATAACGGTCGAGAGCATTGCGAACGTGATCGACCCTACAGCCAGATTCACGGAAGCCTTTGTCGAGGTCACGAGGGATCCAATCGTCGTGGACATCGCGAAAAAGTTGCCGTGGTTTCCAGTGCTGCTGCAGGAACAGAAAGGCAAAGGGGTGCTTTCAATGCCCGGGCAGTTTCAATTAGTGCACAACATGTTTGTGGGAGAGAATTCGTGAGAACTCGCAATGCGCGCTACGCGGCCTTTGTACTGATCGGTTCGATTCTGGCGAGGTCCTTGGCGATTTGCCGCTTCGCAATCTGAATGTCGTAATCGGTCTGAAGGTTCAACCAGAGTTCAGGCGAAGTTCGTAGGGCGGGTTCTCTTTAACCCGCCATCTTGCGTGGAACGGCGGGTTAAAGAGAACCCGCCCTACGCTGACCACACTACTTGTTTGAAGCCACCGGCGTCCCATCGGCCATGACATGTTGCCCCTTCCGCTCGACGATCATCCGATACGCGTGCGGCTGGCGATGAACGTCGAAATTGAAAATGCTGCGCTTGTAGGAATTGCACAGATCGAGATCGCAGCGCGCGAAGGCGATCTCGTCTCCCTTGGTGGTGCAGGCGGCGATGATCTCGCCTGAGGGTGCGATGATGCAGCTGCCGCCGATCTGGTCGACGCCTTCCTCGATGCCGGCCTTGGCCACGCCCACGACAAAAGTCCCGTTCTGATAGGCGCCGGCCTGCATGACGAGGCGATTGTGGAAAAGCGAAAGGTCGTCATGCTCGGGCGCCGGCGGGTTGTGCACCGGCGTGTTGTAGCCGATCAGCACCATCTCGACGCCTTGCAGTCCCATGACGCGATAGGTTTCGGGCCAGCGGCGATCGTTGCAGATCGCCATCCCGATCACGCCGTTGAAGGCTTCCGTCACGCCAAAGCATGAACCCGGCTCGAAGTAACGCTTTTCCAGATGCTGAAACCGGCGCCACGGCTCGTGTTCGGCGTGGCCCGGCAAATGCACCTTGCGGTATTTCGAAATAGTTTCGCCGTGCTTGTCGACGAGAATCGATGTGTTGTACCGATGGGCTTCGCCGTTCTCAATCGCCAGTTCGGCGTAACCCAGGCAAAACCCGATGCGTAAGTCGCGGGCGAGGTCGAACAGGGGCCGCGTCTCCGGCCCCGGCATCTCTTGCTCGAAGAAGGCATCGATGTCCGCCTGATCCTCCATGAACCAGCGCGGAAAGAACGTCGTCAGCGCCAGCTCCGGATAGACGATCAGGTCGCACCCGTTGGCGTGCGCCTGGCGCATTAACGCCGCCAGCCGCGCCACGACCTCGGTCCTGGTTTCGCGTCTCGCGATCGGGCCGACCTGGCCCACCGCGACGTTCACAAATCTTGCCACGATCTTTGCTCCGCTATCTGGGTCTGACAGGTTACGGGCAACATAACCGGAAATTCAGCAATGCCCGGGGGATTCCTGCCTGGCGCACGCGGCTATTGTCGCGCGGGTGAGACGCCCGAGACCCTATGCTCAGCCCAACGTCTTCGGCGCCCCGCGTCATAGGGCGCCGAAGCCCGCTTTCCTTGCCTTTCCTTACCTTCCCTTGCCGATGCTCCCCGGATCAGGGCAGCTTCAGCGTCGTCTCGGCGTTGTAAGGCTTGAGCAACTCGTCGGCGGCTTTCTGGGCAGCGACGAGCGCGTCCTTCGGCTGCTTCTTGCCATTCAGCACCAACTGCACCTCGTCTTCGAGGGTCTTGCGCACCGGCACGGTCTTGTAGGTGGCGAACCAGGGCTTTGCGACATCGAGCTGCTCGACGGCGATCTTGGCGTCCGGGTTCTTGTTGAGGAACTCGACCATGTCCGGCATTTTGTAGGCGGCCATGTTCGGGGCGAAGTAGCCGGTGGCACGGCTCCACCAGCCGCTCTTCTCAGGCGATGTCATCCACTTGATCAGCGTCCAGGCCGCCTTCTGCTTGTCCGCTTCGAGACCGGCCGGAACGATCAGCGACGCCCCGCCGATCGGCACCGCGTTGCGGACGTTGCGCGGAATGAATGCGACCTTGTAGGGGAATTTGGCGTTGTCGCGCACGAATGTCAGCGAGCCCGTGGAGAGCATCATCATCGAGGCGTTGCCGGAGATGAACGACGTGCTCACCGCCGGACCCTGCTGGGGGCCGGGAGGATGCACCTTATGCTTGGCGACAAGGTCGCTCCACCATGTCAGCGCGCCGAGCATGGAGGGCGTGTCGTAATAGACCTCGCCGCCGAACTCCTCGTTGTAGTAGCGCCCGCCATTCGACATGGTCAGGGTTTCCATCATCCAGCCGCAATAGTCATAGGCACAGGGGATGGCTATGCCCCACCTGGTCACCTTGTCGCCGTCGCGCTTGGTGAGCTTCTTGGCCCAGTCGGTCACCTCGGCCCAGGTCTGCGGTGGCTTGCTGGGATCGAGCCCGGCTTCCTTGGCGTGATCGGCGTTGATGTAGAGAAGCGGCGTCGAATTGTGGAACGGCACGCCATAGACCGAGCGATCGATCACGGCGTTGCCGTGCAAGGCTGGAAAGAACTGGCCGAGAAACTGTTCCTTGGTGGTGCCATCCGCGGCGATCAGAGTGTCGAGATTGGTGAGTTCGCTCTCGATCTGCATGTCGAGCAGGAAGTTGGCCGACATGATCACGGCACTCGGCGGCTTGCCAGCCTTGATCGCGGCGCGCGTCTTGATCAGCGTGTCATCGTACGAGCCGGTATAGACGGCGGTCGCCTTGATGCCGGGATGGGTGTCGTTGAAGTCCTTGATCAGGGTGCCCATGTCGCGGGCGAGCTTGCCGTCCACCGGGACGGGGAAGAACAGGTCGATCTCGGTGGGGCCCTCGGCGAGGGCGGGAAGGGCGAGAGCCCCGGCCATGGCGAGGCCGAGCGCGAGCCGGCGGGAAAACAGCATTGGAAATCTCCTATTTGATGCCTGAGGTGACGAAAGAACTGATGAAGCGCCGCTGGAAGATCAGGAAGGTTACGAGGAGGGGCGCGATCACCATCAAGGTGCCGGCAGCGATCGTGCCCCAGGCCTGGGAGCCTTCCGCCGTGGCGGTGAAGACCGAAAGCCCGACGGTGAGCGGCCGCTTGTCCGGCGAATTGATCACCATCAACGGCCAGATAAAGTCGTTCCAGTGGCTGGTCACGGAGACGATGGCAAAGGCGGAAAAGCTCGGCAGCGAGAGCGGCACATAGATGTGGCGGATGCGCTGAAACATCCCCGCCCCGTCGATAAGCGCGGCGTCCTCAAGCTCGGCCGGAATGGCCTCGAAGGCCTGCCGCATCAGGAACGTGCCGAAGGCCGAGGCGAAGAACGGCAGCATGACGCCGGTCAGGGTGTCGTACAGGCCGAGCTTCGCCACCAGTGTCAGGTTCGGCACGATGAGCAGCACCGGCACCAGCATGAGCTGCATCAGGAACAGGTAGAAGATCAGCGATTTCCCGGCGAAAGACAGCCGCGCAAAGGCAAAGCCTGCCAGCGTGACCGTGACGAATTGAACGAGCAGGATGCCGCCACAGATGATCGTCGTGTTGAGGACGTAACGCGGGAAATCGCCGATCTCCCAGGCGTCTTTGATGTTGTCGAGGGTCGGCGACAGGCTCGGCAGCAGGACAGCCATGGCGTTGATGCCATCGGACGGCGGTCGCAGCGCGGCCACCACCATCCAGAGGAAGGGAATGAGCCAGACGAGCGCGAGCAGCACCACGAGCGCGAAGCCGAGTTTTGGTGTGATCTCGCCGCGTGTGGCCAGCGGCGCATCCGCGAACAGTTTCATGGCCCGCCTTCGCGGTTTGCCAGCGAGCGGAACGACAGCGCGGTGAGCCCCATCAGCACCGCGAGCGAAAGCAGGGTCGCTGCCGAAGCCTTGCCGACGTCGTAGTGCTCCACCGCTTGCTGATAGATATAGAACAGCACGAGATTGGTGGCGTTCGACGGCCCGCCCTTGGTCATGACGAAGACATGGTCGACCTGTGTCACCGCATTGAGGCCGGCGATCACGGTGACGAACAGGAAGGTCGGGCGCAGCTCGGGCAGGATGATATGGCGCAGGCGCTGGTACGGACCGGCGCCGTCGAGATGGGCCGCCTCCATGACGTCTTCCGGCACCGCCTGGAGCCCGGCAAGGAAGAACAGCATGTAATAGCCGGCGTTCTTCCACACCGTGATCACCATGATCGCGGCCAGCGCAATGTCGCTATCGCCGAGCCAGTTGGGCAGCACGGGAAGCAGGCGGCCGATATAGTAATCAAGCAGCCCGACATTCGGCAGGAAGATGAACAGGAACAGCGCGGACGCGGCGACCATCGGGATCAGCACCGGCAGGAACAGGGCGGCCCGCAGCATGCTGGTCACGGCGTTGGTGCGCGAAAGCGCAAGCGCGAACAGAAGCGCGAGCGCCATGCTGGGGACCACCGTGCCGACTGCGTAGATGAGATTGTTGAGGACCGCGCCGGTGAACGCGGGATCGGCAAGCACCGCACTGATGTTGCTGACGCCAACGAACCGGTTCGGCGCCCTGGGCGTGGCGCGCTGGTAGAGGGAATCAAGGATCACCTGTCCCACCGCGCCGTAGGTGAACAGCGCGAGAAAGATGAGCGAAGGCAACAACAGCAGATAGGCCGGGAACGACGCCTTGAAGGCGACGGCAAACCGCCTCACGACGTGAAGGCGGTGCGGTGCGGTCGTCGTGACGGGAAGAACCGCAGGCTCGGCCAAGCTCATTTCACCGCGCCGCAAAGCTGAGCGCGTAGTTGCGGTCGTCAATTCCCTCCGGGGCCGCGAAGGGGAAGCGCGGACTAGCGTCCATGAAGTCATGGGCGTGCACGACCAGTGTCTGGCGGTCCATCAGAACCACGCCATAGGCTGGCGGTTCATGGCTTGCGAGATGCTCGGCCGTCGGGTCAAGCTCGAACCAGACCTGGTGGTTGGTGCCGCGCAGTGTGGAGAAGGGAATCGTGCCGTAGCTGCCAGAAATCGGGCGGTGCACGTGGCCGAAGAACAGATGGCGGATGCGCGCACGGTAGGGGGCGATCACTTCCGCGAATTCGCGGCTCTGCTTCAGCGCGATGTTGTCCATCGCCTCGATCCCGACCGCGAACGGCGGATGATGCATGAACACGACGAAGGGCGTCCCAGTGGGCGCGGCGGCGAGCGTCTCCGCGAGCCAGCCGAGGCGCTTTCCACACATTTCTCCGGCGTGGCTCGTCTCGTCCAGCGTGTCGAGGAAGACGAACAGGCCGTGCGGCGTGTGCTGCGTCCCCTGTACGAAGTCGTTGGCATCGCGGGGCGCCGCCTCGATCACGTCGAGGCAGGTCCGCCGGCGGTCGTGATTGCCGACCATGGCGACGTAGGGCATGTCGAGCGCGGCCATGGCCTCGGCGAAATTCGCGTAAGCCTCGGCTTCGCCCCAATGGGTGAGATCGCCGGTCACTACCGCGAAGGCGGCATCGGAATGGTGGGTGTTGATATCAGCGACAGCGGCGTCCAGGCGGGCGCGCGGGTCGAGCCCGTAGAGTTTTAGCCCCGGACCCGCAAGATGCGTGTCGGTGAGGTGGATGAATTTGAGAGGCATGGCGTGCTTGTCAGAACTGTCGGAGAACGGTCGTCTCCAGCAGGACGGCCTGTCAGGCGGTTAGAGCACGAATGTTTAAGTTTGATGACAGTGGTGGGGCGCCCAAATTCCGGGCGCGCGCACGGCAAATAGCCGCCTCACGTCCCGCAGAACGTCTGCATCACGCGCTGCTCCGGCTGCGGCGGATCGGCATAGGCCGCGAACTCCGGCTGATCCTCGAACGGTTTTGCCAGCACCGCCAGCAATTCCTCGAACGGCGCGTAATCGTCGTGGTTCATCGCGGCCCGGATCACCGCCTCGACGCGATGGTTGCGCGGGATGAAGGCCGGATTGACCGTGCGCATTGCGGCGTGACGCTCGGCGGGCGATTGCGGTTCGTCGGCGATGCGCTGGCGCCAACGGACTGCCCATTCGGTGAAGGCCGCGGGATCGGTGAACTGCGCCCTGACATTCTCGTCGCCGTCCGCGTCAAGCGCGGCGTCGGCAAGATACCGGAAGGTGAGGGTGAAGTCGGCATGGTTCTTCGCCATGGCGTCGAGCAGGTCCTGCACCAGGGCCTCGTCGCCGTCGCGCGCCGTGAACAGGCCGATCTTGGCGCGCAGCCCCGCCTGATAGGCGGCCGTGAATTTTTCGGTGAATTCGCCGAGGATGAATTGCGCCTGCTCGATCGCCTTGTCCTTGTCGTCGGAGAACAGCGGCAGCAGGCATTCGGCGAGCCGGGTCAAATTCCAGAGCGCGATCCGCGGCTGGTTGGCGTAGGCGTAGCGGCCTTGTTCGTCGATCGAGGAGAAAACCTGCGCGGGGTCGTAATTGTCCATGAAGGCGCACGGGCCGTAATCGATGGTTTCGCCCGAGATCGAGGAATTGTCGGTGTTCATGACGCCGTGGATGAAGCCGACCAACAGCCAGCGCGCGACCAGGTCAGCCTGCCGCGCCAACACGCCTTCGAGCAGGGCGTGATAGGGGCGCTCAGCCATGGCCGCGTCCGGATAATGCCTGGCAATGGCGTGGTCAGCGAGCTGCCGCACGCCGTCGGTATCGCCGCGTGCGGCGAAGAACTGGAAGGTGCCGACTCGTATGTGGCTCGACGCCACCCGTGTCAGCACCGCGCCGGGCAGGATGGTCTCGCGCACCACGCGCTCGCCAGTGATCGCGGCCGCGAGCGAGCGTGTGGTCGGAATACCCAACGCAAACATCGCCTCGCTGACGATATATTCCCGCAGCACCGGCCCGAGCGCGGCGCGGCCGTCGCCCCGGCGCGAAAATGGCGTCGGGCCGGATCCCTTGAGCTGGATGTCGCGCCGGACGCCGTCGGCGTCGATGACTTCGCCGAGCAGAATTGCCCTTCCGTCGCCGAGCCGCGGCACGAAATGCCCGAACTGGTGGCCGGCATAGGCCATCGCAATCGGATCGGCGCCATCGGGTACGCGCTTGCCGGCGAGGATTTCGGCGCCTTCCGAGCTCGAAAGCACTTCCGGGTCGAGCCCAAGATGGACGGCCAGCGCCCGGTTCAGCTTGATCAGCCGGGGGGCGGCCACCGGGGTGGGGGCCACGCGGGCGAAAAAGTTCGCCGGCAAGGCCGCATAGGTGTTCTGGAACGGGAAATGGACGGTCATAACCACAAAGATAGGCGCGCTCGGGGAATAGGCAATCGGCTTACGCCAGATTGGCTCGAAACACCGCTTTTTGGGCCAAAACAGGGACCGCCATTGGTTGCCGCGCCGGTTCGGCTCGGGTAAACCCTCCCGCAGTTCGGGCAGGCCTTTTGGCCCTCGATTCGACCTCTCCGATATCAGTTTTTGGGATTTCCATGCATCGCTACCGGTCACATACATGCGGCGCGCTCCGTGAGTGCCATATCGACCAGACGGTTCGGCTGTCGGGCTGGGTCCATCGCGTTCGCGACCATGGCGGCGTGCTGTTCATCGACCTGCGCGACCATTACGGTCTGACCCAGTGCGTCGCCGACCCGGACTCGCCGGCGTTCAAGGATGCCGAAAAGCTGCGCTCGGAATCGGTGGTGCGGATCGACGGCAAGGTGCGCCGTCGTCCTGAAGGTACCGACAATCCGGAACTGCCGACCGGGATGGTCGAGATCTATGTCAACGAGATCGAGGTGCTGGGGCCAGCCGGCGATCTGCCGCTGCCGGTGTTCGGCGAGCAGGAATATCCTGAAGACATAAGGCTTAAGTACCGTTTCCTCGATCTCCGTCGCGAGAAACTGCACCAGAACATCATGACCCGCGGCGCGATCGTGGATTCCATGCGCAAGCGGATGAAGGAGCAGGGCTTCTTCGAGTTCCAGACCCCGATCCTGACGGCGTCCTCGCCCGAAGGGGCGCGCGATTTCCTGGTGCCGTCGCGGATTCATCCCGGCAAATTCTACGCGCTGCCGCAGGCGCCGCAGCAGTACAAGCAGCTCTTGATGATGTCGGGCTTCGACCGCTACTTCCAGATCGCGCCGTGTTTCCGCGACGAGGACCCGCGCGCCGACCGGCTGCCGGGCGAATTCTACCAGCTTGACCTCGAGATGAGCTTTGTCGAGCAGGAAGACGTGTTCGCGTCAGTCGAACCGGTCATCACCGGCGTGTTCGAGGAATTTGCAAAAGGCAAGCCGGTGACAAAAGGCTGGCGGCGGATTCCGTTCGCGGAAGCCTTGAAGAAATACGGCAGCGACAAGCCGGACCTGCGCAACCCGATCGAGATGCAGGACGTCTCCGAGCACTTCCGCGGCTCCGGCTTCAAGGTGTTCGCGCGGATGCTGGAAGACCCCAAGAACCAGGTCTGGGCGATTCCCGGGACCGGCGGTGGCTCCCGCGCGTTTTGCGACCGGATGAACTCCTGGGCGCAAGGTGAAGGCCAGCCCGGCCTCGGCTACATCATGTGGCGCGAGGGCGGCGAGGGCGCTGGACCGCTTGCCAACAACATCGGCCCGGAACGGACCGCGGCGATCCGCAGCCAGCTCGGCCTGAAGGAGGGCGATGCCGCGTTCTTCGTCGCCGGCGATCCCGAGAAATTCTGGAAGTTTTCAGGTTTGGCGCGAACCAAGGTCGGCGAGGAATTGAACCTGATCGACAAGGAACGGTTCGAACTCGCCTGGATCGTCGACTTCCCGATGTACGAGTACAATGAGGAAGACAAGAAGGTCGACTTCTCGCACAACCCGTTCTCGATGCCGCAAGGTGGCCTCGATGCGCTCAACGGGCAAGATCCGCTGACCATCAAGGCTTTCCAGTACGACATCACCTGCAACGGCTACGAGATCGCGTCCGGCGGTATCCGCAACCACCGCCCCGAGGCGATGGTGAAGGCGTTCGAGATCGCAGGCTATGGCGAAAAGGACGTCGTCGAGCGGTTCGGCGGCATGTACCGTGCGTTCCAGTACGGCGCCCCGCCGCATGGCGGCATGGCGGCCGGCGTCGATCGCATTGTGATGCTGCTGTGCGGCACCACCAATTTGCGCGAAATCTCGCTGTTCCCAATGAACCAGCGGGCCGAAGATTTGTTGATGGGCGCGCCCTCGGACGTCGCGCCGAAGCAGCTGCGTGAACTTCACATCCGGCTCAATCTGCCGGACAAGGCGTAAGTCTCAGAGACCCGTCGAAGCCTCGATCCGGAATTGCGCCAGCGCAACCAAGGGGTCGGTGTTAAACAGCTGCATCAGCTGCGCTCCCGTTACTTTGCCAAGTGGCATGAGCTTGATGTTGAGCGTTTGCCCCGGGGTCTCGACAAAGCGGGCGATCGCCTCCGCGGCGACGACGGCACTGGGGTTGCTTGCTGCCGCCTCGTCGCTGCCGGCTCGGATGCTGTCGGCGATGGTACGCCGGGCGGCATCGCGGCTGACATTCCCGGCGCGGGCCTGTTGCGCGACCACAAGGTCGATGCCGCCGGTATCGCGCAGCGTGAGTTCGATCGTGCCGGCCTCGATTTGTCCGGCCATCGCGGCCGCCTGCACCGCATTGGGCGAAAATAGCTCGCGCGGAACGTTGGCAAGCGAAACGCGCAGCGATGCCTTGGCGATGCCGCCAAGGTCGAGCGTCACGGGTTCGAGGACGAACGCGTGGGAAGCCTCCGTCCACGTCGCGCCGACATCGGAATCGATCTTCAAAATGTCGACGCCGGCGGTGATGAGCGCCTGCTGGCCGAGATCGGTTTTATCGAGCGGGCTCGACATCCTGACCGTCAGCCGCGCCTTGCTCGGGATCGGGCCAATGAACTGGCCCCAGTTCAAATTGAAAGTGTCGACGTTGATCGGTTTTCCGGTGTTTTTGTAGGGCGCGGCGAAGCCCTTGACCTCGACACCCTCGATCAGCGGAATCATCTCCAGCGCCTTGTCGGGCGACGGTTGTTGCGCTGGGTTCGAGAACAGCGCCGACATTCGCAGCAGGTTGGCGATGTCGAGCGATTTGAGCGCAAAGCGCCCGAGCTTGAACGGACCTTGTGGCGTTCGGCCGTCGAGGCCCTCGATCGCAAATTCGTTGACCTTGCCGCTGTCCAGATTGAACCGCAGCGCCGCGAGCTTGATCGGGCCTTGCGGTGTCTCGACTGCGAGGCCGCGCATCTCGGCATTTCCGATATGGATGCCCTCATAGATGCCGGCGACTTTTTCCAACATTTCGCGCGTCTGCGCCGGTGTCGGCGGCGCTGCGCCGGTCGGGGGTGTCATTGCCATCAGCGCCGCGAGTTGCAGCCGCGACGGCCGCATGGCAACATCATCTACCGAAAATCCGTCAATTCGCAGGTTGAGGAGCTGATCAAACTTGATCGTATAGGCCCCCGTCGAAATTTGCCGGTAGACGCGGGAATACCGGTCGTCGTTGGCTTTCTGCGGATCGAATGTTGCGGCCATGACGTTGAAATCGATGTCGTACGCAGCGAACTCAGCGAGTTTACCGGTGATCGTCTTGATCGTGCCCGCCGGTTGCACGAATGTGAAAGTGAATTCGCCGGCCTTCATGGAGGTGGTCCTCCCGTCTTTGAGGTCCTCCATCGAAAGGTCGGAATAGGCGAACTCGCCACTGCCGCTGCCGCCCCCCATTGCGGTGCTGAACTTCACCGTCGCCATCAAGCTCGGCACGGTGATCGATGCCGCTGTCATGCTTGCCAGTTGTTCGAGTCCGAACCGGTACAGGTCGTCGCGCGACGACGAGGCTGGTGGCCGCCGGATGGCTGTGGGGCCGGAATAGTCCTTCACCGCGATCCACGGCGCCTTGTAGCTGACGTGCCGCAGTGTCTCGGCTGGCGTCTCCACTTCGACCTCGACATCGGTGATTTCGATGCTTTCGGCGGAGAATCGCGCCGCATCCGGCTGGCTGACTCCCGAAGCCGTGATGTTGGCGATCTTGACGCTGACCGGAGGTTGCGCGGCCGATTGACCGGCAATGTCCGCCACCGTGACAGTCCGCTTCAACAAATCGAACGACACCTTGCCGTGGCTCGCCTTGCCACCCGTTGCGCGAATCTGCTCGAACGCGGCCTCGACCTCGTTGGCTATTCGATGCTGCATGTAGAATTCAAAGCCGAAGAAACCTCCCACCGCGATCACGATTGCGGCGACCGTGCCGCTCAAAATCCTCATCATTCGGACAGCTCCGGTTGTCGATTGAACGGTAGGCAATTTTCCGTTGTAGGTCGAATGACCGGGCCAGGGAAGGGCGGCCATGCTAATGGGTTCGTTCGTTTGCGTCGATCTGCCTGGCGGGGCCTGTTGATGGATACGCCATCTGATGTTGCATCCAAGCGGTTGCGCGTGCTTCACATCCGGCCCAATCTGCCGGAAAACTGACTTCGCCGGGATGCGCTAGAGCAACAAAAGTTCGGGACCGGGAACGCGGGAGTACGCATGTCGTCTTATTCTGAAGATCTTCATTCCGCGGCGCTCGCCTACCACCGCCTGCCGCGGCCGGGTAAGCTCGAAATCCAGGCCACCAAGCCGCTCGCCAACCAGCGCGATCTGGCGCTGGCCTATTCGCCCGGCGTTGCCGCCGCCTGCATGGAGATCGCCAAGAACCCCGCCGAAGCGGCCTCGCTGACCGCCCGCGCCAACCTGGTCGCCGTGGTTTCCAACGGTACTGCGGTGCTGGGGCTCGGCAATATCGGGCCGCTGGCCTCAAAACCGGTCATGGAGGGCAAGGCGGTCCTGTTCAAGAAATTCGCCGGTATCGACGTGTTCGACATCGAGATCGCCGCCGACACCATCGAGCGGGTCGTCGAAACCGTGGCGGCGCTGGAACCGACCTTCGGCGGAATCAACCTCGAGGACATCAAGGGGCCGGAGTGCTTCGAGATCGAGGCGCAGCTCAAGGAACGGATGAAGATCCCGGTGTTCCACGACGACCAGCATGGCACCGCCATCATCGTCAGCGCCGCGATCACCAACGCGCTGCTGCTGAACGGCAAGAAGCTCGCTGACGTCAAGATTGTCTGTTCCGGAGCAGGGGCTGCCGCGATCGCCTGCCTCAATCTGCTGGTTTCGCTCGGCGCGCAGCGCAAGAACATCTGGGTCTGCG
>Ga0307516_10006963_pt1 | contig 13113 bp, 12 predicted proteins | sample 19_EM_MG_FD_203310 | JGI IMG/M metagenome (GOLD analysis project Ga0307516, IMG submission 203310) | Populus trichocarpa ectomycorrhiza microbial communities from riparian zone in the Pacific Northwest, United States - 19_EM | ecosystem: Host-associated > Plants > Roots > Unclassified | place... | reverse complement strand
TGTTTCGCCGTCGGAGGACATCGGCTGCGGTCCGTCACCAGCGTCGAAGACAGCCTCCGCGGCGGCCCGCTCTTCCGCGACCCGTTCGGCGTAACCGTTGGAGACCCAGCGGGTGTTCGTGTCGTGCAGATGGCGCTCGGTTTCGGTGATCGCCACCCGGATCGGAATCCCGGGCCGGCCACCCACCTTGATCAAGAACCGGCCACGACCGGGCGGTTCCTCGTTCTCGCCGTTCTGCGCCCATCCGGGCGGCGAGGACCAGGACGAGACCAGCTCGATCTCCCGCTGAGACAGACCCACGACCTTGCCCAGTTCCTGCATTTCGGCACGGGGCAGCCCGGCGCACGCCACCATGCCGGCTCGTTCGACGAAACCCCGGGCCTTGGCCTTGTCGGCTTCGCTACCGAGCGCCTCGGCGTCCTTCAGGGTGTGCGTGATCTTGGCGTCGGCCAGGCCGAGGGATCGGTTGAGCCGGGTCAACGCGTCGATCCGGTCGACGATGCCGGAGGCAGCCCGCATCGGCCGCCACAGCTCGTCGAGGATGGTGTAGAACCAGCGTCGCGGCGCGAGGCCCGCATCGGCGAGCGCGTGCGACGCGGCGACCGTGCCAAGGCCGTCGGACCAGGCGGCGAGCATCGCCGCGGCGGTCAACTGCCCGTCCGCCTCACCAATCCGGGAGATGTCGATGCACACCGCCGTGGCATTGGGGTCGATGTGCGTCGAGGTCTCGGACGCGAACGTGTCGCCGAGCGGACCGTCGAGGATGCCGAGCAGCGATCGATGCAGCGGATCCACCGCGTCCCGATATCGCGACTCCTGACCGCGGTCGAGGGTGACCTGCCGGACTCGCGGCGGCCCCTCCTCCAGGACGCGGAGCAGGTCGGTCAGTTGGAAGCTGCGACCCGGCGCGGTCCGCTCGCGCAGATGCCTGAGACAAGCGGACAGCACTGACTGCTCGTGGTCGGAGATCGCCTGGCCACGCACGATGGTGAGCAGTGCCGCGACCATATTGAGGACCCGGCCGTGAGTTTCAGCCGCCAGCACCTCGCCCGCCGCACCACCGATCTTGACCGCCGCGGCCCCCATCGCGCCCGGGTCCAGGACGTTCAAGCCGCCCATGCCGCGAGCGATGGAGATCACCTGCCCGCCCAGCGCACGCACCGTGTCCGCGTAGTCCGGCTTGAGGTCGCCGAGCACCAACGGCACCACACCCTGCGCGCTCAACCCGATGAGCATCCGGTTGATCAGCGTCGACTTGCCGAGACCCGGCATGCCCAGCATGAACAGTGACGGATTGGAGATGTAGCGGGCCCGGGTGAACCAGTTGAGCGGGTCGCCGCAGACCGTGGCACCCGTGGCGAGGTGCTGGCCCAGCGGCACACCCACCATCGGGGCGCCGGACCCGGAAGCGAACGGCCACAAGCCGCACGCCTGCACGGTGGTGGCCCGCCACATGGTGGGCGGGTCCAGGCTGCCGACGCGGCCACCGGCGATGGCGTACGAACCGCGGTGCGGAACGCTCTCGTCGCCGTTGGCTCGCGCCAGCCGGCCCCGATGTCTCGCCTCGGCCGCTTCGAACTTGGCGTTGCGCTTGCTCGCCTTCCTCCGAGCGCGCGGTGTCTGCTTGCCGACCTCGTCGGCCTCCCGGTCCTGCGCTTCCACCGGCGGGACGACGAGGTTGCTGAGCGCGGTGGTGGGGCCGGAGGCTCCGAGCTTCCAATCCGCGCCGAGATCCAACCGGCGAACCCGGGTGTCCAGCGGGGTCACAACGCCTCCTGCAACTCGTGCGGAATCATCGTCTGTTCCCACGGCAGAATCCCGACGGGCAGTGCGCACGTGAAAGCCGCGGCCTGCATGCGGTCGGCCGGGCGCATCGCGATGCGTGTCGCGCCCAGCAGATTGCGGACCGTCACATTGGCATCGGCGACCTCGTCGGCCGAGTCCACGGTGATGGTCACGACCATCGAGAACTCCACGAGGCCGGCGCCCGACGCCTCCTCGGACGCGGTCTGCTCGGCCGCCTCCACCTCGGAGGCGGCGCGGGCCCGCACCATCCCCCGCGTCGAGGTGGCCATGAACTGCGAAGCGCGGCGGTCCGACTCGACGATGCGCGCCGATGTGGCGGGATCGATCGGGCGATAGAGCAGGGCCACCCGCTTGCGCCGAATGCTCGGCGCGGGTTCAAGCAGGCTGCGGAGCACGCCCGAGCGCACCGTGCCACGCGGGGCCAGGGTCAGCAGCCAGCTGCGGGATACGCCGGAGTCGTGCTGGTAGGCGTTCACAGTCTCCAGAGATGCGGATGGTCCGGCGTCCGACCATTCCAGTCCGGTTCCGCCGTGCTGGGCCCGGACATCGAGGACATCCGCCGCGACCGCCGGGTCGTACGCCACCCGAACGACCTCCGCGATCCGCTCGGCCGACAGCGGTTCCGCCGAGCCACCGCCCGCACCGACCAGACCAGACAGCAAACCGTGCAGGCGCAGCGCCAGGTCGGTCAGGACTTCTTCCTTGGGGCGTTTGTTGCCACCCGGCAGGCCGTAAGTCAGCGTGATGTACGTATTCATCTCCGAGGAGGCAGAGGGATAGCGCTCGACTACCTCCTCCATCACCGCTCGCGCGGCAGGCGCAGCGCCCGGGGTGATCCGGGTGAGCACCTCGGTGACGAGCCGGGTGCCCGGATCCGGCGCGGTCTCGACGATTACGGAAGCGCCCCGCAGGCCGGGTTCGTGGGCGAGCCGGGACAACCAGTCACCCCACATCGCCACCCAGATGTCCACCTGGTCCGGGTCGACCAGGGAGCCGCCGTCCGGCTCACAGCCGAGCACCACGGTGTAGAGGTTGCGATAGCGGTGATGCAACACACCGAACGGGCGGTCATAAGGGTCCCGGCCCTCCAGCATCGTCACTTTGCTCAGCATGCCGGGCGGGCGGAAACGGCCACCGGGCCGGGCGGACAGTGGGCCCGACACGTACAGATGCTGCTTCTGGGATTTGCGCCGCGCCCACCCCGCGCGCAGCGCCACCAGGTTGTAGACGTTGCGGCCGTCTTGGGTACGGATCGCCAGCGGCCCCACCACCGCAGCGATCGGCATGGCGATCACCATGGCGGCTTGCAGGGAGAACAGCGAGGCGAGAAGGATCACGACCAGCCCGCCGAACACGCCTACCGTGCCGATCAGGCCGAAGGAACCCAGTCCGGCCTTGCGGGGCCGGCGCCAGTTGCCGTAGGTCCGGGTCTTGATGGCTTCCGTGGTCATGATGTCCCGTGCCTTTCTTCGTGGCGCTGATTACCGGTTGTCGCCGTCTTGGGCGCTGGGTAGGGCACCGGCCGCCACATTGCCCGCCGTTTTGGCCGCGGCCGTCGTCCCTTCTGTGGCAGCCACTACGGCTCCCGCGGCAACCCCACTCGCTAGTCCGGCCACCGCGCGTCCCGCTCCGGCGGCCACCCGCCGGCCGAGGGACCGGCCGTTGGAGCCGTTCGAACCGCTTGAACCAGGCATGCCGCTCGAGCCAGCCGATCCGTTCGAGCCGGCCGAGCCGGAGCCCGACGAGCCGGAGCCCGACGAGCCGCTTGCGCTAGCCGGTCCTTGCAGCCTGCGGGCGGCGGAGTTGACTGCGGGCGCGGCGATCGCACCGGTGGCCTTGCCGGCCACACCGGCCGCCGCCCCGGCGGCGGACATCGCTCCATCTGACGATCCCAGCGCCGCCGCCGCGGGGACGACGAGCCGGAGCAGAGCGGGTAGGGCCACCGCGGACAGCAGCAGGACACCGCATCCGGCGATTTTCTGCTGGCTGGCGCTGGCCCCCGTGGCATTGATCATCACTGCGCCGGCGTACATGACCAGGCCCACCGCCGGTTTGAAGACGAGCCAGGCGACCATCCAGGCGATGTGCTTCCGCCACCAGGATCCGCCCCATTCCGTCATCGAGGCCGCCGCAGCCAGCGGAAGGGTGCCGGAGAGCAGGACCATCACGCCGAGCCGGATGTAGAGCAAGATGATGTGGATGATGCCCGCGACAATCAGCAGCAGCCCGATGATGATCAGCAGGAAAGCCGTGAGGCTGTCCGTGCCGCACTGGGCTATCGACTTGAGCTCTTCCTTGACACCGGCCGTGTAGAGATACGAGGTGTAGTCGTCGCCCAGCTTGGCGAGTCTGATGATGACGTAGGACGAGGCCCCGGCCACCAGAATCATTCTCGCTATGCCCTTGATGGCCGTGGTGCCGGCCTGTCCTTTCCGCTCGATCGCCATCCGGACGGCCGCGAAGAGCAGCGACGCGACCGCGAGAGCGACCACCAGCCAGTTGATCTGCAGTCCGATCTTGTCGACGGCGTCGTTCTTACCGCTGCTGTCGGCGCTCGGGAAGGTGGGGATGTCGGAGGCGATGTCAGCGAAGAGACTGACAGCCGCGGAGAGGATGGCGTTGGCGATTTTGCTGAGGATGCCGTCGATTCCGCTGTCGAGAAATTCCGCCACACCCCCCAGCGCCCCGAAGTACATCGGGTCGCCGGTGTTACAACCAGCCATCTCACACCTTCCACATCACGAAACCGCCGTTGGCCGTGACAGCGGTGACCGGTGTGTGCAGATCTCCGCCCGCCAGCGCCTTCACCTTCCAGTCACCGCCGTCCCACGCCACGGTGAAATCGGTGGTCGCATAGACGGCCGGCGGCTGCTTGATCAGCAGGCGGACCACGGCCGTGTCCGGCGAGTACGACATCACCATGAAGCCGGCCATCGAGTTCGCCGTGTACTGCGGCGGCGCCCCCTGCTGGGATGACCGCATCGCCACGAAGACGTCGCGTGCGTTGCCCGCGACGACCTGCTGCTCGGTCACGGTCCGCCATGCGCTGCCGCTCATCTGCCGGGGAATGACATTTGCCGCCATGACGGCGCCCAGCGGTGTGTGCGCGAAGCACCACAGCACCTGGCCGCTCGACTTCACCGGTCCGGCCGACGCCGACAGCGGGACCTTCGCACCGTTCAGCGGCCGCCACGTCACGTCGCCCGGCGGCTGTGCCGGTGCGGTCTGGTCGGTGTCGTCAGTGTGGCAGCCGCCCGGCCGGGACCCGTCCGGGCCGGCGCCGCTGGACAGTGGGCCGGGCACGATCGGCTGTTCAGCGCGCTTCGCCGCCGCATCAGGACCGCCGCTGAGCGCAACGACGACGCCCATGCACAGCAGAAGCGCCACGAAGACGGCCGACAACTGCCATCCCCGTTGGTGCCAGAACGGCCGGTCTTCGGCTTCCCCGGACTCAGATCGATGCCGCATGGACTCGTTTCCCTTCCCTGGAGGGGTCGCGACCCGAAATGCGGGCCTGTCACTTTCCCCCGCTGAAGACGAACGACACGAGCGGGCCGGCCACGGCGACCAGAATGCATCCGCCCAGCACCATGCCGAGCCGGCTCATGTGTTCCGAGCTCTCACCCCGCTTGTGCGACATGGCCATCATCGCGCCGGTGACCAGGACGCCGGCGACACCCGCTGCCGTGCCCGCCCACGCGATGAGGTTGAGGGCGACCTTGACCATGTCGGCGAGTTTGCCGGGGGCAGAACCGCCGGAGGTGGGCATCGGTACGCCAGTCGACACGGGTGCCGGGTCGTCGGTGAGAATGTGGCCGAGGACGACATCATGCAGAGTGGACAGCAACATTTCTTCTCTCCTGCTGGAGCGGTGATGGTGGCGGCGCGTTCTCGCGTCGCCCGGAACGCCGGATGGGAGGAAGCACTCGTCAAACTATGTGCAGGAACTGGACGATCGGCCCGGCGGAAGCTCCGAGAATGCAGGCGGTGCCGACCATGATGAAGCCACGCCAGTGTTCGCTGAATTCGCCGGGTTCGCCGCGCCGCAATTGCAGTCCCATGTTCATGCCAGTGATCATGAAACCCGCCACCGCGGCGGCGCTGACGCACCAGGCCAGCAGGTTCAGCAGGCTCATCCCTGGATTCCCACCGGGGTCACTGGCGGCGCCGGCGTGATCCATGCTGTAGGGGGGCATGGGTGCCAGGGAAAACGATTGCCCCGCATCGCTTTTCGGAATGTGGCAGTCCACTTTGGTCCCGATGGTGACCCCGGTGGAGGTGCATTGATGGCCTCCCGTGATGTCGTTGTCGTTCCAGGTGGATGTCCCGAGTCCAACCTTGACCTCGAAGTCGAGAAGCACGCGTTCACCGGGCTTGAACGGGATGTAGAGCGTCGCCGTCTTTCTGACCATGAGCTCCTTGCAGGTCCGGACAACGCCGGAGGTGCTGGTCTTGAGGCAATACACGACGTTCTCGACCGCTTGGTTGTCGAGGTCGACCTTGTAATTCCCCGCGTGATCGCCAACGCACTCGTCCAGCACCATGGTCTGACAGGTGTCATCCGCCAACGCCGGCGCCGGTGTGAGGGCGCCGATCCCGACCACCATCATCGCCACGACGCCGATCGCGTTGAGCAACCGCCACCGCGTCATCGCCCCTCCCTTCGTCAGCCGTCGGGCAGCTCCATGAACTGCAACGTTCCGGGGTCCGTCAGGTGCATCGATGCCGCTGAGGCCCTGTCAGCCAGCAAGAACGGGCGTCTGGTGCAGCAGGTTCACGGCTTCGCAGATTTTGTTCGCCAGCGCCTGGGCTGTGTCCTATCGGACGGCCGCGCCCTCGATGGACTGCACGAGCTGCCACACCTTCAGCAGTTGCGGTGGCAGATCGGTGGTGCTCTTGCCGAGCCGCCAGGGGACGATCCACGGGACGCGGTGCACCGGAACGATGGTCCGCAGCAACCGGATCCGGCTGACGAGGGCCGACGGCAACCGCCCCGGCGCATCGGCGACCAGGACCAGGCCGACGAGCTGCATGCCGGCCGGATGCCGGCCCTCCCGGATCGAGTTCAACGCCCGGGACGCGGCACGTAACCCCTGGTCATGCGTACGCGCCAGGAGGAGCACCCGGGCTGGTTCGTCGCGGGCCGTGTCGGGCCAGCGGCAGCCCAGATCCGTGCCGCCCAGCACGGCCGCGAATGTCGTTGCGCCGGCGCCCCCGTGTGTCGCGACCCAGCCAACGCCGCGACCGGACAACGACCGGACCGGAGCCTCGCTCGTCTGCCGTGGCTGACCGGACTGCCGCTGAGGACGCCCGATGTCGCGAGCCGCGCTTGCCGGCGCCGTACCGATACGGTCAGCCGGCGGCGCGATCGCCACAACCGGGGCGACGGCGGGCGGCGGCGTGACGAGCGAAACCGGCGCGGCGGCTGGCAGGTGGATGACCTTGGCTGAGGAGTCGATGATGTCGCCGGGCGTACGGATGATGCCGAGCTTCGCCCCGATATAGGTATGCGAGTGCCGTCCGGGGGTCGGTCGACTCGCCTCGACCGGTTGTGTCTCGCCTCCCTGGTCTAGTTCTTGCCCGGGGGACGCCCTGGGTGTGCCGGGCTCGCCTGCGTCCACCGCTTCCGCGCGCGGCTGAGGTTCCGGCGGCGGCGATGAGATGGCTTGCATTGGGGTACCCGAGCCTTTCGTGATGGTGGCTGGCGTGCTGAACCGGACCGGTTCAGGCTCTGTCAGATCGCCACAACGGACGTCGGGGGGCGCCGGTTCACGCCATCGGCGGCTGACGACTGAGCGGCCCACTACTGAACCGGCTCGGTCCCGCGTCCGTCGTTGCAGCATCAGCCGTGCCGCCACTACGAGATGGAGCGACAAGCCATGACACACGCGGTCCAGGAAGCCGAACCGGTGGAAGCCGCTCCATCGCAGGCCCCGCAGGAGCGGATACCGGACGATGACAGCGAGAAGCAGCCGTTCTTCATCCTGTACCTGAGCGGCCCGGAGTACGTCGAGGAACTGCGTCGGTTGTCGTTCTGGGTCGAGAGGCTCCTGATCCCGGTGTACGGCCAGGAGGCCAGCTCCGCTGCACCTTGGTGCCCGCGCTGGCGGGAACACCAGGAAGCGGTTGCGCACTTACACGCGTTGTGGCTCGCCTGGCAGGAAAGGACCGGCCCGAACGCGGACGCGACCGGACCGGCGCAATGGCACCGGGACTTCCTCGGGCCGACCATGGAGACCCTCCGAAGCCCGTCCGGGCCTTTTGCGGGCTGCAAGCCGGGAATCCATCGCGAAAAGGAGCGTCCCTTCATAGAGGACGATGGCTTCCTGGACTTTTAGTGGACGATGGTGGCGGACCCGCGAGCCTCTGGGTCCGCCACCATGCGTCCCTACCGGCGCGAGGCTACCTCAGGCTGCGGGCCGTTCTGTTTCCCTGCGAACCCATCGAGGAGGGTGCGGGTGCCGGGAGGGAATGCGATGAATTTCCGGCTCCGTGCCCAAACCGCGCTGCATCGGCGACGGGGGAATTCCGGGGGGTCAACGTCCGCCGCAGCGAGTTCAATTCGCTCTGCTGCTCCAAAACATCCGCTTTGAGCTTCTTGTCGTTGGGGGCAAATCTCTGCTTGAGGTGGTTCAGGACGATCTGACTCGCGTCGATGGCGACGAGTCCCCACTGTGCCGTTTCCTCGCCTAAACCCTTTTCGAGCCCGAATCGGACGGTGGAGAGCACCCCGCTCGCGGCTTGCAGAGACAGGTAGGCAGGATTCTTCCTGAAGGTACCCGTGTGCGCGACCTCCGTAGCGATACCGGTAAGGGTATTGGCCAAATTCACGGCGTCAGCGGTGTACGCCACGGCCGAGTTGCTTTTGGTCAAGGCGGTGTTGGCCAACGAGAGGATGCTGGTGCCGAACGACATCGCGGTGTTCAGGTCCTCAAGCGCGGAAGTGCCGCCGTACTGTTTCCTTTCGACGACGTAGCTGATCCAGCGCTGCACGTTTCTCGTCTCGCTCGCAACAGTTGGCTGCTGCTCGTAATCCGGTTGCATTGCCCCTCCTAAGCCTCGGTCAGGGTTCTCTCTACTGGCCATACAACGGAGGGTTTGGAGCGGTGGTTCACTGGATTCTGTGGAAACGGGGCGGCATTGCACCGGCGCGGAGTCTTGGACGAAATCCGCCCACATGGGGGCGGAACTCGTCCAAGATCTGTCCAGCGCATCGGATTATCGGGGTGCTGCCCCCGCCAGGGCGCCCACCCGGAGCAGTTGCTTGGGCGGTTTCCGCGACGTCTTGCCCAGCCGCCACTCGGGGACCCAGGGGATTTGGTGCACCGGTACGGACCCCCGCAACGTCCGCACCAGTCGTTTGAGCGGCCCCGGGAGTCCCCCGGGTGAATCCGCCACCAGGACCAAGGCGACTAGTTGCATGCCGTCGGGGTGGCGGCCCTCGCGTATCGCGTTCAGCGCCCGGGAGGCCGACTGCAGTCCGCCGGCGTTGGTCCGCGCGACCAGCATTATCCGGGCCGGCTCGCCCTGGGCCGGATCGGGCCATCGGCACCCCAGGTCGATGCCGCCGAGCATGCCGGTCAGCGTGCTGGCGCCGGCCCCACCGTGCGCCGCGACCCAGCAGATGCCTTCGCGGGAGAGGGATCGTTGCGGCGTCCCGTTGAGCTGCCGCGGATCCGGTAGCGCCGGAGAACCGGCGTCAGGCTGGCTCCCGCCAGTTGGTGGGCGGGGCGCCTTCAGATGCTCGCGCAGCGGCACGAACCGCTGCCCGGGTGCTCCATTCCGCGCAGCCGGAATGTTCAACTGCGAACCGTTCGACGATGGTGCTGAGGGAAAACTCATTTCGCCCCTCTCCCCTTCCCACGTGTAGCCACAACGGCCGCCCACCGCCGCCGGTTCACGGTTTCGCTGCGTCGTTCGGCATCCCGTCAGTCCGTCCAGTGGCCGCCGCCCGAGGAGGAAGCGCCGGCCGATGGCGGAACACCGGCCGGTGGCGGCGCGCTCCCCGCCACGACATAGGTCGGCGGCGCGGGCCGGTAGGTCGCCTGCGGCTCGTCATCGGCGTCGCCGAGCAGCAGCCGGCGTACGCGAAGCACCAGCACCGTCGCCGCGGCGATCATCAATATCACGGTCACCAGCAGCACCGTCGTACGCGTGCTCACGCCGGACGACGTCCGGGTCACCGTCTGGGGCGAAGCCGAAGGTGCGGTGGCCGCTTCCTCGGCCAGTACCTTCGTGACCGCGACCGCCGGGTTGATGAAGCCCCAGCCGAATTGGCCGTCCGGCGGTTCGCTGCCGCTCATCTTGTCCGAGGTCACCTTGATGCGGTGGCTCACCTGCTGGGCGTTCAGATCGGGGTATGCCGCCCGGATCAGTGCCGCCTCGCCCGCTACGAAGGCCACGGCGTAGTGCGTGCCGCTGCCGGCCACCGCGCCGGCGGTCATGATGCCGAGGCTGCCCACATTGACGCCGGGCGCCACCACGTCCACGCCGCCCCGCAGGTAGTTGGCCGCCGGCTGGCTGTCCACACCCACGCCGGCCACGCGCAGCACGCCCTCACCCAACGACGTGGTCGCGCCGGCCGGTACGGAATCCAAGGCGGCGCCGAAGACCACCACCGCGTTGTGCGCGGCCGCGTCCGCGATCGCCTTGGCCACGCCGGCGTCGGTGGGGTCGACGTACGAGCCGAGCGCGACGACCGTGGCGCCGGCCGCGACGGCTGCCGTGATGGCGGCGGCTTCCTGGCCCACCTGCGCCTGGGGTGTTGTCGTGACGACCCGTACGGGCATGACCGTGGCGTCGGGTGCCAACCCGGTCAGGCCACCGCCCTTCGGCTGCTGTGCGACTATCAGCGCGGCCATTGCCGTTCCCGACCCGAGGCAGTCGGTGTCGCCCCGGCCCTTGCCGCTCGCCACGTCCGCGCCGACCGTGACGTGACCGGTGAGCTGCTTGAGGGTGCCGTCCACTCCGGAATCGATCACCGCGACCAGTTGGCCCTTGCCGCGGCTTTGCGGCCAGGCCTGATCCGGGGCGAGCCGCAACTGGGCCCAGTCGGATCGCGTGCTGGACGCCGCGGTGGCCGCGCACTTCCCGGTGGTGGCGGGACCGGTCGGTTTTGGTGCCCCGCTGGGTTGCACGCTGGGGCGCGCGGTCGGCGCCGTCGTTTTCGGGGTGCCCGCGGTTGGGGGACTCGTTTTCGTCGGCGCGGTGGGTGCCTTGGCGGGCAGGACGCCGTACTGGATGTTGGGCCCGACGGCATCCCACGGCATGACCAGCATCCATCCGGCGTTCAGCCGGGCCGGATCCGTCAGCACTGCACCGTCGGGCTGTTCGCGGCTGGTGTTGAGGTTGAAGATCTCGGTGGACCGGGCGCCGCTGCCAAGGAACCGGGACGCGATCTCCGTCAGGTTTTCCGGCGCGCCCTTATAGGCCGAGGTCACCGTGTAGTACTTGACGTATTGCTCCGCCGCCGCCGCAGCCGGCGTCGCGACCAGCGCGCTCGTCGCTATGATCGCGGCGGCGGCCAGGCAGGCGCGGACCCCCGACCGAATGTTCCAGGACATCGGGATCCCTTTCGTCGATTCCTTGGTCATCGGCGCTTTCAAGACCGGAAATCTCCCCATCCCTAGTCCTTCGCGTCCGGTGACTGCCGGAAGGAGAAGCCGCGCTCGATCAGGGCCTCGCGGAGCGCGAGGAGCGCATAGAAGGTGCGGGACTTCACCGTGCCCGTGGGCACGTCGAGCAGCTCCGCAGCCTCCACGACAGAGCGCTCCTGGAAGTAGATCTCGATCAGGACAGTGCGCAGCCGCTCCGGCAACGAGGTCAGCGCGGCCCGTACCTCTTGCCCGTCGAGCAGCCGCTCGATCTCGTCTTCGCCGTCGGCGTGGTTGTCGATCCGCTCGTCGAAATACTCGGCCGGCCGTGCCTGGGCGACCCGGACGTGGTCGATCGTGATCCGCCGTGCCACCGTGAACAGCCAAGCTCGGCTCCACCTGCCCTCGGCGTTGCGTGCCTCCGGGTTCCGCCATGCCCGCAGAAGCGTTTCCTGCAGGATGTCCTCGGCCCGGTGCACGTCACCCTTCACCAGGCGCGTGATGTAAGCGAGCAGAACCGGCCGGTGCACCTGGTGCAGGTGACGAAGCGCCGCGGCCGGCGACGCATCGACTCCTGCCGGCGGCCGCACGGTCAGGTCCGGCTCCGGCTGCAGTGCCGGCGCCGCCTCAATGTGCTCGTTCAGTCCACGGCTCGACGGATAGGTGTAAGGACTAGGCATGGGCTTGTCCGATCCGGGAGGTGGTTCAGTCTTCGTCCGGCCGAGATCGATCATTTGACATGCCTAAATCCTCACACCGCCCGCGATCGATGTCGCTGCTTAGCGATAGGTGAGGGCCGAAAGCCCCATCAATTAGGGGTGTTCGCACTTCCTGTGACGCAGTTGTGAGCGTGCGCAAATCTTGCTGGCGCGGCGAATTTCACATAGAGAAACATTGATGTTGGGTTGCTCACCTGCGGCGCGACCGGACGAGAGAGGATGATGTGATCGGTGTCACTTGCTTGAGTGATCCGCTAGGTCATCCGCCGTCGTCTGACCGGGTGTGAAAGCTACCGGGCTGGACGAGGAGCAGCTTCTGCGGCGCATCGCGCGCGCCGACCGGGCGGCCTTCGACGAGCTGTACCGGCGGACGTCGCCCTGGCTCGCCGTACGCCTGCGTCGGCGTTGCGCCGACGACGGCCTCGTCGCCGAGGTCCTGCAGGACACCTACCTCGCGGTTTGGCGCGCGGCCGGATCGTTCGCGGGGATTGCGTCCCGTGCAGGCGGCGCCCCCGGCGGTAGCGCAGCCGGTTGGCTGTGGACGATCGCCGCCCGGCGGCTGGTCGACGCTCTGCGGCGGCGGGCCCGGCGCTTGGAAGTACCCGCCGACGTCCTGCCGGTGCGGAGCGTGCCGGCGGCCGAGGACGAGGCGCTCGCCGGTACGGTCGGCGACGAGGTCGGCGCCGCCCTGTCCCAACTCGCGCCGGAGCTGCGCGAAGTGTTGCGTGCCATGGTCCTTGACGGGCTCACAGTGCGCGAGACATCCGTTCTGCTCGGGCTGCCCGAGGGCACGGTGAAAAGCCGGGCGCGGCGCGCCCGGAGCGCGTTACGGGAGGCACTGTCGTGATCAGTCACGCCTCGGCCGCGTCGCTGGCGGCCTACGCCGCCGGTGATACCGGTATCGACGACGCCGCTGTCTGGGCGGTGGAGGTGCACTTGGAGGGCTGCGCCGAGTGCCGGGCACGCCTGGCCGAGTCGGCCGGGCCGCCGCTGCG
>Ga0307516_10006962_pt1 | contig 13114 bp, 11 predicted proteins | sample 19_EM_MG_FD_203310 | JGI IMG/M metagenome (GOLD analysis project Ga0307516, IMG submission 203310) | Populus trichocarpa ectomycorrhiza microbial communities from riparian zone in the Pacific Northwest, United States - 19_EM | ecosystem: Host-associated > Plants > Roots > Unclassified | place... | reverse complement strand
CACCTCACGCGCCTCCTCCAGGAAGATGTCGCGCAAATCGTCTTCTTCAAATTCTTCAGGAGCGGTAGACGCCGCCTGTGGGGCTGCGTCTGGCGCCGTGGCAGCAACCAGATCGGTCAGAGAACCCGCATCCGTCTGGGTGTTTCCCGCCACCGCAATGGCCGCGTTACGGGCTGTTTGCGCCAGACCCGGCTGGTCGGCCAGGGCCGCATGCGTGGCCAGGACGTCAAGCTTGACGCTGAGGCTTTCAGCCGAAACGCCGGCTTCGGCGTCCTGCACGACGGACCGGACTTCCTGGGACAGCTCATTCTGGACAGTCACGGCCGAGGCCGCGTCCGGCGCCGCCTGGCTGCGCCCCATCAAGGGCTTGAGCTCACCCTTGACCTCGTCATACACGAAAAGTTTTTTGGCCAGCGCGGGCTGGTAGTTGAGCATGTCGATCAGAAAACTCAGAGCGCCCAGGTTGTTGCCCAACTGGTCAAAGGTTCCCGCGGAACGGGCCAGTTGCTCATCGACTTCGGTGACCAGCATCTGCTCGACGCTGTCGCGCATACGCAGCACCGCGTGCGACGCCTGATCCAGCCCCAGCACGGACAACACGCCGCGCATTTGTGACAGCTGACCCGGCACAGCCGCCAACACGGCTTTGTCCTGCGGATTCCGGAAAAACAGGTCCAGCGATTTTTCAAGCTCGCTGAGGGAAATCCGCAATTCGCCCACCACGCTGCCCATGGTTTGTTTGTCGCTCACGCGCCGGTACAGCTCTTCCATCCAGGCTTCGAGCGGCTGGGCCTCCCCACCACCACGGACACCCTCGAGCCGCTCTGCAAGCCGGGCCGTCCGCACCTTCAGTTGCGGGTCATTGGGATCCAGATCGTCAAAGGCGGCTTCCAGATACAAGACGGCTGTCGCGACCTCCAGCGCCAGCCCGATAGGGGGCGCCTGATTGGAACGCACCGTTGTCTCGATCACGCGCGACAAGGCCTGTGCAAGCGGCTCGCTCGGGGGATGCAGCTTGACCAGGGAATCCGTGACGAGGCTGAACTGGTCGGCCACGGTCTTGAACTTGCCCAGATCGCCGGCCGTCAGTGACGACCAGGTTTCCTTGGCCGACACGATCCGCTTGCGCGCCTGTGCCAGCAAGGCCGGGTCAAAGCGGCCAAACTGCACCGCCTCGTAATCGACCGGTTTGAAGCGCGCCAAACCGTAACTTGCGCGAACCGCTGACAGTACCGGCGCGTCACTCGCGCGATTGGCCACCGCCTGCGAGCAGAAAAAGAGCAAATCCTGGGCAAGCCGGTCCGAGGCGCTGCTGCTGCCCTTGGCAAACGTGGCATATTGCAGCAGGATGCGCGAAGCCGCGCGTTTGACGTAAAGATCAACCTTGAGCAGCCCCTGCGACATGGCTTCAAAATATGCCGCCGCGATTTTCCAGAACACGCGCGGTTCGCCGCCAGGCTGCGCCCTTGCAAATCCCAGGCAAACGTCCCTGAAGCTCTGCGCCGCGTGTGCATCGCCCGTACGCATGATTTTCAGCACCAGCTGGTCGAGTATTTGCCGCGATGCATCGTCGTACGCCCTGGCGTCCACGGACAAGTCCATGACCGGCTCTATCCAGCGCCATTCAAACACCCACAGGTCGGCCGGATGAATGCGGTCAGCGCTCACCAGGCCCTGAACATCACGGTATTGGGGGAACAGGGAGACGGCCGACACGGGTTTGTCCGCCAATACGCCTTCGAGGTATTCCGTCAGGGCAAAGCTGGCCAGCTCGACCTTGGCCGCTGCATCCTGGTTGCATAAATCCGGCCGCTGTATAAACTTTTGAACCGCAGCCTCCATGGCCCGCAACACCAGCGCTGGTGCACCCAGACCCACCATCTCGAGCGCACCCACCGCCTGATGCAATTGCTGGCGTGCAATACGCAACTGGCTGGCGTCCAGCGCGGCGAGATCAGAACCCCGCGCCAGTTCGGCGTCACGCACAAAGCGCTTCAGGGCCTTGGCGGAGCCGTCCAGCGATTTACGCAGCTCATCCAGGACCCAGGCCAAGGGGCCCAGGTCATTGACAGCCACGTCAAGTTCAGTGGCTGTTGAATTCGGATCGTTCGATTGCATAAATACCAGGCCGGTTCATAAATCGGAGTTCACGGTCAGAGACAGTGCAGGGCCGCGTCAGGCAATCTTGAATCGCGAAACGGACTGCCTCAGTTCTTCTGCCATGCGCGACAAATCACGCACCTGCTGGGCGGTTGAACGCGTACCTTCTCCGGTCTGTTCAGTCACCGCAAAAATGTGCTGGATGTTGCCGGCCACCACGTTGGCCGATTCGGCTTCACGGGATGCGGAGTTGGAAATCTGCTCAATCAGATCAGCCAGCCGGCGTGACACCTGGTCAATTTCGGTCAACGCAGTACCTGCGCTGTCGGACAGTTTGGCACCCTCGACCACACCCTGCGTGGAGCGCTCCATAGCGGCCACGGCATCCTGCGTGTCGGTCTGAATCGCTTTCACCAGCGCGGAAATCTGTCTCGTCGCATCGGCGGAACGTTCAGCCAGTCGCTGCACCTCCTCCGCAACCACGGAGAAGCCCCGTCCGGCTTCACCGGCAGAAGCAGCCTGAATGGCGGCGTTCAGCGCCAGCACGTTGGTCTGCTCGGTAATGTCTGAAATCAGTTCGGTAATTTCACCAATTTCCTGGGAGGATTCACCCAGCCGTTTGATACGTTTGGATGTTTCCTGAATCTGGTCGCGGATGGAGTTCATACCGCCGATCGCGTTCTGCACAGCCTGCAAGCCCGACTCGGCGGCCGTCAGCGATTGGCGCGCCACTTGGGACGACTCCTGCGCCTGACTGGACACCTGATTGATTCGGGTTGCCATGTCGAGCACCGACTGACCGGTTTCGCGAATTTCACGCAATTGTTCCGTGGATGCAGCCAGCAGCTCTGTCGAGGTGCTTTCCACCTGCGCCGTGGTTTGCGCCACGCGGGTCGCCGTGTTCTGCACGTTGCCCACCAGCTGGCGCAACTCCTCCACCGTGTAATTCACCGAGTCGGCGATGGCGCCCGTGATGTCCTCGGTCACCGTGGCCTCCTGGGTCAGGTCACCCTCGGCAACTGTCTGCAACTCATTCATCAAGCGCAAAATAGCGGCCTGATTGGCATCGTTGACGCGCTTGGCGTCCTGCTCCTGACCCTTCGCTTCCAGACGCTGGCTTTCAGCAACACCTTGACGCTGCCGGCTGTCCAGCACCTGCAAACGCGCCAGGCCCGCCGCGCAGAGCAGCGCGAAGGCGGCCGCCACCGCCAGCGTGGTCAGGGCGCCCGCACCCAAACCTGTCTGCGATGACAGTTTGCCCTGAATGTCTTCCAGGCCGCGACGCAGGGGTTCGCTGTCCGAAATAATGGAAGCCTGGGCTTCGCGCGCAGACACCAGACCCTGCAAGTTGCCCAAGATCGCGCCCGCCTGAACACGTGTTTGCTCATACAGCGCCATCAACGCCTCCAGCCGCTCCCTCGTCTGCGGGTCTTTGGACCCCGACAGACGCAACTCGGGACTGCCTTCCTGCAGACCCTGGGCGATTTCCTTGAAGGAGTTCAAGTCCTTGCCGAGCAAAAACACGGCCTCGGGGCTCACGCCTTCCATGGTCAGGAATTCATTGGCCGATTTACCAATACGCTGCGTCAACATCACCAACTGGCCGGCGGCAGAAATTTCTGCGGGCGCCGCATTCTGCTGAAGCTTGAGGGAAGAAACGGTTTCAGCAATTTCCAGCAAGTCCGATGACTGCCGGTTGATGGTGCGCAAGGCATTACCGACCTGGGTCAAAATCGCCTGCTGACTCATCACGGTTGACGCGTTCTTTTCAGCACGCTCCATGAGCGGCGTGACGGTATCGACATCGGGCTGCAATTCGGGAGAAACAGGCTCCAGGCGCAGCGAAGCTTCGCCAGCCTTCAGGCCGCGAACGGTTTTGGCCAGCACATCGGAGCTTTCCCTCACGTCCGGGAAAGCCTGGGCACTGCCCACCAGCGCCTGCGAAACCGATTTGGCAAGACGCTGCGACTGCATCAGCGACTGCCCGGTGGCCGCCACCTGTTGCGCCACCTGATCCGCCTGATTCAGCGCAACAAAAGTCACAGAGCCCAGCACGATCACCGCAAAACCCAACAACACCACCAGCACCTGCTGGTGCGCGCCCATGCGCCTGCGCCCCAACACCGGGAGCGACAACAACTCGCCTTCTTCAGACACGCCGTCGTCGTTCTGGCTTTCCGGCCCGGTACTGTCTTCGCCCTGCTGCGCTGCAGCGATGACGCTTGGTGAATTCATGGCTCCCGTCGCCAGCGGATCGACCGACATGTCGAGAGAAACATCATCCATGCTGTCCTGAGGTGCAGCGGGCTTTGTTTTGAATAGCTTCTGGATATTTTCAATGACAGACATGGTGAGCCTTCCGGGGAAAAACGTGAACGCGCTAGGCGCTGATGGTCAAAAATTGGGCCTGTTGCGCCAGCGACTGCAGGTTGATTTCCTGCCAGCGCGCGCCGTTCGAATCGACATAGCTGTGGCCGAAGAACTCTGGCGACTCTGGCGACTTTTCGGCAAAGTCCGTGAAAGCTTCCGCATTGCGCAAACCGGCCAGCTTGTCGATCTGCAGCGCGCAGTTGATCTCAAGTGCGCTGTTGAGCGCTACCAGCCGGGATTCCGTACGCGCCATTTCATTGCGCGGCGGAGGCATTTTCCCGGTCACGTAACTCGCCAGGTCAACAATGCCGTACAGGCCGCCGCGCAAATTGGCCACACCGGCAAACCAGCTCTGGGTGTAGGGCACGTTTTGTGCGCTGACCCAGGGGAAAATTTCCCCGGACTGGTTCAGCGGGAAAAGGTACTTATCACCTCCCGCCTCCACAGCCAGCCAGGAAGCCGAGACACCCTGTGTTTTGGCGGCTTGCAGCCTGTCGGCCAGGCGGCTTTGCAGTTCTCGAAGTGCTTGTCGATTGGCCATGCTTTAGTGAGGTCGGTGGCAGCTCAGCCCAACGCCTTGATTTTGGCCATCAGGTCATCGGCGTCCACCGGCTTGGTGATGTAGTCCTTGGCGCCCTGGCGCATGCCCCAGACACGGTCGGTTTCCTGGTTTTTGCTGGTGCACATGATGATGGGCACGTCAGCGTACAAAGGATCCCGGGTGATGGCGCGCGTGAGCTGAAAGCCATTTTGCCCGGGCATCACCACGTCCATCAGGATCAGGTCAGGTTTTTCCTCGGCAAGCCGACGAAAGGCGTCTTCCGCATTCTCAGCGGTTTTCACCGAGAAACCATTCTTGCCGAGCAGGTCCGTCATGAACATCAGTTCGGTTTTCGAATCGTCAACGATCAGAATTTTTTTAATTGCCATTACGCTACTCCTTGTTTGCGCTACCCAGCTCCTGCACAGTGTGCAACAGCTGGTCTTTGGTAAACGGCTTGGTCAGGTAGTCCTGGGATCCGACCATCCTGCCCCTTGCCTTGTCGAAAACGCCGTCTTTGGAAGACAGCATCACAATGGGTACATTTGAAAATTTCGGGTTGCGCTTGATGATCGCGCAAGTCTGATAGCCATCCAGGCGCGGCATCAGAATGTCGCAAAAAATCAGGTCCGGCAGATAGTCATTGACCTTGGCAAGAGCGTCAAAACCGTCTTCAGCCAGCAGCACTTCATGGCCGCCCTGCTTCAGGAATATTTCTGCGCTGCGGCGTATGGTGTTGCTGTCATCGATGACCAGCACCTTGAAACCTGAACTGGGAATACTCACTGACGCTGCTCCTTATGGCGCGCAGCCGACATGCAGGCATCCGCTGGGCGCTTGTTAGACAACTGACCGGGCATTCAGATCTGAACCATTTCAAAGTCCTCTTTCCGCGCCCCGCACTCAGGACAGGTCCAGTTCATCGGAACCTGAGCCCACGGCGTACCCGCCGCAATGCCGTGTTCCGGCGCTCCCGTCGTTTCGTCGTAAATCCATCCACAGATTAAACACATCCAGGTCATTGTTTGAGTCACAGCTTAAGTTGCCTTCGAATAGAATGCAACAATTGTATCGAGGCGGCGTTGCTTATTCGCGTACAAGGCAAAATCCAGCCTATGGCAAACCCCAACCCTCCTTCTCCGGACACACCGCAAATGGAAGCAGAGGATGGCGAAACCTCTCCGGCCTGCGTGATGACCTTCAATGCAAGCGACCCGAGCGGCGCTGGCGGCCTGACGGCAGATATCAGCGCCATCACCTCGGCCGGCGCACACGCGCTTGCAGTCGTCACCGGCGCCTATGTGCGCGACACCGCCGAAATTTTCGACCACATTTCCTTTGATGAGGAGGCGGTGACCGAGCAGGCCCGCACCGCACTTGAAGACATGCCCGTCAGCGCGATCAAGGTCGGCTTTGTCGGCAACCCTGAAAACGTCAGCGCCATCGCGGAGATCGCCTCGGACTATGCCGACGTGCCGCTGATCGCCTACATGCCCAACCTGTCGTGGTGGGAAGAAGAAGCCATCGACAACTACCTCGACGCCTTTCGCGAACTGCTGCTGCCGCAAACCACCGTGCTGGTGGGCAACCACAGCAGTCTGTGGCGCTGGCTGCTGCCCGACTGGACCGGCGACAAAAGCCCCTCGGCCCGCGATATCGCCAAGGCCGCCGCCGAATTCGGCGTGCCGTATACGCTTGTCACCGGCATCCCTCTCCCCGAGCAATTCATTGACAACGTGCTGGCAACGCCGCAGGCCGTTCTCTACAGCGAAAAATTCGAGCGTTTCGAAGCCGTGTTTGCAGGGGCCGGCGACACCTTGACCGCTGCCGTCTCCGCGCTGCTGGCCAACGGACACAACCTGCAGGCCGCCACCAGCGAGGCCCTGACCTACCTTGACCACAGTCTGGATGCAGGCTTTCACCCCGGCATGGGAAACATCGTTCCCGACCGCCTGTTCTGGGCCCAGACGGATACCGAGGGCGATGAAGCCGGGGATGACGCCGAAAACGCCGGATCAGGCCCGGAATTGCCCCCTTTCGACATACTCACCAATGGCACCAAACACTAGTCCCGACCACTCCCTCAACACGGCCCTGTTCGAACGTGCAAAAAAACTGATCCCCGGCGGCGTGAATTCGCCGGTACGCGCCTTCAAGGCGGTCGGTGGCACACCGCGCTTTGTGCAGCGCGCGCAGGGCGCCTGCTTCTGGGACGCCGATGGCAAGCGCTACATCGATTACATCGGCTCCTGGGGGCCCATGATCCTCGGCCACGGCCACCCTGCCGTGGTCGAAGCGGTGCAGCAGGCAGTCCTTGAAGGCTTTTCCTATGGCGCACCGACGGAGCGCGAGGTCGAACTCGCTGAAGAAATCGTGCGCCTGCTGCCCTCCATCGAGATGCTGCGGCTGGTCAGCTCGGGCACCGAAGCCGGGATGAGCGCGATCCGGCTGGCCCGCGGCGCGACCGGCCGCAGCAAGATCATCAAGTTCGAGGGCTGTTACCACGGCCACGCCGACGCCCTGCTGGTCAAGGCCGGCTCGGGCCTGGCCACCTTCGGCAACCCGACCAGCGCCGGCGTGCCGGCCGAGGTGGTGCAGCACACGCTGGTGCTCGAGTACAACCACATCGCCCAGCTGGAAGAAGCTTTCGCCCTGCATGGCAGCAGCACGGCCTGCCTGATCATCGAACCGATTGCCGGCAACATGAACTTTGTGCGGGCGAGTGTGCCTTTCATGAAGCGCTGCCGCGAGCTCTGCACCCAGTACGGTGTGCTGCTGGTTTTTGACGAAGTGATGACCGGGTTTCGCGTGGCGCTGGGCGGCGCTCAAAGTGTCTATGCGAAAAGCATTCCGGGCTTCAAGCCCGACATGACCGTGCTGGGCAAGGTGATAGGCGGGGGCATGCCGCTGGCGGCCTTTGGCGGCACCCGCGCAGTGATGGAACAACTCGCGCCCCTCGGGCCGGTGTACCAGGCGGGCACGCTCTCAGGCAACCCGGTGGCGACCGCCTGCGGCCTGGCGACCTTGCGCGAACTGCAAAAACCGGGGTTTTACGAAGCACTGTCGGGGCGCACGCGCAGCCTGACAGACGGCCTGACGCAGGCGGCCCGGCAGGCCGGTGTCAGCTTCAGCGCCGACAGCGAAGGTGGCATGTTCGGTTTTTTCCTGCTCGACCCCTTGCCGCAGAACTACGCCACCGTGATGACCACCGATGGCCCGGCCTTCAACCGCTTCTTCCACGCGATGCTCGACCAGGGCATCTACTACGCACCTGCCTTGTATGAAGCCGGCTTTGTCAGCTCGGCGCACACGGCGGCGGACATCGAAGAAACGGTGCAAGCGGCTGCACGGTTTTTTGCGGGACGCTGAGCAGGTGCGCCTGCCGGGCGACCTGCCACCGTCCATCCGGGCTGGACCGGGAGCGCGCACGTCGCAGATTTGCTATTGATTTCGTAGCAATCAATAGCCGCTGGACGGGGGCTGGAGCCATTTTTGGCCCCAGAAATCCACCGTCAGTGCCGGAAGTGCCGCACCCCGCTGAGCACCATCACCACCCCCCGCTCATCGGCGGCGGCAATGACTTCGTCATCCCGCATGCTGCCGCCCGGCTGTATCACGCAGCTTGCGCCCACGTCGACCACTACGTCCAAGCCGTCGCGGAAGGGGAAAAAGGCGTCGCTGGCAACAGCGGAACCCGCCAGGTCCAGACCGGCGTTGGCCGCCTTGATCGCGGCGATGCGGGCCGAGTCGATGCGGCTCATCTGGCCGGCGCCCACGCCCAGCGTCATGCCGCCCGCGCAAAACACGATGGCGTTGGACTTGACGTATTTGGCGACCTTCCAGGCAAACAGCAAATCCTGCAGTTGTGCCGGCGTCGGCTGCAGCTTGCTGACCACCTTGAGGTCGGCCAGCGCCAGTTCATGGTTGTCGGCGGTCTGCATCAACAGGCCGGAACCAACACGTTTGACGTCCATCAGGTTGCGGCCCTGTTTCCAGGCCGTGTCGCCGCCCGGCGGCAAGGCAATCTGCAGGATGCGCACATTGACCTTGCTCTTGAATACGGCGAGCGCCTCGGGCGTGAAGGCCGGCGCCATGAGCACCTCGACAAACTGTTTGGATATCTGCTGCGCGGCCGCTTCGTCCAGTGTGCAGTTCAGCGCGATGATGCCGCCAAAGGCTGAGGTCGGATCCGTCTTGAAGGCCTTGCTGTAGGCCTCCAGCGCATCGGTGCCCACTGCCACGCCGCAAGGGTTGGCGTGTTTGACGATCACACAGGCTGCGGATTCCGTGAAGCTCTTGACGCATTCCCAGGCGGCGTCGGCATCGGCGATGTTGTTGTACGACAGCTCCTTGCCCTGCAGCTGCGTGGCCGTGACCAGCGAGCCGGGGGCCGGGTACAGGTCACGGTACAGCGCGGCCTGCTGATGTGCGTTCTCGCCGTAGCGCAAATCCTGCACCTTGATGAACCGGCCATTGGCCTGGCCGGGAAACAAGCCGTGCTGGCCGTCGGCCTGGATGCCCGACAAATAGTCGCTGATCGCGCCGTCGTACTGGCTGATGCGATTGAAGGCGGCCACCGACAGCGCAAATTTTGTCGCGTCGCTGAACTTCCCCGTCTTGAGTTCTTCAAGCACGCCAGGGTACTGCGATGCGTCAGTGAGCACGCCCACGTCTTTCCAGTTCTTGGCGGCGGAACGCACCATGGCCGGGCCGCCGATGTCGATGTTTTCGATCGCATCTTCCAGCGTGCAACCGGGCTTGGCCACTGTCGCTTCGAACGGATACAGGTTGACCACCAGCAGGTCAATGGTGGCGATGTTGTGCGTCTTGAGCGCAGCCATGTGTTCGGGAACGTCGCGGCGCGCCAGCAAGCCGCCGTGGATGGTCGGGTGCAGGGTCTTGACCCGGCCGTCCAGCATCTCGGGAAAGCCGGTGTGGTCGGCGACCTCGGTGACCGGCAGGCCGGCGTCAGCCAGCAGTTTGGCCGTGCCGCCGGTGGACAGCAGCCTGATGCCCAGGGCATGCAATGCCTGTGCAAATTCCAGGATGCCGGTTTTGTCGGAGACGGAAATTAACGCGTTCATGTTTTCTTCTCGGTGTTCTGGGCAGGTTCTGCCGCAACTTACTTGATCAGCTTGTGTTCAAGCAGCTTTTTGCGCAGGGTGTTGCGGTTCAGGCCCAGCCATTCGGCCGCACGGGACTGGTTTTTTTCGGCATGCTGCATCACCACTTCGAGCAGTGGTTTTTCAACCACCCGCACCATCATGTCGTACATGCCGTCCGGTTCGGTGCCGCGCAGGTCCTTGAAGTAACCCTCCAGGCTGTTGCGCACGCACTCTTCGATCTGTTTCTTGCTCATGCGAGCTCCCCCTCCTTGTCCTGTTGCTCACTCATTCCGGCGGCCACACCCTCAGGCATGCGGTCCATCCCGGCTCCCAATTCATCAAAAAATCCGGCCACGGCCTGCCATTGCGCCTCGCTGTCGTCCAGCAGGTTCATGCGGCTGCGAAAGGCCTCGCCACCGGGCAGCGTCCTGACATACCAGCCGATGTGTTTGCGCGCGCTGCGCACGCCGCTGAAAGCACCGTACAGCGCGTAGTGGTCCATCAGGTGATCGAGCAGCAGGCGCCTGACCTCGGCCACCAGCGGCGGCGCAAGGTGTGTCCCGGTCGCAAGAAAATGCGCAATTTCCCTGAAGATCCACGGCCGTCCCTGCGCGGCGCGGCCAATCATGACGGCATCGGCCCCGGTGCAGGCCAGCACATCCCTGGCCTTTTCGGGTGTCCTGATATCGCCGTTGGCCACCACCGGAATGCGCACAGCGGCCTTGACGGCAGCGATGGTTTCGTACTCAGCCTGACCCTTGTAGCCCTGGGCGCGGGTGCGCCCGTGCACCGCAAGCATCTGCACACCTGCATTCTCAAAGGCGCGCGCCAGCGTCACCGCGTTTTTGTGCGATTCGGCCCAGCCGGTGCGCATCTTCAGGGTGACCGGTACGCCGCGCGGCGCGCAGGCGGCGACCACGGCCTCGGCAATGGCCAGGGCCAGCGGCTCGTCCTGCATCAACGCCGAACCCGCCCACTTGTTGCAGACCTTCTTGGCCGGACAACCCATGTTGATGTCGATGATCTGCGCGCCGCGGTCGATGTTGTAGGCAGCCGCGTCAGCCATCATCTGCGCATCGGTCCCCGCGATCTGCACCGCAATCGGCGCGACTTCGCCGTCGTGGTTGGCGCGGCGCGAGGTTTTCAGCGTGTCCCACAGGTCGCGACGCGAGGTCACCATTTCGCTGACCGCATAGCCCGCGCCCAGGGCCTTGCACAGGCGCCGGAAGGGCCGGTCGGTGACACCGGCCATCGGCGCAGCAAACAGGTTGTTTGCCAGGACGTAAGGGCCAATGTTCATGCAGGTTCGGGCGTGTGGATGCTGAAAAGAGGGATGATTGTACTGCCCAAAATTTCAGCAATCGAAATTTGCACACGGATTTGTAAGCGTCTGCCCTACAGCCCCGGCCGGATGGCGCTGCCTATACTCATTGCACATGGAACTGTGGCTGCAACACTTGACTCAAGCACTGGCTTTGCCTGAATACGGCTTGAGCACGGTGTTTGTGGTGTCTTTCATTTCCGCAACCCTGTTGCCGCTGGGTTCCGAGCCGGTGGTCTTCGGGCTGGTCAAGCTGAACCCGCACATGTTCTGGCCGGCCGTTCTCGTGGCAACCGCCGGCAACACGCTGGGGGGCGCACTGGACTGGTGGCTGGGGTATGGCGCGCACAAGGTCGTCGACAAGTATTCCCACTCCTCGCATCACGGCCGTGCGATTCGCTGGCTCGAAAAACTCGGCCCCAAGGCGTGCCTGCTGGCGTGGCTGCCGGCCGTGGGCGACCCGCTGTGTGCGGTGGCGGGCTGGCTGAAGTTTCCGTTCTGGCCTTGCGTGGCCTACATGGCGATCGGCAAGTTTGCGCGTTACTTCATGATGACCGGCGCCCTGGTCTGGGCCTTTCCTGGCGGCTTCAGGTTTCTGGGCGGCTAGGACAGGGCCCCACGCTCGCTCGCTGCGAGCCTGTGGGCCGGCAAAAAAACTAGAAACGCTCCTGATGGAGCAAATAGCGCCACTGACCGGGCGCCAAGCTGCTCATGGGCACCCGCCCGACGCGGATGCGTTTCATCGCCTGCACGTTCAGGCCGACGGCTTCACACATATACGCAATCTGGCCGGGGCGTTCTCCCTTGAGGGCAAAGCGCAGCCTGGTTTCGTTTTGCCAGCTGACGCGGGCCGGTGGCAGCAGCACGCCGTTCCAGGTGAAGCCATGTTCGACGCGGTTGAGCCGCTCCAGCCCGCCAGGCGCCAGATCGCCTGTCACTTCCACAATCACCTCATGCTCCATCACCGACGCGTCTTCGCTGAGTTTGCGCGCCACGCGCCAGTCCTGGGTGAACACCACCAGGCCACTGGCAGGCGTGGCCAGGGGCGTGGCGAGCGTTTGCGCGCTGAAATGCTTCTTGAGAGGCCGGATGCCGGAGCGGTCGTCCGCCGACCGGTTGGCCGGCGTCAGCAGTTGAAGGGCCGACGTGGCCGGCTTGCCAGACGCCGTGTCCAGTCCAGCTTCGCAGCCTGCGGGTTTGTGCAGCAGCAGGGTGACCGGTGTGAGGGCCAGCAGGCTGGCGTCGCGATCGAGTTCCAGCTTCTGGTCACCCACGCGGAACTGGGGCTCTTCCACCACCACGCCGTCCACACGCACCCAGCCGCCCTCGATGTACTGCTCGGCCTCGCGGCGCGAACAGTTGAGCATCTGGGCCAGGGCTTTGGCGAGGCGGACGGGTTCTGTCATGGAGAAGGGGCCTCTGGATTTGACAACTTGCTAGCAAATCAATAGCTTATAGCCCCCGCCAATCAAGGGCTGGAGGCCAAAAACATCTTCAACTGGCAGGAAACGCCGTCAACCGCACGGGCTTTTAGCTGCTGAACAGGAAATTCATGACGTCGCCATCCTTGACGACGTATTCCTTGCCTTCGCTGCGCATCTTGCCGGCATCCTTGGCGCCCTGCTCACCCTTGAAAGCGAGGTAGTCGTCGAAGGCGATGGTCTGGGCGCGGATATA
>Ga0307516_10006961_pt1 | contig 13118 bp, 10 predicted proteins | sample 19_EM_MG_FD_203310 | JGI IMG/M metagenome (GOLD analysis project Ga0307516, IMG submission 203310) | Populus trichocarpa ectomycorrhiza microbial communities from riparian zone in the Pacific Northwest, United States - 19_EM | ecosystem: Host-associated > Plants > Roots > Unclassified | place... | reverse complement strand
CAACCTACGCACCGCTCACCTATCGTCGTACACGTTACAGAAACGCCCTGTTACGCATCACTGGCCTACTTCTCGTACGCGTTGCTCGTCTGCCGTCATTCTCCTCGCTGGCCTACTTCTCGTACGCGTTGCGCGTCCGGCCTCATTCTCCTCGCTGGCCTACATCTCGTACGCGTTGCGCGTCTGGCCTCATTCTCCTCGCTGACTTACATCTCGTAGGCGTTGCTTGTCTGCCGTCACTCTCCTCGCTGGCCAACATCTCGTACGCGTTGCACGTCTGGCCTCATTCTCCTCGCTGGCCTACCTCTCGTAGGCATTCCTTGTCTGCCGTCATTCTCCTCGCTGACTTACATCTCGTAGGCGTTGCTCGTCTCGCCTCATTCTCCTCGCTGACTTACATCTCGTAGGCATTCGTCGTCTGCCGTCATTCTCCTCGCCGGACAACATCTCATACGCGTTGCCCGTCTGGCCTCATTCTCCTTGCTGGCCACTGCTACTACGCGTTGCTCGTTTGACCTCATTACCGCAGACCTACGTTCGGACGTGTGCTAGAAACGCCGTGTTAGGCATCACTGGCCTACTTCTCGTACGCGTTGTGCGTCTGGCCTCATTCCTCACTGACTTATATCTCGTACGCGTTGCTCGTCTGCTGTCATTCTCCTCGCTGGCCTACATCTCGTTCTCGTTGCTCGTCTGCCGTCATTCTCCTCGCCGGACAATATCTCGTACGTGTTGCCCGTCTGGCCTCATTCTCCTTGCTGGCCACTGCTACTAGGCATTGCTCGTTTGACCTCATTACCGCTGACCTACGTTCAGACGTGTGCTAGAAACGCCGTGTTAGGCATCACTGGCCTACTTCTCATACGCGTTGCTCGTCTGCAGTCATTCTCCTAGCTGGTCTACATCTCGTTCACGTTGCTCGTCTGCCGTCATTCTCCTCGCCGGACAACATCTCGTACGCGTTGCATGTCTGGTCTCATTCTCCTCGCTGGCCTACCTCTCGTATGTGTTGCTCGTCTTGCCTCATTCTTCTCACTGAATTTCATCTCGTACGCGTTGCTCGTCTGCCCTCATTCTTCTTGCTAGCCTACCGCTCGTACCGGTTGCTCGTCTGCTATCATTCTCCACGCCGGCCTCATTCTCCTCGCTCTCCTACCTGTCCTACTTGTAATACGCGTTGCTCGCCTGCCCTTATGCGCCGCTGTAGCTGCTCTGTACTTCGCGACGAGATTTGGGACGTTGGACTTTGTATCATAATGTATATATAGATTTTAAATACAATAATTGATTTTCTGTGCGATCTAAGAGCATAGCCAACTGCGTGTAGTAGCATTATAACTAGTAATGAAACTGCTCACAGTGCACACTCGTTGCTCCCGTAAGCTTCCCTAGCTTCCCTCGCTTTTCTAGCTTCCCTAGCTCCCGTAAGGTGGTGGTTGCGTCGGTAAGGTTGGTGGTTGCGTCGGTAAGATTGGTGGTGCGTCCGTAGCTTTGCTAGCTTTTCTAGCTTTTCTAGCTTCCCTAGCTTTCCTAATGTGGTGGTTGCGTCGGTAAGGTGGTGGTTGCTTCCCTAGCTTTGCTAGCTTAGTGAAGGAGAAAGTTATATTTTACTCCCGGTACTCCCGTAAGCTTCGCTAGCTCCTGTAGCTCCGGTAAGAATTAAATTTTTTGCTGATGTACGTCATCCTACTCATACCCGCACAACTCACATATGTACTCATACTCACATATGTGCTCATAACCGCGCAACTCATACAACCTTCTCTTATGCAACCGGGGCCCAGAACCAACATCCTTTCCAAGATCAAGACCTCCGGAGCGAGGTGCCGGCATCAACAACGAAATCAAACAACCAAACCCAAACCGAGCGCCAAGACAACCGAGCGCCGAGACCTGCACCGTGACAAGGATGAGAACTGAAGATGAGAGAAGGCTTCTATTATTGCAAGACAAAGACTGACGACAAGACCAACAAGGGAATGAGAACAAGAGAACAAGTTGTTGCATGAGGAAGGAAAAGAAAGAGAGAAAGAAAGGTGAGCGAAAGCTCCTTATAAGGATATCTGTCGCCCGCAATAATGATCCATTCCATCCTCCCTCATTCCAGTCAACGTCAAGGCTTTCTTTCCAAGCCACGCTGGCAGACACCGTGATATAACTTTACTCCTGTCTCCGAGCATTTGCTCCTTCCTCCAACCTCCGCATCCGCAGTGCAAACTCCTGTCTTTGCATTTGTAGCTCTTCTTGAAGTCTTGCTTCCCATCTATCTTCCCGCTCCTCCTTTCTCATCTGCTCTTGGTGCCGATTCTCCTCCTTCCAGCGTTCCATTGCTCTATCCTCATCATTCTCCTTCTTGATACGTTCCTCCCGTTCAAGTTCCAAATTTCTGTCTGCTTCGTCCTTCCGCTTCGTGTACTCAAGCTTTTCCTTCTCTTGTAGTAGCCTTTGTTGTCCGATTTCCTCCATGATCGCTACCTCCTCTGATTTTTTGATCTTTTTTACCGCTTTTGTTCCGGTCATTTCCTTACTTCTGCGCCGCTTTCCTTTCAAGGGAATCTTCTGACTGCCTGCAGGAGGATGAATGCTATCATTCTCACTCTCCCACTCCGAAATGCTGTCAATCTCCTCAGGTTCCAATCCATCATCAATGCCATTGACGATGCTCCTTGTCGATGATCCTCCAATCTCAATCACAAATGGGGCATTGAACGATTTGTCCTTCTGTAGAATTTCCGCAATCCAGCGATAGTTCGGACACTGGTTATTAAGCCACTCTGCGATGTAATCATTAGTTACAGTAAATGGAATAGAGTAATAATACCTACGGCTTTCCATTGAAGACCATTGTTCTTCCTCCTTCAGACCCTCACCTGTACTTTCAACACGGCGCTTTGCAACTTCATACTTCTTCTTCCAATCTTCCCACTGTCCCTTAATTGCGCTCCAACTTCTGGTACCACAAAACAATCCCTTTTTATGTGCAAGATCCACCCACACCTGTTTTCCCTTGGTCTTCACTCGCGTATAGTTGCCACCATCGCTGAGCCACCCAAGTAGCGCTTCTCGTTCCTCTTTACTCCATTTTCCCTTCCGGGGTATACCAATATTGTCCTGTGGTATGTTCAACCCTTGACGGCATGCAAGCAGCAGTTCTTCTTGAATGTCGCGTATCTGAGGCCAGCCTGGACTTGAAGTTCGAACGATCTGAGTCTGGAACACCTCCACCTGAGGCTGAGGGACGGCCTCCGATGCCTGTGTCTGGTTTGGTGTCGGTGTGTTATTGGGTAGTGTAGGCGCCGAAGGTATGAATCCGAGCAGTGTGCTGTAGCCACTATGGCTGTGACTCCCCGTCTGGTCACACTGCTGGTTCTGCATCTGTGTTGTGGATCAATATAAATACTATTGAATACGTGATCACGGAGCTTACATTTTGTCGGTAGAGGTTGCGCTGTGAGGAATTCTGTGCAGGAGGTAGGATCTCTGGATGGGAAGGGTGATGTGTCCATACGGACTCGTGTCGCGTAGCGTGCTGCCATATTTGTTGGGTGGTTGGCAAATCTGTGGGGGCGGTGGCCGTGTTTCCATCTCCAACTGCCTCCCCAACTGGACCCTCAAAGTTGAATACGAGTTATGAGCTTTTAATTGGCCGCCGAGTCTCACACTAACTCACGCTAATTCTCGACCAACTCTAACTCTAACTAACCTTGAGGACCCCTACTGCAGGGAGTTGGGCGGCTCCCTTGTATGAAAGGCATACAAACACCACTTTTGACTGGCGCACTGCTCACCGCCTCAGCCGCAGGGTTAATCTGCTCATCCATACCGAACGTCCACGTGTCCAGCGGTGGGGCGCAGTTGCAGCGGCGCGATGAAACTTCAGTGAGGAGAAAGCGGGGTCGTTGCGGATACTCAAAACTGCTGATCTGACAAACGTATAACTATTTGCCATGCCCTCCATTACCACGCACTGTACCTGACCCTTTTGCAGCAATATCGCCAGGCCGCAGTGATCTACACTAGGTGCTCCAAGCTTCTCACTGTCGGACGAGCGTCCCTGCTCTCCAGCCCCTCGTCATCGGCCTGGCGGCAGTCGCAACCAAAGCGAAGACCGATAACACGCAACGATCAGCCCGACACTTCCACCAGTCCAACATGGATCGCAGCGAGAGCACAGAGAACCAACGGATCTACCGGGATTCCATGCATGCTGAGTTCCGAGGGGGAGTGTTTGGTGCGATCACCTTCGTCTCTGGCGGGTAAGTACCTGAAATCCGGTGAGGAGCGATTCGACGGGATCTCACGATTGGCTAACGAGACCTCACGGTAGACCCAAGAGTAGGCGACACCTCTCCATCGGAACCATGCTTAGCCTCCTAATATTTTCCGACCCCGACTGACAGCTAACTAGAGAGATCCGAGATCCTGGAATGGATATCCACAGTTCCGTACATAAATCACCACCAGCGCATCAGTGGTGACCGTCTCACAGGCACAGGAGAGTGGATCTTGGCGAAGGAGAAGTACCGCACTTGGAGAGAATCAAGCGGCTCAGTGTTGTTACTGTTGCGGGGAATCCGTAAGTCTCCGCAATCCCCAACCGGAAGGAGCACTCTTCTGATCTGTTCTTATAGCTGGAGCCGGAAAAACGTACATTGCATCACAGGTCATCGACTCGTTACTTTCAAATCCAACAGCCGAATCCAAATTGGCGTACTTCTACTGCAATCGAGCCGAGGAAAGCCGCCGAGATCCCGAGAGCATTCTGCGCACGCTTGTTCAGCAGCTTGCGCAGACTCCATCCGAAGACGAGCTCCTGAAGCCGGTCCTCGATGTTCACAAGGAGCGGGAGACGAAGGGGCAGCTCTCTTCGCGGTTGACCCTGAAGGAATGCCAGGATCTCCTTGTTAAGCTCATGGCTGTATATCCTCAGACGACTATTTGTATTGACGCCCTAGACGAAGTCGATCACAAATTGCGGTTGGAATTACTGAAAACACTTAAGCATGTGGTGGAAAAATCAAAAACCCGGGTCAAGATTTTCGCGACAACTCGAATGGACACCGATATCCTCATGCAGTTCGAGATGTTTCCCAGGATCGAGTTGGAACCCGACGACAATGCCGATGACATCAACCGGTTTGTGGAGGAGAAGATACAGGCCATGATCGAAGGGAAGCAGCTTCTCCACGGCAATGTCTCTGATGCGCTCAAAGGAGAAATTTGCCAAGTTCTTTGTGAGCGATCTAAGGGAATGTAAGCTCGCCCGAACTCCTGATAGATAGGTGTCACTGCTGACGGCTTCGTGAAGGTTCCAACTTGCAGCTCTTCAGATTACCTTACTCGGCGACATGGTCCATCCAGACGATGTAAGGGACAGCCTGAAGGTCCTCCCAGAAACCTTAATAGACGCGTACGGCAAAATATACAACCGCATTCGTAACCAGGGCAGCCGCGCTTCTCAACTAGCACTCAACGCCTTCCGATGGGTCCAGTGCTCCTACGAGCCGTTGCGATCGGAAACGTTGCTTGATGCAGTCACTGTCGGCATCGGCGGCTCGGGGGAATTTTCCCGCAATTGTACGGCTGTAGGGGCAACTGATTTATTGAAAGCCTGCCGGAACCTCCTCATTTTGGACGAACGCCTGAACGTTTTCCGGTTTGCCCACCTTTCGGTGGAAGAATTCATAGAGACTCAGCAACTCAGGATCGATTCTCATACCGAAATCGCCAGAGTCAGCCTTTCGCTGGTTTGCTCTTCGAGGTCTTGGACAGACTATGACCTATCCCTTACAACACGAGAAGGGCGTTACCACGACCGTCACCTCCTATTGTACTCGGCAGTATTTTGGCCATGGCACTTGAATCATTGCAGAGACGACTGTCGAATCTTGGCGGCCCTTTGCAAAGCTATTGTATCAGAAGCTACATTCCAGCACTGGATCGGATATCACCGCCAGCGTGTTCAAACCAAGTATTCTAGAGATACATTTTGGCGTCGATCAGAGGCTCTGCAGAAAGAGGGGAGGGACATTTTTTCTACAATCTGCGTGTGTGGGTTAGGGCGGAAGCTTTCCAGTCTATCCAAATCCCATTTTGGATGGATGATCGTTGTAAAATTCAATTTCCACTACACATTCGTTTTCGAGCCGGGCTGCGTAGACCGATTGCTACTCTGCGCATCCACTTTTGGAGACCTGGATATTGCTCAGCATTTGCTGGACGCGGGCGCCGACGCCTCGGCGGTCGACAGCGACGGGAACACACCGCTGCACTTGGCGGCGGCGAACGGGCACGAGGCAGTGGCGCTGCAGCGGTTGGATCGAGGCGCCGACGCCTCGGCGGTCGACAGCGACGGGAACACACCGCTGCACTTGGCGGCGACGAACGGGCACGAGGCAGTGGCGCTGCAGCTGCTGGATCGAGGCGCCGACGCCTCAGCGGTCAACAGGTACAAGAACACACCACTGCACTTGGCGGCGACGAACGGGCACGAGGCAGTGGCGCTGCAGCTGCTGGATCGAGGCGCCGACGCCTCGGCGGTCGACTTCCGCAAGAGGACACCGCTGCACTTGGCGGCGACGAACGGGCTCGAGGCACTGGCGCTGCAGCTGCTGGATCGAGGCGCCGACGCCTCGGCGGTCGACTTCCGCAAGAGGACACCGCTGCACTTGGCGGCGACGAACGGGCTCGAGGCACTGGCACTGCAGCTGCTGGATCGAGGCGCCGACGCCTCGGCGGTCGACTTCCGCAAGAGGACACCGCTGCACTTGGCGGCGACGAACGGGCACGAGGCAGTGGCACTGCAGCTGCTGGATCGAGGCGCCGACGCCTCGGCGGTCGACAGCGACGAGAACACACCACTGCGCTTGGCGGCGGAGAACGGGCACGAGGCAGTGGCACTGCAGCTGCTGGATCGAGGCGCCGACGCCTCGGCGGTCGACAGGTACAAGAACACACCGCTGCACTTGGCGGCGACGAGCGGGCTCGAGGCACTGGCGCTGCAGCTGCTGGATCGAGGCGCCGACGCCTCGGCGGTCGACTGGTACAAGAACACACCGCTGCACTTGGCGGCGGAGATCGGGCTCGAGGCAGTGGCACTGCAGCTGCTGGATCGAGGCGCCGACGCCTCGGCGGTCGACAGGTACAAGAACACACCGCTGCACTTGGCGGCGATGAGCGGGCTCGAGGCACTGGCGCTGCAGCTGCTGGATCGAGGCGCCGACGCCTCGGCGGTCGACAGCCTGGGGAGGACACCGCTGCACTTGGCGGCGGAGAACGGGCTCGAGGCACTGGCGCTGCAGCTGCTGGATCGAGGCGCCGACGCCTCGGCGGTCGACAGCCTGGGGAGGACACCGCTGCACTTGGCGGCGGAGAACGGGCACGAAGCACTGGCTCGACTGCTGGCTGCAGCCACCGCCCCGCCCTCCTCCTAGTAGCTTCGCTTCCTTTTTATCATGAAGTATGTATTTGCCATAACAGACTTCTGATACAGCTCGAGTATTCGAGTACTTTCTTTCACTTTCTTCTTTCTGCACGAAGATTCAGGTCGGCTAGCAGATGACGATATATGACGTCACCGTATCTCAGTCGGTGATGATATATGACGTCACCGTAGCTCTTCAGATGACGAGATCTGGCGTCACCGTAGCGCAGCATATGCCGGAAGACATCCTTTTCTTTGATGTATGTATGGTTGGGACAACTAGATAGACGCAAAAGTATGACGCCCACTCCTCCACCACCAACATTAAGGTATATAAATGCTCTTATGAGGTGATTGAGAAAGATTTATTTTAGCGGGCATGGTTGATTTAACTTACATAGGGGTTCAAAAATACATCATTTTGGTTGTAAGGTCTGGAATGTTCTGCACGCTAAGCGGCAATATTGCCGTTTTGGGATCTGTTGGTGCAGATTATATTAGATACATACTTACATAATATCCTAAAATATGCTGCCATTTGTTTTATCGGCGACTTGACGGTGACCCTTGTACACCTTCTCTTTAAACTCCTTCGTATTGTGAGTATGCCCATCCATATAGTATGAATAAACGGCGGAGGTACAGAAGGAGACTGGGAAAGGGAAAGACCGGTGGAAGATCCGGGACCTCTTGGCGGATGAGAAGTGCGGGCGGGCGGTACTGGACTTCCTCTCCACCACGGATGTGGGAAGGCGGGTGCCGGCCGAGGAGGACGCAGTGAGCGAGGTGTCGGAGGCGGAGCTGCGGGAGTTCTTGGGGGAGCCGGGAGTGGGGGCCGAGGAGCCGGGAGCTGGGGGCTCCACTGTTCCTGCCCACGCCCGACTTCATGGTGCCTGCAGGAACGGTCTAGGGGGGGACAGCGCTTGCAACGGGCCGCCACTGCGCGGACAGCGGACAGGAAACGGACTGTACCTAATCTCGCCATGATCTGACAGGTCGCATGCGAGTAATGAATAAACCAAAAAAAAGCGCTCAGATTCCAGCTGCGACGACAAGGCGCTGCAGATCAGCTCGAAGCATAGGGCGGGACCATAATTAAGTGTTGGTTCGTCCCGCCGCCATGCGAGGAACGCAAGCCAGTCTCGCTCAAGGACTTAGCCAGCGCAGAAAATAAAGAACAAAAACACTCACGTCGCAAGATGCCGCTCGACACATCGTTTACGGTCCCCTTCTTGGTCAACGGCGAGACGACGGCAGGCGCGATGGGCGGGCGCGACGTTCGCGGTGATCTGTCCGGCGACGGGCGCGACGGTGTGGAACGCGGCGGTTGCCGTGGCGAGCACCGCGCGGCAGAGCTGCTGGAGGCGTCAGCGGCCGACGCTGGCTGGTGCGAATTGAACGTCGCGTACGCGTCGGGTGTGCTGCGCCGACGTGGCGAGTCGGACGTGACGGTGCTGGTGCTGAAGGAGCCGTACGGCGTTGTGCTCTCGATCGCGCCATGGTCGGTGCTCCATCCCCGCGGTGCGTGTTCGCCCCCGTCTGACGACAAATCGCAGGGACGCGCCGGTGATACTCGCGGTCTGCGCGATCGTCTTCCCACTGGCCGCGGGCAACACCGTCGTGTTCAAGTCGTCGGAGCTGTCGCCGCGCACGCACTTCCTGGTGGCCGAGCTGTTCCGGACAGCCGGGTTCCCCGCGGGGACGGCCAACCTGTTGGGGCACTCGCGCGAGGACGCGCCGCGCATCACGGAGGCGCTGATCCAGGCGCCTGCCGGCGCATAGTCAACTTCACCGGGTCGACGGCGACGGGCCGCCGGATCGCGGCGCTGGCGAGCGAGCACCTGAAGCCGGTCACGCTCGAGCTCGGCAGCGAAGCGCCCACGATCGTGTTCGACGACAACGACGCTGAAGCAGGCGACCCGAGTGTACGCCGACTTCGTCTACAACTACTACCCGCCAGTGGGCTCGTTCAACACGCGACCGCTCAATTCACAACGGTTGAGCAGACGTTCGCGGTGCGCAAGTTCCTGCTCGAGCGGATCCTGCGCACGTTCCCACGGCGCCGGTTCATGCTCATCGGCGACACGTCCAACCCGGACATCATGAGCGGGTACCCGGAGGTCGCCAAGGCCTACGCCAACGTCCAGTGCATCCTGCTGCGCAACGTCTCCGCCACCGACAGCTCCAACAGGTTCCCCTACGATACCAGCGGCTTCAATGGCCTCGACCGCGCAAAGTACATGTTCTTCACGACCCCCGACGACCTCGCCGGCCTCGACTTTGGCAGCGGCGACTGCGCCAACGGGACGGTCATTCAGAGCGTTACCTTTGACTGGCAAAACCTGCCGCTCGGAGTACGCGACCAGACCGCCAGCGACGGCGGCAGCAGCTCGAAGACGGGTGTCAAGAAGGTCTGGTGGTTCGTAATGGTCGCGGTTGTGGCGCCGTGGTCGGCGCTGTAGGATATGGTGGGCAGAGACTTCTACGATAAGCGATACTGAGACACGTTACGACGCATTTCTTGGGGGAATATTTAGTGTTTGGCGGGGATATTCATTATCACCTTCAGCCTATTTAGTTCATGGCGATGTTATGTACACAGTCTATTGCCGTTGGCCATCTCTCGTGGAAACGCGACCAGAGGTAGGGCACGAAGAGCCAGGGCAGCGACTTGCAGCTATCTAATGGTGAAGCAAGAAGCTCGCGCGACTGTAGGTTGCTCCGGACAACCAACCTAGGAGCCCTAGCGATAGAGTCAGTCCTCAGACCAGCGGCAGCCTAGCTGGAGAACGGGCAGCGGCGGTTCCGGTTACTGCTGCTTAGCTTACCGTAGGGCTACTAGGCGAAGGCAGAGCACCCCCGACCTGGACTCACCAGGTTTATGGACGGGTTGCGACTGGACAGCGGAGCCGCCGGGTACGCGGTCAATGGCACAATGGCTGGCAACAAAACCCACATGGGCACAGCCAGGAAGCCTACGATGCAGAGAGCGCTATCCTCGCCAGGGCACTAGGGGCCGCGGCAAGGCGACAGACGACACCGGGAGAAGGTCTCTGTTGAATGGTTATGTCAGTAGGTGTGCGTAGGTGGAATTCTTCACGTAGTGGTGGGACAATCTCAGTTGCTGTGTAGTAGGTTGTTTTTGTATAGAACAGAAGAAGCCCGCCGAACCGAGAACACTAGATACATCCACACTGCACGCCTAGCCCCACCATTCCTATGGTAACACCATCCTCTTAACTCTAGCAGGGCCCCCATACAACCAGAGGCGAGAGCGTACGCCGTGCGTCCAGCGCCGAGAAGATTTTCCAACAGTCTCAATCTTCACCGACGCCCAGGCCGCTATCGAACGCATGACCTTGGGGGAATCTGACCCTGGCCAGTTGTCAGTTATTCAGGCGTGAAGCACATCGCAATGCTGGCTATGGAGAGCTAGGCCGGACATCACCATCGAGATCCGCTGGTGCCCAGCACACAAAGGCGTCCCGGGAAACGAGAAGGCTGGCGAGTGGGCCGAACTCGCGGCGGAAGATCCCGATGCCCGAGGGGTGAAATTGCTGCAACACGCAGATGGGGCTGGAGTACCGGCAATGCTGCACCCGAGATCACTCGCACACCTCAAGCGGTATATCTCAGAGAATAAGTAGGCGGAAGATCGTTATCGCCGTGATCTAGATGGGTCGCATGCGATTAACGAAGAAATAAAGAAAGGGCGGAAATCGGCAGATGGGCTGGAGGACGGGTTTTGCCAAGAACTACAGCCTACAGGGCGCCGCGTGAGCAGCGGCCGGACAAGACAGTGGCCGGTAGTGTCAAAAGCTTGTCTCGAGGTTCTACCAGTTAAAGACGGAGCACTGCCTCGCCGGGCAGTATCCGAACTGGACGAAGAGTCGACCCACTGCTCAGTGCTGGTGGTGCCCATACAGGACGCAGATGCGGGGGCGTATCTTCAAGAACTGCCCCGAGTGGGAGGCGCAACAAAGATTCTGTTGAAGGAGGTGCAGAAGGAGGTCTGGAGGGGGAAGGACCGGTTTAGGTTCTGGGACCTCCTCCGATGCAAGGTGCAACCTCTGCAGAAGAGGAGTAGGATGTGGGGGCGGTTTTCCTTTGTTCTCCCTTCTGCCTTTCCTTTGTAATTTCCTTGGTGCGATTCATATCTTCTTGGGGCGGCCTGGCCGGAGGGCGAAGGGGAGCTTGCAACAAGCTGCCTTCATGCGGACTGCAGACGGGCAACGGACAGTGTGTGTGTACATCGCCAGGATCCCCATAAGTCGCATGCGATTTAAACGGAAAAAAAGCCGTCGTCAGCCCAACCTCAGTCAGTCCGCAAACGGCACGCGGGGACTCTCACTGCCCCAGCTTAGCCTATTCTCGATTGAAAGACATAGGAAACAACAAAAAGAAAGACAACGGAAAGCCTCGCCTGTCGCCTACTCCTCTCCTCCTCCCGATCCGAGTCCTCGCTCTAGGCCTCATCCCTTGCCCCTCCGGTTCCATCCTTCATCCCACATCAGTTGCACGAAGGAAGTCCAAGATCGACCGGGTACACAGCCATCCGCGAACAAGTCTCGGATCTTGAAACCGTTCTTCTCCCTTCCTATCTCTTTCCACTCCACCACCCACAGGATCTTCTGCTGCGGCTTCCAATGCGGGCAGTTTTCGAACAGGTGTTCCCGCATCTGTCTTGAAATGCACCACCTGCACTACGTGACGGTCCGGCCCTCCATCCATTGGATGTCTGGTGAGACAATACCCCGTTTCAGCAGGTAGAACCGGCCGGCCAACCAATTCGAGCTCCCACCAACCCACCAACCACTCTGTTCGGGCGCTGTTTGTCCCACATCCTGTACCTCCCGACCAGCCGCGGGTTTCAGCCCACTTCTTTTCTAAGATCTCCCGATTGAGGTTCACGACATGGTATCCTTCATCCAAGTCCTAAGCCGCCCTGAAGCCATTACATACTAGCGCCTAAGTGCATACTCGCTCACGCGTTCGTTTGACCCACTTGCACGTCACGTGACCATAACGCACTGTACGGTATCGTCGCTTGACTTGCCCACCCGTTCGCCCGCGCGCTTGACTTGCTTACTGCCTCACACCGCGTTCGCCCGCTCGACCGTCTACTCGACTCTCTTACGCACCCACTCACACATCAGCTCGGCTTGCTTGCGCGTTCGCTCACCCCGCTTCGCTACCTGGAGTATTATTTGTCCTGCACCCTTACTCGTTGATGATATCACAACGGGCTCGCAGTAGATGTTGCATCGGGGATAGTAGAAGTTGTATCGGCCTCGTAGCAGATATTGCGATGGATCTCCGGCGAGTACCCTGTGCGAGTCATGCATACATATTGCCATCTTATGCAAGACGCATTTTTTTTTCGGCGGTAAGCGCAGTCTAGGCGCCGAAGCGCGCATCATCGCGCACTAGCACGCTTTGGGACTTGCTGTATATCAAACTGCGCCAGGTTCAATATTTCGAATTTCTAGACATAGATATAAAGATACCCATCCTGTCAACGACTCAACACCATCACCCCCATCAGTCACCCCCATTACCAAAAAACAGCACACAACCACCCCCGGACGAAACTCAACGCTTACTTTTGCCAAGACTTATCGCCCACACACCAAAAACATCGCGCACTTAAGCTTCGACGGACATCACGATGTCTGGAGAAGGAGGCACGTCGGCC
>Ga0307516_10006960_pt1 | contig 13119 bp, 18 predicted proteins | sample 19_EM_MG_FD_203310 | JGI IMG/M metagenome (GOLD analysis project Ga0307516, IMG submission 203310) | Populus trichocarpa ectomycorrhiza microbial communities from riparian zone in the Pacific Northwest, United States - 19_EM | ecosystem: Host-associated > Plants > Roots > Unclassified | place... | reverse complement strand
GATGTTTCCAGTTTACAGATATTGAAATGAAGACCAGCTTGCATGACAGAAAGCGAGGTGACAGCAAGATCTCGATGTGCATCACCCTGCTGAATAAAGAACTCTCCGCTTCGCTTTTCATCGAGCAAAAAGTCATAGAACGAAGCATGCAGGGGGCGGACAGGAGTAAATACCTCATTAGCACCAGCAAGCAGTGATGCCATGAAGTTGAGGATGAATCCTACGGGATAGCGATCATCCTCCCGAGGGAACCTGTCACGCACAAACTCCAATGCACTGATAGGGAGCGGTTCCTTCAACCATAGGATCTGTCGCATGACCGAACGAAATACTCGGCGCTCCTCGGACCCTCTGAAAAGATCCTTCAAAAATGTGGTATAGATTTCGTCGAGAAGAGTGCTTCGCCAGGAGCATGAGACATGATTTCATGGAAACAGTCCTTCGGGATCATTCCGACTCGGGGGGATATGAAGTCACATGCCAGACGTGCCCATTCGGATTTCGCGGCGAGCTGTTTGAGGTTTTCGTCGGAGAACGTGTCACGGAGACTCTTCAGACGGGTAGAAACATAAAGACGAATGTCGCGCATAGTCAACTCCGTATCAATGGCATCGAGCGACCTGGCATAGATATGTGGACTAGTGTTTAATGCCTCCCCAATGTCCACGAGTGGCCGAGAAGTCAGGAGAATCCGGATATTGGCTGGAAGCTCCGCACCGTATGCAGCAAGGACCTTAAGAACAGCCGCCCTCGTGTGCACCACACCACTCTCATCCAAAGCATCAATGACCACCACGATATTTCCAGTAGAGGAACCTTTCAATTGGGAAAGGGGTTCGAGAATGAGCTTTTTCCAATGTGCTGCGATGTCTGCCGTGTCCTTCAATGAACGGTTGTTGGTCGTCACCTCAACCAGAATCGGTCGCAAACGGAGGTCCCGATCAGCCAAATCACGCGCGATGGTCGGGAAGAGCTTCATATGGAGCTGGTCGTGTCGTCTAACGCGACTGAAGCAGAAGCATGATCCAAGCATGCCAAGATTCTGGGCTTGCAGAGCAATCGTGTGCGCGATGGCCGATTTCCCCTTTCCAGCCTGTCCGTAGAGCCAAAAGATGCGCGGTGTAGCAGCGTCTGCGTTGTTGATCCAATCAACGATTTCATTCAAGATCTCGATTCTTGTGCCATCTAAGCACTTCTTCGCATCATTCAGCCCGACTCTGTCCGCACAAGCCAAGCAGTTTGAGCTAAGATCTTCGTAGATCTGTTTGATGCCATATTGGATGTCTGGAATTGATCGATCTCGGAGCTCTTGCATCAGCTTCTCTAACTTCAGGTTATAGTTGGTGACCTTGATCGTTGTCTCGTAGAGAGCACTCTTGCCGAGCCACGACCCTGTGAATAGGTGAGCCTCACGAAGGCCACAGGAGTAGGTGGTGTACAAAAAATTTTGGTTTCCGAGTACTTTGTGATAAACTGCGCGCATTCTTGTATGACTTGGGCGATCTCCACAAGGACGTCTTTCATAGCATTGATCTTCGATGAAGACCTGTTTTCCAGGATGAGTTCATAAGTTCGTTCAATTCCAGTGACGAGGCCTCCGATAGATGCGTCGAGACTCTCTTGCAACAGGATCAGCTATCCAGATTACTGTTAATCAAGGACATGGGGCATGATCGATGCATACCTTGGAGGCCCTGTTCAATGCACTCAGGGCCATTTGAGCGTGTGGATGGACCTATGCGTGATCATCAGTCAAGCTTGACCGTCTTCAATTGGGATAACAAACAAGTGTGATGCCATTGATGACCGTACTGAAAGTGCTAAGGGTTTGGCGATATCTAGTGTTGATGGCATCCAACTGGGTCATCGCAGTATCTACAAGATCAATTGAATTACCAGCAATTTTCGCTGGGCCAGGAATGGAGTCCATGTGTGCGTCCTGTGTGTTGCTAAGTACGATCGAAATAGGTTGGATATCGCCTGGTACCTGATAGAATCCATAAGCATCAGCAATGGATGTGATGCACGTGCACGGACCTCGTTGGTAGCAGCAGCACGTCCCTTTCCTGTGGTTTCTCCAGGACTGGGGGAAGTGGAAGGTTTGAGTACAATGACCCTGACGTTTTCAAGGTCAATCGCCATGGGCTGGGTGTATTCGTTAGATTTAGACCCTTCAGATCCAGCTCGCGGATGCGTAGATAATGTCATACCTCTTGGAATACAGCAGGTGGTCCTTCGTTCCCCACTGAAGTGGCAGGGTTAGTGACAAATGGCTCCTGTGACTTTGGTGGTCCCTCGGCCTCCTGTTGTCGTCTGCGCTGGGACCTGGCCAAGACACTTGTGCCCCCATAGGCCGAGGGAGTCGGGTATGGAGAATACTGGAACGGCATCAGGGCCCCTCGCCGCCAGAATGTGCTGTGGGATTCGCATACCCTGCGTTGGCTAGATGAGCTGTCTGCAGTCTTGAGGGTTTCCTTAGGCATCTCTGGAGTTATACGTTGAGGGGATGGTTTGGTTTACAATTAGCAGGAGAGGGCAAAGGGAGAGAGCGACCGCAACTCCACAGCCTGACAGTGGTTCACAGCAACCATAAGCATCCAGATGTCCACGGCGATCCTGCACCGGCCCGAGAACTCGAAGTTGTTTTACTCCTTGTCTGTCTTCTACGTCGGTCGATGCTTGGCTGAGGAAAGGAGAATGCGATAGACGAGTTCTATAAGCTCCTGGAAGTAGAAACAGGAGGGAGTGAGGCGAAACCTGCGGCCCAAAACGACAAACACTGGTGTGGCTAAGCTGTGTCCCAATGTCAACGTGATCCGCGAAGCTGGTGACTCGGTGTTTGAGAGCTGAGAGGGGCTCGGAGAAGGGACTTGGTACCAGGTCAACTTGGTATTTCCATTTTGTGATATCTTTTGGGAGACCTCCCACGGTGACCGACGAGCACCTTTCCGATGGTCAAATACATAAATCCCCCTGTAAGCATCTACTTCACAGGTCGGTTGATATTGGATTCACGCAACGGTTGCAGGAACTCGCAGCCATCATCCAGAGCGACAAGAAACCTAATAAAGGTGTGGTGCATGTCAATCCCTGTTGGTATCGATCAAGCGCCCTGATCAACGTATTCTCGCAAAGACTACCTCGTTGTCGACGTACGCGATGAAGACTGGGTAGGCGGAAATATCAAGGGATCGCGTCATGTCCCCTCTGAGAAGTTCTTGAACGAGGTGGACCAACTCATGAAAGATACTAAGGGCATCCCTACCGTTATCTTCCATTGTCGGCTAAGTCAAGAGCGGTATGAATAGTTTCAGTTGGGGTGTAGGTTCTGACAGATGCTTCCTTAGTGGACCGAAAGCTGCCAGGGTATGCTGTTCGTGCGATCCTCAACATAGACTCATAACTACGTAGGTTTACGAAGAAATGAGAAACATTCTCCATCCGAGCGAACTGAGTTTTGAGGCACGTGTTCTCAGGGGAGGATTCTATCAATTTGGCGAGACTTACAAGGTGAGCATGAGTGTCGGCTTACGATGAGAATAGTGCTGACAAGAGGCAGGACAATCCAAAACTTGTAGAGAATTGGAGAGACATCGTCTGGTAGATACCACGCTGCGATGTACATACAATGTACCTTGTGTGCTGCCTTAGTAGGGTCTGCGACTAGGTCTGTTGGTCTTCGGGGCCTGTTTCCTTTTTCTTTATGAATCGTTTTGGCATCTCTTCGACGACCATTGCTATTCTGCGCCGTTCATCTTCCAGATTCTTCTGGCAGATTGTCCTATAGGAGTGTGACCGCAGCTTCGCACGCAACCAAAAGAGCCATTTACCAAGATCCTAGTGAGATCGCTACGAAAGTGCCCACTGCCCAGTTGGAGGCTATCCAAGGATCTTAACGGCAGGGTATTAGAGACGGTGTATGATTCACCAAGTGACACTGAGAACATACTTGTGCTAATGGCTCTGATGACTCCCACACCTGCACCGCTCGCGATCCCTGTCAGGAGACTGTGTCTTGCACAGGGAATTTCCCCGAGTCTCCGGAAGTCATCCACTACGGATATTCGCTATCTTTCGCGATTGCATGACATATGACCAATTTTATGGAGAATGAGCGCACCTTGCATGCCTCCCAAACATCCTGCCAATAGTTCCCTGTCGTCTCTGTCTTGTAGATTGGACGCCGCCCGTCGGGCTTGCTCTCTTCGTCAGACATGAAACAGGTTAAATTGACGGCGATGACGTAAGCCATGTTGATTCATGTGATCCTTTCCCACGAATTGGCCCGTCCCAAACCGTAAAATGCGCCCTCCGCTTTTCTCCTCTTCTTCGCTCCAGAATCCACGATGTCTCTTCCTCAGCCAGTTCCACCCTCATGGAAGGTATTCACGTCTATTATCGATGCCAAACAGTGAGACTCAATATATTTGCATCGCTAGGACCTTGGAAAGTCTTCCAATGACTTGCTGTCCAAGGACTATCCCATCTTCGGAACTTCTCTGGAAGTTAAGACCAAGACTCCCTCCAATGTTGCCTTCAAGGTCGCTGGTCTGCGGGACACCAAGTCGCAGGCCATCACCGGTGATATCGAAGCCAAGTACTCTGACCACAAGAATGGCCTTGTCTTCACCGAAACCTGGACAACCGCCAACGTTCTCAAGTCCCAGCTCGAACTCGAGAACTACCTTGCAAAGGGACTGAAACTTGACTTCGCCACCACATTGGCACCCGACACTGGAAACAAATCTGCTCTGTTCAACGTCATCTACAAGCAGTCTGGTGTCCACACTCGCGGCGCCTTCGACGTGTTCAAGGTGACTATTCCTCTCCCGCGGCTGTCATACGCGTAGTCCCGTGACGCTGATTTCTTCTTCATTTCCTCATCCAGGGTCCCACTTTCACTGCTGACACCGTCCTCGGTCGCGATGGTTTCCTCTTTGGTGCTGAGGCTGCGTACAATGTCACTGATGGAAAGATCTCCCGCTACGCCGCTGCTATCGGTTACAATGCACCAGAATACGCCGTGACCGTCCACGGTCTCAACAACCTCAACACCTTTGCTGCCAGCTACTACCACCGCGTCAGCCCCGATGTCGAAGCCGGAGCTAAGGCGGTCTATGACACAAAGTCCACCACTTCGGGCGTTTCGCTGGAAGTCGGCACCAAGGCGTACGTTGTGACCTTACATACCATTTTTGCGTTATCGAACACTATTTTACAGCTATCTTGACTCTGCCGCCTTCGTCAAAGCCAAGATCAACAACGCTGGTGTTTTGGCTCTCGGTTCGTCTTTCTCGAATAGCAGCTCGAGCAAGGCTAACACTACATACAGGATACACGCAGACCCTCCGTCCCGGTGTCAAGGCCTCCTTTGGTCTTGCTCTTGACACTCAACGGCTAAATGAAGTTGTTCCTTCCGGTCCTGCCCACAAGGTTCGCATCTCAGTTATTGCACATATTTACCCCCGATGACGAAACGTTATCTGTTCAGGTCGGTGCTTCGTTTACCTTCGAGGCATAAAAATATTGGTTGTAGTTGTTGCGTCCCGTCACATTTTACACAATTTAATGACCTTACATTTACAACTGCATCCGTACTGTGGTTCGAACAGCGTACATTTGCGTATGTATTGAACTTTAGACCCATAAACTTCTGCCAAAACGTGCGAAACTCTGGAAGGTACATTAAAAACTTCCAACCAGCATCTCATGGTTATACTTTGCTTCCTGCTCGTGTGTTTGATTGCGTCTTCACGGTGCAATCACACATACCAGCAGGACGCTGCACAAGCCTCATGTCGAGCTCCGTAACGAACAACTGGCACAATGTAATAAGTTGCGATTTGTATGGACGTAAATTGGATTGTGTACAACTTCGTGAGCCTTGTCATGACTCCCTCAGTTCCAGTGACGTCTGATCTTCGGTGATATCCACCTACCGCGAGCGTTAGTCAACTAAACAGCTGGTGACTATATGCACTTACCAGCAGGTTTATAAACGCCTGGAACGTTATTGCACCGTATTCTTGCTCGAGCTGGTTGAACGGGTAACCCATATCCTCATCCTGTGTCGTTAAAAGTATCATTGGGTGCATGTCGTAGTAAATGTATCCCTGGCTGTCGATGAAAGATATCTTCTTGGCTATGCTCTGTGTGACTAGCTCCAATTCGAACTCGAGATCTTGACAGGTGAAAACGGTACAGTCGTTCTCCTCCACGCTGCGCTCTGCACTTGATACAAGAGACAAGCAATGACTCATGTCAGGTAACAGGACCTGGAACGTCCGGACATCCTCGGAGACGCACATTGTGAACTCGCCGTTCATAATCATTCTTGCTCAGCCACACAGACTGCATGAGCTCCGCGAATTTCTCGACTCGCCGCGACACGGTCTCCGCCTGACCTAAAGTGCTGCATTAATGATCTCATTTCTTGGGCTGCCAAGGGGAGGATGGGAACGTACCCATTGCCGAAAAGGCATGGAATATAGGTCATAACACTCCGCTCATCGGGATGGGCCGAGTAACACAGATCTTCGACTTCGAGTAGTCAGTGCTGGTCGTTTGACATGTCAAAAGGTAGAATGACATCACGACGGCGTAGCACGCACGGGTATGCCGAGGTGATCTGCAGCAACCCGAAATGCCAAACGCGTGTTTCCATGCCGATCTGACTGGAAAGAAAAAAAGCTCACTCGCGAAGAAATTTGGAAATAGACATGACGGTACCTTGTTCAGCTTGTCAGAGTCCAGAAGGTCTGGGAAATGGCAGTAAACGAGGGTGCAAGTTGATGTCGTTGCAGCTTTGATTCAAAAGGGGGAATATGCGCAAAGGGACTTGCAGAGCGAGTCCGTCAGACCAGGAAGAGAAGTCCTGCACGTCGTCCTCTTTGTATGGTGCCGTCTTTCGCTGGCACAAAAACAGCGAACCCTCCTTAGAAGAGAGACCTTCCTCGCTGGCGACGATTATCCGTTGGACGTGTGATGATATGCAGGAAGAAGAGTTTCACTGACCTGATAATAGCCTAGATATCCGCAATAGTGAAGCGTAGTACGAGGGTCCATACCATCCCAAGTACGAATTTCAGGTTTCCATCGATGATATCTACATAGAAAAAAGAAAGTGGAGAAGACGACCTCACAGCTGTTCAGTTGGGTACCCTCTGGACCAATGAGTTTGTCAACTTGATGCCACGTTGCCGGATAAATTCAAGGGCCTTTACATTCTCGGCCATCTGAACTGAGATTCTTGTTATATTTCCTGAGCGAAGTATCCCCTTGGTCGATCTTCAAAAGGCGGGTGAAATACGACGAAGGGGACCCATAATCCCTTACCATGTCGCGGCATAGAACACTTGAGTACCAGAGACTTAACAGTAACGATGACCCAACCATAAGCTGAATCAAGCGCACACCATCTGAAAGGCCCTCCACGAGGGGGGCGCATGGGAGGTACCCCTTGGCCTCTAGTTTGGTATTCAGCCTGTGTTACAAAGGATTAGAGAGCGAGCGGCAGCACAAGCCAACGCAGAGAACCATTTGCAGAACGTGCGCTCCTGAGTGGAATCCACGCGATCTATGGCGGGGGTATACAGGGGTATACTACAGTGGTTGTGTCCGGCGACTCGAAGAAGTACTGCATCACGTGTGGCGAGGATAAGATTCGGAGACGTCGGCCAAATCGCATTATTTACTAACCACAACGCTGTAGCCTGTGATGGTAAACTATGACAGTTCAACAACTATCGTGTCGACGTTATCGCTGTGCTGGGTGGTGTTTCAGTAAAGCCAAACTCTATCATATACTATTAGAGGAAGATAGTTGTTCCACTAAATTTAGACGTTGATCGGAAGACACGTTATTCAAATAGCCATGCATGGGAGGTTTGGGTCGACGCAGACAAGGGGAGCATTTGCACAATACGACTGAACTAAAACGCATGCCTTCATTACAAAGGTATGCCACTACATATCAATGGTACATAGGCTAGTGCATACATATATTGATACAACACTGCATGACTTTCCCACTTCATCAACGCGACCCCTGTCATCCTGACGTCTCGCTACAATGACCATGAGTCAACGACCCCGGCCAAATCGTCATATTTCAAACACCTCCGGAATCTTCATGTTTTCTCCCAGAATCGGCAGCGAGAATTTTCCGAGAAGCGATGCTCCTCGCCCGAATCTTTGAGCCGTACGCAAACAACACCTGAACCACCGAAAGTATGAGAAAAACTGGTAGTCCCGCCATGGCCGACTCACGAAAGGTGTCGGGGCCATCAGAATAGCCAGCAGTCCAAAGAGCGCGAGGCTCCATTTGTATCCAAGAGACGCGAACATCTGGGGAGTGAACACAGGAAAAGCGAAGGCAAGGAGGTTTCCTGTAACAATAACCCATCGGTGTCTGGCCAGTTAGAGGAGAGCCAGAGACATACGGAATAGACTTTGACCAGCTTGAGCTGAAGATGCGTATGCATTGTAGCTAAAGTCGTATGTGTCAAATGAATCAGCTTTTACTCGTGTTATCACTGTACTTACCAATCGGCAAGATAGAGAAACGCGACTTGAAGGATCACGGCCACCCCTGTCATGAAAATCTGAACGAACATGAATGTATGGATTATTAGTGTTCGAGAAGGATAGGCTCCGGTTAGGAAACGTTATCTACCGTGAGCCCCATGACAGGTATGATCCAGTGGATGCTTGGCGTTGAAGTCCATGCAACCATGAACATGCCAATAGGCAACAAGATGGCTGCCACACAAGCAGAATACAGACGGGCTTCCTGTTTCCTTTGCGTGTAGTATCGTCTATTGGAGCAAGGCCGGGCGGATCTCGTCAGCGCTTGCACTGCATGGGGATGTCCGGTGTGTAGTACGTACGTGTATAGCTTGTCTTGATATAGATTACCGAGCAACCCAAGAATGGCACCTACGCTAATCAGTGCAGAGCATTAGCTAAGAGGTGACCTTGGGTAAGCAAGGCACATCTTACCTCAAGGCACCATACACGAATCCGGTCTGTCTGACGGAGAATCCATAAACCGTTTGAAACATCGGTGATACGGCCCTGCGTCCATTCCCAATCAAGCGACTAACAAGGTTTCAGAAATGAAAACTGCTTACGCCAACAAACAGAACATGACCCCCCATGTAAAGCCGCTCCATAACTAGAGTATGAAAAAATGAGACCTCGCTGGTCAAAGAGCGTGAACCTTACGCTGAAGCTCTGAACGAGTGGCTCTGTGCAAAGGAAGTCTGCACAACGAACTTATTAGAATAAGGGTACGTAGCCGTAGAGGTCACACGTACAAAGTGGTCGGGTGCATGCGATCTTGATGAGATTGAGAAAAGACTCTCTCTCGACCTCCATACGCGCCTTCAGTCTATTGTCGCCAGTGACCCGGCGCGCATCGCGGGCCAAACGGGTGAGAATGACAGAACTGCGTGTTTCGCTCATAATCACCAGTACAAGGACAGCGTACATTGCCGAGACCCTAAAGGACTGTGTAAGTCGACGCTGGGATAATTTACACCGCAGCAATGATGAAAAAAAAAAGACTTGCATTGCATGGATCCACTGCACCCAGCGCCAGCCCATGTGTGGCTGAGATGCTATAAGTCCTCCAATGACGGCTCCCATACCGAACGAAAAAAGGCATGCGAACGCAAACAGTGCCATGGGTAAGCCCCGCCTATGGCAGCAAAAAAAGTGAATAAGTGAGCTGCACTTTTTGCAATGTCTTACTCGTGAGGAAGCCAAATGTCAGCAATGCTTCCTCCAACAAGTGAAGCGCCAGTGGACCCAAATATACCGCCCAGCACGCGACCCACGATAACGGTCTGGATGTTTGGTGCGCTATAATGAACATTATGTTTGGCTTTAGTATGAGATGTAGAGCGTTTGCATGCTTACAGAGCTACCATTACTTGGGACAGAGTGTACATAATGCTCGACACTATGTAAGCTGGTCGCCTTCCAACCTCCTACATTGCGCGTCAGATCCCGGACACGAAAAATATGGACAAGGAACTCACTTCACTGAGTGAGGAGGTGATAAGTGGCGTCAAGGCAAAACCTGCAGCATAGAGACCAAGCCCGAGCGCCACCTCGATGTCAGAACACTTTAGCTCCTTGGTCATTGACAATACGCCGATCGTGTACGACGAAGCAGCAGAACCTATGAAGCTCCAGTAAGTACCAAAGTCACCAGGAACATGTGGTGTGGATCACTGGTTGTCGCTGAAAAGATGCAGGCAGTAAATGTAATCGCCCACTTCTTCAGACGCGAATAGTTGATGGGATTTCGAACATCGCCTTCAATGAACTCAACCTAACGGCATAGTTTCTATCAGCAAGTCTGGACAGCGATTACCGCAGAGATACGCACATAAATGATGTTCTCATTTGAATCTTGAACGGTAGAGGGAGATGTGGATGCGAGAGTACTGACTGTGTCCTTTCTCATGATATCGTCTACTTGCTGGGTAAACTCGAAAGAAAAGAAGTGTGTTAAAATTCATGGGGTCCCCAAGCTACATTAAATACTATTGAGATCCGGAGAAGGCCCGCCAACTCATCCGACATAAGCCCTGGAGAAGTCATTGGGTAGGATATATGTGTACGTGTGTGATACGATACCGTTGACGGCAGAAAACACGTCTGGGTGTGTTTTGCCAGAAGGACTAGTATGAGGTTATCTCCTCAAGAGCCCTTGAGCCGACACACGATGGTCGCCGCATCCTGTAAAGTGGTAAGACCTACCCCATCCGAACCAGCAACGGCAGAGCTGTCAAAGGCTTCAGCACGATATGCAATGACAGTTGCGTACCTGCAGTTATCGCAGTGCGCTGCTAAGTGATAAGTAGGGGTATGTGAACTGCATGATGTCAAGGGCAGAGAACTGGTCACGATCGTATATAAGAGGGTAAAGGTAAGTTCCGCTGTCAGATGCCAAACCGTCATAGCGGATACATTCGAAATTGGGTCGCGAACCTCATTTCATAATTGTTTCCTCAGAAGATTGCCGGGGAGCGCAAATGCGCTGTCTTAAGATGCTGTTCTTTGGTTATCCGAGCACTTCAAATAGTCGTGTACCAGAGATTGCGATGCTTGGGTGTTAGTGTGATAGTTTGCTGAGCTGGGAAAAAGTGCGAACTCACCAACCACGGAGGGACCGACTCGACGGGGGGCGGTATTACCTTTTAGAAGATCCGCCCGTCTTATTATATAATCATTCCCGCCCCTTCCGCCCCGTTGCGGTGGGTCTCACAGTATGTCCCACCAGACCCATATCGATATCCCTCGGAAAGGGCTGCCTGGGAAGTTAACATACATCGGTAACTTATGACATAGTAGGGTCCTACCTTTTCCCCCTTGGCGTTGAAGGTTTCGGGTTTCTCTGGTGTTGCATGTCAAGCCTAGTTTCACCTGGACTGGATCTGGATTCCACTGATGACGAAGATGCTAAAATGAGTCATGTTCTCTGACTCTCACAGGATACATTTTCCTGGAGGCTGAAGGGATGACAGTCACGACATTAACGCTATCCAGTCATGATTGCTTCCCAACCTTAAGCATGTCTCTCGAATTTCCTGAATGGCAGAAGAGACAAAAGATCCAAGATCCACCTAATGATATGTCAATCGGATTGTAGTTGTGAATCAAGCGATTAGTCTGGTGAGCAGACCAGAGATGTGAGGGTCGAGACGGACCAGACTCAGAGCGATGTGGAAGTTGACCGGGAGTCGGGACCGGTGACCCTAGTAGGCACGTCAGGTTGACAAGGGCAGGAGCTAGAACTCGGGAATGGCAGAACTCCTTTGGCAGAATGGATGGGCAAAGTGGCATTACATACAAAGCTTGTTGACTCTGACACGACGGTGGCTATCCAGTCTACGAACTTGTTGAAGACGTATTGGCATGCTTTCCAATGGCTTCCAGAGCATCGGCTTCATGACGGCAGTCATGGGCCTCACGTCGTATGCTGTTGGTCTTGTTCCGTTGTCGGTCACACTGTCCAGTGCGTGGTGTGGCATGACCACCAGAATCACCTCCCGACTAGCAGTCCTGACTCCTGAGTCTCATCCCTAGGAGCGCATTTGTCCATATTGTCTGTTCTCAGTACTGGGCTCCTCATAGGCACCGCGTTGGGGGTTATCATACCAGAGTGAGTGGATGGCTGCTCCATGTCTTTGCAACACTTACGACCGTAGGGGAATCGAGGAAACCGTATCCAGTGATCCACATCCGGATTCAATCTCTCGCAAGGTCGCCACTCCTGTCCTGCTCGGATTTGCCTTTATGCTCCTTGTCGAAGAATATTTCTCCTCTGGCACAATATTGCCAGTTCCCCGTGACAACTACGTCTTCCAGATCGATCTCGAGGAACTCGAACGCGAGGAGGGCGTGATTCCCGATAGGTCTTCTCACATAACCAGCTCTCATACAACTGCCGACAGTGTCAACCGCGCATACCCATTGTCGCTTGGCTTGGTTGTGCATGCTTTGGTCGATGGATACGCTTTGGGCGTTGCTGCATCTGACGACCGTTCTCCCTCCTTGTCACTCATCGTCTTTCTTGCCATCATCATCCACAAAGGTTATATGTTACCAGACTAACTGACCCGTGTACTAATTTTCGTTTCATAGCGCCTACTGCACTTGCCCTCACGACGTCTCTTCTTTCAAAATCGCTGTCTATTGCAGAATGCAAAAGACACTTGCTGATGTTCAGTCTCGCTACACCGACGAGCGCCATACTCACTTATCTGCTGTATTCGCTTCCATTTATGAATCAGAGACTTAGTTCTGGAGTTCCATTATTGTTCAGCGTGCGTCCTAAGTTCATTGCATAGTGCCGCAGCCAGCTGAGATTCCTGCTACGCCAGGGGGGGACATTCTTGTATGTAGCTACCGTGTTGCAGAACATACCGGACCATGCAGAGGTCCCATCCACACCCAGTAGAGTGCGTCGTACCGTCCTCCTCGTAGCGGGAATATTCTTTCCCCTCCTCGTTAGTCAGTTATTGGGGCATGGACATTAGTTAGTAGATGCATATTTTACACTGACTTAGTTCGAGAAATTGGCACTGTCCGTGGGCCTTGGTTTAA
>Ga0307516_10006959_pt1 | contig 13119 bp, 10 predicted proteins | sample 19_EM_MG_FD_203310 | JGI IMG/M metagenome (GOLD analysis project Ga0307516, IMG submission 203310) | Populus trichocarpa ectomycorrhiza microbial communities from riparian zone in the Pacific Northwest, United States - 19_EM | ecosystem: Host-associated > Plants > Roots > Unclassified | place... | reverse complement strand
TCACGGATTTTGTCAGGAGCTGCCCAGAATGTCAGAAAAACAAAGCCTCAAGACACCAACCGTACGGACTATCCTCACCGCTGGAACTACCATACGCCCCCTGGCAATCAATAGCCATGGACTTCATTACGAACCTCCCAACATCTGAAGGATGCGACCAGCTTTGGGTAATCATTGACCGATTCACAAAAATGGCGCACTTCCTACCACTAAAAGAAAAAACGGCAGCCGACTTAGCCAGAACATTTGCTAAGGAGGTATGGCGCTTCCATGGACTGCCCACGGACATCGTGTCGGACAGAGACTCGCGATTCACATCGGAAACCTGGAAGGAACTACTACAGCTCCTGGGAATCCGGCCCCGGATGTCAACGGCATTCCACCCACAAACGGACGGACAGACGGAACGACTCAACCAGACAATTGAGGCCTACCTCCGAGCATTTGTGGAACACGAGCAGGATGACTGGGTAAGGTTGCTCCCGATGGCCGAATTCGCCTATAATAATTCGGTCACAACGGGAAACGGAATCTCGCCCTTTTACGCCAATTACGGCTGCCACCCACGAACACTGGACCCTCCCAACCCGGATGAGGAGCCAGTCAACCCCGCCAGTACCGTCTACGCCCACTGGATGAAGGCGGTGCAAGACGAGGCCGGACGGGGCCGGAAAGCAGCGCAAGAACGAATGCGGCGATATGGGGACCCAAACCGAAAGCCTCCTCCGGCATACTAAGTAGGGGACCTAGTCATGCTTAACGGCCGAAATATCAAAACGCGCCACCCTTCGAGGAAAATGGATCACAAGAATCATGGTCCTTTCCAAATCGAGAAAATCATCTCCCCCCTTGCGGTACGGCTAACTCTGCCCAGAAAGTGGAAAATACACAACGTTTTCCATGTGTCGCTACTCGAGCCTTATCGAACCAGCGAACATCGGACCCCGCCAGACCCGTCGAAAGTACTACAAGAAGCCGACGACATCGAGCAATCCGAGGAATACGACGTCGAAGAAGTAATGTCATCCCGGAAAAGTGGTAGGCGTATCTTATATCTTGTCAAATGGCTCGACTATCCGGAGAGGAAAGACTGGACGGAAGAACCATATGACAACTTCTCGGATGGAGGCCGGGAAAGGCTTCGGGAATTTCACCGGCGGAATTCCGACTCACCAAAAGACTACCGGCTCACCGAAGCATAGTCCCACCCCGAATGGGCGGGTCCGACGGAATCAAGCGCTAAGGCCGTGCAGGATAGACAGCGAAGAAAGGCAACGCCCGGCGCGCCGCCTTCGCCCGACAATCCAACTCACAACCCTGTTCACACCTTCACGACCTCGGAACCTGACAAACGAAGAAAAAGCGACCAAAAGAACCCGCTTCTCGGGCACCAAAGCTCCGGCACGACAAAAACCCCGTTGTAAGGTTGCGTCGGACTCGATCGGACGAAAGCCGTAGGCGCTCGGTACGGCACACCTCTGTATGTACACCTACGAGGGCAAGAAGGGCGCCCGGGCACGAACCCCGAGTCGAGAAGGTCACTCGTTCCACGTGTCCCAAACCCGGAAAAGCGTCATATGCTCCCGTCCGCGAGTACCCGACCCAGCCAAATGACGAATGAACCCCGTACGGGTTAACGACTGCGGAAGACGGGCCCACCAGCAGGCGGCGGACCCTGGCGGCCAACGGACCCCTCTGTGTGCACACAATTGGCTCGTTCGGCTTGCTCGGGCTTGGTCACTCCTTTCACGTGCCCCAGCCGAAGGTCGACAGGATGCGCACTGAGAAAACTGGTACGCTCGTCTTCACGAACACGGCGGCCCGGAGGGAGACATCGACAGTATGAGTACGTAGCGGCCTACTCAGAGGGCCCAGCCATTCCGACGGATTACAGAGAAAGATGCCTTGATCCGGTGGCTGGGAGGGCTGCAGGGGAGGAGGACTGCAGTCCGTGACGTTGAAGGGAACTCAGCGTTGAAAGAATCCTGCAATCAAAAAAGAGACGGGCTACTCCAAAAATAGTTAGCGCTCGGGACGAGGCTAAGGGAGAGGGGAGGTAGTGTAACACCTTAGTAGTTAGCTAGAGTACGTAGCAAGGGAGACTCGTCACGGGCCTTCAGAAAGGCCCTAGTTGCCCTCTGAAGCACGGGTAATGATGTCAGAGAGTCTAGGTAGGAGATCGAGGAGACAGAGATTAGCTGTCGGCCGAGAAAACCGGACCTAGGCTAACTCCGGAGATGAGGGGGTGAGTGCAAACGAACGGATCTCTTTCCAGAGGGAGATTGCGTCACCTCAGGGTGATCGACATGCTCTAGAACTTAGACCCCGCACGACTGCATGGCCCTCATACAGTACGTGGCTCCCCAGCGAGCTCTCGCCTCAGGGAGAGACGGAGGACTCTGAGCCTAGGGTGCCGCAAGGTGTATGAAACCTCATCTCCCCTTATCTACACCCTGCTATGACCAATGGATCAACCACGGGGTCCCCGCACCTCGGGGAAATCCAAAAAGCCCGAGTCACCAGCACCCATGCTGGTTCATCAAATCTCACGCTACGACCTCCACCATAAAAGAAAGAGGTTTTCTCTCGGAAACAGGGGAGAAAACAGCACGAACATCCTCACCAACACTACCACCGAACCCACACACAAGAACTAAGATTATTCCATTGTGAATTATCGACAGTGGCCTGATTACCTTTGATTCTCCATACACTCCGTTTACGTAACAACCCCAGTGTCACAGGATCGGTCGTAACTCTTCCGGAGACCGCCGTCCCTCCTAGTTTGCCGCTGGCCCCTCTCCGGAGTTATCCTTCCATCCGTTTGTCTCGGCCGTAAGGTTCTAACTCCAGGTCTTATCTCCCATCTAGACTCTCCCAGACCTGTCTTGCAACATGGGCCCCGCTTATGGCGTGCGACCTGCAGGAAGCTAGATTTTCCCTTATCTCGTTCTCGTATGCAGCGGCTACAAGGGTTGGTAGAGCATCGGGTCTACCCGTCAGGCTGGCCTAAGATCCATCACCTGCCGAAGTTACCCTCTGCTTTTACTAACTCTTGCCGAACTGCTTTCCGAGGCCCCAAGACTTTACCAGGGATCCTAGTCACGTGACTTACCGTTCGGCTACCTTTCTCCTTGTACTTCTTTCTCTTGTTACCCTCGGGTGTAACACTACTCCCCCTCTTTCTTAGCTTTGGCCCGAAGCTGATTTTATTCTGACTTCTCCTTCCTCCTTGTTGAACGGTGGGATGCAGTCCTCCAGCCCCTGCATCCCTCCGGCTGCCTGGCCCCGAAGAGAACGCTCCTGCAGGAAAAAACTTCAGAACCAATTCGTTTGGCAGCCGGCCCTCAGATCTGGGCGGTCTTCCGACCGGTCCAGGATCCTACTGTCGGAGTGGTGCAGAGGAAACCAGGGAACAGTGGCGTTCCCCCGAAGAGGTGATCAGAAGATGGGTTGACCTGGCACGCCGGTGTAGCAGGGGATCAAGCCAACGATACGGTAGTCTCCCCACCAGAGCCGGTCAAAACCAGTGGCTCTCAACCGGCCAACCACGCCTCGCCACAGTTAAAGGACAGCCACTGTTTCTTCCTGGGATTACAATACCTCTTGCTCTTCTGCTCATTGAAAAAGTCTTTGTTGGATGAAGTCCTCCTCCCCTTCATCCTACTACCCCCCGATCGTGCTTCAACCCCTTCGGCTTCGAAATGTGCCCGGGGCGGATCGGAGTCTAGCTCTCGGTGAGCTGGTAGTCCCTCGGCGTGTCTGGATTCCGTCGGTGAAACTCTCGAAGTTTCTCCAGGCCGCCTACCGAAAAGTTATAGTATGGCTCTTCTGTCCAGTCCCTTCAGTCTGGGTAGTCAAGCCACTTGACGAGGTACAGGACGCGGCGCCCTTTCTTGGTGCTCCCAAGGACCCCATCAACGTCATATTCCTCGCTTTGCTCGATGTCGTCAGCCTCTCGGAGAATCTTCGAGGGGTCCGGCGGGGTTCGGTGTTCGCTGGTTCGGTAAGGTTCGAGAAGTGACACATGAAAGACGTTGTGGATCTTCCATTTCCGGGGTAGTGTGAGTCGGACTGCAAGGGGCAAGACGATTTTCTCTACCTGGAAGGGGCCATGATTTTTGTGGTCCAGCTTCCGAGAGGGTCGGCGCGTTTTGATGTTGCATCCGTTGAGCATCACCAAGTCTCCGATCTGGTATTTCGGGGGCTCAGTGCGCTGGGGATTCGTGTAGCAGCGCATCCGCGCATGTGCTACTTCCAGTTCTTTGGTGGACGCCTTGTGTACCGCGTGCATCCAGTGGGCGTAAAGCTTGCTGGCGGGGTTCAAGGGGCCCGAAGCGGCTGGGTCGGAGGACACGGGATGCAATCCCCAGTTGGCGTAAAACGGGGACATCCCATTGCCCATGGTGACCCAATTATTGTAGGCAAACTCCGCTATCGGTAGTAGGCCTACCCAGTTGTCTTGTTCGTGGCCGACGAACGCTCGGAGCTACGCCTCGATTGTCTGGTTGAGGCATTCTGTTTGCCCGTCGGTTTGGGGGTGGAAGGCCGTCGACATCCTTGGGCGAATACCGGATAGCCACAGGAATTCTTGCCATGTCTCGGAGGTGAATCGTGAGTCCCGGTCGGAGACGATGTCCAAGGGTAGCCCGTGGTTTCTTCCAGATCTCTTGGGTGAAAATGACCGCCAGGTCAGCTGCCCTCTTTTTTTCTTTCCCAATGGGAAGACAATGTGCCATCTTTGTGAATCGGTCTATAACCACCCACAATTGGTCACATTCCTCCGAGAGTGGCAGCTCCGTGATGAGGTCCATTGCGATGGACTGCCAGGGGGCATACGGTAGTTCCAAGGGAGAGGAAAGTCCGTACGGTTGGTGCCGGGTCGCCTTGTTCTTCTGGCATTTGGGGCAGCTTCGGACAAAGTCGATGATTCTTTCGATCATTTTTGGCCACCAGAAGTTGCGTCGGATTAGCTCGATCGTCTTGTCTTGGCCCATGTGGCCGGCGACTTTTGTGTGGTGTTCTGATTTGAGAATCAGGGTTTTGAGGTTGCCATCCTCCGGGATCCAGAGCATAGCCTTTTGGTAGAGTAGCCCCTCATTGATCTCGAGGACCTCCTCCGTCCTGACCTTTCAGTCCCTCTGCCGCACCTCACGAGGGCGGGCAGCTTCCTCCTCAACCCTTCGGTCATTCAGTGCCACATTCCCCAGCACTGCTTCCAGTTCTTTTACCGCGTCTTGATATTCGATGTCCTTCTTTTCTGCCTTTTTGACTGCTTCCGCAAATTCTTCCCAGCATTGTTGTGGTTGGAGTGATGCCAATCTTGCCGAAGAGCAGATGAACGTTCTTCCTCGTCTGTCGGGTTCCGCAAGGTCTGGTTTCGCGAAGTTACTTTTCCGCAAAACTGTCATGATCGGCTGGTTTTCACTCCCCCACTTTTCAGGGCGGTACTCCGAACGCCTTGAAAGAGCGTCTGGTTTCCCGTTTCAGTTTCCTGGTCGGTAGTAGATGCGGAAGTCGATGCTGGCCAATTCCTGTGCCCATCGTGCTTGGCGTCGCTTGAGTACCTTTGTGGTTGTGAAATACTCGAGGTTCTGGTGATCGCTAAACACCTGGACCTGGTTCGTTGCCCCTTCGCAGAACAGCACCAGTGTTTGAAGGCATCGACGATCGCCAGGAGTTCCTTGTCCTGGATTTCGTAGTTGATTTCTGCCGGCTGGAACTTTCGGGAGTGGAAGGGGACTGGGTATAGTCTCCCTTCTTCATCCTTCTGTGACAGGATGGTGCCGATGGCGAAGTCGGAGGCGTCGGTTTCGATGATCACCGTTTTGGTGGCATCGAAATGGGCAAGTATTGGAGCCATCGTGAATCGCCGTTTCAGCTCCTGAAAGGCTTCTTCTGCCTGTGGGTTCCATTCCCATTCCCTTCTTCCTACCTTTGTCAGCTCTGTTAGGGGTCTGGCAACTCGGGAGTAGTCCTTGATGAAGCGTCGGTAAAAATTGGCAAACCCCAAGAAGGACTGCACTTCTGTCAGTGATGCTGGAGTCTTCCAGTCCAGCACTGCCTCCACTTTTCCTTTTGCCATTTGGATTCCCTCCTGCCCAATGACATATCCCAGGAATTCCACTTCCTGGGTTTTCCAGAGGCACTTGTCTGGTGAGACCGCCAGCCGGTTTTCCTGCAGCCTTCTTAATACTTCCTTGACCCATTGATCATGCTCCTCCTCAGTTTTTGCATAGATCAAGAAGTCGTCCATGTAGACTAGGAGGCCTAAGTCGATCATGTCGGAGAAGAGGTGGTTCCTCGTGTCCTGGAAGGTCGACGGAGCATTGGTCAGTCCGAATGGTATGACTTGAAATTCGTACAGCCCATAACGGGTTCGGAAGGCTGTTTTCCATTCGTCGCCTTCTCGGATGCGGATTAGGTTGAACCCATTCTTTAGGTCCAGCTTGGTGAACCATCTGGACCCCTGTACTCGGTCCTGTAGTTCCTGTATCAGAGGGAGGGGGTATCGGTTGGGAATCGTTATCCGGTTGAGGGCTCGGTAGTCGATGCCCAGCCGGAGTCCCTTCCCATTGGGCTTTGGTATGAACAGAATCGGGGATCCCGCCGGTGAGGTAGACCTCCGGATTTTGCCTGTCCTCAGCATCTCCCTGAGCCACTCCCTGAGGGTCTGGAGCTCGTATTCCGAGAGGGGGTAGATCGGTCCCCAGGGGGCGATTTCCCCTTCTTTTAGGTCGATCTTGCAATCATATGGCCGGTGTGTCGGCAGCACCTCTGCCACTTCCTGGCCCATGATGTCGAGATACCCCCTGAATTCCTTAGGGATCTGGTCCCGAGGGTCTTCTGCTATCGCTGAGACGTACCCAATGACTTTGGCTTCCGGCTCCAGGGCAACCGCCTCGTCCAAGGATACAGCGAATTCCGCGGTTTCGAATCACGTGCATTTTTCCAGCCAGTTGCGGCTGCTGAAGCGGAGTTCTTCGGAGTCCCATGCGCCCTGAGGGGGATGCTTTGCTATCCACCAGAATGGTAGGAAGAGGTCGATCTCTGGTTCCAATGGCACGACCTCGAACACCTCCCAGGAGTAGTGCTTCCGATGCTGAAGCATAGGCGGCTCGGTGTACTGCACTCCTGCCCCTTTCACTTCTTCCCCCGAACAGTTTAGTAGTGGGGCCGCCTCCCTTCTGCAGATTCGGGGTATGTCGAGCCGCTCAGTGATTCTCGTGCTAATCAGAGGTAATGAGCAACCGGTGTTGAGTCGGACCCGTACCGCGTGTTGGGTCGGGCCCCACGAAATGATCATGGTGGTGATTGGTCTTTTGCCGCACTGTGGTTTGTTCGTAGACTTTTTGGGTGAGGCTTCGTTACGGTTCAGCCTTCTTCGTTGTCTATCCTGCGAGGTTCCAGCACTTGGTTCCTCCGGACCCTTTCGTTTTCGATTTGTCCGACAACTTATCGGGAAGGACCTGGGGGGCGGCGAGCCCCGTCCTTCTAAAAATCCGAGTCATCTTGCCAGGCTGACTGAAGCGTTATGGCTGCAGCTTCCCACATGTCCTCATCCTCGATTTTGACATGGACTGCCTTGGCTTGTTTGGGGGCCAGAGCCTCCTCGGCCTCCTCTCCTCTCTTCCTCTTCCCTTGGATCGAGCTTGCTAGCTTCGGGGCTTCTGGTAGCTCTGTGCCCTTGACTGTTATTCGAGCGTAGCAGTCCTGGGTGGTGTGGTTGTCCCGGCCACATCTCCAGCAGTTGGCCTTGCTGTTTTTGTGGGAGTCGATCTCGTTTGGTGGGACCCCCTTGAAGGCGTTGCCACCGCTTCCCCAATGGCTCTCCGCCCATGATTTCCTTGGCTTTTCAGCCTTGCCCCCCGAGTCAGACTTCCCAGCCTGCTTGGGGCCACCGCTCAGCTTGCCCTTTCGGGCATTGCCTGGATTATTCCCATCTGGGCCGTCCTTTCGTCCTGCGCCGTTTCGTGGCTGCGATTCGCGGGCCGCCTTCAGGGCCTTTTTTCGTTCTACGTGAAGACCGGCCTTGTAGGTGGCCGTGAGAAAGTGTTCATCGTCTATGAACTCCTCCATGTAGTGGGCGAAGCGCATGTCCAGGATGTTGTCGGGTATTGCCTGGTCGATTTTCTCCCTTAACTCTTCACCGGTACCTCGGACGTATACGTTCAAGGCACAGAACTCGGTGAAGTATGCCTTGATGTCGCCTTTGTACCGCAGCTGGCTGAGTTTTAGCTGGGCATTCGCAGCTTCCCTGGTGTCCCTAAATTCGGCCCGGATTGCCACAGTGTAACGGGCCCAGGTGTCTCGGTCCGCCATTGTCCTTCGCCGGTGCTGGTGCCAGGCTTTTGCGGTGTCCGACAGCAGTGTTCCTACCCAAGCTATTTTCTGGGTATCGAGGGTTTCCGGGTAGAACCCGATGTATTCAAGAACCCATTCCCACCAGACATTAAACGCCGTGGTGGGTTTCCCGTCGAAGGATTCTGGGTTCTTCCACTTGAGCCGGGAAGTATTGGTTCTTACCTCCGGGGCCCTCTGGTCGGTCCGGGCTGCCGCAATGCCTACGTCTACCAGTCGCGCAATCTCCTCTTGGGTGAGCATGGTGGCGATGTGCCCTTCTTGGAGTGGGGTGGCTCCTGGCGGGGCCCTTCCGGTTACTGGATTCCGTGGCCTGACAAGGAGCGTATACATGTCATCGTCGTCATTGCCCGGGCCTGCATTCTCGGTGGGGTTCTCCGGTTCTGGGGAGGGGGACTGGAGTACCGACCTTGTTTGGGGCCGTCTTGGGGGATCTCCTCTGCCCCCTCCTGCTGCCGCCTCCGGGGTTCCTTCCCTTGAAGGTGGGAGGGGGACGTCCTTTGGGAGAGCCGACTGTAGGTAAGTGGGCGTGGTGGTCGCGCGCTTGATGGCACTCACCTCCATGCGCAGCCGTTGCTGTTCGCTGACCAGTCGCTCGGTTTCCATCTGCTGGTTCAGTGCCCACCTTTCGCAGTTGGCGTTCCAGGTCTGCTGTTCCTCCGCTCGTTTCCGGTCCGCAACCTGGAGAAACTGGATGGCATCGTTCAGTCGCGTGATTCGGGTGACCTGGTGCCCATCTTTCTCGGCCTGGTTCTTATCACAGGCAGTGATGGCTGTCCAGACATCGATGGTAAACTTCTGAGCGGCGCTTGCGGTGCGCATCAGTTCGGTTTGCATCCACTCGTGGGATACCGTTGTGTTGGCCTCGGCCGTCTTGTAGACGTATTCGAGGGCTTGCGTGAGCAGGTGGTAGTTCCACTCGATTGCGACGATTCGTCGGTCGGCCCGATTGTAGACGTCGCCGCATATTCCGTGTAGCTGCTCTAGGTCCCATTGAGCCTGCTGGTGCTGCGTAATCAGCAGTTGGACCCAAGCAGTGGGGTTTGGGAGGTCGATTGTTGGTTGATCGGTTACGGTGTCATTGTATACTTCCAGGGCGGTTCGTGGATACTCTAACCGGAGCATGTCGACGTTTGATTCGGTCATCTTCTAGTATAGGTCCAGAAGGTGTCCTGTGTAGATGGTTTCGTCGTAGTAGAACGTGTTGTCGCAAATGTCTCGGAAGTCAAGTCCGGAGAGGTTTGCGCACTGATGAGCGAATGCACAGTCATACCAGTACTGCGTATACCAGTACCTGGGGGTGCAGTCGATCGCTTCCGAAGGGATGGGACCGTCGATGGTTTCGTCCCAAGGATCCTTGTAGAGCAGGGCTTCGATCGATTGGTAGCTCTGATCGAAGTGCTGGGTGGAGAGTGGTTCGAAGATGTTTGCTAACTCGAGAAGAAAGAAGTGGTCTTGCTCGAACGAGGGCATGTATGGCGTGTGTGAATCGAAGGTGACTTATGAACTAAGATTATAGTGTGACACCTGGGTACGCGTTTACAGAGGTGGAGGTAAAGATATTGTAGAGTCAGGTTCGATTCTTTATTCACAACGGAATAATCTTAGGTTCGTCGAGTCGGGGTGTTTTCATGAGTGTGTTGCGAGGATGGGGAATAGAAGGTGGTCGGTGGAGTTTTTGTGCGGTATATATGCCAATCTTTTTCTCGTCACGTGGTTCTTCTTCCTTTCTTTTCCCATCGTCACGTCGGGGATCCCAGTCTCAAGGCGCGCGACCCCAGAGAGCTCTGCGCACGGGTGAGGTTGGCCCTGACCGGTTCTAGCGATAAGGGTGGAGGCTTAACAGTCGGCGACCTCGTACTCTCCCGGCACTAGTCTTCCGGACTATGCAGGCTTCGTATCGAGGTCCTGGTCAGGATCGGTCGTAACTCTTCTGGAGTCCGCCGTCTCTCCTAGTTTGCCGCTGGCCCCTCTGCGGAGTTATGCTTCCGTCCGTTCGTCTTGGCCGTAAGGTCCTAACTCCGGGTCTTATCTCCCGTCTAGAGTCTCCCAGACCTGTCTTGCAACATGGGCCCCACTTATGGCGTGCGACCTGCAGGAAGCTAGTTTTTCCCTTATCACGTTCTCGTATGCAGTGGCTACAAGGGTCGGTAGAGCGTTGGGTCTACCCGTCAGGCAGGCCTAAGATCCATCACCTGCCGAGGTTACACTCTGCTTTTACTAACTCTTGCCGAACTGCTTTCTGAGGCCCCAAGACTTTACCAGAGATCCTAGTCACGTGACTTACCGTTCGGCTACCTTTCTCCTTGTACTTCTTTCTCTTGTTACCCTCGGGTGTAACAAGCGCGTATTGGGTCATATCTGTGACACTGGGGTTGTCTTGTAACCGGAGTGTGGGGAGAATCAAAGGTAATCAGGCTACTTTCGATAATTCACAACGGAATAATCTTAGATCTTGTGTGTGGGTTCGGGGGGTAGTGTTTTGGTGAGGGTGTTCGTCCTAATTTCTCTCGTCGAGGGGAGAAATCTTCTTTCTTTTGTAGGGAAAGAGTCGTCGTGAGATATGAGGACTCAGCGTGAGAAGTGGTGACTCGGGTTTGGATTCCCCCGAGGTGCATGGACCCCGTGGGTGGATCATTGGTTCTGGCCGGGGTGATGATAAGGGAGATGAGCTGTCTTATGCGCCTGAGCGGGGAACTGGCGTCTAGACCTCGTACGTGGCTCCCCCCGCAAGGATCCAAGCCAGTCCCCGTAAGGACTCAGCCTCTCTGCGTACGTGTCCTCCTCCCACAAGGGGATTAGTTCAGCCATATTCCCTCAGCTCGTTTGCACTCACCTCGGAGGTCTCTGGGCCGATCCCCGCAAGGTTCGATCTCTCCCCGCGGGGTTCGATCTCTCGGCTGAGAGTTCGTCTCGGGCTCCTTAACTCTGGCCTAGACTCTTGATCCTTCGTCTGTCACCCGATAGTCCTCCTACTACCCTGTCGCTAAGTAATCTAGATACTCTATGTGCTCCGCGAAATATTCAAGTCTAACACTACCTCCCCTCCCTCTTAGCCTCGTCCCGAGTGCTGATCTTTTGTTTTTATCTAAGTAGCCTGTCTCTTTCCTGGATCGTGAGATTCTTTCAACGCTGAGTTTCTTGCAGCGTCACGGACTGCAGTCCTCCACCGCTGCAGCCCTCCCAGCCGCCGGATCAGGGCATCCTTCTCTGTAATCCGTCGGAACGGCTGGGCCCTCTGAGAAGGCCGATGCGTACTCATACTTGTCGTGTCATATTGAGTCGTACTCGCCGCCATGCTGTGCCAAGGCTTTGGCCGATTTGGTGGGGTTCCGGGGTCGCAGTTTGGCACAGGGAATCGGGAGAGGCATGGTGTCCTTCGTGCTAGTAACCGGTATGCTCGGCAGTGACCGCGCCCACGTCCTTCCGGGGGGAGACTAGTATGCTGGAGCAGTGACCGCACTGTCGGGGACTCACTTCACTGATTTTGTGCCATCTGCGCCGGTTCCGCCGGTCCAAGTCGGTCGCCGAGGGGTCGATATATCTGTTCTGAACGGTTTTCCTGACTCTCAACGGTTTTCCGGTCGCGTGCACTCCTCGCCGGGCGCCCGGTTGGCGGCTTCTCGTGGTTGCCCGTGAAGCGGGTCCTTTTGTCGGTCGTGGGGTTTTTGGTGCTGAAGTCCTCCGCCCCTTCAGCCCACTACCGCCAGGTCCTCGGTGGATCTGGTCTAGCCCTCGGTGAACCGGTAGTCCCTCAGCGCGTCTGGGTTTCGTTGGTGAAACTCCCGGAGTTTCTCCATACCGCCTACCGAAAAGTTGTCGTATGGTTCTTCCGTCCAGTCCTTCCGTTCCAGATAATCGAGCCATTTGACCAGGTAGAGGATCCGTCGTCCCTGTTTCCGGGCCGACATTAGTTCCTCGACGTTATATTCCTCCGATTGTTCGATGTCGTCGGCTTCTCGCAGCACTTTGGTGGGGTCCGGCGGCGACCGGTGTTTGCTGGTTCTGTAGGGTTCCAATAAGGACACATGGAAGACGTTATGGATTTTCCATTTCCTGGGTAGCGTCAGGCGTACCGCGAAGGGGGAGATGATTTTCTCGATCAGGAAGGGGCCATGATTCTTGTGGTCCAACTTCTTAGAGGGTCGGCGCGTTTTTATGTTGCGTCCATTGAGCATTGCCAGGTCCCCTACCTGGTAGGCCGGGAATTCCTTCCTGGCCGAGTCGGTATATCGGCGCATTCGTTCCTGAGCCGCTTCCAAACTTTTCCGGGCCTCGTCCTGAATGGCCTTCATCCAGGGTGCATATACGGTGCTGGCTGGATTGACCAGTTCCTCCGATTCTTCCGGGGGATTCAGTGTTCGGGGGTGGAACCCGTAATTGGCGTAGAAGAGGGAGATTCCGTTTCCCGTTGTAACGGAGTTGTTGTAGGCAAACTCTGCCATTGGCAGCAAGCATACCCAGTCGTCTTGTTCTTGCCCCACAAAGGCTCGTAGGTAAGATTCAATCGTCTGGTTGAGTCGTTCTGTCTGACCGTCCGTTTGCGCGTGGAATGCTGTCGACATCCGGGGTCGGATTTGTTGGAATTGCTTCTCGCCGCTCGCCACTCCGGCGTGGCGCGCCGGTGGAAGTGTCAGCACAGCAACGGCGACGACAACGCTGTGAAGAGCAATGGCATAGCAACGGCAGTGGCAAGGGGATCCTGGCAACGACGGCTTGGCATTCTCTCATAGCAGCGTCTTTGGCATTCTTTCTTCC
>Ga0307516_10006957_pt1 | contig 13120 bp, 17 predicted proteins | sample 19_EM_MG_FD_203310 | JGI IMG/M metagenome (GOLD analysis project Ga0307516, IMG submission 203310) | Populus trichocarpa ectomycorrhiza microbial communities from riparian zone in the Pacific Northwest, United States - 19_EM | ecosystem: Host-associated > Plants > Roots > Unclassified | place... | reverse complement strand
CCTTCCTGGTAATCCGTCACAGTATCCGTATGAGCGCCCTATGTGGACCAGCCCCGTGCGAGTTCCACCATTGCCTTCGCTGGGTTACCCTGGGTGTCAAGGTCGCTACACTCCCCGCCGCCGTTATGTCGCCATGAATCTGTCTCTGCCGATGCGGTGGTTTTTGAGCCGACGCTCAAGACACCGTCAATTCTGACCTCGACGTTACTCACAAAAGCAAAAACCCTGGATCAGCAGTTCTCTTCCGAAACGCCACTAGAGCTATTCTCCATTTAGACGTCGAGCCTCGACCTGAAGATCCGCCGTCATACCCCAGCAACCGGTCGTCGCCTGGGCCAGGAACTCACCCCTTCAAAGTCGGAAAACATGACTCGTTGGGATCGGTCCTACGTCAACCATTCCCTGTGGTTTGAGAGTTAAGCCTCCTTTCATTTACCCACCCAGAACGTGGGACCCCTCCGCCCACCGCCAGAGGTTGAAACACTCTGCGGGGAAAGAAGCCCAGGGTCACCATTCCCGCCGTTGTTTTCCTGTGCTCAGGTGGAGAAATCTCCGCGCCCGGTGGCACATGAACTTGCAGGGGAGCTACTCCGAACCTGGGTTGTCGTCCGGCGCGGGGAGGGCCATCTGGCGACACAGCCTCTTTAATGTCCTGGATCTTCACCTGCGTGCCCGCTCTCGGTGTGGAACGGTGATCATCGCTGGTCGAGCCTGGTGTAATGTCGTCCGCCACCCACACTCAGCCTGTCCGTTGCATCATCGATCATCGGTGATCAACATCTTCTCAGCACTAACTGTCACGGGGAGGACGGCGAATCGTCCCCCGCGTGTCCTCAGTTTGTCACGCAAATTGGGCCCCTCAGGCCCCGCTCGCCAAGTCCCCGGTGAGAATGTTGTGCGTCTTACGGTAACCCTGGACGTCTGGACTGCGGTTCATTGCCGTCAGAACCGGGAAAGGGTCTCGGGGCCTTTGCCTGCCCTTTCGGACTCAATCCCGGCTCTTTTCTGCACTGGGAGCCATTTGGGAGGATCTCTCCTGTTCTTTTCATCTTTCATCCATCCCCGGTGATGCGTGGGTAAGCACTTACGGAGAAGGGTTGATGAGGGCTGTTTAAATTTTATTTTTAGGCGTCTCGGTCAATGATCATCATCGGCGTCACGAGTCTAGTACCGGTTGTTCGTTTGTTGCCTCTTCGCTTGAGGGTCGTTTGCGGGGAAGGATCAGGTTTGCTGATGTGAGGGTCGTACCACGGGGATGCGCACTCCATTCGATTAAACTTCCCTACGTCCATTCGCTTTTCGGATGGAAGAATCGAAGCCCGGCACAGTGGCATGGAAGTCTCAATAGAACCCCCCTGATGCGCGTGTTGAGTTCCCGTTCACCCCAAATATCGCTCCCTCGTGTATGTGCACGAGCTCTGGTCATTCGATGATGTGGTGATTGCAAACTGTGTTTGAGCGTACGAGAACAGACGACAGAGCCGCTGTCAGGATTTCAGCGCTTCATTCGAATGACTCCCGACACCTTGGCACGGACTGGGGATCTGCCCAAAGTGGGAGCCTGGAGCGGATCAGAGGTATGTCAATGATTAAGGTATAAGGTGTCGTTGACGTGTGTTTGAAACATACCCTCGCGGGCCCGTACGTGTCAACTTGGCAAACAGTCAAGGTCGCTTATCGTCTTTTGTACAGAGGTTGGGATCGGGATGACGGTATGCATGCGTGCGATGGGTTCGAAGTCGATGATACGGAGCTTGGAGTTTTATCGTTGCCTATACAAGTGGGATGACATCCACTCTTCGTCAGAGTCATTGCCGTCGTCGGAGTAAAGATCGCTCTCTCCCGAGTCCCCTTCTATGGAGGAGGGTTAGCCTGGTGATTCGTGGGGATCTAGGAAACTTACCAGAGTCTGGAAGGGCATCCTCTTCGGAATCGACGTCGTCTTCGTCCGGGTAATCGTTGGTGAACCAATCCTCGGCTGCTCTTCCAAGTCAGGAACGGAAGTAGGTTAGACGCGTTGCTGAAGGCCTGGGCTGACCGTTTGAGTCTTCATCGCCCTCATCTTCAACCTCAGACTCAGGGTCCGACTCATCTGGGTCGCCAAAGGAAGCAGGGAGCCCGGTGCTTTCAGAGTGGCGGATCAGCTCAGAGCACCGCACGAACCATAGAGCCGGACGTACAGCGTTCCAATATTCTGTGAGATCTTGTTCCAGTCCGTGGATTTTGAAGTCCGGTGGTAGAAAATGTCCCAGACGTAGTCACTCGCAGACGAGGCCCCTGACGTTGTTGGTTGGATGTCTGACACTAAATCGACACGAAGGGAGGAAAACAGCATATATTGATTGGGTGGGCAACTCGAAAGACGGTCTTGAGCGTACGTTTAAGATATTCTTCTAGCATTGGGATGAATTTTTCTACTTCAGCCTGCGTATCCTCGGGTTCGTTCACTGGAACAGCGTCGTAGCATTGGACGCCTTGGGTACGGTTCAGCAGCTCCTTATGCGAGACAACCTTTGGAGGCGCGTTCGGTGGTCGTCTCGTGGTAGTCAAAGGTTGTTTGACGATGGCATACGCCTTTGCGGTGGCTGAATCGTGGGTGGACTTGGGGGGTGTGGGCGGGGTGGACTGAGGATCACTTTCTGCCGGCACTGCTTTGGCAAGCGCGGAGACTCGTTCCTGGACGGGTTCAGAGATCCGGAAAGCTTAGAGAGAGATAAGGTGGGGAACCTGAAAGTCTTTCGTGTTCCAAGAGTCCTCCCGGTCGACCGTCTGGACGAAATGGAAGACGTCGAGCCCCTTCTTCCTTCTCTTGGAGTCCGAAAGGACGAGCGCGTCGACCGGGCCTTCGTTCCTCTTCCTCTTTATCCTAAGGATGGTCAAAGGCTGGCCGGTGTCGACGTTCATGATGTGTGAGGCGAAGCTGATGAAAATTTCCCACCGGTTGAAACTGCGGCCGTTGTTGCCGACCGCTGACAGCGCGTTTCCTCCTTGACCGTTTCCATCGTCTCGCCCCGCCTACAACGTCAGACCGACGCTACACGCTCTTTTATTTTCATTTTTTATTTCTGCTGGTCCTTCCCAGGTGCCGTTGGCTTCACCATAAGCCACATTTCCAAGAAATAAACAACGCCAACAGATCCGGACGATGAACCGCTTTCTCGTTCTCGTCCTCTTGGCCAACCTCGCCCTCGCTCATCTCCCACCCACGCCCGCCAGTCTCAAGAGGTCCGCTGCCCACAAGAAGAGGTTGGGTGGTCAATATCCACCACCTGCCATCGCCCTCCATCGTCGTCTCTCGCTCGCGGACGTCCTTGGTATATGAACCCTCTCTCCCTGGTTACCCTACTCTAACCTTAATTCTCCTTCATAGGCGAAGGCGACGATGTGACGATCCTTGGCCAGTCGCCCGACGGCCTCGTCTCTGCGATTGTAAATGGAGCCACGGTCACCTTCCCCGCAAACCCAACAGAGACACCACCACCCTCTTCATCGGAATCTCAACCATCGTCCTCGCCCACCGGAACAGGAACGGAGCCACCTCCCTCGTCCTCCAACCCTACGCAGTCTTCGACCACTCAGGGGCCAACGCCGTCGACGTCGGACCCGGTGACTTCCACTTCTCAAGATTGCGGACCTCTCGGGTTGTTATGTTCCCCCTCGTCGAGCGGAACTCCTTCGTCGACGGAAGTCTCGCCCTTGCTTTCGGCAAGCAACCCTCCCCAGACGAGCCAACCTTCCTCCACCACCGATACCCCACCTTCCACTACGAGCGGGGACTTGTGCGCCCTGCTTGGCATCGGATGTCCCTCTTCCTCAATCCCAGCCAGCAGCGACCCCGCCTCGACTCAAACACCCCCATCGAGCAGCAACACAATCTCGAGTCAACCACCTCTGGTAAGCAGTGACCTAGTTCAGCAGACTCAATCGACGCCTCCCAGTAGTACTGGTGATCTGTGTGTCCTGCTTGGTATCGGTTGTCCCTCATCTTCGACCCCGGCCAGCAGTGGTCTTGTCTCAACCCAACCACCTCCGGCCAGCAGTGACCCGGCATCGACTCAACCGCCGTCCTCCACAACGACCGGCGACCTGTGTGTCCTGCTTGGCATAGGATGTCCCCCTTCCTCGACCCCAGCCAACAGTAACCTTGCTTCAAGTCAGCCACCCCCAGTGAGCAGCGACCCAGTCTCGACTCAACCGCCGCCTCCTAGCACCACCGGTGACTTGTGTGTCCTGCTTGGCATCGGATGTCCCTCTTCCTCAAACCCAGCCAGCAGTGGCCTCGTCTCAACCCAACCACCTCCGGCGAGCAGTAATCCAGTTTCGACTCAACCGCCGCCTCCCAGCACGACCGGTGACCTGTGTGTCCTGTTTGGCATAGGCTGTCCTCCTTCCTCGACCCAACCACCTCCGGCAAGCAGTGACCTGGTCTCAACTCAACCGCCACCTCCCAGCACCACTGGTGATCTGTGTCTCCAGTTTGGTATCGGTTGCCCTTCCTCAATTCCACCAAGCAGTGCCTCAACCCAGTCTCCGCCGGTCAGCAGTGGACCCACCGAATCGATCCCACCAATCAGCTCCAATATTCCCCCTTCCACTGTCCTGCCACCTAGCTCCATCCCAAGGTATTTACGCGTCTCGCAAGACGATTTCTGAGCTAACGTCCAAACAGCACCACGTACATTAGCTTCCCTTCCTTTGTTTCAGGTCTCCCCTCGTCATCGACTTCTGACTCCCTGCTCATAACTTCGACCCCCACTCCGGCCCCAACTCCAACCACTAACACCCAGTTTGGGTGGTTGACTCAGACATCTCTGATCTTCTCGAGCATCAGCGAATCAACCTCCAATAGCCTGTCGCTCACGGATCCGGACCAGGTCCCGACGGCCACGTCGTTCTCGACCGCTGGCACTCCAAGTGTTGCACCCAGCGTTGCTCCTCTCCCATCCGGACTCCCTGCTAGGATAATTCCTGGTGCCGGTGGTGTCAACCCCGAGGCTGATGACTTGAATGGCTTTACCCTGATTGCCATCTTGTTCGATCGCGGATTGAATTGGGATACTGTTGTACACAACCCCGACTCTCCCGGTCAAATCTTCTCCTGGCTTCCGGTTTTAATCCAGACGGGTTTGGGTATTAATGGTATGCGGTTTCCCCGCCTTCATCGTCATTAGCATCTGATAGCTTCTTTAGGTGACCAGGTTAAGTCGTTTGCTCTTCAGGTCTGGATTCCTAAATCCTACGGGGGTCCCCCCGACGTTTCTCAGCTGGGAACAACCTGGATGGGCTACATTCCCGCCCCTATGGTTGAGACCCTCGCAGCCCAGATCAAGGTTAGGACCTCGTTATTCTACACGGGCCAACCACCCCCGTACTCCGACTTGGCATCCCACGTCAACCCAGCGTTCGATATCATGACTGTGACAGCCACTACTGGAATTCCTGGCTCTGGGGGACCCAATAACGGTACCCCATCTGGTGCCGCGAGCGACTCTCGTACTCGGGAGAATGCAATCATTGGTGTAGTCAGTGCCTTGGGAGGTATCACCTTAATTGTCCTTGGTTACCTTATCTACCGCGCGGTCCAAAAACGTAGAGAGCTCGCTCATCGACGCTTATCCGACCCCCCCACCAACCCTTTCATCGGAGAGGCGCCGCCCGGCCGCAACTTCGACCAGGACTCTATCGGTGGTCAGAGGCGCAGGAGCTTCTACTTCGCAGAGGATTCCCTGCGCGGGTTTTCGGAACACAGCTACACCAACGACGGCGCGAGGCTCAGCCCAGAGCAGGTATCGGGGTTGAATAGGCGGCCCATCGCTGGGAATATCGGGCCACCTGTGATGAGGGAAAACAGTCTGAATTTCTAGAGTCGGGGGATTCTGGTTCGATCATCGTGGTTCGTTAGTTCTCCCCTCTTTGCTGATACTCTCCTACCTTCCTGCTGCCCCCACTTCTGCACGATGCACCGTGGCTAGGTTGTTCCTCCTGCCACATATACACCCCCACTGTTGCAGAAATTTACTTTTGCCCACCCCCTATCACATTTCTTTTTCCCTGGCGGTCTACTCCCTTGGAGGTCCCAACTCTCCATCTGTGTTATTATATTGATTGACGGTAACGGTCGCATAGATGGGCATTTCCCCCTCAAGTACTATTCACATACCCCGTGTCTCCCACCTTCTCTTTCACAACGTTCCCGCTCGTTCGCCCGTGTTCCTTCCGTTCGCTGGATGTTGACTTTTTTGTGTGCAAGCGCCGGCCAGTGAATTGTATTGCTAGACAAAGCAAGGAGTTGAATCGCACTTTTCTTTCATTTGAGTTTTGAACATCATGACCATCCTCCCACCGAACTCATCTTTAACGTTTCTCATGTTCATTCTGCTTGCTCTCTGGGGTCTAAACCCCTCCCCTACAATAGTTTCTTTATTCCAGGGATCCTTTTCTTCCGTTTGGGTTGTTCGATAAGACCGTTCCATTCCGTAACTTGACGTACGTTATTTATTCTTTATCAATATGTGCCTCGTACAATCTGTCCTTCGACCGTTAAGTGGTTGATACCACTTGGCTTCGCCTTGGCGTACGGCTAGATAAAGAATGATATTTGTTTCTGGTAGCAGGAGCGACCCCTGCTTTATAAATGTACAGGATCGCAGTAGAATGTCAGAACCGTGCATACCCTTTGCCAGCAGCCACCTTGAGCCGTAACAACGTGTGACCTCGTAGCAGAGCAGGTGAGAGGTCAAATTCGAATATACGATAACTGCGGACGACGGGGACGGGGGCAAATGTAAATGTGCACCAGGTGGGGAAGCTCCTGGCTTGGGGGTTCAGTGCGTCGTGACAAGTACGAGGTGGAGGCGCTTCCACCGTCAGGGAGAGTACGGATGGGCAAAGGAATGGGGAGCGCGTGACTTGCCGACTGTGCGCAACACTACTATTAGGACATGTATATGCTGTTACAGTGGAGGGTCACCACGGATTGTGAGAGTGAGAGAGGAAAAGAAAGGCATCGAATGTCCACGACCACGGCTCCGAAAGAAACTGCAAATAGCCCGAGATGTGTAGTGTACGAAGAACGTGAACTAACGTGAACCATAACCTATTGTCCGTCCAGTGTGGCCGCACGCAATGGGGGGCCACATCTCAGGCGGAGAGATTAGTACGAGAAAATCATCAACCATGGGTTCAGAACGATCTAGAGGAAACGTTTGAGCAGGAGAAGCCGTGAGGAACGTAACAACCATTGCTTACGGGATAGAGAATGTGACTTCCTGTGCTGACGCTGGAAAGGGGCCGAGAGGATTAGTCCGTATATGTCTGTCGGGGAACGGAACGGGTAATACATACATGGCTGGGAGGATAACGGACCAGGAACTCTTCTCGATTCTCCACTCGGGAGGTACGAGCTTGGTGGAGAGGACAACGACAGTGAAAACGCACAAAATCGAGATCACTAGTGAGAGCCAGAAGCGCTTGAGGACCTTGGGGACTTCCATCCAGAAGTTGGAACGCTCGACTTCCTTCTTGGTAGTATCCCAAGTGATGTTACACGAGAAAAGATGGGCAAGTATAGCCTGGGAAACGTGAATAGACAAGCCACCGAAGAAGATGAAGCTGAAGCGCGACGTCAGTATCGAACCGCAGGCAGAAAGCTAGGTTGGAACGCACAAGAAAGGAACCCAGGCAAAGTTCTCGAAGAATGCGCCGAGGAGAGTACGATGTCCGAGGCGGTACTCTAGGAGGGAGAACGCAACGCTACCCGAGACGGGGAACACGGCCATGCAGGCAAGCCAGATTTCGAAACTGTGGAAATACCACCCATCGACATCGACAGCGAATCCGAGCAAGAAGTAGTTGAGCAAGGAGAGGGTTACACCAGCAGCGATACCGTCTGTTGAGATCGTCAGCGAGGAACTAGTGGTGAATATAATACGGCGGGACACACAGTAAGAGAACATGTCTAAAAAGATGGTTAAATGTGGAATCGGAACGGCCAAAGAGATGACACTCACAAGACATCATGCTGACTTTGTAGTGCACTGGAGCATCAGACCACAGGAAAAGGCGCAACTGTTTCGAGATAGGGTCCAGTCTCCACCAGGCAACCATGGGGTTGAAGATAAGTTCGTTACAACCTGCAGCGAGTTAGTGAACGAAAAAGCTGGCAGTCTAGGGAGTCACACACACCGTATGCGTACTTCTGCCATCTGCTCAGTTCGTCGTCACAGGTCAAGCTGACGCCCTCCTTGAAGCCTCCGTGAGAGTAAGTCGCCCATCGGATGACGTAGCGCTTCAGCTGAAGACGAAGCGCCATATCGAAGTCCTCAGACACGTGCGACTCCGACCAGATCTTCCTGACCCCGTCGGCCTCGTCGACGAAGGACGCGTCCTGAAGGGCGGACCAACGTAAAAACGCGTTGTGCCCGACGAATGGGGCAACCTCTCCGTTGGCGGTACCCATCGAAATGGCCTTGTTGATGCGGCGAGTGAAATGGGCGATGCCGTTCTCGAAGTAGTGGTGCGCTACCTGCATCACATCTGAGGAGGAAGGGAGAAGGTTAGATCGTGCCAATTCCGGAATGATGTCCCTCACCAAATTCATGTTGAATGATAGCGACCTCAGGTGATTCGGCGAGTTCGCGGGCAGCATCGCGGAAGCAATCACCGGGAACGATGGTATCGGAGTCGATGATGAGAATAACCTCGCCAATACGCAGAGACTTCCCGTTCGCGGCCCAGGGTTTGAACCTCCGCCCGCTCCCCTCATGCATCTCCTCAACGGCAAGCTTCATAGCCTGGTCCTCGAGGCATTCAGACTCGTCACTGGCGCCATTTGCTTGGAGCTCGGAGAGGTGCTTCTCCAGCATCAGTGATAACCTGAGACCGTAATTCATGTTGGAAGCCTTCTTGAAACGACCAGGACGCTTGAAGCCATCTGGGGTGTCGTCGTGGGGGGCCGAGCGACCCACCCGATGTTGTGGTCGGTGTAGAAGGCTATGCGGTCTTCGCGGTCCTCAGCACTGATCAATTGCAAACCGTCGTCGTGAACGAAGATTGTGGAGGTGCCGCCTTGACGAGCGTAGGTCTGCATGGCCTTTTTAATGGAGTAAACCGATGGGGCACTGTGTTTATTATAAGTGAGACCCAGATTAAATGGTGGTTTGTCAGTGAACGCACATGGTCTTCTTCAGGCTTTCATTGTAGACGGGCATCTCAATTGTCACGTGGGGCAAGGAAGAGTCGACCTCTTTGTTGGGCAACGGCTTGACTGCAGAGTAATAAGTCGAGTTCTCGTGGAACTGGGCAACAGGTCCGACACTATCAGCAGAGGATAAGCATGGTCCGATAGGTGGCACTCGGAATCAACTCGCCAGTAAGAGATATTGACAACGATTTGCAAGCAGAAGAACTGACTGAAATGAGACGAGGGAGATGGAGGGGCCAGGCAGACCACTCACGATGGAGACGCAGATAAGGAAGGGCACTGTTGTCAGTAAACCGAACCGGTTATAGGTGGGATCAAGGGCGAATTCCTGGAGTATGACGTTGATACCACTGCCTACGAAGACTGAAAGAAATGAGCCCATAGGACGAAGTTGGACTGCGGGGGTAGCCTACAAAGTGACAGGGCGCACCCTAATCCATTGTAAAAAGGAGCGAACAACCGCATGGGACGGGGGGTATTCTCAAGAGTGCCCTTTTCAGCGTCTTGGTCCTTCGGGGCGGCTGGTTCTTTGCGGGAAGTATTCCAGCCGAAACTCCATTTGGACGTTGTTGGCGCTCTGTCATGAGTGGTGGGTTCCAGTGTACTGGAGCCAGCCTTCTCGTTGAGACAAACGTCCGAAGAAGTGACTCCGATGGATTGGAGAGTCGAGCTAGGAGCGGAGCGGGTCAGCCGGTTCTTCCACGCAAACTTGATAAGCTTCTCCTCAAACTCGTGAGCAAGTGGGATGATCGCGTCAATGTCGTCGGTCCAGACAACCATGACACGCTCATCGCGCTGGAAGGCAGTGAGAACGAATCAAGGTCGCGCGAACATCGAGAAACTTACGATTAATGCCCCACGCTGTTCCTTATCCACACTGGGTAACATGCTCATTGAATCGACGATCCGAATGTGCTCATTTTGATCAACAGGTATCGATTGAGCACCTTCCGGGCTGGGTTGAGAGAGATGTTAGAAAGATTCGGACAGAACTTTGAGGTTGGGACGCACGCGTGAGCGAGGACAGAGTGAATGGCAACGCTGCGTGCTTTGACGGCGGCGGCAGGGTTTAACATCTTGACGGCGCGTTCAAACGGTTGGAGGTGCGGACTCTCATATGGGAACACGCGGAATCTGCCTTGGTCGACGCGGAGGCAAACACCGGAATGAGTGTTCTCTTCTGCGGGCTTGAACCAAGCATCACTGGAAGTCTGAAATCGAACCGTGAGCACAAGGAATCGGGGTGGAATGATGTAAAAACACAGACCTGCTTGAAGATGTGATGGAGAAGGACGTCGTAGCCGTCATAATCCATCTCTAACAGGTGTCAAGTAAGGAGCGTGGCAGGGGGTGAGGTCAAAGGGACACCGAAGGTGAAGGGATTACCACCGAACCTTTGAAGACCTCATCTGATCGGCGTAAGACCGGTGCCAGGTTGGGCGGGCGGCACCAACCAGTTCCCACTTGAACTTACGACATGACACGTCCCGACAGATAAATAAAGCTCGAACCCAGAACGGGGTGACGGTGCAGCCACCACTCTTGCCATACCGCAACGCCCTCCGGAGTGGGAAGCCACTAGCCATCCCTCCTGCTGGTGCTCGATCGACTCGCGCGGCAGGAGTCGATCAGGAACAACCATGGTAGCGTTCCTGGCAGTCCACCGTCTAATTTTACATCCTTTACTCCGCCCAGTCTCCGTTCAGACCTCCGTCCGCGCCACAACCGTAATCATTCAAAGAGCGTTCTTTCCCGACCGCAAGGGCCCCCACAGCGCCGTCGACGCCCCCTGTTGATACTATTGACGTCCGTGGCGCTTCCATTGTCCCCGCAAGCATCTTCAACCGGTCTGCTCGAAGTAGCCGGGCGAGTTCCCGTCTTTCGGTGGGGAGGTCGTTGGGGTTTATGTTTTTTGCTCGCCTTTGGGACACGTCATGAGGACCGTTTGAATCAGACAGGTTTGTCGTGAGACGGGGTATGGGGTGCGTTCGTGAACAGCGTGGTGTTTCCACCACGTTTAGCTCCCACAGGATAAACCTGGGCCAGAGGAATTCCATTGGCCGTCGGTACGAACTCATCATTAGTTACCGTCTTCACAATCCACGGGCTAAACGCTTTGGTCACAGGTCTGACGACGGTCGTCGTTCAGTTGACGCTACACTCGAAGTACTCCGATTATATTGAGGACCGATGCCAAGAATCCACGCGAAGTTGTCGAGCGACAGAACGACGTAGGTTCGTGCCGGTCAGATGACCGGGGGCTACCTCCACTGGCGAATTTACACGTCGGGTCACCCTAACGCATGGTAAAGCTCGAAGAGGGAAACGTTTGCTGGGAGAATGGTGTGTCATGGGGCGCCCTCTGGAGCCCAATCAACGCGTGCCAAATTCAGGGTTGTCTAGTGGAGCACGAACGGATAGGTGATCAGCTATCCAGATCGCGGTCGCTGGGGAGAAGGCGGGATCACAAAAAGATCCTCGAGACAAAGCCTCCGGAAACCCCTGACCTTAAGTTCTGCGGTGATCTACAAACTAGAAAAATGCCGACTTCGCGTCGGCAGAAACCTTGCTTGCTGAAATTTGAAACCCCGTTGGCCCTTTGGGCAGTGTTCATCAACAAGACAAATTGTTCACTCCTACGGCCTGCAAGACAGAACTTGAACCAAGGGAGAATAGAGGCAATTCATCATCTGAATAAATGATACCGAAGCACAAGCTCGTTCTGATTTATATCCTCCTTACAGGCCCTATGTATTGGGACACTTGGTTTCGGTTCTTGGCACTGGTTTGGCCTCAAGCACACCTATGACCACCAGCCCCAACTGAGATCAGTCCACGTGTTGGAACGGTTCCTACGAGAGCCTTCCGCTCGATTTGTGAGCCGCAGGTGTTGCAGCCTCTGCTTCCCTTACGCAGCTCACAGCCTCAGCTCCCTTCTGTCTCGTCTCTCAATCCGCTGAGAGGGCGAAGGGCTGCTGGGTGATAAATTATCCCTTATTTCATCTTTGGTATTGTGTCCCCCCCCTCAACGTTTGCTCCTCAGCCTATATGCCACCCTCTCATGTAGTTTTGGGCAGGTGCTCCCTGCAGTCCGGTCATTGCTGATCATGGCTGCGTACGCGTATTGAAATCAGAAACCTTCTGTTGCGGGGGTATGCGCGGACTTACTGTTGTCCTACCAGAGGAATAGTGTTAGGGTTTTCGAGGGTGGGAATGGTGGGGATGAAGGGTGTCGTGGGAGGTTCTGAGGGAAGGAGGGGCAAATGGGGGGATCAATCGTAGGGGGTAATGGGTTGGAAGTAGTTGAAGTAGAATTGATTGAGATGAACAAACAGTTCGGTCAGATCACCGTCCAAATACTGATTAACCTGCTCGAGCAACTCACTGAGTTCGAGGGGGATTTCTGGCGTTAAATCCCAATGCAGGAGGTGTAAGTGGGGGCACTGATAAGTGAAACTATTAGCAACAACTAAGTGGGGGCGAGGGAAATGATAGAGGGGATTGATGGAGATGGTAATGATACAAAGGGGAAATCCGTGGAGGGTGCTATGCCACTCAAACACGTGATTGGCACCTAAAAGGAAGGGGGGATGGGTGTAACCCTGGTCTAAGGCGGAGACCGGGTGATAGTAAGGCTGGTGGATAAGTTGTCCTGAAGAAATATTGCTTTGCAAACTTCTGAGGACCCTGTAACTCCAAAGGAGGAGCCTGACGTCGGGAACAGCAACAAAAGCGATAGGGGAGGTAGACTTGTGGGGGTTGGGGAGACCAGTTAAGGGAGCAGACATACAAAGGGCAGGTAGCTGACCTGCCGATAGTTATCAGCAAAGTGCTGTGATTCCAAGGGTCAGAGGGATAATCCTCTTACTGTTTATTGGGGGTGTTGGTATGAGGGGGATACAGAGAAGAGTGAGATGG
>Ga0307516_10006956_pt1 | contig 13124 bp, 6 predicted proteins | sample 19_EM_MG_FD_203310 | JGI IMG/M metagenome (GOLD analysis project Ga0307516, IMG submission 203310) | Populus trichocarpa ectomycorrhiza microbial communities from riparian zone in the Pacific Northwest, United States - 19_EM | ecosystem: Host-associated > Plants > Roots > Unclassified | place... | reverse complement strand
GGTCACCACCACCGTGGACTGGTCGCACGGCCTGCAGACCGTCGAGCACGCGGACGCCGCGGTGGACGCGCTGCAGGCGGTGCCCGGCCGGTTCGTGCTCGCGTACGGCAACATCCAGCAGGGCCCCTGGCAGTGGTCCGCGAGCCCCGAGTTCCGCGACTTCGTCAGCCGCCGGATCACCCCGGGCGACGACATGCTCGGCTTCCAGATGGCCTTCGACGTGACCGGCGACCCGGCCTTCCCCGAGAAGGCGGCCTTCGAGGTGGCCCGCGACCTGGGCGTACCCGTGACCACGCACGCCGGCGTCTGGGGCGCCACCAACGACGACGGCATCCGGCTCATGCACGAGAACGGCTTCATGACCCCGCAGACCATCTACGTACACTCCGCGACGCTCAACCAGGACTCGTACCACCGGATCGCCGCCACCGGCGGCTCGGTCTCCGTCGCCACCGAGAGCGAACAGAGCGCCGGGCAGGGCTACCCGCCCACCTGGGCGCTGCGCGACCACGGCATCCCGGTCTCGCTGTCGCAGGACACCAGCGTGTGGTGGAGCGCGGACCTGTTCACCGCGATGCGCACCACGCTCGGCGCGGACCGCTCCCGGGAGCACATGGAAGCGCACGGCCGCGCCGAAACGGTCACCCACCTGCACCTGCGCGCGGAACAGGTGGTGGACTGGGCCACCCGAGGCGGCAGCAAGGCGCTCGGACTCGACGCCAGCGTCGGCAGCCTGGAACCGGGCAAAAAGGCCGACGTGGTGCTCATCAAGAACGACGACTCGCCGGCGATGTTCCCGATCCTGCACCCGTACGGCCACGTGGCCTTCCAGGCGCAACGCGGCGACGTGCACACCGTGCTGGTCAACGGCAAAATCGTCAAGCGCGACCACAAGCTGGTCGGCGTCGACCTGGCCGCGGCCCGCGAGAAGGTCGGCCGCACGGTCGACTACCTGCGCGGCGAACTGGGCGAGGAAGCCTGGGCCCGAGGCATGAATCCGGACGTACCGGAAACCAAGCTGGGCGAGAATCCCTACACGTACACCGAGTGGGACGCCGGCTCGGCGCAATGGAAGCATTAGCGGCTCAGACCACAGGCTTTCGGATCACAGCAGGGGGCTAGGTGACACGGGAAACCGGTCCGGACTTCATCGAAGCCCTCGCCCGCGGGCTGGACGTACTCCGCAGCTTCCGGCCGGGCCGCCGGGTGTCGACGCTGAGCGAAATCGCCGCCGACACCGGGCTGGCCCGGCCCACGGTCCGCCGAATCCTGCTCACCCTGACCGAGCTGGGCTACGTCCGCGCGGTCGAACGCGGCTACACCCTGACGCCACGGGTGCTGGAGCTCGGCATGGCGTACGTGAACTCCCTGGACATGTGGGACGTGGCCCGGCCACACATGGAACGCCTGGTCGCCCAGACCAACGAGTCGACATCGATGGCCCAGCTCGACGGCTCCGACATCGTCTACGTGGCCCGGGTCGCGGTACCGAAAATCGTCGCCCTGGCAGTATCGATCGGCACCCGCTTCCCGGCGGCGGCAACGTCGATGGGCAAGGTGCTGCTCGCGGCGCTGAGCCCGGCGGAGCTCGACGCGGTCCTCGCCGAACCGGGCCGCTCGGGCATCAACGCCCGCTGGCAACCAGACCGCACGGCCCTGGAAACCTCACTACGCGAGGTCCGGGCAAAGGGCTGGGCCCTGGCAGACCAAGACCTGGCCCTCGGCGTCAGATCAATAGCCGCAGGCGTCCGCAACGGCGACGGCAAGGTAATCGCGGCCCTGAACGTAACGGTGCACGCAGCCGAAACAACGGTCGACCGCCTAACCGGCGAATACCTCCCCCTCCTGCTCCACGCAGCCGCCGACATAAGCCACGACTGGACCCTCCTGGACACCGCCCCCATCGTCGTCCGCGGCTAACCAAGGACATTGCGACCGGGCGCATCGGCTGACATCGTTGTTGGTCCATGTCGATGTTCCGGTCGGGGGCGCGAACGTGGTCTATCCGGAAGGCGAATCCGAGGCTCTGCGGCTCTATCGCAAGGCCGTTCAGTATGCGGCCGCAGACCCGGAGGTATGTCTCGGGCTGGCCCGTAAGACCGCCGAGGCTGTACTGCTGGAGATCGCCCGGCGGGAACGGTTGACAGCGAAACCGACCTTCGAGTCGCTGCTGCAGGCGCTCACGGCTCCTGGTCTGCTACCGGGTCGGATCACGGTCGCGCTCAGAACAATCCAGGGGTACGGCAACTACGGCAGTCACGCGCACGAGGGCTTCGTCGACGAGATGTCAGCCGAGGACGTAACGCCGTGCGTCAAAGCGCTCACTCAACTGCTGACCTGGCACGGCGATCTCACCGACCAGCAGAGGGATCAGTTCCGGGATGTACTTGCCGAGGCGGCACGGAGCGGCCGCACTGTACGCGTGGCGGACTCGACACTCATCGTCGTGAAGGCCGTACTGCTCGGCTGGCAGATGGAACGGGTGATGGCGCGCCGGCACTACCGGGCGACCTACGTGCCGATGCGATGGTCGGACGATGTCGTGCGCGCGGTGGCGGTCGGCCAGGTCCAGATCGCTCTCTATAACGAGCGGCGGATCCAGCACATGCTGGACTCAGTTCCCGGCACAGCGGAAGACGTGGCCGTCATCGGCCGGTTCGGGCACTCGATGGGCGGGCGAAACTTCTACCTGTTGGCGGCCGATACCGGGCCGTGGAGCGCGGTCCCGGCCCAACGGTTTCTCGCCAACCCCAGCGGCGCGCGCATCGCAGTGCCCCGGGACAGCGACATGTTCGGGAATCTGCTCACCGTGCTGGGCACCGACGAGGCCGGCCTCGATCGGCTCGGCGTGCAAATCCTGGACGTACCGCACCATCTGGGCCTCGAGATCTTTCAGCTGAACCCGGAGGTGCTGGTCGTCGGCGGCCAGAACCTGCGTCTTCAGGCCCGCCTCGCGGGAGGCTTCGTCGAGCTGATCAACACCGACATGCTCGACTTCGAACTCCAGGGCCGGTTGTGGAACGCCGCCGCCAATACGATGATCGCCAACCGGCGATGGCTGGACTCCTTCGGAATGGATCCGCAGGATCTGTACGACGATCTGATCCGGAACTTCCTGTGGTACTGGTCGGACGAACGCCGGTTCGACGATCGGCTACAGGAGTTGATCATGGGAGTCGCGACGCCGCCGGGTATCCCACCGGACAGTGGTCGGCTGTTGGTGAAACACATTCTGTTCGAGACGTATCGGTTCGGCGCACCGTGCTGACCCGGTCGCGGGTCATCGTGGTCGGCAGTATCAATTTCGACATCATCGCGCCGGTCGCCGATCCCCCGATGCCGCACCAGAAGCAGCACGTCCCGCAGTATTCGGCCGGACCTGGCGGTGCCGCGGTCAACACGGCCCGTTGGCTGGCCTCGATGGGAGTCGCCACCGAACTGGTCGGCGTCGTCGGCGATGACACTTTCGGCCAGGCATGCCTGGACGGTCTGATCGCAAGCGGCGTCGGAATCGCGATGGTGTCCGTGATGCCCGGTAGTTCGACAGGCCTCGCGTTTGTCATGAGCCGGGGCGACGCGAAGCGGATGTTCACCTTCCCGGGGCCAGACCGGGACGCCGCCTTCGGGCTCGCCGTGCTCGACGAGCTCCGGGCCGAGGATCACGTGCACATCGCCGCGCCGGTCACCGACGGGCTACGCCGGCTCCTGGCCGGCATCGAGACGGCCGGATGCAGCATGTCCCTCGAATGGAACGGGCGCGATATGCGAACGTTGACCAGATCCGCAGACCTGAACTTCATGAACCTCGACGAGGCACGGGCCCTGACCGGGGCGCCGGCCGGGCACCCCGCTGCGGCGGTGGCCGCGATGATCGCGGCCGATCTCACCGGCGATGTTGTACTCACTCTCGGCGCTTCGGGCGCGCTGCGGGCGAACGCGGACGGGCTCGTCGCGCATCAGCCAGTGGAGCCGGTAGACCCGGTGGACCGTACGGGTGGTGGCGACGCGTTTGACGCCGGTGTCATCGTTTCGTGGCTCCTCGGCGAGCCTGCGGAAGCGGGACTTCGACGTGGCCTGGCCGCGGCCAGGACGACCCTGATGATGGTAGGAGCATGTCCATGACGATTTGGCGTGGTGTGGCTTTGATCCCCGTGGCGGATGACATCGAGGCGGCGGTGGCCCTGCAGGAACGGCTGGCTCGCGTGCACGGCACGGCACTGGAGCCGGCACTCGGTCCGACCGGCAACCTGCCCCACGTGACGATCTACCAGGGACCGATGGCCGATACCACGGATTCCGCGAAGATCCTCGCGGAGATCAAGCAGGAAGCCGGTCTCGACGCGCCGGTCCACACGGACGCGACCTCGATCTACCACCAGCCCGTCGGTTGGATCTTTCTGGGCCTCCGGACCAACGATCGGTTACGACAGCTCCAGGACGTGACGATGGCTGCCGTCCGACAGCACATCGACCATGACGCGGTCGACCTGTCGAAAGACGAATCGGAGTACACCGAGTTGGAGCGCCTGAGCTATCGGGAGCACGGCTATCGGTATATCGGCAGCGCCTTCAAACCACACATCACGCTGGGCCACACTGACGAGGTCGCAGCGCGGGAGATCGCAGCGGCCGGCGCGGAGGCGGCCGGAGAGCGGGCCTGGACCTTCGACCGCATCACCTTCTACGTGATGGGCGCGGCAGGCGCTCACTCGTCGATCGTCGCCGAGGAATCGCTGGCCCGGCCATGATCTTCCGCACCGGCGTGAACACCAACGTGGCAAGCACGGCAAGGAGCAGCCCGACCAGTGTTGTCATGAGCAGCACAGCTGGGCTGGGCTCGGCCAGTACCGCCGCGGCCGCATAGGACACGCCGAACGGAAGCCCCAGCGTGGTCAGCACCGCGACGGCATTGTTGATGCTGCGATTGGTCATCACCTCGACGGACCGGGCCGAGTCGTTGAGGTTGGCCACGATGTCGCCGATCTGCTCGTCCAGACGATGCTGCTGCTGAAACTGGCGGAGCAGTTCGTTGCCCTTGCCGCGGACCGTCACATGGCGTAGCCACAACCGGTGCCGGATGTCGAACAGCCGTTGCTCGAAGGCTGCGAGATCCACGGCACTGGTGTGCGGCGAGAGCCCCGTGGCGATCGAGTTGGCAAGGTCGTTGATCGCGACCAGTTGCATCCTGCCGAGCAGGAAGACGTCGAGGTAGATGCTGCGGACGTACCGCTGTGCCGCCGCGTGAAATGTATCGTCACCGCCGGGGTCGGAACTGGTTCCGACGAAGGCGACGCCGGTACGCAGAACGAGCGCCTGCCAGTCGGCGGAAAACCTGACGAGCCCGCGGAAGAGGTCTTCGTCCGCGGGATCGGGCGAGTGATCGCGCGGTGATGTCCCGGATGCGACGAGCCACAGCCACTGCCGACTCGCGCTCCAGCCGCTGTACCGGCGATCCATCGGCTTTCGCAGGCGATGGGCGAAGGTGATGTGGGTGATCATGTGGGGCTTGACTGTTCCGGCAGACGCCACCAGTCCGTCGGGCAGGAGACGGCTGAGCGCTGCGGATCTGTCCAGAGACGCCACGGTGAGCCGCAGCCTGGACAAGGTAGCCAACGCCTGTTCAGGCGACGTTGGGAACAAACAGGCATGAAAGACAACGGAACACTCGTCGGGCGTGCCGAACGACCTGCGAATGATCTCCACGCCAACAATGCGACACCCTGGCATCGGAACATCGGCTGCCGCGTGCCAGCGCTTGATCTGACCGCCGCCGCCATAGAGCACATCACAAGCACGCTGTTCGAAGTACGCCGATCGCCCGCCCACACCCGCATCGACCTTGAGTCCGTCCACGGGAAGTGGGCCGGGCGCCCAGGGCGGAACGTCACGCAGGACCGCATCGAAAACGATGCAGACAGCTCCACGCCGCACCCCGGCCCGCGACAACCTCATCCGCGCGCATCGATATTCATACGCATGCGAACAGTATTACCGACCTCACCCGACGCCATCGAGCACGCCCGCAATGACCATCGCATCACCAGCCGACCCGCCGTGCGCATCCGGTCTCGCCGAAATGGGCTAGCTGCGCGGCAGCGATCCGCCCGGCGATCACCGGCAGCGCTGACGGCACGGGGCCTGCCCGGATCCGGGCGGGCGCCGCGTCGCACCCGTGTCAGGTCAGTCCGGCTGGTAGACCGGTGCCTTGTCGGGGTAGGGGAAATCCTCGGCGAGGGTCGGCACTACCAGCTCACGACTGAGCACGGCGGCCAGGAAGTCACTCAGGCAGCCGTCGAACAGGAACCAGTCGTCGAAGTCCCGGGCCGCGTTGACCGCGATACGCCACTCGTCCGGAGACTCCAGCGGATCCCGTACCCAGTAGATCGTGTCTCCGTTGTCGGTGAGGCCCACCGCCAGCAGCCGATCGGCCGGTGCCGGCAGCGTCTCGCCGCTTGACTCGTACGCCTCCAGCTGCTCGGCGGTTTCCGCAACCGAATTCAGCAGGTCCAGTCGCGGCACCTCATGACGGGGCTGAAAGATCGACAGGAAGTCGTCGAAACTCCCCGGACCGTAGACGTCGACGAGTTCCTTGTAGTCACCGGGCAACTCGAACCCCAGGGCGGTTTCCACCTCTTCCCAGTCGGGCAGGACTTCCTGCCGCCGGGGAGGCTGAACCGCCCGGGTGAGCCGCTCGACGAAAACGTTCATCAGATACCGCCGGGGTTGATGATGCTGAGATTGAGGCTGAAGCCCTTGTTCCCGTACGCCGCGACCTCGAGCCCGAGCGGAGCTGTCTTGCCCGGCCCGTAGATGGCGGTGACTGTGTACTGGACGATCTCTTTGTTCGCATTGACGTGGTCGTAGATCATCTTCTCGATCTGGTCACGCATGTACGGGCTGTTCATCGGCTTCTGCTGGATCGTAGCGATGTTGTGGTACTTCGTGTGCCCAGTGCCCAGGCCCCCGAGCTTGTTGCCCAGCAGGTGACCGCGAGCCTCGTTGAACTTCCTTCCGTTCCCCGACCAGCCCGGCGGTTCCCAGTCCCGCGCCGCCGCGGTTCCCCGCGGGATGGCGCCGGGGCGAAGCACGGTCGACGCGAAGGTCGCCCGGCCCTGACCGTCCAGGGCGCCGTAACGCGTCGTCCCGTCGTGGTCGTAGATGTCCTCGTTGCAGTTGTGGACGAGGACCGGGGTGCTGCCGGCGAGGACGTAGTAGGTGTGGAGATCGTCGACGGTGAGGTTGTAGGCGTACGCGTGTCGGGCCAGGGCGTGGAGGCCGGCGACCTTGATCAGCCGGCCGTCGGCGGACTTGAGCCAGTCGCCGCGGCGCAGGTCCTTGGCGTCGACCCAGCGTCCGCCCGGCGTACCGGCGTCGCCGTCGTCGTCGACCCAGACGGGGTGGCCGTCGGTCGCGGTGACCGAGCCGCCGTCCGCCGTGGTGACGGTGACCAGGTCCTTGTCGCCGTGGCCGGTGATCGTCGCCGACACAGTCCGCGGAGTCTGTGCACCGGCGCCCGGGTCGGCGGCCATCACCTTGTCGCCGGGCTTGATCTGATCGATGGCCTTGCTGGTGCCGTCGGCCATCAGCACCTGGGTGCCGGCCACGAAGCTGTTGCAGCCCTCGGGGTTGAGGCCCATCGGGTCGGTCAGCGCGGTCGGCTGGTTCAGCACGTACGTGTACGGGTCGGCGCTGCCCGAGGCCAGGCCGAGCGGGTCCTTGCTGATGAACCGCTGCTGCGACGTCGAGTAGTACCGGCTCCGGTAGTAGTACAGGCTGCTGCCGTCGTTCTCCCGCCCGGTGAACTGCGTCGGGTTCCCGCCGTCGTCACCGGTCACCGTCGAGGTGCCGAACGGGTCGTACGTGTATTCGGCGCCCACCGACGAGCTGTCCGTCAGGCCGATGGTGGAGCCGAGCGCGTCGGTCAGCAGGGACTTCGAGCCGGTCGACGTCGTACGGGAGAACACCTCGTCCCGCCCGCCGGACAGCAGCGTCGCCGCCACCGAGGAGCCGTTCTTCTCCTGGACGGCGTTCAGGCCGTCGTACAGGTATCCGGTAGTGGTGGAGCCGGAGGTCTTGGACGAGCGTCGTCCCAGTCCGTCGTAGCCGTAGTTCACCGACAGGCCGGACTTCGACCAGCCGGTCAGCTGGTTGCGGGCGTTCCACGCGTACGTCGTGGTGCCGTCCGAGGCCAGGTTGCCGTCGTCGTCGTAGGTCAGGCCGGTGAGCTGGTCCGCCGCGTCGTAGCCGACCGGCCCGTACTCGGCCGGCAGGCTCATCCGGCCGTAGGAGCCGTCCTGGTGGATCGGGCGACCCAGCTCGTCCAGCGTGTACACCAGCGCGCCCAGCGTGCTCGTGCCTCGGGCGTACGTGATGCTCGTCAGCCGTGACGCGTCGTCGTACCCGTATGTCTGGGAGACCCCCGCGGGGAGCGTGACCGAAGCGCGGCGGCCGGCCGTGTCGTAGCCGATGGTCGCCGTCTCCGAGCCGCGCGAGACGCCGGTCAGCTGGTCGGCGTTGTTGTATGTGTAGACCGTGTCGGACTGCCCCGCCAGGGTCATCGTCGTGCGGCGGTCGGCCGCGTCGTAGTTGTAGCCGACCGTGCCCGACGGGTCCGCGACCGAGACGATCCGGTCGAAGATGTCCGGCGTGATCGTCGTCGTGCCAGCCGCCGAGTCGGCCACCGTGCGGGTGCGGTTGCCCGCGTCGTACGTGAAGGTGGCCGTGCTCTCCTGCGCCGTGTCACTCGTGACGCCGTAGCGGATCAGGTCGACCCGGTCGAGGTCGTCGTAGCGGTACGTGGTCAGTTTCCCGCGCGCGCTGGTGGCCGACGCGAGGTTGCCGTTGCCGTCGTACCCGAACGAAGTGATCCGGTTGAGCGGGTCGGTGATCTTCGACAGCCGGTTGCTGGTGTCGTAGTCGTAGGTCGTCGTGTGCTGTTTCGCGTCGGTGACCGTGTGCAGTTCGTCGCTGGCGTCGTAGGTGAAGCCGATGGTCCGGCCGATCGCGTCCGTGACGCTGCTGACCAGCCCCGTCGGGCCGTGCTCGATCGTGGTGATGTTGCCCTGGGCATCGGTCTGGCGGCGTACGGCGCCCGCGGCGTCGCTGAAGCTCGTCGTGACGTTGCCCAGCGGGTCGGTCACGCTGACCGGGTCGCCGAGCGCATATCCGACCTTGGTGAGCTTCGACGCGGAGTCGGTGAGCTGGGTGGTCTGGCCGCTCTCGTCGGTGTCGAGCGTCAGCACCCGGTTCAGCGCGTCGGTGATCGTGTGCAGCGCGCCGTCGGCCTGGTAGCCGAGCAGCGTGGCGTGCTGCAGCGGATCGGTGATCTTGCTGGCCTGGTCGTACGGGCCGTTGTGGTCGATGGTGGTGGTGCGGGCCTCGGTTGTGCCGGCCAGCTCGGTGACCGTCTTGACGTTGCCGTAGTCGTCGTAGCCGACCTCGGTGCGCCGGTTCAGCGCGTCCGTCACCGCGGCGATCCGGTTGTACGTCGCGTCCCGGGTGATCGTCGTGACCTGCGCCGACGACGTGCCGTACGCGGACGTGTCGCTGATGCTGTAGCCGGCCGCGTTGAACACGACCCGGCGCACCTTGCCGCGAGGATCGGTCAGGGTCGTGACCCGGTTCGCGCCGTCCGCGGCGTAGTCGATCGTGTATACCGCGTTGCCGGGCAGGGTCTGCTTGTGTACGCGTCCGCTGGAGTCGTACTCGTTGGACAGCAGCACGTTGTTGCGGGCATTCGTGATCGTCTTCAGCCGGCCCGACTCGTACGCGTACGTCTTGGTGTGGTTGTTGAGGTCCGTGACCGAGGTCAGGTAGTCGCCGGTGTAGCCGTAGCTGATCGCGTTGCCGAGCGCGTCCTCCGCCTTGACCACGTGCCGGTGCTGCCAGGTGATGCTGGTGTCGGTGTCGCTGTTGTAGGTCAGCCGGATCCATCTGCCGTTCGGCGAGGTGATCTGGCGGATCGGGCCGTTGGCGTGCACGATGCCGTCAGTGGAGGCGGGCGGCGCGACGTCCCGGGTGATCGTGACCGTGTTGCCGAACTTGTCCCGGATCGCCTGCAGCGGCGCCTCGTCGCCGAAGACGTAGGTCAGCCCGTTGCGCAGCTTCAGGTCCCAGCCGTCGCCGTTCCACGCCAGCGTGGCGCCGTTGAACGCGGTCGGCGTCGGGTCGGCGACGAGCACGGAGTTGAGGTAGCCGTTCGGTGGCGCGCCGCCGGCGCTGATCCGGTGGAACCTGATCCGGCCGCCGTCCGGCAGGATCAGCCAGCAGTCGTAGAACCGGTTGGTGGAGTAGAGGTCCAGGCCGTAGGTGAAGTTCGTACCGATGCCGAACGCCCGGTTGCCGGTGTCGCTCTGCTGGTAGGTGCGGGTCAGGTCGATGGGCAGCACATCGGCGGCGGCCAGGTCCGTCTCCTCGTCGACCAGCAGGCCGGAGGCCAGGTCGACGGGGTCCGCCCCGCGCTCCCCGCTGCCCTGCGGGTAGCTGTCGGGCGGCGCGAAGGTGTCCGGCGTGATCAGCATGGCGCCGGTGAACTGGTAGACCTCGGTGCCCTTGTCCGGCTCGACGCGCTTGCCGTCCCCGGTCACCTTGCCCTTGCCGTACACGAACCAGCCCTTGCCGGCCGGGTCGTAGTGCCAGAAGTTCATCCGCGCGCCGGGCGCGGCGTGGGTGAAGTTCGGGTAGATCACCCGGGCGCCTTCGGGGAAGACGTACGAGCTGCCCGGCTGCACCGTGAAGTACGACGGCACCTGCGAGCGCGGCAGCGGAAACGGCGTCCGGTCCACCGGGATCGCGGTGATGCCCAGCTCGGTGACGACCTTGCCGTTCGCGTCACGCACGACCGTGCCGGCCGGCAGCTTCACCTCGAGCCCCGGGATGTCCGGCGTGCCGATGGTGACTTCCTTCGCCGTCGGCGAGGCGAACTTCACCGTGTGCCCGGTGTCCAGCTTGGAAAGCCAGATCGTGTACGGGAGAACGGTCGTCCGCCCGGCGTCCACGTCGACGCCGATGTCGTGCAGGCCGAACGTGCGCCCGGCGGAGCTGGCCGTCGCGCCGTCCACCCGCAGCACCCGGTGTCCCGGTTTGAGGCCCGGCAGGAGGAACTGCCCGTTGGCGTCCGAGCGCCCGGTGACGCCCTCGGCGGTGACCGTCACGTTCGCCAGCGGCTTGTCGTCGAGGGTCAGGATCCGGCCGCTCAGCGCGGTGACCCCGGCCGGTGCCCGCGGGGAGGCGGGTGCGTTCTTCGGGAAGGCGCGGCCGGTGTCCCAGCCCTGGCCGTCCAGGTTCTGCTTGCTCGGCGTCCAGGTCTCCGCGGACGGGGTGACGGGGGCTTCGGCGTACGCGACCGGCGACTTCGGGGCCTTGCGCGGCGCCGGCCTGGTCAGCGTCCGGTGCTTGGCCGCCGGGGTGATCTGCTTGATCGCGAGCGGGGCGGGGTCGGGCCTCGGCGGTGCTGCCGCGCCGGCGGTGGTGGCCGCGAGCGAGGTCCGGGTCTTCAGGGTGCCGGTGGCCGAGCCCGACGCGGAGTACGGGCCGACGACGAACTCGTAGGTGCCCGCGCTGGGCAGGGCCGGGATGGTCACCGTGGCCGCGGAGCCCGGGACGAAGGCGACCTCCGTGCCGTTCAGGAAGATGTCGATGTACGGGTAGTACGTCATGGTCACCGACGACCAGGTCATGCTGAGCAACTGGCCGGCGGTGCCGGTGTAGGTGACGTAGGTGCTCTGCCCGAGCCGGTCGGCGGTGAACACCTTCGCGCTGTTCAGCGCGAGCGTGCCGCCGTTCTTCTGATTCGAGAGGGTCAGCGCGACGGCGCCGGCGCCTCGGTCGCTCGCCATGACGGTCAGCCGATAGGTGCCGGTCGTCGCCAGTGGCCTCGTGTCGAGGCTGCCGGTCTTGCTCAGCGTGGTGTAGAGGACGCGGTTGCCGGACGGGTCGGTCAGCCGCACGATCAGTGTGCCGCTGGCGAAGGTCCAGCCGCTGAAGCCCAGCGACAGCCGCTGGTTGACGGTGGTCACCGCGATGGTCGTGTCGACGTAGCGTCCGGCGCTGGGCGCGGTCAGCGTCTTGTTCGCGCCGTCGATCGCGGTGGCTCCGCCGTCGACGCCCTCCACGGGGTAGAAGGCGAACGTCCCGGTCTCGGCCAGCGGCTCGATCGTCAGCGTGTAGGTGTCGGCGGCGGGCAGCTGGGCGAAGGCCAGCCAGGTCTCGGTCACCCAGCCGCTGAACAGGGTGGTTCCGTCCGGCCTGGTGAGCGTCGCCCACACCACGTAGCTGTACGTGTACGACGTCACGTACAGGCTGAGCCGCTGGTTGGCGGTGCCGGTGAAGGTCGTCGTGGTGGCCTGGCCGGGCCGCGTCGACGTGGTGGTCTTGAGAGTGTTGATCGCCAGCGCGCCGCCGTTCTGGAACGTCGACAGCGTCACGAGCACGGAGCCCGTGGTGGTGCCGGACGGCGCCAGCGAGACCCGGTAGGTGCCCGTCGTGGCCGGCGTGAACCGGAACGTGTCGAGGTTGGTCACCGGCCCGTCGACCCGCGGCGTGCCGGCGGAGTCGCTGATCCGGACCCGGAGGGTCGCGGTGGCGGGCAGGGTCCAGCTGCTGAACGCGAAGGTGAGGGGCTGTCCGGCCGTGCCGGCAAAGCTCAGGTCGAGGGCGCGCACCGAGCCGGTGAAGGTGGCCGTCGTGCCCGCGCCGGTGGTGCTGAGCGTGCCTCCGCTGCCCCGGGGCAGCACGGTGAGCGTGAACGAGCCGGTGCTCGAGTACGGGCTGATGGTCAGCGTGTAGGTGCCGGTGGCGGGCAGCGCAGGCAGGTCGACCCAGTTGTCGCTGATCAGGCCCGAGCTGAGCACCGAGCCGTCCGGGCTGGTGACCGTCAGGTAAGGCGAGTACTGCGGCGTGTAGCTGTCGAAGGTCAGGCTGAGCGCCTGCCCCTGGGTGGCGGCGAAGGTGGCGACGGCGTCCTGGCCCGGCCGCGAGATGGTGATCTGCTTGCCGGTGCCGAGGGTCAGCACGCCCGCCGCGACCGGGGCCGACGCGGTCACCGTGAGCGAGCCGGTGGCCAGGTCGCCGGTTCCGAGAATCACCGTGTACGTGCCGGCGAAGCTGGTGGTGAAGTCCAGGTT
>Ga0307516_10006955_pt1 | contig 13124 bp, 23 predicted proteins | sample 19_EM_MG_FD_203310 | JGI IMG/M metagenome (GOLD analysis project Ga0307516, IMG submission 203310) | Populus trichocarpa ectomycorrhiza microbial communities from riparian zone in the Pacific Northwest, United States - 19_EM | ecosystem: Host-associated > Plants > Roots > Unclassified | place... | reverse complement strand
TAAGTACGCACATGAAAATGCGAGAACAGATAACATAGATGATATGTGCAAGTTTACACAGGTAATTGATTCACCCGGCACCATACGAAATGAAAATGTTAATCCGTAACGTTGATGACTAGCTTGCCCACCGTCTTTCCACCCACAAGATCCGTGTGAGCTTCCCTAAGCCCTTCTGCAGTGAAAGGATACTCCTTGTATATATGAACATTCAGCGTCCCGTTCGCGACGAGTTCAAATACTTTCTTCCCATAGTAGTACGCTTCCTCTGCCGTGTATGTGTAATTCGCCATTCTGAAATATCGAAATTAGAGCCAACCCATATCACGAACAGCTGAAACTGACGTCGGACGCAGCAATTTCAAGTTTTTCTCCACCAGCTTGATTGGCGCAAAAGGCGGGACGGGACCCGACGCATTCCCATAAGAAACGATCGTCCCTTTCCGTCTGATCAGCTTGAAGTTATTGTCAAACCTGTCGTCTCGAAATCGGTCATACGCAAAAGACGACGAACAAACGTCGGATACATACGTATCCTTGCCCACCCCATCAAAAACAGCATCCACTCCCTCTCCGTTCGTCAGTTCCAACACCCTCTGCACCGTATCCTCCTCCCTATAAAGGATCACATGTGTTGCCCCGTTTTGTTTCCCCAACTCGGCCTTTTCCTTGTTCGATGTCGTTCCAATAACCGTCACGCCTCTGGCTCTGCTGAGTTGCGCAAAGAGCAGGCCCATGCCACCGGCGATGGTGTGAACCAGGATCGTGTCCCCAGCTTTCACCGGATAGGCCTCTTCGAAGAATGTGTAGGCAGTGAGGCCCTGTAAGAGGGAGGCGGCGGCGGTGCGGGTGGAGATGGAAGCGGGAACTGGGTAGGCGTCTTTCCAGGGAATGGAGATGTACGTTGCATGGGTGCCGAGGGAGTCCTGGTGATGATGGTAGATATTACAGAGGCGGTTAGAGATGAGAAAAAGTGTTACTTGCCACAGCAACCTTTCCACCGATCTCAAAGCCGTTCTTCTTGTACGTCTCGTTGTTGAGGGTATTCTCATCTGTGGGCAGTGCGATGACAATCCCGGCTGCTTCTTTCCCTAGGACCGCAGGTAATTCCTTGAATGGATATACCCCTGTCCTGGATCGGACGTATAAGCAGCCGTACGTCGGGTTATACGGTGATTAGTGATAGAGCATACCTGTAATAGACATCGATGAAGTTGACTCCAATGTGCTCGATCTGGAGGGGAGGGTTTCGATTCTGTACTCCTGCCGATGGGATGCCATTCTTACCTTGATAACGATACGGCCGGGGCCAGGCTTTGGGAATGGTATTGTAGTCTTCTCGATCACTTCAGGACCGCCAGTCTGGAGTTGACGCAGATGAGCTCGGGATTCCGAAGGAAAGTAAATCATCCTGCCTTTGCAATTGTTAGTGCTTCCGCGGTCGTAGGGATGGACATTGGGGTAGGACGAGATGGTTGGCGTATATCAGTGAAGGTCTGATATTGCGTGACTGGCATCTAATCTTATCCACAGATTACAATAATCGCTGAGTTCGCTCCTGTCCCTACTGGATATGTGCGGTATGCAATTCCGATGCCAAGATCTCGTAAATGAGCGAAAGCTGTTCATCGCGTTGGACCATCCCGGGTCTCTGCTCTCTTAACGAGTCCACCTCCTGGGCGACAAGATCTTCGTTTAAAGCGTGGGGCAAGGGCCCCAATGGCGAGGCCGGGAGTGCGGAAGATGGTGATGGAGTATGGGGCGGCGGCAAGAGTCGAAAGGACCGTAGGAGGGACGAGAGGGCGATAAATGCCCCAGTGCGGCCGATACCGGCTGAGCAGCCTACGACGATGGGGGGATCAGGATCTAGGCCAAGAGCATCGTCAGAGTGAAGTTGAGAGGCATCGCGGTTCGTGCTGTCCACGAGCCGCAGGAAGGCCAGAAGGCTGCTGCGGTCATCGACATCCGGAACGCCGTGGTCTGGCCAAGAGGTATAAAGCATGTGTTGCACGATCACAGCTTCAGGGGTATGCTCTAGGGATACGTCTTCACGCTCGCTGCGGCTTGCATCCTCCTCGTGGGTAGTCCCTGCAGGCGTGACGGGTACAATCCGGAGGGTGGTTTTAACGCAGTGCGCCTTCTCGATTGACTGGGTGTCAAGAACTGTCACTTTAATGGATGATGCCGTGTCTTCCTCGTCTGACGACAGGACCTTGGATTGTCCGATGTCACTTGGAAAGTATGCATGAGCTTTTCGACGACCGTGTTCAATGTTCATCGTGAGCTGAACGATAGTCCGAATGCGGGTGGCTCGGGTCTGAGTAGGAGACGAGGGAGATGTCGACGGAAGTGGGGGAGACACGGGTTGGAAGAGTAAACTGAGGAAGGTGTGTGCTGTGTACGGCAGCGGGGCTTGGGTCGCGATCCACCATTTGTGTCCAAAGAATTCAAGGACCCAGCTGGCATTGAGATATTGGCCTTCAACATTCATTGCTTTGCCATCCAGAGATCTTCTCCTCTTAACATCTACCACCACCCGCGTCCGGTCATACGGCTCTACATCACCGTAACGATTGCGATGTTGGTTCTGGCGTTGGAACCCTGTCTCTACAGAGTAGTGTGAGAGTACCCCAGCAGGCTTGGACAGCTTCAGGTGAGGCATGCGTCTGGAATGTCCAGAGGTTGCGGCAGCTGCATCCTGTGCCAGGTGAGGGGCTTTGGACAGGTACCGAGTAACGTGGCGCTCAGATTCGCGGTCAGCCAGGCAGCGATAGACGTGATTTAGGTAGTTGGGCGATGTGAAACTGGCGAGCCATGCAGGGATTTGTTGAGCAGGAGCGCTGCTCATCGTCGTAAGCGGTCAAGACGCTGTGACATCTGTGACACCATTGTAACAAGGCGCGCCAACTCGTCCAGAAAGATGCAGGAAACCTCGCTGCGTACGCCACGGCGAGCGCAGACTCGAAATGCGACCTTGCCTTCGGCGCTGCAAATTGGAAACCCCCGCAGCGCGCCAAAGTCTCGTGTTGATGACAGGATCAAGAAGCGCATGTCCATGCGCTATGCCGAGATGGTCGCAAGTCCGACAGACAATGACGCCGCACCCCCTCTTCCTGGGTTTCCAGCTGGGATTGGAGGCATTGGACAGGGGACGATGAATCTTGATGCAAATTTCTCTATGATGGCCGACGAGGATGCAGGGGACGCTGTGGGGAGTAGAAGCATACCGGACGACAGGAAGGTCTTGGAAGACGAGCGTTTTGATCCTGACGCCTGTGAGTACTAGTTTCAAAACAGAAAAAGGTCTTGCTAATCGCTTGATATTCTAGTCCTCAAGTCTAAACTAGCACATTCTACGGAAGCACAACTGAGGTCCCTTCAATCGTCCCTACAGGATATAAAAGAAGGCACCGATTCAGAACTTCAGAAGAATGTATTCAAAAAGTGAATTCTCTGCTCATCCTATGCCTTTATCATTAATCTTCCATTTAGCTACGCAGAATTCGTCCTCATCTCCAAAGAAATCACCTCCCTGGAAACCGAGATGTTGGAGCTCAAGGAACTTCTTTCCGAATACAAATACATGCCCTTCCTACTGCACATACCCGACCCCACCATGCAATCCTCTAACCCCAATGTCATCTCAACCTACAAACGCTCCTCCGTCGCCGACCTTCGCGTCATGTACTTCAACCAGATGCAGGACCTCCATGCCACCATCGAGGGATCCTCAAAATTTGCGCCCACTACACCTGGAAGACATGTCGTGGCCGAGGTGGAGGGCGTCGTTTCGCTTAACGCGGCAAGTTACAAGGTCATAGGTCGCGTGCGGTTCGTTATTCTGGATGATCTGGTCCTCGTAGCTCGCAGGAGGAGACGAAAAGCCGCAGGCACGGATGGTGCGGCGGGTGGTGGGACAGTCAACGAAGGCAAATTGGTGGCGGAGAGATGTTGGCCGTTAAATGAGATGTTGGTTCTTGATACGAAGGATTCCCCACGTATGTCCATCCCTAAACTCAGTTTCCATGTCCCTTCCACTCAAGAGGATTGAAATAGGCATGGCTAACGTGTTTAAGATCAGACACGGGAAAGAGACGCATGTGTATCGGACTGAGACGCCACAGGATAAAAAGTCACTACTCGCACAATTCAGACAAGTAGCGGAGGAGTTGGCGGCTAAAAAACGGAAAGAACGTGAGGGAGAGCATGAAAGGAGGAAGAGCATGTGGCAGACAGGACCTATTGCAGGAGATGTATGTTCCGTTTTTTTTGTTGCTGCCAGCGTTTGGAGATGTCTCGACTACTTTCCATTTCACTCCAGAGATCTTCAATACCCCCGATGCCAGAATGGATGGCCGATTTGGCGAATAAAGCGGGCGACATTCCGGGAATTGACTCGGATCTAGGGGCTAAGCAGAAGGCGGACCACGATGCTCGATGGGTAGCAGACTGGGCTGATGATTTAACTGTTGCGATTGCGCTGAGAGAATGGGAGAAGGCTGTCAAGCTTGTGGAAGAAGGTAGCTATGTACGAGAGTCCATCTGATTCGATCGCTTTACTCACATTCTAGCTCTCAGGGAAAGCGAAATTGTCTGTTACACCATCGCTCGCGCAAAAAATCCCTCCACTACATTCCCTTCTCGTATCCTCTCTTCTGGACGCTCTGTCTAGCCCCAGCATTCGTAAATCAGCGGTAGTATCCATCATTTCCTATCTCTGTCGCCTGAAAGCTGGATTAGCCGCTCGGAAGACCTTTCTTCAGATGCGGACCAAGGTGCTGAAGACGCATGTTCGCAAGCTCAGATTGGACGGGAACATTGGGGCATACGTCGGAGAGCTAGCCGTCGTCTATTTCACTGGGATTAAACATACAGCGGATTGGTTTTTGGCGAGCTTCAAAGAGAATGAAGTGGCAAGTGGTATGGATCTCGCATTCTTTCACCATCCAAGCTCACCGGATTCTTCAGCCTTTATTGAATGGGCAATGGCCCAAATTGAGGACTTCGCCGAGATATTCAGGAAGCAGGTGTTTACGCTTGATGCAGATCCTAAACTGATTGAGGAAGCTTTGAGGCTAACTCATACTCAAAGTCGGAAGGTGGGTTTCTATCTCCATTCTCTGTGGGGGGAACACACTGCAATCATTCTTCCACCCAGCTCCTGCAAGAATATGGTCTCGATTTCCGATTTATGTTAGACCAGCTTCTCGTCGAAAAACCCAGCCTGGCCACCCAGCCCATACCACAGTTTACTTTCCAAGATCCTCCACCGATGCCAACTATTGAGCCCGCTCCATCCTCCCGTATTCGACCTCGAGCACCACTGGATCAACCCCCATCTTCGTCTTCTGCAAAACCAAACGCGAGACCCCCAGCTTTGGACATTGACAGCCTCGCTCCACCGCCTTCCACGGCCCCTATTCGTTCTGCCAATCTTTCACCAGCGAACGGCAGGAGCTACCAGGTTGCTACTGCCCTCTTGAGTGCCCCCGCCTCGGGCTATTCATCTGCCTCTCATTATAGTGGAGTTTCTCCTGGCGGTCCCGAAGGAGGTTCTTTCGGCATTTCCGATTCCAACAACCTTTCAGTCCCGAACCGCGAGCGTGCCCGCACACCGGTCTCCGCCTCTGGCGGAGGAGGGACAGTCCCCCTACGAACCCCTCAATCAGCGGCGATTCCTAGTTCTCTCCGGCCTCGTACACCAGGTTCTGCAGCCCCACCTTTGCGTTCTCGCACACCTGTATCAGCAGCCCCTCCTTCGAGCCGTCCGCGGACACCACTGTCAGCCGCACCAGCACCGCCAAGTCCTTCGCCCCTCCGGCCTCGGACACCCGCCGCGGCTGCAGCGCCGCCTGTGGCTGAGGGCGAGAACAATAGGGATAGTAGACATCAGGCGACTTCACCGCTACCAAGAAGGGCGAGGTCGCCTCCGCCCATGACGTCGCCACTGAGGCCAGGGGCTAGAGAGCGGGACAGGGACCAAGAGAAGAGTATGGAGGAGGAGGGAGACCACGATCAACTGATACGTGTCATGAGGAACCCTGTCCTTCCGCCGAGATCAGTAAGACGTCCTGGGAGCCGTGAGGTTGTGAAGCCTGTTGTTCCTCTGAGAGAGGGTATGTTTTGATAGCTTGGAGAGCAATTTTTTGCGCGGCTCTATTGGACACATGTATGCAGGGATCGTGCTGGCCCATGATAGCGATACATCCGGGGTTTGACTTCCCATACTGGTTCGATGGTTACATTGAGGGGCCAGTAGGTAACTAAATTATCAACACAAAAATAACTCCATTATTTTTAACTATTGCATTGGAGGCAATTCATCTGTTCACTCCATATTTACTTCACTGATGCATGTATTTACACTAGCTAATGCAGGTGGGCAGGTCAGAATCATATATCAATGGGGTGAAGAAGATCACAACAAGAATTTTAGCCAGGTGTCCAATATCCAGCCCAGAGTGGGGATGTGTCAAACCTCTTCGGCCACCAAGAGAGCTGCTGGGTCTGGAGGGTTTGACCTCTTTGCCCTGTAATATGATCAGTAATGGATTTGGAACTTGTTCCGTGGATATCAACTCACTTGTGTCAACATGATACACACCAAGGACACCTCTGCCTCTGACAAGATGTCACTATAATATCCAGGCTGACCTTCAACCTTACAGATGAACATGCCATCCTTCTCAACGTTATCTGCAGGCCCATCATAGACCTTGCTGAAAGGGATGACTTCACATACAAGACAAGCAATAACCCCACCTGCAAGAAGAGCAAGGTGGCCACGGGGCGAACGAAAGAATTCATCACAGAGGCATTCATACAAGAGGAAATCAATCTCATCAAATTTGGAATTTCGCATGCATCGCCCTAGAGAAGAGACAGATGGAATGCTTGTCAGCATTGGGTATTGACAAAGAGACAAGCCGATATGTCGGCATGACATAGAGTAACAGTGAGACATAACATGTATATAAGATGATGAGTCACGCATCGTCATAATGTATTCCTACGCACATCCTGTTGCTGCTATTAGGTTATGGGCCCCGAGCTCATCGTCTAACCAATCAACTACTTTCTTGTACTCTAAACACTTCAAGATGACGCCAACTGATACAACTCCCACACAAGTGAGTGGCAGTGCACTCGATACACCTCTGATCTCACATGCGCACCAACGAGCTCTCATCAAGGTTGACATGAAACAATTTGGTGAGGTGGCGAAGCTCTCCCACAAGCTTAACGATACAAATTGGGTCATCTGGCAAGAAAACATCATATGATTCTTTGATCTTGCTGGAATAACCCCAAAAGTGTTTGGAACCCTTCCGGAACCCGATGAAGCCACAGATCGGGACTATAACGAGGCATGGAGCTTCAATGATAGCTATGCCCAAGTTTTTATCACCAAAAACCTTGATGATAGTCAGATCTTATATGTTGTGTGCCACCAAATGTCTAATGAGATGTGGATGGCCCTTTGTGTGATACATGAGGTCTCTGGCCATCAAACTGCCATCGCTCTTCAACGCGCTCTCTTCAGGACCCTTGCAGATGAAGGTGATGATGTTATAAAACATCTCACCAAGCTCAAGAAACTTTGGGAGCGCCTTATCTCTTTTGGAATACAAGAATTTAACCTTTCTGATGTCCTCTTCAAGGGCATCATCACATCATCTTTACCCCTGTCATGGGATATATTTACCAAACCATATGTCAGAATTCTTGAAGGACAAGACCCTGAGAAGCTCAACAACAAAAAGAAGATGTCTTCGCAGATGTTTATTGGTGTTATAAAGATGGAATATCTGAGGAGGAAGGATGAAGGATCGGATCGATGAAACGTACATGGCTAAAACTAGCTCTTCCAGAAAACATCCTCTTTCTTTTTCGGATTGAATTGGAGCTTCTGTTGCCAGCCTGTCGAATGAAGCTGGCCCATCCAATGTCTGCAGTCCCATGACAAAGTCCCAATTAAAGTGTACCCACTGCAATGGGAAATTCCATGTGGCTGAAGATGTTAAAATGAGTGGGTCTTCGACACTCACTCAGGTGAAAAGCAGTAGACCCTGGCAATCATGCAGGGGATTTTGTTGTACATACAGTGGATTAAATACAAGATGACGAAATGAATAGAACAAAGGAATATCAGTAAAAGAATAAAATGAGGTACTATATAATAAGAATATATGAAGGAGGCTAGAACAAAAATGGTTCTTTACAGTGTGCTCATAACCATGCATCCGAAATTCCAACAGAAGACTGCTACTTTAAGGGCATGACCCACTGCGAAAACTGTAATAGGTTTCACTGTGGCCAATGTCTTAAAAAGGATGGTAACTCCAAATTTGAGAAGAAACAAAAGAAGAGAGATGACAAAGAAGATTGGAAGGGAAAGAAAAAGGCTCGACCAAGTGAGCAAACCCATGCTACCTATGAAGGTAGTGACAATGATACAGAAGGTGTAACATATGATAGTCAAACTGGAGAGTATCTTGGCTGGTATGATTGGTTGGGCAATACATGCACTACCTCGCATGTTGTAAACCACAAAAATGCCTTCATGAACTATCAACCCCTTAAATGGAAACAAGTTCGAGGTGTCGGTAACCTTGTTACTCAAGCTGAAGGACAAGGAACCATACAAATCGAATTGAATATCGATGGTAAAAAGTATATTTCTACCCTCAATAATGTCCTATACATCCCAACAAACTGACACAATCTCCTCGCCCTAGGGCAGTGGGATAAATTCGGTGGTAGCATTAAAGTCCATCATGGAAAGCTCTCTCTGATAACTGATAAAGGCCAGGTTGCAGCTATAGGTGAATGGATGAATGCAAACCTTTACCGAATGAACATTAAAGTCCTAAAACCGGACCAACCATGTGATATATCAACAAAAACCTATGCTTACACCACATGTGAAAGCCCCCAATCTTGAGAAACATGGCACCATCAGTTCAGCCATATTGGTTATGAAGGATTGAAGTACTTACTTGATAAAGAGCTTGTGGATGGTCTCCAAGTTGACAAGACATCCTCAAAGCCTGATTGTCAAGCTTGTACGGAAGCTGAACAATCCATTTGACCATTTCCTAAAAAGGCCAAACATCGGAGTGACAAAAATGGACAACTGGCCCATATTGATTTATTGGGAAAGTTCCCCATTGTTTCTATTGATGGATCCCCTTACTTCATTAATTTCATTGATGATAAATCATGAATGGTCACAGTTGAAGGTCTAAAAAACAAGAACGAAGCTACTCAGAAGATGAAAGATCATTTAACACACCTTCAAACTCACAGAATGACTCCTCAAGCTGTTCATTTTGATGAAGGCGGAGAATTCATACTAAAGAGTTGAGCAGCTGGTTCAAAGAACACAGAATTATGATTCAAGAAACTGCACCTTATTCACCATTACAAAACAGAGTGGCTGAAAGATTGAACCACACTTTGGTTGAACTTGCACGAGCAATAATAAACACTCAGCAACTCCCTACATTTCTTTGTCTTCACACAGTTCAACATGAGGCTTATCTCCATAATAGGGCACACACGAGAGCCCTAGATAATATGACACCCTTAGAATGTTGGACTGGAGAAAAACCGAATGTCTCACATTTACGAGAGTTTGGGGCCCCCATTTGGATTCTCCATCAAGATCTACATAAAGGGCACAAATACGAACCAAAGTTGCAACAAAAAATATTCGTCGGATTCGACAATGGCTCAAAATCTGTCAAATACTATAACGCCGAAACACGAAAAATACTTACCTCAAAGAACTACTGTTTTCTCACCCTATCTGACCTGTCAAACATGCAACCAACTGAAGGCATTGAAATTGAACTTTCACCTGATGTGCTGCATGAGGGGGAGTCTGAGGGTAACACACCACAATTGGATGTGCATGGGTCACATGAACATGATGCAGAAGCTAAAAGAAAATGGCATGTTGATAATCAATATGATCAATCAGACAATGAAACTAGGAACTTACAAAAATGACCTAGACTTGATTATCAACATCTACAAAAATCATTTCCAGATGAAGAGGAATCCGAAGAATGGATACTCACATCTGTGGAAATAATTTATGCAACCTTTTGCTGAAACACCATTGGGCAACAATGATCCTAAATCGTTGAGCAGAGCAAAATGTTCTCTGGAATGGCCTGAATGGGAAAATGCCATTGGCACTGAATTGATGCAACTCCACAAAATGGGTACCTGGCAACTGGAGGAAAAACCACCAGATGTCATTCCAATAATGAACAAATGGGTACTCACATGAAAATACAATAAAGCTGGAGAACTTGTCAAATACAAAGCTCGACTTGTTGCAAAAGGATATGTCCAACAACCTGGTTTTGACTATAATGAGACATTTTCCCTGTCATGTGCCTCAAGACAATCCGAGCAATACTTGCCCTTGTACCTGTGAACAAACTACAAGTATTTCAAATGGATGTCAAGGGAGTGTACTTACATGGCATTCTACCTGAAAGGGTTTACATGCGACAACCTGAAGGGTTTGATGATGGAACTGGATGAATATGCCGGTTGACCAAAACCCTCTATGGCCTAAAACAGGCAGGTTGAGAATGGAACCATGAGCTTGATAAACAACTCATGTCAAAAGGGTTCAACCCATTACGGTCCAATCCATGTGTTTACATGAGGCAAAGAGCCAGTAACCTGGAAATAATAACTGTCTGGGTTGATGACCTCTTGATCTTCACAAATTCGGATCCAATAATAGAAAATCTAAAGGTTGAGTTACACTCCATATTCAATATAATGGATATAGGAGAACCTATGAAAATTGTTAGGATCAAAGTCACCATGGGTGAAAATTCTATCACCATTTCACAGTCTAAATATATTGAATCCATCCTCAAACATGAAGGAATGGATCCAGAAAAGATTAAACCTGTGAAAAGCCCATTAGATCCCAATATACAGCTTGTACCAAACCCAGAAGGAACTGATGGAGACCGTAGCAATGATTATGCTAGTCTTCTCGGAGCCCTTCAATTTCTCACCTGCACAACATGCCCTGATATTGCATATGCCGTTAGTCGACTCAGTCGATTCACAGCAAACCTGAGTAAAACCCACTATGCCACTGTGAAACGATTACTTTGTTATCTTGCAGGAACAAGACAATACGGCCTCACCTATAAAGCCGATAAACCTTATCTCCAGAGGGAGAACCTCTTCTATAGTTACTGTTAGGGCAACCACTAAACTGTATACTTCAGCCACATCCAAAGATAATGGCAGAGCATCAAGTTATTGTGGGCTCACACAAAGAGATAAGCTTAGAGAGAGAGAGGATAAGGGAGGAAAGTGCCAGTTTATATTGACTATAGATATCACCACAGTAAAGTGGGAATCCTAAGAGAATAAGACTAAAGAACAAGTATGCTACTTGATAGACTATATATACTAAATAGAGAACATGTGTTATCGGTGAGGCATTCCATGGAATCCTTATGTAAGTAGTTCTGGAATGTTCTACATGTGTTATAGGTGAAGTGTTGCACAGCAATATGTGGTAACCATGAGGCATTGCGCAGCAATGCACAGTAAGTAAAATGAAAGACATGTGTATGCAGCATTGTGTATCAAATGAAATGAGATCGGTGTGTTTACCATATGTCCAACATGTATCCAACATGTGTCCACCCTTGAACATTATAATAATGTCCATAAGACCAAACAATGATAAGATGTAAAAGATTAGATAAGAGGCTGTTCCATAACACTATCCCCTCTTTAGGTCTCAACTTCCAGGCGAGAAGGGTCATACGAAGGAAAGGAATATCTATGATTCAAAATGCACCGCATGCTTGACACATTGTTCAGGATCATCCACATGGTTCTTTGCTTCCAATAAATTTAGTGCAGCGATTACACTGAAACAGGGTCACAGTATCTATTACAGGCATTCTGGTAAATAATGACAAAGCCCATTTTTTTTCTGGGCTGCTAGATACTACTAAATTAGAGAATTCTTGTTAAGGCGAGCTAAGCGAGTCTCTTTTGTCGATCAATCAATCAGTATCTTCATGCATCAATATGAACCACAACTGGAGTCTGTATACCACGCGCCAATATGGACTGCAACTGGTATTCATTGTGTCCTCGATATGAGCGATCACAAGAGTTTCAGTGAAGCTGAACCTTGGTCTCAAGATGGAGACTTGAGGTTAGAGAGTGAAGTCAGAGAGGAAACTAGGTGTATAAGCCTAGGTCAAGCTTAAAGAATACAGCTGTGTAACTACAGTTTATATAGGTATCAATGAGTCATAAGTAGTGAGTAAGCAGGAGTCGTATAGTTCAATAGGAAGAGGCATAGGTCAGGTAGCACAAGTGGATGAGTAAGAATAAGGTTTGGCTGACTGAGTATCCACTGTGGAAGGCTGTGCATGACTGTATAGATATGAGTCAAGAGGAAAATCGTAACATCACCCATCTCCTATGGCTCAAGATCACCAAGCTCGATGATGATCAAGTGTCAAAATTGTATTTGGCCTCTTCTTGATAAAATCCCTCAGCATCATCATCATTGTAGTCGTATTGAGGGAGGGTGATACCGTAGGAGTTCGGGGGCAAACATTGGGGTGGTGGCGGTCCTTTACGGTGTTTCGTGCAAAGGTTGCCATAATGGCCAGGGGCTCTGGCTCCACAAGCAAAGCAGGGGGGTACAGTACAAGTGGGGTGGTAATGACCAGTGCATTTGCAGAGGGAGCATCTGTTTCCGGTTCTACCAGTGGGTTTTTGAAAATATGGTTTCTTGGCCGTCGGTGACGGATGAGCTGAGGAAGGGTCTTTGTCAGAACTCGTACAGAGGTTAACAGTGATGGGGGGGGTTCTGGATTCAGACACCTTAGCAGATGAAGGCAGTGAAGGTGTCGAAGGTGTCTCAAGCTTCGGGTGATTGGTGGGTCTCGAGAGGAGGAGCATGTCGATGTCTCTGTCGACAAGGATGCTCGCGATGTCAATGATAGAATCTTCAAGTTTCTTTATGGTTTCAATCAGAGCGACTTGAGACCTAGCGCATCCGATGGCTGTTTGGAGGAGATTCAGGTCGGTGGGGGTTATGTTCTGGT
>Ga0307516_10006954_pt1 | contig 13125 bp, 17 predicted proteins | sample 19_EM_MG_FD_203310 | JGI IMG/M metagenome (GOLD analysis project Ga0307516, IMG submission 203310) | Populus trichocarpa ectomycorrhiza microbial communities from riparian zone in the Pacific Northwest, United States - 19_EM | ecosystem: Host-associated > Plants > Roots > Unclassified | place... | reverse complement strand
GCTCAAACTCGCGGTTGAGCGGCTGGCAAAACTTGTCGTCAGGGCCATCGGAATCTCAAATAAACCCCACATTAGGTTTCAAATATCAGGTTGCTTAGCCTCCATCAACAAAAAATAGACTGCTGCATTTGGCTATGTCGTGACCTTTCGTAATATTATTGTACTTTGTGAGAACACATGGTGCTATTGTCTCATTGATGAATAAAGCCATTCACAATACAACGTGTGGCCCCGTAATAAAATATGACCCCCGAGTGCATCCTGTAATAGATAAGACAGCTCAGTCGACACGATGGGTAAATCGACTGTGTATTGATATACCGGTAATAGATAAGACAGCTAGTAATTGAAGGATGAGCATCGGAAGGGATGTAAGTAAAAGGGTAACATACCTCAGTCGACACAATGGGTAAATCGACTGAGGTATCGGGTCGGTAGGTAAGGTAAATAAGGAATCGGACGGGTACGTTATGAATGTAAGAACAAATAGTTACCATAGCGTAAAATGAAATAGAGAGTCCAGGAACACATGGGTATGCCGGGACCGGAATGAAAAGCCTGGTTCGCCAGCGCGAGAGTCCAATCTACAACACTCCCCCTGGCTCGATGCACTCGGTATCTTCATCTCCCCCATCTCGCCCAGGTCCCTCGGTGTCGTCACTGAGACGTAGCATAACACACGCACGGTGATGAGCGATCCATCCAAGTGGTTTCATGAAGATGTTGGCGAGGTTCTCGGAGGATGAGATATAGCGGACAGCAATCTCCCCGTTTTCGACACATTCACGTATGAAATGGTGGTGGATGTCGATATGCTTGACACGGGAGTTGTGTTTCGTGTTCTTGGTGAGTGAGACGGCGCCGTTGTTGTCGTTGTAGAGGATTGCGGGCTTCGGTTGGGGAAAACCGACCTCATCCATTCCGGAGCACATCCACTTCATCTGTTTGGCAGATCTTGCTAGGAACATGTATTTGGCTTCGGTGGTGGACAGGGCAACAGTTTGTTGGTATTGTGAGCCCCAAGCAGTTGGTCCTCCAGCCTACATGAAGACGTGGCCAGCACAAGAGCACCAGGTGTCAATGTCTCTGGTGTAGTCGGTGTCGACGTAACCCACGGGCGCAAGATCGGTAAAGCCTTTGCCACCGTAAGTAATCTTGAAATGCAACGGCCCTTGATGTACCATAAGACATGCATTAGGGCATCCCAATGGGGCTTGCCAGGGTTCGAGGAGTACTTGCTAAGTGTGGAGACCGCATAGGATAAGTCCTGGCAAGTGGCGACCTGGGCGTACATGACTGAACCTAAGACTTCGCGGTATGGTTTGTTGGTCATGAAATGACGTTCCTTGGGCGTTGTGGGTCCTTGTGCCTTGCTTAGGCTAAGGCCGAGGGGAAGTGGGGTCGCCTTTGGAGTACAGTCCATCATGCCATACTTCTCCAAGACTCGCTCAAGGTAGCCATGCTGCGATATGCTCAATGTTCCTGCCTCCCTGTTCCTCTCAATCTTAATTCCCAAGACTAGCCCTGCTTCTCCAAGATCCTTCGTCTCATATGTCCTCCCCAGCTTCTCCTTTGCCCTATCTGCTTCCTCCTTTGACGAAGAAACTCCTGTAGTATCATCAGTATATGTGCTGGTAATGGTGATTTCTCCGTTCGCGTGGCAGGAACGAACTGAGGGGTCGGCCTTGGAACGGTAGTATCCAAGGTCCGCCATGTCCTTGTTGAGTGTGTCTCACCAGTTGTAGGCACCGTCCATCAGTCCGTACAAGGAGCAGAGAAGCTCGGCGATTGACCCATCATGGAGCTTGATGTAGACCTTCGCTTGGGGGAGGGAGTTGAGGTATGTGGCGACATAGTTGATTTGCCAAGCTTTCATGTTGTTTGCGGCAGTGATGGCAAGGTTCATGTGCAACGACTCATAGCGGACTACTGATGCATAGGACTCGAAGAAGTCCACCCCAGGTATCTGGGTGAACCCCTTTGCTACGAGTCGAGCCTTCCTCGTGGTCAACTTCCCTTCCCCGTCGAACTTGTTTGCGAATGTCCAGTGGGTCTTGATCGTGCGTATGTCTGGCAGTGGGTTCTCTATAACCTTCCACACATTCCTATCCCTCATATTCTTCATCTCCTTCTCAATCGGCTCTCCCCACAAGTCTGGTCGCGTCATTGCTTCATCGTAGGAGTTTGGGAGCCAGTGGTTATCTGGTTCTGGTAAAGTTTTGGTGTGGAATGCTTGGACGGAGTTGATCCCAGTGGGAGCTGTGGAGTCCATGGCCCAGTCCTTGCCAGCTTTGCGTGCACATGTGACTTCAGCCTCAGATGTTTGGGATCGGAGGATTGCATTGGTGGGTTGTATGTTTCTAGTGGAGCATCGTAGGACTTGGGGGTGAGTGGCAGTGCGAAGATTTGCCTCCGTGATCAGGGTAATTGCTCCCGGGATTGAGGTAATTGTTTCCGTGATTGGAGGGAGTCCGACATCAGCAGGCACATTGTCGGCGAATGGTTCGAGAATGACCTGGTCTGGCTCATTCTCCCCCTTGTTCGTGGAACTGGGAGCTGGTGGTAGAGTGTGGTGACCCAGGCCTTCCTCAAAGACGATATCATGGGAGCGGTAAGTCCTCCCAGTAGACCGATTGAGGAGACGGTAGGAGTCCCTGCCAAAATAGCTGATAAGGGCGCACTTGACTGACCTCACATCTAGTTTCCCTCCCCCAATCTCAACCGGGATCTTCGCGTAGGCAGTGCAACCAAACGGTCTGAGGTGGGAGACATCTGGTTGGAGGCCCCTCAAGTCCTTGTAGGGTGTGGTATCAAGGTGGCAAGTGGTGGGGATGAAGTCTTTGAGGTAGACAACAGTGGCTGCAACCTCGCACCACATAGACTGGAGAAGACCGCTATCGTTCAGGAGGACCTGTGTCCTTTTAATGACAGTCTGGTTACTGTGCTCAACCACACCATTAGATTCAGAGGAATAGGCAGCGGTGGTTTTGTGTACGATCCCATGCTCGGCAAAGTAAGCAGCCCAGAGAGTATTACAGAATTCTGACCCCTCATCAGTCCTTATGCAGTGGAGCTTCTTCCCTATCTGGCATTCTGCCATCACATGGTACTCTTTAAAGGCTGCCAGGGTTGTTTCACTGCGCTTGTCAGCCAAGAAGAACACATCAGTATGGGCACTTGCACTGTTGACCATCTGCATCATGTAGGATTTCCCTCCATTCGACTGGACATGTGACGGCCCCCACAAGTTGATGTATACATGGTCAAGTATGTGCTCCTCTCTGTCCTCATTATTGTCAAAGGGGCAGCAGGTTTGCTTCCCCATAATACAGTCTTCGCAGCTCCCAGGTCCCTGCTCGTATGTTGTGACAGACATGCCATCAACCAGGTTCCATTTTGACATGCGCTCAATGACCCCATATCCGGCATGGCCGAGCCTGCAATGCCAGGTGTCGATCATAGAGGGACGGTTGTGGGAATGTGTTGCAAAAGCCTTGACACTTGAGTATGTGGCCTGGGCTGCTGGGAGGTCGGGAAGTGCATTCAGCTTCAGGGGGATTGACCCAGTTGTGGGATAGACATCGACTTCGTACATGATGCCTACACGTCATTCTTGGAGGAAGGGCCTTTGGTCCCTATCGATAAAGGTGACTCCCCCACCATCAAAGATGGAGTAGCATCCCCCCTTAATCTCGAGCTTCCCAATAGATATCAGATTGTGAGAGAGGTCTGGGGTGTGCATCACATTCTTGAAGGACAAGGTAATTGTCCTGCCATTGAACACAACGTGCTTGTTGACTCTCCCAATCTCTGTGATAGTGAACTTCCCCCCTTTGGCTGCTGTCTCTCCATCCTTCCCCATAGATGCCTGGTAGGTGGCGAAGTCCTTAATATCCACAAAGCAGTGATCACTTGCAGCTGTCTGAAGTCGAAGAAATGGCTTTCATGTGCTCTGGAAAGGGCCAAAAAATGGAAGAAACTGCCACAAGTACAGCTGCGGAATGCTCTCCAAACCACAATGTTGCTGCTGAACAGCTTTCAACTTACATTATTGTAGCTGGCATCCATTCACAGGTTCAATTAATCTTCCACTTATCATGCTACATTACTTAACTGAATCTTGCTTAGAGTGCTGATACTTCCTCCATGCAATACAATGACTTGGATCAATTGCTGGCTGAGCGCAGAAGTCACCAGGCAAACCACTGACTGCTAAAGCACTATCAGGATGTAATGCCTGCACTTCCAGCAGCAGTTCTTCCAATATCTTCACGGATCATACCAGAATGTGTTCAAAGGGAGCCAGACACATCTCAGTCTCCATCTCAGCAGCCGTCAACACCATGTCAAGCCAGCCAGATCATCAAATCTGCGCACAACACATTTGGGCTCTTCCGACAGTATTGTGCGACACAATTCCCTGATCATGATTCTGGCAAACATATCATATCAAATGACTTGATAGATACCCCCCTGAATATCCCCTCCACCCCCCTCGCCAAAAACTACTCCCCATATCCTAACCAATCCTCATTTTTACTGGGAGAGTGGTATTGGAATGATGGTGGAAAAAAGTTGCAATCAAGTTTCCAGAATCTCCTCAAGATAGTTGGACACCCGGACTTTCATCCAGAGGATATCACAAGGCAACTTTGGCCACATGTTGATTCTCAACTGAGCAGGGAGGGCTGTGAGATCTCCAGTGATGGGGATGGCTGGGAGGATGTTGAACAGAGTGGTGGACACTGGATCAAAATGTCAATCAAGATTAATGTTCATTTTCATAAATGAATGTTGCACCCAGGGAAAAAAGAATTCAGCACAGGAATCCTTCACCATCATAAATTGACATCCATAATCAGGGAGGAAATAACCCAATCTTTTATCCACCTCCATTTGAAACATTATGAACTTTTCTGGCAACCTAATGATGCTGCCAAACCAGTCTGAGTCCATGGTGAACTATATACCTCCGAAGCATTCCTCGAGGCTCACCATGAGCTCCAGGATTCTCCCAGAGAACCGGGATGCAACCTTCCACGGGTCGTCCTGGGTCTTATGTTTGCCTCCGATAGTACTCAGCTCACAGCTTTCATAACGGTCAACTATGGCCAGTTTATCTTGTGATAGGGAACCAGTCAAAGAATCAAAGGTCGAAACCTTCATATCATCTGTTCGAACACATTGCTTACCTGGAGAAGGTGTGTGAAGCTTCTTAAGTTGTCTGCTATATGAACTCTCAATTCTGTTGAATGATAGCTTCCAGATACTTTCAAAGCCTTCACTGCAGATAACATTGGCGGGAAGGGCCCCAATTCCGCCTTTATGGCATATTGTAACTGAGAAATATACTATGCTCAGTGGGCAATCATCCTCGATAATGAATTTGTGACAGCATACAAGCACAGAATGGCAATTGAGTCCAGTGATGGGGTCCGGCATCAGTTCTACCCCCCTATATTCACATATTCTGCAGACTACAAAGAGAAGTAAGTGTACATGTTGAGAACACCAGCATTTTACAAAACTCACATCTTTGTCAGAATACTTCTGGCCAGCATCCGGAATCTTGGTCACTGTCCTTGTCCTCGTTGCCTCATACCATTGGATCGCGTCCTTAATATGGGAATGCGTCAAGATGTGATGCAATGTATGTCTCTTGCACAGGCTGATGATGTGAAACAGCATACTCTTATTGAGGCTGCCTGCGAGACCATATATGTGAACAATAATATGGTTAACAGCAAGGGGGTAGAGAAACTCCTACAAGAGGAATCTCTTGTTCCAACAGCAGTACATGTCTCCTCTTTTTCCCTGCACTGTCAATGTTGATGTTCTGTTGTGTCAGAATGGATTTTCGGACAAGCTAGCACCACTCGGTTTCAACATGTTCAACATGCTGGTTGTAGACTTGATGCACGTGGCAATGGTTTGAGCTTGTTGATCCAGTGTCTTCTGGATGGAGAAATTCCATGTTGGACTCAGTCTACTTCCCTCCTATGCACAAAAGTGATTCCTTTGAGTTTGTGGATCCAAAAGATGTTTTGCATGGCTGTCACATCATTCTGGCCTTTGTGAATGGCAAACAACATAAAAATGGGGTTGGCATATCACATTGCGCCAAAGATGGTAAGGATTACAAGCTATACTATGTTGGCCGGTATGTTCAACGATGATGTGGTAATTCTGACATTGACTCAGATTCGAACCTTGTTATGGAATGGCACTAGCTTCTTATATAAACAGAACCTAAAGAGGGAGTAACACAAATCTGAAGAGGGGATAACTGTTATGGAACAGCCATTTAACAACTATTTTTCAATTTGTCCTTGTTTGTTATTGTTTGGCTTTGTGGATAATATTATAAAAGGTCAACAACATAAATCTGACTTCATTTTATTTTATCTTTATTTGTCCTTATTTGGCTCATCTCTTATCTCTTATCTCTGGCTCATATCCTATTGGAGGATATCTGGACTATATCCTATTGGTTGATAAGTCTTGGCTAGTATAGTATATATAGAGTAGCACAAAACCTGTAACTCTAGTCGTATTCTCTTAAGCTATCCACTATAACCTAGTGTGAGGGCCTTAGTCAATATAGACTTTCCTTTTCCTTTCCTCGTGTTATTCTTGTAAGCCCGCAAAAGACCTATTTGGTTTTAGTGTGTCTTAACAAACCTTAGGTTTTCTGACCGCAATCTACTTATGCGCTATCATTGAGGCCTCGCCATTGGGCATCTTCATGCACATCAGGCTGCATCCACTTCAAGCACTGTTTACACTGAGCCAAGTGAAATTGAAGATGGTCAATATGCAGATCTGGCACCAGGTGAGAACCATGTGCACACACCAGGTTTAGATGATGCCAGTGACACATGTGAATCAGACAATTCAGAATTAGGCCTGAATGAATGTGACTTGGAAGGTTGGCAAGATGTGGAGAGTGATACCAGTGGTGGTGGCGACAATGAAGAGTCAGATCTAGAGGATTCAGAGGAGGACTTTATGGGAATGTAATAATATTCAACTGTGACTATGAGTGTTAACATATTAACAGTAGGCACCACTATGACTCTGGGTAGACTTGCGACTTGTGAGCCAAAGAGTCCAACCAAACAAATAGCAGAGAGAGGATCACCAGCAGCCAAATGAATACAAACAACCTCCCTGCCATCATTCACCCCACTGCCTTACACACATATCTATTGGATTGCCTGGGAGGTTTGACTTGGCATCGCCTCTTGGCCACAAATGAATATAGACTTGGTGTCTGTTCGTTTGTGGACCGATTAGACTAGGTGTCATTGGTGTAGACATTTGCTGCTGTTCCCTTCACCCCCACCGCTACTCCCTCTTTGCCACTGCTGTTGTTCACATCCAGAGTCAGGAGTCCAGGATTCATCTTCTCAGACAAGTATGTATGTATTCTTCTTTCTTCTTATATTTCCCCCTGATCTTCTTCACACTTAAAAGCAACATCCCGTGATATCAAGACTGGTCCATCTTGTGGTGTCTAGCCAATGGATTTCTTGGGGGCTGGACTTGGCATCGCCTCTTTGCCACAAATGAACATACACTTTGCATCTGTTCATCTGTGGGGCCGATTAGACTAGGCGCCATCAGTGTAGACTCATCCGTAGATACCTCATCTCCTAGCTGCGAAAATCAAACCTACAATTCAAGTCTTATCCTAAATTTCAATACATGCACAAGTTGGTCCATGTGGCCCATGCTCTTGACGATATCCATCTCGCAAAGGTCCACCCCCTCTATCTCAAGGGCATAAACTGATGATGACAATCCCCACATCACTGCTGTAAAGACAGAGATGAAGACTTTGGCGTTGTTACCCACAGCTCCTCCCTTCCTCAATCTCCAATGACACTGCATCCAGCCCCAGGTCTCTGGAAATACACACCATTTGCACCATTTAGTCTCCATCATGACAACAATCCAACAGGCGTCCTCACCAACTGTGATGTCCTATACACCGATGTCAAATGTGTCTCCAAGTACCATCAACATATCAGACAGCATCTTCTGCGAACTGGGGAATGGTATGTGATTTATCATTGTTGCAGCAACTTTCTGACACGTTCACTCATTTCAGCCAATATTGTCAATGGAGATGTCTTCATGATGCAGGAACCGATGTTGAGGGGGATTGGGGATGACACAATTTGTCGCTTGCTTTTTGTGATTGGTATGTGGATTCAGTGGGTTTAAACGCACATTTTTATTAATCTTTGTAGGAGGGCTCATAGTTGCCCTTCTCATATTGCTTGCTCTTGTCATTATCTTCGGAGTGGCATTGATTTCTCGTGTTTGTTAGTCTTTCGCAGTAGGTCTTTCCTTTAAATGATTTAATTGCCTTTCCCCTCATCTTCTCTAAAGGTTCTGGTGATATTCATGTAGATTATTTTGTACCTCTCACAGTTTGGCTTGACTACAAATGAACATAGACTGGGTGTCTGTCCATTTGTAGACTGATTAGACTAGAAGTCATCAGTGTTGACTCATCTGACAAGACTGTCATGCCAGTCAGCATGCTATTGAGCTCAATTAGACTAGGAGTCACCAGTATTGACTCATATCTGACGAGACTGTCATGCCAGTCAGCATGCTATCGACCAGCTTTCATGCCCATACTCGCACTGGTCATTTAGTATTCAAACGGCTCAAGTAAGTTTCTTCATTTGTTAGATCTTTGCCTGCTTGATCCAGTTTATTCTCAGAAGCAGTCAACTCGAACTCATACTGTCAGATTTGCTGCTTTAACACTAGGTATTTCTCATTTCATTTAGATTTCTATGAAACCATTGATAACACAAGATCTATTAGGTTGATGTCATATCCAGTTCAACTGACTTTTTCAGGATTGAAATAGAAATATTTTAAGCAGCAACAGCTAAAGTTAAAGTCTATTAAGGGGCTGGCATCTATGCGAAAGTCTGAAAAGGAATTAATTTAAGAAGTGTAATTGGTATGTTTTTCCACTGCTTTGACAGGAATGGGGGCTCAAATGATCACAATGACAGTGTAAAAAAAAATCATCAACATTCTATATCAAACGTGTCTCATTACTCCTGGTCAGTCAAGACCAAGTCATCTGCTGTTTGTGGGTCACAGTGATGGCGGTGGAACATTAGATGTGTGGTGATGAGGGCACACACATCACACTTGATGAACAAACCCATGAATTCATCTTCGATTAATCCAGGCCTATCCATGCAGTCAAGCTTGACAAACTTCCGCCAGTTGGTGCGATGACTCAAATCCATCCCGTCAAACTCAGGAGCAGAGGTGGGTGGGTCCATTAGATCTACTTGCACATTTCATCATGAGCAATATATACTCCTAGAAATATTCTCACATACTGGCTTGGGCATATGTCCTCTTCAATGGCCTGTGGGTCCTGGGCCTTATCTCTCACTCATGTAACACTTGTGGCAGGCTGGGTGTACTGGCATCTTGTATTCACATTCATAGTAAGTGGCTGACATTGATGTTGTGAGAACCCAGCAACTGACCTTGAAAAGAAAAGACTTTGACTAGAACCCCATACATCGGATATATTCTTTCCAATAGTACTGCAATGTCAGAGGGTAAGTGCTTACCTTTTTTAATTGGGAAAATGGAGACTGACCTAAATACCCGCACCGAGCTTTTGCACATTTGGCAACATATTCTCCCTTATAGCGCCCAAATGTTGTCAAGTATATTGCTGCCTCAGTGAACATGGGTTCCTCGCCCAATAGTTCCAACAGTGGGCATAAGCATCCTGGCCCAAGGTACTGATGCACTTCACGATATTTGCACAATCTTGCTGGTGCCACATGTGCATGCTCGTAGATGGGCCTTTTGAAACAATGCAAGATTGATACATTGTAAGAGCTATGGTCACATACCAGTAATGTGGGACTAACTCCATTGTAGCTGTATTAAAGGACATGACGTGGTGGGTTGAGCTCTGGATGATGTATAGCAACTTTTGCCAGTATGTTGAGAAGGTTGTGACTGTCAATGGTTGTGCATTTCCTCGCATGGCCATGGTAGATTGCAAGATCGAGCAGTAGTGAAGGTGCAGATGTCTTCCAATGTTCAAAGCTGATGCTGACCTCTACGATTTAAAATGAGGAGGCTTTCCAATACCCACACTGTACAAGTCATAAGGAGTCACCTCTGGTGTCCCTGGTTCTTCCCTCTGACTTATTGTGACTTGCATACCTCAGGGGTTAGAAAAGCCCGGCCTATCTTGTCCACCTCTCAGTGTGTTCATTCTTCCAGGTTGCATGCAAATTGCTGGCAGCAGCGGTATTCTGACCTTACACCAGACCCCGTCATGTTCCCATTCTAGTGTGCTCCTCCATCTCTTTCATTTTCTCAATATCCAATGAAAACTCTCTGCCTGTGGGCCATAATGCCCCAGTCAACGCTCTCAGGCTTGCAAAGAGGAAAACACCATGAGTCTATAGTCCTGCCATCCATTTTCAATGGACTGAATCATTCTAGCTCAGCTATGCAGGAGATCCCTTAATACACCATGGACGACATTTCGGTAGAACAATGCATGCCATGTGTAATATGCAAGCATTGGTTGTGGATAGTATACTCCATATGGGTGAGGATGGGAAGATTGTGGAAGAGACAGACACTCACTTTCCAGTTCATTCCAATCTCATCTTATTTATCTCTGGCTGACGTATCCCTTTCAAATGCAGGGCCAGGAAGGAGCATAGAGCATTTCAAAAACTTTTGCGGATGGTACCCCATCTGACTGAGCACTTCATAGAAGCATCCAATGAGGAGTCCATGGTGATGGCTGATTTAGTACATCCATCGCTCACCTGAGCATTAAACCTTTCTCTCATCCATCAAAGATTCAGAAGGGTATATCTAGTGTGAGGTCTGATGATACCAAGAGTTTAAAAGACATGGTTGTGGACTGGATAACCCCGAGAGACACACCCTTGATGCCGCCCCTCTCCCATAATGTCAAGATGAACAGAGGCTTTCATCATCCTGTTACCAATGCCCTTCTCTGCTCTGCTGGTTTAGATTGGAGGGATGCAGAGTGGGTTCTTCTGACACTTTTTTTTTTGATACTCATAGTTGATTTAGTGTGCGTATAAAGCTTGCCAGTGGGGAACTGATTGTTTGTGGCGATCAATGGCCGATGTTGGTCTATGCAAACCAAGAGTACGACTCTGAAGACTCTTGGAATGGCCTCTTCAGAAGCCAGCTTCTCATTTGGGTGAGTTCCACCCATTCATGTGCAACCTATATATTACTAGTTCTAATTGGACAGGCGTACAAGCATATCTTCACCTCACCCAGCTCCATAGAGAAGGAAGTGAAAGCAACCAAATCCGGCAATGCTCGGATACATGGCATGAAGTGGGTCACCATGGCTTCTCTAGCATATATAGTGACACAAGTGCATTTAGCGGTGATGTTCCATCATTATGCCACTGATCATCTGGCAGCTCCGATTTGCACTGTCATTCTCCTTGGTCTTTTGCAGGACTGACACTACCAGACTCAGAAGGATTCTACGATAGTGTTTTGGACTTCTTGGACGATCCAGATGAGAAGAATGACATTCACGAACTGCTGGACTGGTGGAATTGGTGAGTGCAGCAGCTGGGTTTCAAATTTTGTTTCCAAGTTAATGCTTTGATTTCTGGGAAAAAATAGCCAGATATTTCCTAGCTACATCATTTGTGAACACACAGTCAAAAAAATGAGTGCACTGGCTAAGCTGAAGGAGAAGAGGACAGTGCTGAGGCAACAGAATCTGGAGGCATAATTCAGTACCTACTATTCATAATCTATTGCCAGAATGAATCAAATTCTGTTGTTCAGCGGTTGAACTATGACATTTCGGTATAGAATGATCGAGTATTATCTCTGCATGTCTTCATTGACAAAATATGTCCTTGTTGCTAGGTATTAAAAATGTTTGACATACAGGATCATTCTGACTGCCCTTCTACAAGATATGTCATTCTTATGCAGATGGTCTATACTTGCAAGACTTACAGGTCTGATAATTGCTGGACAGTGCTTGATGATCTGATGTGATTTTGCCACCCCTGCTGCAGCCTTTTATTAATTATACAAACCAAGCAACTCTGGCACTCCATTACCTGTGTTTGGAATTCTTGCAAAAATTATACTGTTCAAGCTGTCAGTCACCAAGCAATCACAAAAACTCTGTGTTATGTGAGTTGACCCTCCCTAGCAAGCCCTTTTAGTAATTATCCCAATCATACATTTTGGGGTTCTGCAGCCATCTCTATCAGCTGTTTCAGTAATTATCCTAATTACACATTCCGGGGCTCTGTTGCCTGTGCTCAGAGTTCTTGCAAAGATTGCCACATCCAAGCTGCAAGATATTTGATGATCGGAAAACATCTGAGCCACCAGATTCCACAAACCCTACCATCCCTTATAAACATTGAGACCTACCGGTAGCTTCAATCATTCTGCCTTTCAGTTACACTGATATATCATTGTGTTCCCATCCTGTCGGATTCAAGCTATCAGATGCCCTGTGATCATGATACATCTGAGTGGCCCCTACTGGTAGCTTCAATTGTTCTGCCTTTTAGTTGTACTGATGTATCATTGTGTTCACATCCTGTCGGATTCAAGCTATCAGATGCCCTGTGATCACAATATGTCTGAGCAGCCAAATTCTGCAAACCCTACCATCTCTTATAAACATTGAGACCTATCGTAGCTTTAATTGTTCTGCCTTTCAGTTACACTGATATATCATTGTGTTCACATCCTGTTGGATTCAAGCTATCAGATGCCCTGTGATCACGATACATCTGAGTGGCCTCTACTGGTAGCTTCAATTGTTCTGCCTTTCAGTTATACTGATATATCATTGTGTTCACATCCTGTTGGATTCAAGCTATCAGATGCCCTGTGATCATGATATGTCCAAGCGGCCAGATTTCCCAAACCCTACCATCCCTTATAAATGTTGGATTGTAATAGTGATAAAACACTTTTGGAATGATTTATATCACTGTTACATATATGCTAAACATTGAAAAACGCATTTTTACATATAAATACACTTCCCAATGATTGTACATACTTATATAC
>Ga0307516_10006953_pt1 | contig 13126 bp, 15 predicted proteins | sample 19_EM_MG_FD_203310 | JGI IMG/M metagenome (GOLD analysis project Ga0307516, IMG submission 203310) | Populus trichocarpa ectomycorrhiza microbial communities from riparian zone in the Pacific Northwest, United States - 19_EM | ecosystem: Host-associated > Plants > Roots > Unclassified | place... | reverse complement strand
TGTCAGATCCTGAAGCTTGAAGCTTGAAGGCCTGACCATTCGCGCGTGTTCCATGTTGTAAAATGTTCGACTGGACAGTTGGATTCTTCGAGTATCCATTTCACGTGCAATCAAAGTTAAGTATCTCTGTGGCCAGCGGCTCAGGCTCGTGTTACCTTAAGTTTACTATACTTCTGAACACGGCAGAGTCTTTGACAACATACAGGTGTCTGACATAAGAACTTGAAGGGTGCTAGGAAATTCAAACTTCCTGAATAATAATATTCAGTAGTAGTAGCTCATAGGCTCACACGAATCATGCAACCTTCGGTCTCCTCCTAAACTTATATACCGAAGTAGACTCGATTTGTTGCACCTCCCATGCAAAGGGCACGAGAGTGAAATTCAAATTGGACACAGTTGTTGTCGCGACATAATTTTCCATACATATATGATGCTGAGTGGATGAGAGACGTTGCGGCCAAGGCTCTTGGAATATTTTTGATCTGAAAGGGGAAAAAATGCATCGGGTTTTTGGCACGGAAAGGATAATCAAGAACGTCAGTATCATACCTTTCCGGTCTATGGCTAGCACAGCCTGGCAGAAGCAGGGCTATCTAATTCACTCGGAAAATTCTCGAGAGGCCTACGCAAAGTAGAAGAATTTCGACGCATGCGAGTCGGCACGGGATATTGTACTCACCGGCGCGGCCGGTCCGAGGTGGACTAGTAGATATTTTTAGGGTTGTATTTATCGTCACTGAAGGCGGCCTTACATCGGACGTTACATGTGTTTTAATAGAACTTCGGCTCCATACTAAGTAATATGAGTCCATAGGCCTAACCGTGAAGGTGAAGTTGACATGTGCATCAGGGCTGTACCTGGACCGTGACGGCGGCACCCGGACACCTACATCGCGCTGACGTACACAGAATTGCTTACTACCGGACACACCTGGACGCACCTTATCCGACACTCTGATCACCCCTAACCCGGCTTCTCTGACCCCTTCAGCCCTGTTGGATCACGCTGATAGAGTTCCAGCTACCCTGACCAGGGTATTTCAAATTAAAGTGTGCATCACCCACCCACATGGCGCAGCCCAACTGGCGATTCGGCGAGGGGCGGTCTGTGCCCGACCTGTCTCTTAATGCATTGAGGTTTGACTTGGTATGACAGTACGATCTTATCTTGCGCGCAATAAGTGCGAAATACGCATGGCAACAAAACCATCATGGGTGACCTTGGCACTTACAATGCTTGGGACCAGCCGATTTACGGTATATCAGGTTAATCTATCCCGGTGATTCATGTTGGTCGAAAGTTCAAGGAACCGGAAGTTTCAAATGCTAAACCGACAATGCGCCTCAACTGTCTGCATCCCCACTTGGCCGCCGGCATACATCAGGATGATGTGGCTCCATGGTACATAAGTGACGCGCAATCCACATAGTTGTCATAGTTCCTATTGGACCGCTAGCTCTGTCTATCCCTCCTCTCCTTCACGATCCAGTCAGAAAGATGCCCCAGTCGACGAGTATGAAGAGGCATGACGTCCAATCCCAAAAAGAAACGGAGGCGACGGAAGATCGCGATAGTGCAATGTTGACAATCAGTCCTCAGGATATATTCCCCGATGGCGGCTTGAGAGCTTGGCTCGTGGTCTGTGGTGTATGTGATCTGATTCCTTCTCTATCCTATCCTATCCTATCCTATGAAAGCTGACGGTGGATCTCAAGGCAATGTGCTCCAATATTGCAACGTGACATTTGTTCTACCATTCACACAATTGAAATCATCTCATATCCGCTTTCAAGAATCGGATTCATCAGCGCATGGGGTGTATGTGGCGCAATTATTGTTTCCACCCGAAGGTTCGGCTGACCGTGACATCATTCCAGGTATTTCAAGCATACTATGAAGAAACACTACTGACGGATTCATCGCCATCGAACATGTAAATTTATTTTCCATCCAGCTCCGTTCGACACGATGACATCTTAATTTAGTGCATGGATCGGATCCATCCAATATGCCTTGACTTTCATGCCTGCAGTTTTTCTGGGCCGCTTGTTCGATCTGGGTTACTTTAGAGTGCCGTTCGGCCTGGGAAGTGCTGGGCTCGTTATAACCACCCTCCTAATCGCAGAATGCAACCAATACTGGCAGTTCCTCCTCGCACAGGGGATACTGGTTGGCGTATGTCCAGTCCTGTTTCTGAGCATTCGTTGTATATCTATCCTCATCGCCGTTCGTTCAGCTCATGTGCGCCACATGTTATGGTCAACTAATCGGGTTGATGGGGCACTGGTTCAAGCAGCGACGAGGCCTCGCTGTTTGTTGCACGGCCCTGGGAGGACCGATTGGTGGAGTAATTTTCCCTGTTGTGGCCCGCCAGCTCATTCCGAAGGTCGGGTAGGTCACTCGCATTTGTTGTTTTGACGTGATGAATTAAAACGGTTCTTCAGCTTCTCTTGGACTATGCGGATTTTTGCTTTCGTCATGTTCGGTCTATTTGGAGTGTCAAATCTGACCATGAAACGGCGACTTCCACCGAAGAACGCCGCTGGTGGCATCCTCAACTTGAAAGCCTTCAAATCGCCGGCGTTTAGTATTTACTGCCTTTCAACGCTTATCAATTACCTCGGCCTCTACACCAGTGAGGAATACATCCGTCGCTCTAACTCGAGCATGTGCTAAGTGAATTTTCAGTCCTGACCTTCATCGACAGCAGCGCCATTCATGTGGGCGTTTCCCCGAGTTCGGCATTCGACTTTGTCAGTATCGCGAATGCTGGATCTTTGATCGCACGTATCGCGACCGCTTTGCTGGTTGATAAAATTGGTGAGCGCTCAACTTTGTCGAAAGAGTTGAGATGAACAGCTCGGCCAATCATGTTTGTTAGGTCCTATCAACATAAGCGCCCCGATGACCGTTGTCGCTGCCATCACGACTTTCCTCTGGCCCCACGCACGCACGGGGGGTTCCTTCATCGCTATTGCAGTGATCTACGGGTGAGTACGAAACTTGCTCGTCGTTCGGCTCCATTCCTCATGTCTTCGTTGGATAGACTCAGTCATGCTGTTTGGGTTGCCACTTTTCAATTGCCGCTCTATGATCTAGGAGATATTGAAGACGTAGGCCGTCGAGCGGGGATGATGATGACAATCACGTCCTTTGGTTCTGTGGGTGGACCTCCGATATCTGGAGCATTGATCCAAGCGACGGGAGGATTCGCTGCCACCGGTTACTTTGCAGGGAGCATGATGTTGTTGTCATGCGTTTTGGCGCTAATCACGCGACAGTTGGTTTTGAAAACCCATTCGAAACATACAGGAAGTGAGATATCTGTCGGCTCATCCGAAGATATGTCGTCTTCGTCCTCTGTCACTGAAAAGGATGACAGTTGATGGTACGCAGTTTCGCTGTACATACCTAGTTTATTGGAAGACGAAATCAGGATGGGAATACTACTATGTAACAACAAATAGTTAACTTAAAAAATGCATTCAATTTAATGACTCCTCTTCATGAGCTCGAACCTCGAGCTGCAGTATATTCCACTGTCATCCACTCATCTTGGGTTGGAGCTGTTGACGTGGCCCCGTGACTACTTCGAGTTCTGGGTGCCCGCGACGCTTCAGCGCTAGTTTCCTTTCGGTTGCACTAGTGGCTTCCACGTGCCTTTCTTGCATTTTGATCTAGGGTGTCGGTGACCGCACAACTAGCTATCGTGAATGGCAAAGCTGAAGCGCACAGGCCCTATTACATCAAGGCTGCCCCATCGCTGGTGTCTATAGCTGGAGCACGAGTGGAGCAGCGGGATGGAGGCTTCGAGAGTTGTGAATCAATTTTGCAGGATTTTTCTGCGTTGATTGGAATGAGCATGCCCGGCCCGGGCTCATCAGAAAAGACGAGAACAACGTCCTCGTCTTTGACATTCCGAAGCCCACCGGATCACGCCGAACGTGCCGAATCAATCCGAACAGGGCACGTGCTGAGCACTGAAGCCGTCGTCACACCCTCTCGAGTCCTATTGCAGTGTAGATACTAGAGCTACAGTAACATTCATTATCTGGCAAACGAAGGGCACTTAGCTTACAAGTACACCCTGGAGGAAAGCATAAAAAGCTTTGTTTCCGAGCAGAAGACTGCGTGCAGTGTCCCTAGCCTTCTGATAATCTCATGATAAGTAATCTCACATCAAAAGATATACATATGGTATTTGAGTAGGTACCTTGTCCCGTGTATTGCATCAAGGTCCATGTGGTTGGCAGACATGATGGGCCTGACGCATGGGCCTGAATGTGTCGTGGCCTGTGATAATGTGGATGCGGCGACGGTTGCAGGTGTCGATAGGATTGGGTCGGGGAGGGAGTGTGGCAAGGGCATCTACCGTCTGCCTTTCTGAGGTGAGGTTTGAAGTGCGTTATTCGGTTTGTTCGGAGTGATTCGGAATCATCCGGCGGAGTTCGGGATGTCTACTCGGGGTAATGTGATCTCCCAATAATCTCCATTCGTTCTCTGGCGGGATGGGGGGACATGGGTATTTAGTTATACAGGCGCCGGACCTCAGGGCATGGACTTCTACTCTCGCCTGTCCTACATGGACTCCATGTTTTGCATCGTTGGAGCAGGACTCGTGGGTAACTTGTCCTTTTGCCCGTCTTCATCCTATCTCTCATCCCACTATTACTGACGCCCCTTGTTGTCCTGTCTTGTCCAGTCCACCCACCTCATCTTCAAACAAAGTGAAACACATGAACCACTCCACATCGCGCTGCTCCTCCTCGGTTTTCCAGCGGTGTTGACGTATCTATGCCCACCATCCACCCATTCGCTCCTTACTGCTGGTGTGACGACGTTCATCACTTTCTGGATCACCCTCGCCACGTCCATTGTGCTGTACCGCCTCTCACCTTGGCACCCCCTGGGAAAGTATCCTGGTCCGGTCATGTGCAAAATCTCGAAATTCTGGTTCGCAGTCCTTGGGCTGGGCGGGAAACAACACAAGTACTATTACGAACTGCACCGCAAGTACGGGGACTTTGTGAGAGTGGGTGGGTTCTACCGCTTGTTTTTACGAATAAGTTTTTTCCGACACACTTATTCTCTCGTGTATTCTCTTGTGTATAAGGCCCGAACGAGCTGTCGATTGTCCATGCAGCTGCAATATCGCCGCTAATGGGGCCTGCGGGATTGCCTAAGGGGCCTTGTAAGTGTTTGCTTCAACGGAAAAATTCTTACATCCATTGTGCGTTTGTTTCTGTTTCATGATCAGTTTGGGACGGACGCTTCGCGGAAGCCGAGACAGTCAGGTCTTTGATCTCTCTTCGCGACAACAGAGAGCACCACCGACGCCGTCGCCCTTGGATGCGTGCGTTCAGCACCGCAGCGCTAACAGGGTACGAAATCATGATTACGAACCGGGGCGAGCAGCTCTTGGAGACACTTGCGGAGCAGAAGGGAGTAGTGGATTTGGCCAAGTGGATATCATTCTTTGCGTGCGCTCATTCTTTTTTGCCCGCTTCCTCTGGAGTTTATGACCTTTTTCTTTACAGGTACGACTTTATGTACGATTTGGCGTCAGTTTTTTTTCAATGTATTTGAGGGGCGTTCAATATATTGTACTGAACATTATTAACATAGGTTTGGTGGAGGTGTAGAGATGATGCGCGATGGAGATGTCGATGGTCTTTGGCATCTTTTGGAGGCTGGGCAAAAGTCAGTCCCGAGCGGTTTTCTTTTGCGATGTTATGGCGTTCTGATTCTGAACATTACGACACAGGAATGCGATTTTCATGAGCCATGTGCCATGGCTAGGCGCCCTCTTTCTGCGGTTTCCAAACCTCGCGACGGCCCTTAAAGCATTCCGCGCACATGCGAAGACACAAGCCGCAAATAGAGTGAAGAGGGGGTCGGTTCATAAAGACCTTTTCCATTATCTTGTACGCTGGTAAATCCTTTCTTAAGTTTCAGAAACTTATTAAATATCCCTTGCAATATAATTACAACTAGATGGGCGGGGACGGTGTGTCCGGGAACACTCCAACCCTCTCCGAAGTCGTCAGTGATGGTCGGTCTATGTGTGCTTTCATCTTGCCTGTTAGCTGACCTTTGGAATAAAGGGGGGTTGGCTATCGTCGCAGGCTCGGACACGACCTCCAGTGCTATCACCAACCTATTCTATCTTCTTCTCACAAATCCTGTCAAATACAAACGTCTCCAAGCCGAGATCGACGAACTTGGCGATGAAGTTATGGATTATGGAAAGCAAGCTCGACTGTGCTATCTGAACGGCGCGATGTAAGTGACTTTGAATTCAGGAATGATGGGCCTTGATCATTTCAATTCAATCTAGCAATGAAAGCCTCCGTCTGTACCCACCAGTTCTAAGTGGCAGCCAGAGATACACGGAGGCAGGTTCTGGCGGGAGAATGATAGGAAAACAGTACGTCCCTTCCAGAGGCCGCTCCGTCCAACGGTTGACTCGATCTATTCCATCACAGCTTTATCCCAGAGCGCACCGCCGTCTTGGTGCCGCCCTACACTCTCCACCGCGACCCGCGGTACTTCTCGCCTCTTCCCGACTCGTTTGTCCCTGAACGGTGGCTTTCACAGCAAGACCAGCTCAGACTTGAACCTGTCTTGTTCAAGGACCAGAACGAGCTCGTGCTCAGGTCGGACTGCTTCATCCCGTTCTCTTTCGGGCCCTTCAATTGCGTCGGGAAGAACGTTGCGTGGATGGAGATGCGTATGGTGGTTTGCTTGGTGATGCAGAGGTTTGAGATCAAGCTGGCGGAGGGGTACCAGGTGGAGAGGTGGGAGGAAGATATATCGGATTATTTCGTGATGACCAAAGGCGAGTTGCCTGTGGTATTGACGCCTAGGACGTAGGTTCCTTCCTCGTCGGGTTATCTTTAAGATATTCTCGTGGTCATCCGACGAAGTACGTAGATTAAGGAGAGTATAACATTTCTCTTGCGTTTCGTTTCGTTTCTTCTTTTTTTCCCAGACCCATCTGAATCCTTCATTGTCATGGATGGGACCCAGGGTATCGCAAATGCTTCCAGGAGGAAACGGCTAGTAGACTTTCGCCGAGGATTTGGTGTCTAGGGCAATGCGTCTCCGTACCGATTTTCCTCTCAAGTATCCAGAGATACTACATCCTTAGAGTAGGAAGTGGATCTCTGACTGGCTGGGCGAAAAGCGGCTCATCATTTCCAAAATGTATTTGTGAGTGTGATTGCGGAGCGATGCGACCCAAGCTACGGGACATGGATCTACTGTAAATTTAAAGCCACTCATAAGCCCCGTTCACGGTTCATTCCGCTCGTTCTATGTACACATCCCCGTGCTAGAGTTACCGTTTGGTTTCAGACTTCCATACCCGCAGGCAATGTACAGGACCAACTTCTGCTCGTCGTCTCTGCCTTCGTCAAGGCGCGCAATCATTGGCGTCTTTTGGCATGATCACAACCTACAGGTACCTCGTTGCAAGCCGCCCACAACTTGTCACGATCACCACCGAGAGGCGGGGACGAGCTGCCTGCATACACCTCACATCCCGGACCTCCCATATACACGCCTCCGCAGGGTATGGGGCCTTCCGAGCCACCAACGGTCGCAAAGTACATGTCCATCCTCGGTTTTTGTGGTTTTGTGCAGATCTCTTCCTCTTCCTCATACCGGTGCCATAACTGTGGACCGAGGTTGGGGGACTATTTCATCAGTTTTGCCGATATTCTAGATGGTGGGAGCGTTCATGAAGGTTTTTCCCTATGTGTGACGGTTTGCCTTTATACAGGGAAAGACGGTGGGCGAGCAGCGAGCATTTGGGCAGATGAGGCGGGAGGCCGAGATGAAGTGGGCTCAAAGATGTCTGTGGGCGATGTTGGCTGCGTTTGATGGCGGGCTTCGTGGCGGGATTGTCATTCTAGTCTGCCAGTCTCCCGGGGAAAATGGTGACGGGCATGCCTGGTCCGAGAGATCGTGTCGAATCTCCTTGGCTCGGCGTGTTTTGCTGGTGTTGTACATTTAGTGTACTATTTGCGATCATCGATGTATGATTCTGATCTTGTATAAAGTTGTATTTTGGGGTTTTTGGAATCAGAGGCCACGAAAGACGAGGGTCATCATGATGCCTTCAGGTTGCACTATATATGTCGTTGGAGGGTTTGACGCTAATAAACAATGTCACGGTGTACCAACAGCATAAACCGGTTGAAAATATGGGGGCCTTTTCGTCTTATTGAAAATTGTTGAAATATCCCAGAAATATCCATCGTTTCCGAGGGTATTTCACCTTATTGAAATTTGACTCCGACACTCCAACGCTTTGAGAGCATTCTCTGCTCTATCGTGTTGTATAAGTCCCCGACCGAAACGTCCCCCAGTGCAATTGCCGTAAGGGGTTCTGCATCACACGGCTTCATAGGGTTTTTCCCTTGATGTGGAAAAAACTCAGATTGTGCTACTAGGGCCTTAACTTTGTAACAGTACGAGGGGATGGTTTTAGGAGCCTGGAAAAAAAAGGGAATGTGGTGCTACACTTGGAGAATAGCTTGAGCCACTCCCGAAGTGTGGTCTTGGGACTGGCTAGTAGTACTTCAGTGATTCACCACTCCTTTGTACACCTCTGGTCCTTTGTACAGTTTTCAATCTGCTTTCCTAGTGTAATTATTCCTTGTATATCATGAACTAGAGGCTCTAAATAGTGTCTATACCTTGAAATAATACACCCAGACCACGAAACTCCCAGCATGAGCAGTTCTTGCCAAAAGGGGAGGTGGTCTGGGATTCAAACCATGCTCCTTTGTACACCAATGATTTCTCCATAGCTCATTCAATTCTTCTCCATTCACAAAGCTGCTTTGTAGGATAGGTATTCAAATACATTAGAAAAAATCTGTTTACCAAGAATTTTGTTAAATTAATGTGGTGGAATGCAAACCGTGAATTATATTTTTGGTGTACACTGTACAGTCATGACAACGCTGAAGAGTTTCAACCCGACCCTAGATTCAACGCCCGCCGAAGATCGGCGAGTCTCACAATCGGGATCGGACGGCACTGGTTCGGGGTGGTTTGGAGTGATTCGGCGTGATGCGGCCTGTGCGGAGCCATTCGCAGTGGTTTGGCGGAGCTCGGAATGTCCAAACTTGGGATTTCTGAACGATTCAACCCAGCACATTTACAGCAACATGTACTGTACTTCACCAGATCGAAGTCACCATCCCTCCCACGCGCACTGCTTCTTTTCAAATGGCCACCATCCCTGCAAACGATTCCTATGGTGATGACCCTGGTTTCGACAAGGCCACACTTAAAGACAATAAAGAAGAGCGACGCGTGCCCGCTACTGAAGTGTCTAATGGTCCCATAACGTTCCCTGATGGTGGGTTCCGTGCCTGGCTTGTTGTTTTCGGGGTACGTCATTCTATGGAGAGTATCGATTCCTGCTAGCTAAGGCGAGGGTGCGAGTAGTCCATGTGCTCGAACGCAGCAGCGTAAGTACTTCGTTGCCGACTCTCTCAAACATCCCGTTCAAGTCATCCACGTAAAGCTTTGGCTTCATTATAGCGTGGGGGGTATTAATAAAGTTCCTCCTGCTCTCTGAAGCATGTATCTTACGACAGGTCGTAGGTATTCCAAGGATACTACGAAACAAATACCTTGCGCGACTCGACGCCATCAGAAATGTAGTTATCATTTCTACTCATCTCGATTTCAGACGGTGACCTCCCAAAAACAGTGCCTGGATCGGATCTCTTCAGTATTCATTAGTTCTCATGCCCGCGGTGGTTGTCGGGCGTGTCTTCGATCTGGGATATTTTCGCTCGATCTTTCTCACCGGTAGCGTGGGTTTGGTTGTTTCAACCTTCATAATTGCGGAATGCAAGGTATACTGGCAATTCCTCCTGGTCCAGGGGATCCTTGTCGGGGTGCGATACAATCTGTGTTTCTCCCTTGTATTATTTTGAACATGTCTGCTTATAGATATCGTCCGCCATGCTCTTTGCGCCTTCCCTCTGCTTGATGGGACATTGGTTTGAAAAGAAACGCGGCATGGCAACGGCCATGACCGGCTTTGGAGTTACAATAGGTGGTACAGCAGTACCGATCATAGTACGACAGCTCATCCCTAAAGTTGGGTAGGTCGCATGCTTCGCTACTCGAGAGTTGTCAGACGATATATGATTCTAGGTTCCCCTGGACAATGCGAATACTGGGCTTCATTATCCTCTTCCTACAGGGCATCGCAAACTTGACGATGAAGACGCGGCTCACCCCTAAGAATCTCGCCGGTGGTATGTTCAACTTCAAAGCCTTCAAGACACCAGCATTCTCGACCTACTGTTGCACGACTTTTGTCACTCTCCTCGGACTATACACTAGTGCGCTGAGTCATTCTTTCTTCAGCCTCGACGGATCTCACAGCGGTGGCTCCTTGATAAAGTGTTTACTTTCATCTCGATAAGTGCCATTCGTGCAGGCGTTTCGCCAGGCTTCTCGCTGTACCTCGTCGGCATCGCGAATGCGTCCTCAGGCCTTGGACGTCTCGTTACCGCCCTTACTGTTGATAAAACAGGTATGTCCGATAGGCCCCCTGCAGCCTTAATGAATCACCCCTGTCGTCTTAGGTGCTGTCAACATTAGTGTGCCGATGACTTTCGTCGCGGCCTTGGTTACGTATTTTTGGCCACCTGCTCATACAGAGCGCGACTTCATCGTTGTCGCAGCGCTTTATGGGTAAGTGAGGACATTCATCTGTGCTCGCGTGGACTTAATTTCCCTCTAGATTCACGTCGGCTGCCTACTTATGTACCTACCAATTCTCAGCATATTTTCTCGGGGACATTGAGGACGTTGGGCGTCGGGCAGGCATGGGAATGACCTTTGCTGCTTTTGGTGCAATCGCTGGCCCTCCGATCTCCGGTGTGATCTACAGAGCAACAGGAGGATATGCTGCTGTTGGATATTACGCTGGTAAAAATTCCCCAATCATCATGTGGACGAGCTTTTAAGTGGTCTGTGTTTATGCAGGTAGTGTATTGTTATTGTCGTGCATGCTGTCGTTGACGACACGACACCTCGTGCTGAAAAGACTGTGGGGCAAATTCTAGTTATCAAGGGACGGCGGTTCAGATTCTCGAGCACCCGACATACGAAATACGTCTTTCCGATTTGCTAAATGAATAGTTCCCCTGGAGGGAATACGTATGTACTTAATTGAGTCCCACTGTGATAGAAACATACACTTGGTGTATGTCTGATGACTGGGACTGAAAATGGAGTATCTGCAAACGAACAATTCATCACGATTTACTTATGAAAGGATTAGCAAGGGACGCCAAAGTCTGAATGGCCCATTCCCACATGACGAACGACACTCAGACGCCAACTTGAATGGTCCGCCCGAACGACTGAAATCAGCATTTCCGTTCAACAACTCATATTTCAATGACGGCCGAAGCGACGCGTACTTCACCCGGCGTCGACTGATCTTTATTTTTGACGTCTTCTGGAAGGCTTCCGGGAATCCCTGAAGATTTCGACCTTCTTTTCGTCCGGGTGACCTTGGCGGCTTAGCCGTGTGCAACGCTGTGCGGCTAAATGAGAGAGGGGAGAGGGAGGTGACGGAGGAGAGAGTAGAGGTTGTCGTAAGTGGGATGTGTAATTAGTCGCGGTCCTGGAGGGTGAAAATAAGGAACGTAGGGTAGAGAGAGAGCGAGAACACAGAGAGAAAGAGAGAGAGGAGAGAATCAAGAACTCCGCAGCTGCAAATTTCAACTAAGAACCGCACATATAAAATCCTCAAATCGCCCCACTACTCCATTATCTCCTCCTTGCTCCTCCCTTTGAAGCTCCATGCGCGTCCGCTCCCATGTCCGCAGACCGCCACCCCAGTAGCACCACCTTTCCTCGCTATACGGAGGAATCCGCCACCAGCCTTGGTTACCCCCGTCCCATCCCTCCCCTCTTCAGTATAAAACTTGCGTGACCTCGCACTCGACTGTGCCGGCAAGAGTGCACACCGGCAGGAGCAGATTGAACATGGGAATCTGCCCATCATGCAACAAAGGTCCGTCGATGCATAGCCATGCAGGAACCTTGGGGGGTGAGCACAGAGAAGCACTCTCCATACCTACGCGTGAATCGCTTCTTCCTTTCGAGATGGCCAGCGAGTTCGGACTCGAACTCGGAAACGGTAAACCGCAGGACTACGCGATGACAAATAACCTTTCCTCTCTCCACATCACGACCAAGCGAGGACCGACGCGGACGACAACTTCTTGCGGGCAGTGGGTCATGGGTTTGCCTTCCTCTCATGGGGGCTCGAGAGGTCGGCGCACGATACATGACTCCCTGGACAGGCTGGAATCTTGCCGTCGACCTCGCGCTTATGTAATTGTCCGAAAACACCAAAGTACATACTTCCTGTGCCCGGCTGTCGGGACTCTTCGGTGCCCCTGCGGCTGGTTATCGGAAAGTCGTGCACCCATATCTGAGCGCTGTTTTCACTTGACAGCATCACCATGAGTTGTGAGATATTTCTGCGCATTTATCATGCAGTTCATCAGTACTGACCCTTGGACTGTCCTTCACATTAAACATCTTCGCAGATTCGAAGACGAGACCGATTTCTTATGGAGAAATTGGAGATACAGTAGAACCGTAGCAATAAGGTAGGGGGCGTTCCTTTCCTTCTCCTGGAGAATGTCCACAATTGCTTAAGGCCATGCCCAGGCTCAGCTTGAATTCGACCCTGTAGGGAAGGGAGGAACTCTCTTCCCCGATTCGGCCTTAACCTTGAAGATACTCAATGTCCGTTTTCCCCCGCTCGTGAATGGATACTAGCGGTGAGGGCATCCATGGTTTGGACCAGGAATCTACCCTACTATGCCGATGTTTGGCCGTTCAAATGTCCGAGGGACCCGAAGCGAGACGATCCCATCAGGGTTGGACCCAAAGTTATATCTGCTTACCGTGTATAAAGCACCAGACATCCAGGTGGTTCCCTCAGACCCTACACATGGCCGACGCTTTTGAACCAGCCCAGCTTTACAAGCAACCTACACCAAGTTTGGGGCGAGATGTACTGAAGTACTTTTCCTTCGAATATACCAACCTGAATTGCGGTAA
>Ga0307516_10006952_pt1 | contig 13127 bp, 9 predicted proteins | sample 19_EM_MG_FD_203310 | JGI IMG/M metagenome (GOLD analysis project Ga0307516, IMG submission 203310) | Populus trichocarpa ectomycorrhiza microbial communities from riparian zone in the Pacific Northwest, United States - 19_EM | ecosystem: Host-associated > Plants > Roots > Unclassified | place... | reverse complement strand
CCGAGGGGGGCGGCGCCGAATCCCAGTGTGCTGACCCGGACGCTCGTACGGCCGAGTGGGCGTGCCCTCACGAGGTTCCCGCTTCCACGGCCCTCGCCGCATAGAGAAGGATCTGCTTCATCTGGCAGGCAGGACCTTAAGGATGGGATCCATTTCACGCAACACCCTGCTGGATATGTGTAGTTCATGGCGTTTTATCAAGGTATCTGCCGAGCTTCGGATCGAGATCTGTCCGATCTCTTCCCAACTCACAACAGCGGTGCCATATTGGCCACGGAAAATGAACCTGATTCATTCGTGGCGCAAGAGGGGGCTCGCCTTGGGCGACTCAACACCGGCCTACCGTCCGGGATATGAACTGGTCGCGGAGCAACTGCTGGAGTACATCGCCCAGCAGAACCTGCGGCCCGGCGACCGCCTCCCCACCGAACAGGGTCTGGCCCAGATCCTGGGAGCCTCCCGCAATGTCACCCGGGAGGCCGTGAAGGTCCTGGCCGCGATCGGCCGGCTCCAAGTGCGGCGCGGCGCGGGCATCTTCGTCGCCGCCTCGGTCGGCGGGCTGCTGGACGACGAGCTCTCGCACTTCCGGCCGACCGGCATGGAAGACGTCCGGATGCTCCTGGACTACCGCAAGGTGATCGAGTCGGAGACGGCGCGCCGTGCCGCCTCCCACGCCACCCCGATCGAGGTCCGGGCCATACGGGAGAGCGCGGAGAGCTCCCTGACGGCGGCCACGATGAACGATGTCGACACCTTCGCCAAGGCGGACGCGGCGTTCCACGACGCGGTGGGCGCCGCCTCGCACAACGTGTTCCTGAGGGCGAGCGTCGCCGGTGTGCGGCGCCTGGCGTCCCAGTCCGACGTACTGCTCTTCCACGGTGACGTGCCCGGATCGCTGGAAGTCGCCGCACATCAGCATGTGGCCATAGCGGAGGCGGTCGCCGCGGGGGCGGCCGATCTCGCGGAGCGGCTGATGGTGGAGCACATCGGCACCACCCAGAGCCAGTTCGAGAACAAGATTCGCGACCGGCTGTTCAGTCCCGGGGCTCAACCGCCCGCCCCGGAGGCACCGACCTCGTAGAACCGGCCGACCCCGCGTGTGCCGCGGCACAGCGATCGGGCCGCCCGACGCCCTCAAGTCCCGGTGGACGACCGGGACTTGCAGGTATCAACCTCCCTCAGGCGATTGGATAGGTGTGTCTCATCCGTCTGCGCGCAGGGGCGCCTTCGTGCCGCTGCGAAGAAGATCCGTCTCCGCCTTCACGGCCGCCTTCTCGGTGGCCGCGGTGGCCGCGGCCCTGCTGAACGCCGTGCCGGCCCAGGCGGCTCCCCCGCCGCAGGACCTGAATGTCTATGTCTCCCCGACCGGCCGGGACGCGGGCTCGGGCACCGCCGCGCACCCCTTCAAGACCCTCGACCACGCGCGGGACTACGTACGCGATGTCAAGCAGAAGGCCAAGGGCGACATCCACGTCCGGCTCTTGTCCGGCACCTACCAGCTCAGCCGTACGTTCGCCCTGACCGCCCGGGACTCCGGCACCAACGGGCACCGGATCTTCTACGAGGCCGCCCCTGGCGCCAACCCCGTGATCAGCGGAGGCCGGCACATAACCGGCTGGGTTCCGGCCGACGCGGCAGGACAGGTCTACAAGGCCAAGGTCGGCGACTTCGACACCCGACAGCTCTATGTGGACGGCGAGTTGGAGACCCGGGCGCGCAGCGGCACGAACCCCGCCGGCTTCAGCCAGACATCGACCGGCTACGCCTTCACGGACCCCGCCCTCAGCACCTACAAGCGTCCCTCGGACCTGGAGGTCGTCAGCTCCTGGGGCTGGAAGCTGATGCGCTGTCCCGTGCAGTCGATCTCCGACTTCAAGATGACGATGCAGCAGCCCTGTTGGCACAACGCTCATCTCCAGCAGGGCCAGGAGATCCAGAACCCGACCTGGCTGGAGAACGCCCGCGAGCTGCTGGACACACCCGGTGAGTGGTACCTGGACAAGGGCGCGGGCGAGATCTACTACATGCCGAAGGCCGGCCAGGACCTGTCCACGGCGAACGTCACCGTGCCGCTCGTGCAGGACCTGGTGGACCTCAACGGCACCCGGGCCGCCCCCGTCAGCAACGTCTCCTTCCAGGGCATCACCTTCTCCTACTCCACCTGGCTCGCGCCCAGTTCGTCCGAGGGCCTCATCGAGGGCCAGGCCGGTTTCCGGATGGTCGGCAACGACCCCGACTTCGACGCGACCCGTCTGAAGTGGCAGAAGACGCCGGGGGCCGTCAACGTCAGTTACGGCCACGGCATCGGTTTCGAGGGCAACACCTTCACCCATCTCGGCGCGGTCGGGCTCAACCTGAACACCGGTACGCAGGGCACCGACATCACGGGCAACGTCTTCCGCCAGATCGCCGCAACCGGCATCCAGATCGGCGGAGTCGACGTGATCGACGCCCACCCCGACGACCCCCGGGACATCACCAAGGACACCCAGGTCGCCAACAACGTGGTCACCAAGGTCGCCGACCAGTACAACGGCTCCATCGGCATCCTGGCCGGCTACACCGACCACACCACGATCACCCACAACAAGGTCTACGACCTGCCCTACACCGGCATCTCCGTCGGCTGGGGCTGGGGCCTCACCGACCAGGGCGGCGACACCAACTACCCCGGGAATCTGGGCGTTCCAATCTGGGACACCCCCACTACCAGCCGCGACACCAAGGTCACGGACAACGAGATCTACGACATCATGAAGTCGCAGGCCGACGGCGGCGCCATCTACACGCTGAGCTCCAACCCCGGCGGTGTGGTGTCCGGCAACTACATCCACGGCACGCCACCGCCCGCCTACGGCGCGATCTACCACGACGAGGGCAGCCGGTACTGGACGAACACCGGCAACGCCCTGTGCGACGTGGCCTACCAGTGGGTGTTCCTCAACCACGGCATGGACATCGACGCCACCGGCAACTTCACCACCCAGCCAGCCTTCTCCACCCAGGCCAACAGCACGGGCAGCACCATCAGCGGCAACACCACCGTGGGTTCCTGCGCGCAACTGCCGGCCTCCATCGTCAACAACGCGGGCCTGCAAGCGAGTTACCGCCACCTCGACCCGGGCCCCGCCGTCACCGACCACCAGGCGCCCAGCAGGCCCGGCACGCCGAGCGCGGTCACCGACTTCCCGACGATCGCGGACCTCAGCTGGGCCGCGTCCACCGACGACACCGCCGTCACCGGCTACTCCGTCTACCGCGACGGCAAGCTGATCAGCGCCACGGGCAGCACTTCGGTACGCCTCCCGGGCCTGACCGCCGGAAAGACGTACACCTTCGAGATCACCGCCCGCGACGCCGCCGGCAACGAGTCCCAGCCCAGCCAGGCGCTCAAGGTCACCATGCCGTCCGGCTCCGACCTCGCCCTCAAGAAGCCGATCACCGCCTCGTCGTACTCGGAGGACAACACCCCGGCCAAGGCGGTCGACGGAGACCTCTCCACCCGCTGGGCACAGGGCCTGGGCCTGCCCGACCCGTCCTGGATCCAGGTCGACCTCGGGGCGTCGTACGACGTGAACGGCGCGATCACGACCTTCGAGAAGGCCAGCGGATACAAGTACCGCATCGAGGTCTCCCCCGACGAGGTCCACTGGAAGACCCTCGCGGACCGCACCGCCGCGAACACCACGGCGGCGACCGACTACGTCCACACGGACACCCCGGTCGCGGGCCGCTTCGTCCGACTGACCGTCACCGGCTCCAACTGGAACGGCGGCAGCATCTACGACTTCCAGGTCTACGGCACCCCCAGGACCGTCACCGACCACACGGCCCCGACCGCCCCCGGACAGCCGACGGCCAAGCCGCTGCTGCCCGGCCTGGTCGATGTCAGCTGGCCCGCGGCCACCGACGACACCGGCGTGACCAGCTACGTCGTCTACCAGGACGGCAAGCGGATCGGTGTCACCGACGCCACGACGCTGCGGGTCTCCGGCCTGACCGCCGACACGCAGTACTCCTTCACCGTCGTGGCACGCGACGAGGCGCTGAACACCTCCGACCCGAGCAAGGCGGCCGTCGTCACCACACCGGCCGACAACGACCTGGCCCTGAACAAGACAGCGACCGCGTCCTCAGAGTCGGACGGCTATGCCCCGGCGAAGGCGGTAGACGGCGATCCGTCGACCCGCTGGGCGCAGGGCCTGGGACTGCCCGATCCGTCCTGGCTCCAGGTCGACCTCGGCAAGGACACCGCCGTCTCCGCCGTGGTCACCACCTTCGAGTTGCCGAGCGGCTACAAGTACCGCCTGGAGTCCTCCACCGACGGCCAGAACTGGTCGACGTTCGAGGACCACACCGCCCAGAGCACCACCGCGCGAACCAACTACGCCTTCGCCGACACTCCCGTCACCGCGCGCTACCTGCGCCTGACCGTCACCGGTTCCAGCGGGAACGGCGGCAGCATCTACGCGCTCCAGGCGTACGGCGGCTTCTGAGCACGTAGTTCCCCAGCCAAAACGTTTCCCTAAAGAAGACGAAAGCCAGGATGAAGATCACCCATGTCGAAGTACACCGGATCGATGTTCCGGCAGCCAGTCCGCCCTTCCGCTGGCGCGACGGGCTGAGCGGCAGCGCTCCGGTGGGCGACGGCGCGGTCCTGCACATCGGGACGGACGAGGGGGCCGAGGGCGTCGCGCTGTTCGCCCGCCCCGGCGCCCACCTCGTCCTGCGGGACCTGGTGGACCGGGTCTTCCGCGCGGAACTGGTCGGAGCCGATCCGTTCCAACGCGAATGGCTGTGGCACCGCGTGTGGGAGCTGGACCGTATCCACGAACTCCCGCTCCCCACCCTGGGGTTGATCGACATCGCCCTGTGGGACCTGGCCGGCCGCTATCACGGCGAACCGGTCTGGCGCCTGCTCGGTGGTTTCCGGGACGCCATCCCCGCCTACGCCTCCACCTCGACGTTCGCCGGCATCGCGGAGTTCCTCGACGTGGCGGACCAGTGTCTGGCCCTCGGATATCGCGGGATCAAACTGCACGCCTGGGGCGACGCCCGCCGCGACGCGGAACTCTGCCTGGCCCTGCGCGAGCACGTCGGTCCCGACGTCCCCCTGATGTACGACGGTTCGGCGGGCTTCGACCTGCCCGACGCGATCCGGCTGGGGCGGGCGCTCTCCGAGGCCGACTACCTCTGGTACGAGGAGCCGATCCGCGAGTTCAGCATCTCGGCCTATCAGCGGCTCGCCGAGACCGTCGGCGTACCGCTGCTGGTGGCGGAGACCTCCGACGGCGCGCACATGAACGCGGCCGACTTCATCCGGGCCGGTGCCGCCACCTTCGGTGTCCGGGCCGGCACCACCCTCCGGGGCGGCATCACCGGCGCCATGCGCACCGCGCATCTCGCGGACGCCTACCGGCTGCGGGCCGAGGTGCACGGCTCGGACATCCCCAACCACCACCTGTGCATGGCCATCTCCAACACCACCTACTACGAGTCCCTGGTGACCTCGGTGAACGTCGTCCGAGAGCGCCATGTGGACGACCAGGGCCTGGTGCACGCCCCCGTGGGGCCCGGCATAGCCCTCCCCCTCGATTTCGGCTACGGCAGCCACCTCCTGCCGTTCGTCGAGCAACCGCGCTGAGCGGCGCAAGAACAGAAAGGCAAGGCAAGACGATGGAGTCTTCCCGATCTCCGAGAACCGGCCGGCGGCACTCGCTGCTCCGCTCGGCGGCAATCACGCTGTCCCTGGCCACCGCGGCCGCCCTGGCCGGTTGCGCCAGCGCCGACACCACCACCCCTTCCTCCTCCGGCACATCGGCCTTCAAGCCGGTCACGCAGAAGGCGGGTTCGCAGATCACGGTGTGGGCCGACTCGACCCGGCTGCCCTCGGTGCAGGCCTACCAGAAGTCGCACCCCGACGTGAAGATGAAGATCGTCACGTACGACGGCGGCGCCGACGGATCGACGTATCTCCAGTCGAAGGTGCAGCTGTTCGACCGGACCGGCAGCGGCTGGCCGGACGTGGTGTTCGGCAATCCGACCGACGTGACCTGGGCGTCGGAAGCGACCAAGCCCGGCGCGCGGCCCTTCGCAGCACCCCTGGACGAGAAGCTCGTACCGCAGAGCACTCTGGACGGCTTCGCCAAGGGCTCCCTGACGCCCTGTCAGTTCGGCGGCCACACCTACTGCATGCGCAATGACATCGCGCAGGTCCTCCTCTGGTACAACAAGTCCCTCATGGACAAGTGGGGTTACCAGGTCCCCACCACTTGGCAGGAGTACGAGGCCCTCGGCAAGAAGGTCGCCAAGGAGCACCCGGGCTATCTGGTCGGCTCGGTCGGCGACACCAACTCCCATGAGTCGTACTTCTGGTCGGGCCAGTGCCCCGCGTTCGACCTGGTGAAGCCGGACACCCTCCGCACCGACCTGGCCGATCCGAAGTGCACGCGGATGGCGACGCTGCTGGACAACCTGATCAGCGCCAAGGCCGTCGCCACCCAGGGCTTCTTCAGCCAGGGCTTCGCCAAGAACAGCGGCAGCAAGGTCCTGATGGCGTACGGCCCTTCGTGGTACGGGCAGTACCTGTTCAAGGCCGGCTTCAAGACCCCGGCCAAGCAGATCGCCGCGGCTCCTCCGCTCGCCTGGGAGGGCGAGAGCACGACCGCCACGGGCAACGTCGGCGGCGGTGTGTGGATGGTGTCCTCGCACAGCGCGAACCTCAAGGCGTCCGCGGATCTGGTCACTTGGCTGACCACCTCCGACGCGAACCAGGCCACCGCGCCCACCTATCCGGCGTACACGCAGGCCGCGAAGGCCTGGCTGGCGAACCCGGCCAACAAGGACTACTTCGCCAATGACGTGAGCGGGCCGTTCGAGCAGGCCGCGAACGAGGTGTGGACGGGCTGGTCGAACACCAGGTTCTCGGACTCCACCGCCTGGTCCAGCGTCGTCCTCCCGGCGCTGACCGCCGGAAAGAGCCTGACCGAGACGCTGCCGGCCTGGCAGCAGGAGATCGCCGGCGAGGCCAAGACCCAGGGCTACAAGGTGGTCGATCAGTGACCTTGCTGGAGACCGAGCGCGTCGCCGTCTCCCCCGTGCGCCACGGCATCACGCCGCGGCGCACGGGCCGCGGCCCTGCGGGCTATTTCTTCGTCGCCGGGTACGCGGTGCTGCTGCTCGCGTTCGGCGTCTTTCCCACCGGGTACGCGTTCTATCTGTCGCTCACCAACGACCGGGGCCAGTTCACCGGGGTCAACCAGTTCGTGAAGGTCGTCCAGGACTACCGCTTCGTCCCGGCCTTCACCCACATGCTGGTCTATCTGGCCATGTGGCTGGTGACCCTCGTCGTCGTGGTCGTGGTGACCGCCGTGGTCCTGCGCAGCCGGGTGCGTCCGGGCACCTCGGCGCTCTTCCGCTTCCTCTACTACATCCCCGGCGCCCTCGCCGGAGTGGCGAGCGTGCTGGTCTGGCTGTTCATGCTGGACCCCGACGTCAGCCCGGTCTCACGGCTGCTCACCGCCATGGGGTTCAAGACGTTCGCCGCCGTACTGGCGCCCGGCAACCTGCCGCTGATCCTCATGCTGATCGCCTTCTGGACCGGCGCCGGCGGCTGGATGGTCGTGATGTACGGGGCGTTGAACAACATCCCCGACGAGGTGCTGGAAGCGGCCCGCATGGATGGCGCGGGCCCGTGGCGCAGCGCCTGGCACATCCAGATCCCGATGATCCGGCAGTGGATCGTCTACATGACGATCATGGCCTTCGCGACGGGCACCCAGCTGTTCGTCGAGCCCCAACTCCTGCAGACGGCCAGCCTGGGCAGGGTGAGTCCCACCTGGTCGCCGAACCAGCTCGCCTACGTCTACGCCTTCCAGCAGGGCGACTTCAACGGCGCCGCCGCCATCTCCGTCGTCCTCCTCGCCGTGGGTCTCCTGGCCGCCGGGCTCCTGGTCGCCCGCTCGAACCTGTTCAAGTTGGACGAGAAATGACACAGACGACTCCCTTCCTGACGGCCGTGAGGCGACGCGCCCACCCGTCAAGGAGCCTTCCCTTCCTGGTGGTCGGCCTCCTCCTCGCCTTTCTCCTGGTGTTCTTCGTACTGCCGGTGATCTGGCTGCTGCTGGCCCCGTCGAAGACCGCGGGCGAAGTGGTGCGGGACAACCCGCTGTCCTTCGGTTCGTTCCATCAAATAGGCGCGGCCTGGCGGCACTTGTTCGCCTTCCAGGACGGCGCCATGTCGAGGTGGCTGCTCAACTCGGCCATCTACTCGGGCGGTTCACTCGTCCTGACGCTGGCCGTCAGTGTTCCGGCCGGCTACGCGCTGGCGCTGACGAAGTTCCGGGGCCGCAAGACGCTCCTGGTGATCACCCTGGTCACCATGATCATGCCGCAGGCCACCCTGGTGCTGCCGATCTTTCTGGAGCTCAACCGCTTCCATCTCATCGGCACCGTCTGGTCGTTGATCCTCCCCTTCTCCTTCTATCCGTTCGGCGTGTACCTGGTCTACATCTACTTCGGGAGCAGCCTCCCCAGGGACCTGCTGTCCGCCGCGCGCATCGACGGCTGCACGGAGTGGCAACTCTTCTCCCGCATCGCGCTCCCGCTCGCCAAGCCGGTGGTCGGACTCGTCGCCTTCTTCAGCTTCGTGGGCAACTGGAACAACTTCTTCCTGCCGTATCTCGTGCTGCCGAACAGCGAGCAGTTCCCCGTCCAGGTGGGCCTGAACCAACTCCTCACCTCCACACCGTCGTTCAACCCCGTCGCGGGCGCCGGACTGAACATCACCATCCCCGAACTCGCCCTGGCCATCGTCATCGCCATCCTGCCCGTGCTGGTGCTCTTCGTCTTCTCGCAGCGCACGCTGGTGTCCGGGATGCTCGCCGGATCGAGCAAGGAATGAGCGGCACCCTGTCCGCGAAAGGAAACCCCGTGTACCGGCTCGATCCGCGCTACGCCCCCGCCCCACAGGCCGCCTTCCACACGGGCTGGCAGGCAGTGGCCTCCCAACTCCCCTACGGCTCCGCGGTGGTGGCCGTCGAGGGGCCCCCGTCCGTCGACTGGTCCCTCCTCGCCGACCGCCTCGCACACGAGCTGACCGAGCGCGGCACCCCCGTCACCCTGCTCGACATCCGGAGCCACTACGCAGGACCGGCGCTCGTCAGAAGCCGTACCGGGCGACCGGCAGACGCCGACGACCCCTACTTCCGCAAGCTCGCCGACAACCCTCTCGACGACCTCTTCGAGACCCTCCCGGCATCCGCACCGCCGGCGGAGGGGCTGCTCCTCGTCTACGGGCCCGGCGCCGCCCTCGTGGAGCACGACGTGCTCTGGTACGCCGATGTGCCCAAGCGCTACGCGGAGGCCGCCGTCGGCGCGGGTGAGGCGGGCGCCAACCTCGGTCTGCCGGACGAGAAGCCCGACTTCAGGCGGCAGTTCTACGTCGACTGGCCGATGCTCGACCGGCACCGCGACTCACTCGCCCGCCGCCTCGACGCCTGGCTCGACATGCAGCACCCCGACCACCCGGCATGGATCGCCGGAGCAGGCCTGCGCGCCACCTGCGCCACCCTGGCCCGCCAACCCGTCCGCACCCGCCCGTACTTCAACTCCACTCCCTGGGGCGGCCATTGGGCACAGCGCGAGCTGGGCTTCAACCCCGACTCCCGCAATACCGCGCTCGGTTACGAACTGATCGCACCCGAGGCGGGCATCCTCATCGGCACCGGACCGGAGGCCCAGGCCGAGGTGCCGTTCCAACTCCTGTGCGTGCTGGAACCGTTGAGCCTGCTGGGGGCGGAGGTGCACGCCCGCTTCGGCACGTCCTTCCCGATCCGCTTCGACTACCTGGACACCGTCGGCGGCGGCAGCCTCTCCGTGCACTGCCACCCCAAGGAGTCGTACATGCACGAGCGTTTCGGCTGGGCGTACACCCAGCACGAGACGTACTACCTCACCCTCGGCAGCACCGACACCAAGGTGTACCTCGGCCTGCGCGAGGACGCCGACGTCGAGGTCTTCCGCAAGGAGGTGGAGCGGGCGATCACCGACGGAGTCCCCATGGACCCCGAGGACCACGTTCTGTCCTTCCCCGCCGAGCAGGGCCAGTTGTTCATGATCCCGGCAGGCACCCCGCACGCCAGCGGCGCGGGCAACCTCGTCCTGGAGATCAGCGCCACCCCCTACCTCTACAGCCTGCGGTTCTACGACTGGCTGCGGCCCGGCGCCGACGGCAACCCGCGTCCCCTCCCCTACGAGCACGGCTTCGCCAACCTGGAGACCGGCCGACGCGGCGAGGCCGTCGCCCGCGACCTGGTTCAGCAGCCCCACACCCTGCGCGAGGGCACCGGCTGGCGGGAGGAGGTCATCGGCGAACTGGCCGAGATGTTCTACGAGGTCAGACGCTTCGTGCTCGACGCCGGGGCCGAGGCCGCCGACGACACACAGGGCCGTTTCCACATCCTGAACGTGGTGGAGGGGGAAGGCGTCACCGTGCACACGGCGGCCGGAGACCGGCACGAACTGGCGTACGCGGAGACCCTGACCGTGCCGGCCGCGGTCGGCCGCTACACCCTGCGGACGGCCGGCGCGGGCCCGGTGCGTGTCGTGAAGGCGCTGGTCCGTTGATCCCGGTCCTGGAGATCGGCGGCACCCATGTCACCGCCGCGCTCGTCGACCTGCGCGCCGGGCGCGTGACCGGCCGTACGCGCAAGCCGCTCGACGCGGACGGCGACGCCGAGGACATCCTCGATGTCGTACGGTGCTGCGCCGACGGGCTGTCGGCGCCGCCCGGTGCGCGGTGGGGTGTGGCGGTGCCCGGGCCGTTCGACTACGCGCGGGGGGTCGCCCTCTTCAAGGGCGTGGGCAAGTTCGACGCGCTGTACGGGACGGACATCCGGGCAGCGCTCCTGCACGGGCTGCGGCAGCGGCCCGGCGACGTCGTGTTCCTCAATGACGCCCACGCCTTCCTGACCGGCGAGTGGTCCGCGGGCACCGTCCGGGGGCACCGCCGCGCCGTGGGCATCACGCTCGGCACCGGCGTCGGCTCGGCATTTCTCGCCGACGGCCGTATCTGCGACCACGGTCCCGGTGTACCGCCCGAGGGGCGGATGGACCTCACCGAGATCGACGGCCGGCCGCTGGAGGACACCGTCTCCCGCCGAGCGATCCTCGCCCGCTACGGCGACCCCGCCGCCGATGTGCACGACATCGCCGACCGGGCCAGGGCAGGAGAGGGGCGGGCCCGGCGGGTGCTGGACGACGTCTTCACCGTCCTGGGCGCCGTGCTGGGCCCGCGCCTGCTGGACTTCGACGCGACCGCCCTGGTCGTCGGGGGTTCCATGGCCCGCTCCTGGGACCTCGTCGCCCCCGCGCTGTCCGCCGGCCTCGCGACCGGGGGCTGGACACCGGACGAGCCGCGTGTCGACGCGGCTCCGCTGCCTCCCGGAGCCCGACGCCCTCGCGCGATGAAACCTGCCGGCCCGGCGGGGGACGCCGCGCTGGTGGGCGCGGCCCGCGCGGTGGCGGTGAGGGATCCCGGCTGAACCTTCGCGGCCGACGTCGCGTATCCATCCGCAGGGACAACTCCGGTCTCTGCCACGGGATGTGACGTAAGGAGAGCGCCGTGCCCACACCGCCCGCGTCCGACTCGGCGGACGACCGCACCGCGCTGGAGCCCATTCGCGTGCTGCGCCCGCGCAGTACCGCCGCGCTGGCCCAACTGCTCGACGACATACGCCAGGACGAGCACTATCGCGGCCACGTGACCGAGACCGCGCCAGTCCCGCAGACCCCGCCCGACGGCGAGACGGCGGAACTCCCGCCTGTCCCAAGCACCAACGCCCGCCCACGTCTGGGGCCCGGTCAGCGCCGGGCGGCCGTGCTGATCGCGGTCGCCGCGGCGGCGGTCGCCGGCTTCGGCTGCTCCCTCCTGATCCCCGGCTCCACCAAAGCCACCACCTCGCCCGCGCCTTCGGCGAGCGCGTCGACCGCTCCGACGTCCGCCGCACCAACGTCGGCCGCCCCCAGCGCAGTTGGGAGTCCCGGCGCGCTGGCCAACCCGGGCTTCGAATCGGGCGCCGCCTCACCGTGGATCTGCGCCGGCGACCCGGGCTCGATCGTCTCCTCCCCCGTCCACTCGGGCTCCAAAGCCCTTAAGGGGACGGTGAGTTCGCGCGACACCGCGCAGTGCGACCAGACCGTCGCCGTACGGCCGAACACCACCTACTCACTCAGCGGCTGGGTCCGCGGCTCCTACGTCTACCTGGGCGTGAACGGCGGAACCTCCACCTGGACCACGTCCCCCGCCGGCTACCGCCCCCTGACCGTCTCCTTCACCACGGGCCCGTCCCAGACCAGCGCGACGATCTACGTCCACGGCTGGTACGCACAGGGCGACTACTACGCCGACGACATCACCCTCGGCGTGTCCGGTGGCAGCGGGCATACCTAGAGTGGGACGCGTGACCGACACCAGCGACACCCTCCCCGCCGACAGCGAGGCGCACGCTCCACGGCGGAGCCCACTGCTCCGCCTGATGCGCTACCTCCCCCTGATCGCACCGGTCCTGCTGTGGGCCGTGCCCTGCGGGGTGCTCCTGTACACCGGCCAGCACTGGCCGGTGCCCGTCACGATCGCCGGCACCACCCTGTTCGTCCTCGGTCTGGTCGGGATGCCGCTCGCGATGGTGCGCGGCCACGGCCGACGCCAGCAGGACCGGGTGGCGATCCTCGGTGACACGCTGCTCGGCGGCAGCTGGGTCCTGTTCACCTGGTCCGTCCTGCTCGGCGTCCTGCTGCGGCTCGCCCTGACCCTGGCCGGCGTCGGCGAGAGTCAGGACCGGGCCCGCATCGTCGCCTGGGCCGTCCTCGGCACCACCGCCGTACTGCTCGCCTGGGGATACGCCGAAGCCCGCCGCGTGCCGCGCGTGCGCCGCCTCGACGTGCAACTCCCCCGGCTGGGCGCCGGGTTGGACGGCACCCGCGTCGCCCTCATCACCGACACCCACTACGGCCCGCTCGACCGCGCCCGCTGGTCGGAGCGGGTGTGCGAGACCGTGAACAGTCTGGAAGCCGACCTGGTCTGCCACACCGGCGACATCGCGGACGGCACCGCCGAACGCCGCCGC
>Ga0307516_10006951_pt1 | contig 13127 bp, 8 predicted proteins | sample 19_EM_MG_FD_203310 | JGI IMG/M metagenome (GOLD analysis project Ga0307516, IMG submission 203310) | Populus trichocarpa ectomycorrhiza microbial communities from riparian zone in the Pacific Northwest, United States - 19_EM | ecosystem: Host-associated > Plants > Roots > Unclassified | place... | reverse complement strand
CAGGCAGACCTCCACCTCGCGGGCCTCGTGCAGGTGCGCCTCGGCCGGCGGCGTCGGGTTGAAGCCCGTGTAGGCGTCGACGCGGCCGAACGGGTCGTGGCCCACGGTGTTGGCCGTCGGGTGCTTGAGCACCGGATCGTGCTTCGCGTTGCTCCACAGCCAGCGTCCGACGTAGTCGCCGCTGCAGAACGCGTTCATCCAGCGTTGCACGCCGATGTCGGCCGCGCGTGGCCCGAACACCGTGCCGTTCCTGGCCAGCACCCAGGCGTACAGGCCCGGGAAGCGCGCGCCGTACAGTTGGCGCAGCGGGCATCCCAGCGTCAGCAGGCTGATCGGCGGCAGCGGCTTGCCGGCGAGCAGCGGCACGTCGTCGGGCGTCGGCGCGAGCTGCGCGCGGCTCGTGAGAAAACGCAGCAGCTCGGCGCTGATCACGGTGCCCTGGCTGTGCGCCACCACGACGATGCGGTCGTAGCCCTGCGCCTGCACGTGTTCCAGCAGCGCGGCGTAGCGCGAGAAGATGTGGGCGCGCGGAATGTTGGTGCGCGGGAACTCGCGGAAATGGTTGTCGACGTCCAGGGCCACGTCCAGCGGGCCGCGCAGCGACGGAATCCGGCGCGACAACTGGCCGCCGAGCACCGACAGCGTGGCGCCGACCCCGGCCGCGCTGAACACCAGCGCCTGCAAGGGATTGAACAGCGACTGCGACGCGCCGGACACGCTTCGTTCGAGGGCACCGAGCAGCGCGACGACGCCCGAGAGCCCGACGGCGTCCAGCCAGCCCGTCACCATGGCGTGCTCGAAGACCGTGCTCAGGAACAGCGCGGCGATGCCCAGGCTCAGCGCCACGCCGGCGGCGCTCACCAATGCCACGACCAGGTCGAGCCAGTGGTAGCCGAAGGTCAGCCAGCGCCCGAGCGAGCGCGCGTGCTGCGTGCGCTGGCGCAGCGTGGCCTTCGCGTGGTGCGGGCGTCGCTTGTCCAGCTCTTGCTGGTGCGCGTCGCGCTGCGAATCGGCGATCAGCTTCAGCTCGGCGAGCACGCTGGGCGTGAACATCGTCAGGAGGTACGCGACGAGCAGCAGCAACAGCGTGGCGAGCAGCGAGAACGCGCTGGTGCTCTTGACGTAGCGGTCGTCCAGCACCGCACGCGCGCTGGGCATGCCCTGGTGCGCCGCGGCCTCCTTCGCGTTCTTGCTGGTCCACATGCAGGTGTTCGTGCCGGCCGACGGCGCGGGCAGCGGAGCGGCCAGCGCGGGCGCCATCGCGAAGATGCACGGGCGGTAACCTGCACCCGCGACGGAGGCGTCCAGCACGTTGTTGACCAGCGCCCAGGTCGTCATCGTCACGACCAGGAACATGCCGAACGACACGGTGATTCCCAGGCGCCCGGTGCCGATGCTGGCGCGCGACGCATAGCCGGACTCGCGGCGCGCGATGGCGCCGGCGAGGAACCAGACGACGAGCAGCGGGCCGGCGACGATCCACCACCACTTGATCATCAGCAGCACCGTCTCGGTGGCGAACAGGGCGGCGTGCACCCAGACGTCGCGCCACTGCGGCGTGACCAGCACCTGGGTCTCGTGCACGGCGCTTCCCAGCATCAGCAGCGCCGACGCGGCCCACATCCAGCGGCCCACGACGTGCACCAGCGGAAACCGGTCGTCGGCGATGCGCAGCGCGACTTCGTTGGCGGCTGTCAGGATCGCCAGGAAGGTCAGCGCGGTGAGCCATTGCAACAGCGACGGCACCGCAAAGAGCCCGGTCGCCGCCACCGCGACGACCGCCAGCGGCACGACGGCCTGCACCCACTTCCCGTCGCCCCAGCGGTAGGCCAGGCGCAGCAGCGCGCATGCGATCAGCACCACGGCCACGCCATGGTGCAGGTACCACTCGTGCAGCGTCGCCGCGGCGGCCGCGCTCGAGTCGGCGGCGACATCCGGTGCGACGCCCGAGGTGAACCCCAGGCACGCCAGCAGGATGCCCAGCAGCGCCAACTGCGTGAACAGCAGTGCGAGGCCGTTGACGAACAGCCAGTCGAGGCCCATCTGCAACCAGGCCACGACATTCCATGCGCCCGCGTACGCGCCGGCGCCGCGCGCGCCCGGGTCGCGCGAGCGCGCGAGCTGGCCCCACATCTCGTCCACCGTCTCGCGTCCGAGCTTGGACAGGCGAAACACTAGCGTGAACAGCTCGGAGACGATGCGCGGCATCGAGCCGGACAGGCGCGACAGGTCGGCCCAGAACATCTCGTAGACGTCCACGCGCGCCGTGGTGTCGTCGTCGTCGCCCCGAAGCTCGTCCGGGCCGACATCGTGGCGCTGCAGCGTGATGCAGGTGGTGTCGTAGGTCTCGGGCCGCGCGCCGTTGCGGATGTGCTTGGCCAGCAGGTAGTTCGTGACGGCGATGCCGCGATCCTCGCCGGTGGGCGGCGCGGTGATGTCGGCCGGCTTGATGGCGTGCGCGGCATGAGCAGCGCCGGCGACGTGCGGGGCGACGGCGGGTTGCGGCGACACCCGGGCGGCCCACGCCTCGCGGTGGAAGTCGGAGCGCGTCGACTGCACGAACGACTTCATCAGCGACCGATCCTCGCCCTTGGGCGTGGCCGGCGTGGCGCGCACGAGGTGCGGCTGGGCATCCGGCTGCGGCGCCAGCGGCGGCACGCGCAAGGTCAGGTCTTCCGTGGCGGAGGAGGTGTAGCAGGTGCCGTCGGGCGACGACGACACCAGCAGTTCGACGACCGCGCGCGCGGTCTCGCCGGGTTGCTGGTCGGCCACGCCATGGACGGCGATGACGGCGACACGGGGGATGGGCAAGGCGGATCTCCTCGGCGCGACGCAACCGCGAGACGACGCGGCCCCTGGCGCCGGGCCACCATAGTGACCGCACGCGCCAGCGTCAAGCCGAGGCGATCCCTTGACCAGGGGCCGCCGCCGCGCGCGGCCGCTCAGGCCGGGTTGCTCCTGCGTGGCACCTTGGTCTGAGCAGGGATGTTGGCAGCGTGCCTGGGTTGCGTGCCGGCTTGGGCTGAGCAAGGGAGGCTTGGCTGGTGGTTGGGACAAATAGGTGGGGCAGTCTTTATATTTGGGAGGGGCATTGACGCGCCATCGAGGCCGCGTCAATGCCCGCGGCCAGCGCAGACACGGGCCAGCGGGCTTGACGCGAACTTCGGATCGCGGCGCCGGCGCTTGTCGTGAAGGACGAGTGCAGCGCCTGCGGCGCTGCGGGGCTCGGGCCTTGGACAGAGACAGCGGTGGTCTGCGTCATATCTTGCTGGTCTGCCAACGTCGGTCTTGCGGCGTCTGCGGCCATGTGCTCTCCAGTGCTAGTCTCGCGAGATGAGTACTCGATTCGTTCGCGAAATGCTGGTTGCCGTGACGGTGATGTCGGCCACCGTCGCCCATGGCGCCGAAATCGTCCTGGAGCAGTCCGCTGTCCAGAAGCTGGTCGTCGAATCGCTGTTCAAGGACAACGGCCGCTACTACATCCAGCGGGGTGCATGCCGCGCCTATCTCGAGAGTCCGGCCGTGACCCTGACCGGCGGGCGCGTCGTCATCCGTTCACACCTCAACGCGCGCCTCGGCATGGACTTCGGCGACAGTTGTGCGGGTGTCGACCTGGCGTCCTGGGCCACGGTCTCGGGCGAACCAAGCGCGCAAGGAACGACCGTCCGCCTGGCCAATATTCGCATCGAGGATGTCGGCGACGCGAACACGCGAATTGTCCTGGATTCCGGCCTGGTCACGACCCTGCCCGGAGCGGTCGAACTGGACGTCCTGAAGGCCGTCCGGTCGATGCTCCAAGGGGCGAGCGGCCAGCTTCAAGTCGACGTGCTGGCACTGCATATCGAGTCCGTCCGTGTCGCCGACAACAAGCTCTCGGTTCGCTTTGATTTCAAGATTGCAGGACGGTAAGTGACGCTCTTCAAGTCCGAGCTGGGCGTCACGACCCGCCATGTCTGTGTCCAGGCACCTTGCGGCCAGGGCCCCCTCGCCAAGCTGCAGCTTCTTCCGCTTGCGACAGCGGGTAGTCGATGCGTGGCGGAGCGTTCCTCCCACGCGCCTGTCTGTCGTCAAGCGATATCTTCAGGACGCTCCGGCCGCGGTGGTATCAGCGGCGGGTACGACCTGTTTCGGCGCGGGCCGGCCTGAACTCGCCGGGGCGCTCCGGCACATAATCGGTCATCCATGGACAACAAGCGCATTCCAGATCGGCCGAGCCGTTCTCGATCGGGTCTGCTGCAGCCGCGGCGGCGCCTGGCCTTGGCGACCGGTGCCATCCTGTTGTGCGGCACTCTGTGGATGACGGGCGCCGCCGGCCAGGCCGCCTCCGGCCCGCCGCCGGAGATCGCCTCGCTGAAGGCGCGCATCGCTCAGGACGATCGCAGGCGCCCCGAGCTGTCCATTCAGCTCGCGCCGCAGGCGCTGGCCCAGCCATCGGCGACGCCCGAGGACCGCCGCTGGTTCCGCTCGCGGTTGATCCAGGACCTGATCCGCATGCGCCGCACCGACGAGGCGCTCGCACAGGCGCAGGCCGGCCGCGCGGAAGCTCGCACCCCCGAGGAGCAGCTGCATTTCGACGTGCTGGCCTTGGACGCGCTCGGCGATGCCCAGCGCAACGAAGAAGTGGTCAAGCGGTACCAGGGCTTGGCGGCGCCGCTGCAGCGCCTCGCGGGCGACTCCCAGAATGCCGCCGCGTCCATGGATGTGGCCAATGCCTGGCGGCTGGCCGGCACGGCCATGATGCGGCTCGGCCAGCTGCCCGAAAGCATCCGCCTCCTCACGCAGGCCCTGCGCGCCTTCGACAAGCTTCCGGATGCGGTGTACGAGACCTCGCAGACGCTCGCTGCCATGGCGCTGGTGGACGCCAAGTCGGGCAATCCTGAACAGGCGCTGCAGAAGGTGCAACGGGCCATCGACCTGTCGGAGGCGGCCAACGAGCGTTTCGGCTTGTCGGGCTACCAGCTGCGCAAGGCCTATCTGCTGAGCCTGCTAGGACGCACTGACGAGCAGGCGCAGGCACTCCTCACGGCCAGAATGCTGGCCCGGCAGGAGTTGATGACCTTCAACCTCGGCGTCGCCGCCACGAACCTGGCGGACGTCGCCTTGCAGAAGAAGGACTATGCGGCCGCGCTGGCCTACACCAACGAGGCCATCCCGCTGGTGGAACAGTCCGGCGACAAGGAGTCGCTGTGGGTGGCCTGGATCAACAAGGGCACGGCGCTGAACCGGCTCGGCCGGCCCGGCGGAATCGACTGGATCCGCAAGGCCCTTGCCGCCTTCGCCGCGGCACCCGGCATGGGCAGCAACGTGGCAGAAACGCACGGCTATCTCGCCGAGGAGCTGGCCTTCAACCACGACTACCAGCGTGCCTACGAAGCCGCCATGCAATTCGAGCGACTCACTGACGGCGTCCGCAAGGCCGCCGACCAGAAGCGCATCGCCGAGGCCAATGCCGCGTACGAAGCGGACAAGCGCCAGCGCCAGATCGAGGGGCTGGAACAAGAGCAGCGGCAACAGCGCCGCTTTCGTTGGCTGCTGGCCTTGGCGGCCGCGGCGGGACTGCTGGCGGCGGTGATCGCGGCCGTCAGCCGCTACCACGTCAAACGGGCCTATGGCGCCATGCGCGACATGGCCTTCTCCGATCCGCTGACCGGCCTGCGCAACCGCCGCCACCTCGTCAGCACCATCGAAGCCGACCTGGGCTTGGCACGACGCCTGCGCAACGACACGCGCTCCAATCCCGACCTCGTCTTCCTGATGATCGACATCGACCACTTCAAGTCGGTCAACGACGTGCATGGCCACGCCGCCGGCGACGCGGTGCTCAAACAGTGCGCGGCCGTGCTGCAGCGCCAGCTCCGGGAGTCGGACACCCTCGTGCGCTGGGGCGGCGAGGAATTCCTCGTGCTGGCCCGCCAGACGAACGTTCAGGAGGTGCATGTGCTGGCGGAGCGCCTGCGGGCCAGCATCGCCGCGCATGCCTTCACCCTCGACGACGGCCAGGTGCTGCACAAGACCTGCTCGATCGGCTTCGCTTGCTATCCGCCGCAGGACCGCGTCGGCCCGCTGGCGGATTGGCACGACACCGTCTCGATGGCGGACCAATGCCTTTACGTCGCGAAATCGAGCGGGCGCGACCTGTGGGTGGGCATCGTCGCGCAAGCGGCACCGCCAGGCCAGGAAGCTGGCGCAATGCAGGACTTGCGCGCCGGCGTGGAGAGCGGCGCGATCCAACTGCGCTGGGGCGAAGGGCGTCAGATTGTCTGGGCCGCCACCGAGCCGGACGGCGTGCGGAACAGACTCGCCTGAAGCTCTCGTCAGTCGCAGCGAGCGGGCATCGTCGCGGCCTCGATGAGCTCAGCCCAAGCCGGCATGCAACCTCGCTCACCGCGAAACGTTACCAACCGCGAAACCTTGCCGAACCTGCTCAGCCCAAGCCGGTACGTAACGCCATTCCAACAGTCAAACCACCGAGTCCCACGGCGCCGACAACCGCAGCGCCCCATGGATGATCCCCACCATCGAATACGTCTGCGGGAAGTTGCCCCACAACTCGCCGGTGTCCGGGTTCATGTCCTCGCTGAGGATGCCCAGCGGGTTGCGGCGCGCCAGCAGCGATTCGAACGCCTCGCGGGCCTCGTCGCGGCGCCCGATCCGCGCAAGCGCGTCGACGCGCCAGAACGAGCAGATGTTGAACGTGGTCTCGGGTCGGCCGAAGTCGTCGGCGGCTTCGTAGCGGCGCATGAACGGGCCGTCGCACAGCGTCTTCTCCATCGCCTCGACCGTGGCGATGAAGCGGGCGTCGTTGGGTGGCACGAAGCCGACCTCGCCCATCAGCAGCACGCTGGCGTCCAGCTCGCTGCCACCGAAGCTCTCGGCGTAGGCCTGGCGCTTCTCGTTCCAGGCGAACTGCAGGATCTTGCTGCGGATCACGTTGGCGCGCTCGCGCCAGAACGCTGCGCGCTCGGGCAGCGCGACGCAACGGGCGATGTGGGCGAGGCGGTCGCACGCGGCCCAGCACATCAGCGACGACGACGTGTGGATGCGGGCGCGCGTGCGCAGCTCCCAGATGCCGGCGTCGGGCTGGTCGTGCAGGCGCCACGCCTGCTCGCCCATGGTCTCGAGCGCGGCGAAGTCGCCCGCGTCGCCGCGCCGGAACAGCCGGTGGTCGTGGAACGACTGCGCCGAGGCCAGGATGATGTTGCCGTAGGTGTCGTGCTGGAAGTGTTCGTGCGCCTGGTTGCCCACTCGCACCGGCCCCATGCCGCGATAGCCGGCGACGCGCGGCACGATGGACTCCGTGAGCTCGCGTTCCAGGCCGATGCCGTACAGCGGCTGCACGTGGCCGGAGTCGGCCTCCTTGTGCAGCACGTTGGTGAGCCAGCCGAGGTACTTCTCCATCGTGCCGACCTCGGACAGCCCGTTGAGCGCGCGCACCACGAAGAACGCGTCGCGCAGCCAGCAGAAGCGGTAGTCCCAGTTGCGGCCGCTGTTCGGGGCCTCGGGCAGGCTGGTCGTCATCGCCGCGACGATGGCACCGGTCTCCTCGTACTGGCACAGCTTGAGCGTGATCGCGGCGCGGATCACGGCCTCCTGGTACTCGAGCGGAAGCGCCAGGCGGTGGGTCCAGTGGCGCCACATCAGGGAGGTCTGGTCCTCGAACTCGCGAGCAGTGTCGTCGATGCTGCCGGCCATCGTCTCGTCGGCGCCGAGGAACAGGCTCATCTCGCGATCGAGCGCGAACCAGGTGCCGTCCATCAGGTAGGTGATGGGCACGCTGGTGTTCAGGCGCAGCGTGATCTCCGGCATCACGTAGCGCACGTGGTGGCTGCCGCGCGTGACCTGTGGCTGGTCGGCGCCCCAGCCCCCGTGCGGGCGCACCGTCACGCGCACGCGGGGACGGCCGGATAACGGGCGGATGCGTCGCACCAGTTGTGCCGGTCGGAACACGCGGTCGCGCGTGACGAAGCGCGGTGCGAAATCGACTACCTCCACGCACTGTCCTTGTGCATCCCACATCCGGGTGCGCAGGATCGCGGTGCCGTGGTCGTACGATTGTTCGTGGCGCGCCATGCCCTCGATCTCGATTGCCATTGCTCCCGACTCGGGAACACCGTTTGCCGACTGCAGCAAAGCGTCGAACACGGGCGTGCTGTCGAAGCGCGGCATGCAACACCACACCACGTGCGCCGTGGCATCGACCAACGCACTGATGGCGCAATTGCCGATCATCGCCAGATCCAGCGAGGCGGCCGGCGCATTCAAATTGACTGGGGGACTGCTCATTGCGATGGGCGCCTTCGGTTGCAAAAAATTGGATCCGTCCCTTGAACAAAGATAGACCCCCGGGAACTTTGGTTCCGCCGGCAAAAGCCGGGCCTGCGTTCTTCCATTGGCCAATTGTGCAGACGATCCGTCTGCAACTTCGGTTCCTGCTGCCGCTGATCTTCGTGGTTATCGCGACGGCGTGGCTGGTGCTGCCCGTCGTCGATCGCATCACGCTGCGCTGGTTCGCGCGCGATCTGGACAGCCGCGGCGCCGTCGTGGCCAATGCCTTGTCCGACTCGGTGGTGGAGGCGATGCGCGCGAACCGGCCGCATCAGCTCGAGAAGTTGTTCGATCGCGCGCTCCAGGACGAACGGCTGTTCGCGATCGGGCTGTGCAGTCCCGACGGCCGCATGCTCCAACGCACGGCCGCCTTTCCGGGCGAGCTGAACTGCTTCAATGCACTGGAGATCAGCTCCAAGCGCGACCCGCGGCTGCTGCTCTCCGGTGGCCCGGTGCACGTGGCCATGCACGACGTGATCGACCAACCGCACGCGGTGGCCGCAGCCGACGCCGCCAGCGAGGTTGCGGGCGAACCGACCGCCGCATCGGCGTCGACATTCATGGGGCCACCGGAATACAGCGGCATGGCGGTGGCCGCGGCGCGGGCGGCCTCCGAAGCCATGGCGCAGACCGCGCCCGTGACCGTCGGGCGGCTGGTGCTGCTGCACGACCTGAGCTTCATCGAGAAGCGCAGCCAGGACACGCGCCGCTACCTGGTCGGCCTCATCGCCGTGCTGGGCCTGGTGATGGCGCTGATCACGATGGTGGTGGCGCAACTGAGCTGGCGCGGCTGGGTGTCGGGCGTGCGCGCGCTGCTGCGCGGCGAGGGCATCATCAGCCCGATGGGCGGCGGCGCGGTGGCGGCGGTGGCGACCGAACTGCGGCCCTTTGCCGCCGACCTGCGCGAACGCCTGCGCGACCTCGAGGACGAATACCGTCGCATGCAGGGCCCCGAGGCCGACTGGAGCGCGGACCGGCTGCGCGCGCTGCTGATGACGCAGCTGCGCGGCGACCAGGTGATCGTGGTCTCCAACCGCGAACCCTACATCCACGAGCACGCGAAAGACGGCCACATCATCGTCAAGCGGCCGGCCAGCGGCCTGGTGACCGCGGTGGAGCCCGTGATGCGGGCCTGCTCCGGCACCTGGATCGCGCACGGCAGCGGCGATGCCGACCGCGAGGTGGTCGATGCCAACGACCGTGTCGCGGTGCCGCCGGGCCATGACGACTACCAGCTGCGCCGCCTGTGGCTGACCGCCGAGGAGGAGCAGGGCTACTACTTCGGCTTCGCCAACGAGGGCCTGTGGCCGCTGTGCCACGTGGCGCACGTACGTCCGGTGTTCCGCGAGTCGGACTGGGAGGCCTACAAGGCCGTCAACCAGCGCTTCGCCGACGCCGTCGTCGCCGAGTCGCGCAGCGACGACCCGATCGTGCTGGTGCAGGACTACCACTTCGCGCTGTTGCCCGCGATGGTGCGCGAGAAGTTGCCCAACGCCACGATCCTGACGTTCTGGCACATCCCCTGGCCCAACCCCGAGTCGTTCGGCATCTGCCCGTGGCGGCGCGAGATCCTGCAAGGCATGCTGGGCAGCACGATCCTGGGCTTCCACACGCGCTTCCACTGCAAGAACTTCATCGAGACGGTAGATCGCTTCCTCGAGGCGCGCATCGAGCACGAGCATTCGACGATCTCGTTCCAGGAGGACGAGACGCTGGTGGAGGCCTACCCGATCTCGATCGAGTGGCCCAGCGACGCGACGATCGCGAGCTGGTCTTCGGTGCCCGAGGCGCGGCGCGCCGTGCGTGAGCGCCTGGGCCTGCCGCAGGAGGTGACGCTGGCCGTCGGCATCGACCGCTTCGACTACACCAAGGGCATCCTCGAACGTCTCAACGCGGTGGAACGCCTGCTGGAGAAGCACCCCGAGTGGATCGAGCGCTTCGTTTTCGTGCAGGTGGCCGCGCCCACGCGCAGCGCGCTGGAGGAGTACCGCACCTTCCAGGAACGCGTCGAGCGCCTGACGCTGCGCATCAACGAGCGCTTCGGCCGCCCCGGCTACCAGCCGGTACACCTGCTCGCGCAGCACCACGACAGCGCGGCGGTCAACGAGCTGTTCCGCGCGGCTGACATGTGCATCGTCACGAGCCTGCATGACGGCATGAACCTCGTCAGCAAGGAGTTTGTCGCGGCGCGCGACGACGAGCGGGGCGTGCTCATCCTCAGCCGTTTCGCGGGCGCCGCGCGCGAGATGACCGAGGCGCTGGTCGTCAACCCGTACCACGTCGAGGAGACGGCCGACGCGCTGCACCGTGCCGCAACGATGCCGGCGGCCGAACAGCGCGCGCGCATGGCCAGCCTGCGCGCGACGGTGCGCGAGTTCAACGTGTTCCGCTGGGCCGGGCGCATGCTCACCGACGCCGGGCGCTGGCGCCTGAAGGCGCGCGTGGACGCACGCGTCGCGCGTTTTCGCCACGGCGACACGCGAGGCCTTTGATGAGTGGATCGACGTCCTTGCCGCAGCTTCCGCTACGTCCGCTCCTGGGCCCTGCGGGCCTCGCCGCGCTGACCGCCCTCGTGCGCTCGCCGGCGCTGTTCGCGTTCGACTTCGACGGGACGCTGGCGCCGATCCGGCCCCGGCCCGACGACGTGCATGTGTCCGCGACGATCGCGTTGCGGCTCGAGAAGCTGGCCCGCTTGCGCCCCGTGGCCATCGTCACCGGCCGCCAGATTGCCGACGTGCGCGAGCGGCTGGGCTTCGCCCCGAGCTGGATCATCGGCAACCACGGCGCCGAGGACGAGGGCGATCCGGACGCGGCCGCGCGCGCGTTCCACGCGCTCGATGCGTTGCGCGAGCGCCTGGGCGTGCGCGCCGACGGCCTGGCGGGCGCCGGCGTGTTGATCGAGGACAAGGGCCAGTCGCTGGCCTTGCACTTCCGCACCGCGCCCGACCGCGCCGCGGCGAGTGCGCTGATCGAGGACGTGCTGGCCGGCTTCACGGCCACGCTGCACGTGTTCGGCGGCAAGCTGGTCTACAACGCCGTGGCCGCCGACGCGCCCGACAAGGCCGTGGCCGTGCATCGCCTGATCGCGCGTGCCGGCGTGCAGGCCGCGTTCTTCGCCGGCGACGACGTCAACGACGAGCCCGTGTTCGCCGCTGCGCAACCCGGGTGGGTGACGGTGCGCATCGGCTGCGAGCGCCACGCCTCCTCCGCGGCACGCTTTTGCATCGACGGCCCGCACGAGATGGCGGGCGTGCTCGATCGCATCCTGGCGCTGACCTGAGAACGGCTCACTGGCATTCCACGGACTGCACGCCGAGGCGCCGCCCGGCATTGCCGACCTCGTACGTCGCAATGCAGCGGCGCGCCGTCTCCGGCACGCGCTGCAGCAGCAGCGCCGACGTGTTGCCGTAGCTGCAGGCGACCCAGAAGACCTCGCCCTCGGACGGGGCGACCGTCCAGGCCGCGACCTCCTGACGGCCCGATTGGCTGGTGGCGTCCGGCGCGACGCCGTGGCGCTCGCTGCCGCGCGACACGTGGATCGCCGCCCCCGCCAGCGTGCGCCGGCCAGCGCGCACATCGATCTCCCAGCCCTTGAGCAGGCTGCTGACCACGGGGGTCTCCACCATGGCGGGCGGACAGGTGATCGTGGCCGCGCGGGCGGGCAGGGCGGTGGCGAGCGTCAGACTCGCCACGCCCGCCAGGCAGCGCCACGGCCGTGGGACGCGCGGGGAGTGCCGCCAGGGAGAACGTGAATCGTGCATGCCCGATTCTTGTTCCGAAGGCTGCGGCGCGCGGACGGCGAAATGGCCGGAAATCCCGCGTCGGCGCGCGCCGGGCCGGCAACCCGCGGCGATGTCGCCCACGGGCTTCGTTCAGTGCGTCACAGAACCGGGGTCAGGACCCCACTTCCGCGAGTCCACGCGCCGGAATTCAAGATCCTGACACCGACGTCAGAGTCCTCGCTGCGGCAACGCCAACGTCTTCAACGCGAAACGTCCGTCGTTCTGGAAGAGCCAGACCTCGAGGAAGCCTTCTCTATGCAGTTGTTCGGAGGCCGCGGTCGACATCTCCATCGTCCTGGCGAGGTGCCCCACGCTTGCGAGTGCCTTGCGGGTGAGCTCCGGCTGTTCGTTGTTCTCACGGACCACGTCGGCGGTCCAGTGTCCGATCCCGTCGAGCTTGACGCGCAGCACGACGACCGCGCGCAGCAGTGGCTGCGGCGCGTCCCGGTTGATGTCGGGGCCGGCGTCCTCGTAGACCATCTGCGCGAAGCCGCGCCGAACCTGCTCGAGACTTTCGGCGCGGGCGCCGATGGCGACGGACAGGAGTGTTGCGGCGACGGCCAGCGAGACGGCGAACTTGTGCATGGCGAATCCTTGGACGACAGGAGCAGGAGGGGCTCTCCCTGCCTGGATTCATCGGCGGCTTTCCGAAATGATCGAGGGCCGGGATGCGTAAAGTCCGGGCGTTCCGGGTCGCGCCTCACATCTGGTCACAGCTGTTCCGCGCCGACACGTCCGCGGCGGATTCGTGCGCCGCCCCGTCCACCCGTCGTCCGACCGGTTAGCCTTCGCCCATGGATTCGCTCATCGCCGCCTCCGCCCGCGCCCTCGCCGCCGGGGACGCCCTCGGCGCCCTGAAGCGCGTCGCGCTGCGCGACGACCCGCCGGCGTTAGCGCTGCGCGGCATCGCGATGGCGCAACTGGGCGACTATCCGCGCTCGCGCGAGCTGTTGAAGCTCGCGGCGCGCGCGTTCGGCTCGCACGAGGAGCTGGCGCGGGCACGCTGCGTCGTCGCCGAGG
>Ga0307516_10006950_pt1 | contig 13128 bp, 15 predicted proteins | sample 19_EM_MG_FD_203310 | JGI IMG/M metagenome (GOLD analysis project Ga0307516, IMG submission 203310) | Populus trichocarpa ectomycorrhiza microbial communities from riparian zone in the Pacific Northwest, United States - 19_EM | ecosystem: Host-associated > Plants > Roots > Unclassified | place... | reverse complement strand
CGTCATGGATACTCCGCCAAAAATCACACAATCTGATCCTATGGTTTAGGCTCCAAGTCTGTCTCGTAACGTCTGCTGCCAGCGGGGTCAGTCGGATCTTCCTCGAGCAACCCTAACTGCCACACCGTCCTCAGATACTCGCTACATCCCTCTCCACCATTCCCCACACACAGGCAATCACAACATGGGAAGAACAACAAAAATGGATGCCCTCTGCAAAGTCTACCACCGTGCCGTCCAAATCCCGCGAGACAACGTACAAATCACTCTGGCAAGAACTTGGAGCTTCGAGAATCGAAAGCAACCTCAACCGGATCACCGCTAGAGGATCCGACCTCTCCCCCAGGTTTGTGACATACACTTGGATAAAGTGTGTCGGGAAGCACGACGAAACCATCTCCGCCTCCCCCCCACCTCAGCCCAATCTCATCATCTTCCCTTATTCATAGCTTCCTCCAGTTCAAGGGCTCAAAAAATATGACGTCCACACCACATTCCACAAGCTCCTCACGACCCTCCAAGCCCAACTCGAGTGCCTCGCCGCTGCCTCGCCTTCCACCCTCCCAGCACTGGGAGGAATGCCTTCACAGACGCCGTTGGGAACGGTTGTGGCACACAATCCACGAACACGTCCGACTCAACTCGTCCTCCTCGCCGAAACACGGCGACGGTGACGACGGAGCTCATGGAGTGCAAGGCCAAGTATGGATTGGCGTATATTGTGTATATGCGATTTACGAGAAGGAGGGAAGGCGTCAAGACGTTCCTAGCGATCTTTGGGCGTGCGAGGAAGGACCGGCGGGCTCCGTGGGAGGTGTACGGGGCTTTTGCTGTGTATTTTCTCTTTTTCTTGGCATGGAACATTACATGACTTTCTTTTCCACTTCCTCCCTTTTAGCACTCATGGAATACCACTCCTCGGACGAAAGAAAAACGTTGCGAGCCGGTTCTTTGAGCAAGGTCTGGAACTATATGGGCACGACGTCGAGTTCGTGCTGCGGTATGATGGCTTGCTCATCTCCAACAGTCCGTCATTCTTCTCCTCCCGCGTTGTCAATGATTTTTTCCCACAACTTTTCTTTTTCTTTAGACACCCGACCGCTCTTTGAACGCGTCACCACGACCTTCCCACCCCGACGCCATGGTGCAAGTACCAGTACGGCGACCTCGATGTTGGGAAGAAGCTTGAAGAACCTATTGATCAGAAGGTACGTCCTACCTTCTCTATCCCTCCAACTTCGTCGGGAACCTTGGTCCGGATCCAAAAGTCTCGTGGATTCCCGGGGAAGTAAGGTGGACAGCCGTCAGCCTTGAATCAGTTTGGATCTTGCTCCTTTATGATATCGTGTGGTATAGACTGAAGAGCAATCAAAGCGCTCGACAGACATACGATCGACTCACGTATTGACATCGAAATGACCGGGAGGTCTTTGGCGGCGCCGATTTTTAGTTTATGAGACAATAGATAAAATGATCGATGCTCAACTGTGGGAAGGTGAGATGACCGTTGTGAACCGTGATCATCGTGGACAGCATTACCGACGACCTTCAAGTTAGTGCTCAACCAACCCCTGTCGGCGACGCAACCTAACCGTCCGACGAAATCCTCACCGCCCTCAATCCAATCGCCAAGTCAGACCTACAACAGGTTCTGGAAGTGTTACTTGACCCATGTCTGGCGAGGCTGGAACACGTACAAGAACGCTATATCCACTTACACCCCGATTCTGCAGTCGTCTAAACTCCTCGCCAGCCTCCCGTCACAACGTCCAGACAACCTACGAGTTTGCGCTCAGCCACGTCGGTCAAGAACAGGACAGTGGGGCTGTATTCGCATGCGATACTACCCAGACATTTGGCAAGTTCCTTATTCCACTCCTTTCTCTCCCCCTTCTTATCCCGTTAACCACAGGTTTCATGGCATACACATGGATGAAGAGTGTCGGGAGGTACGACGACGCCATGACTATCCATGGAAGCCAACACCCCCAGGTCCGTCTCTCTCTCCATCCAAACTTCCTCCCAATCTTACCTCCATATCCAGCCTCCTTACATTCACATATGCCGAAGCACAAGAGCTCAAAGACCTCCAAGCCTAACTGGAGCGCGTCGCCGCCGCAGGACAGAGTTTCACTCACCACGAAGCTGCGCCGTCTACCTGACATCGAGCCACACCTTCTCGTGCTGGATCCATTCAAGGTTCGGTGTGCCCACCGCAAGATCTGTTGGCGCCGTTACGAGTCCGGGATTCGTAGTCGGTTGTGACTTGTTTTGAGTAGGGGCTGGTACGGTGGTGGTTGATATCACCCACGAAGGAAGGACAGATTAACTTTCACCATGATGGCCCAATTCAACTTTTCTGGGCTTGAGATACAATTGGTACACTGGTGAATCGAGACCCTATCGTTATTGGTTGACGATTACCGTCTGCATCGCTGTCCCTTCTTCGGTCGATGCTGGCTGCTAGCCGAGGAAGGCTGAGCTCCGGCTTGATGATACGAACATGGAGGAGCTTGATCATGACTCCGAAGACGTAGCACCGTTCCAAATGACTGTGAAGTAGTCATCTCCGATGGTACCGGTATATGGAGGGATTTTCGCCGCGACGGGGTCTTTCCAGATGCTGAGGGTGATGCTGTAATGGAGGCATCCATGATATGATGGGGAGTTATTACTAGCACTTGTGTCATGGGACTGTCTCGGTTTCGTGCTGATGATTGGGAACATCGAGTGTTATTTGGGAGCTGTCTTGGCAGACGAACTCAAGAAACCATCATCTTGCAACGTGTCGCGGCGCTCGGAGCCTCAGTCTGCCAAAACCTTGCACTTCTATACGGTCCACGGTTTCCTTGTTCAAAGCATGCCACGATAAAGAATCTGTGATCACGAACTCCGGGAAAGCTGTAGGTTAAATGGATGTTTCATCAAGAGATCGGTGACCCGTCGTCGCTCACCAAGGTATCACCTTCGTTCAGACCCCTCCTTCCTCATTCCCCGCATCCCCAACGGAGATAAATTACAGGTGTTCATCTGCATCGCAGAATCGCACCCTGCCGTTCCGACAGATTTTTCGGGTGATCGATATACCATTGCTCTACAACAAAACACTCAGGACACACTGGGAATTCATGACGGACCTGGAGACCGGACTGGAAAGAAATGTATATAGGCTCCGCGCCTGCAAGTTGCCGTATCGATCATACTTATCCTTACCCCAAATTTCTGGTGGGATGACTTGTGGGTCCGATGTGACAGGATCTCAAAATAGCGACACACATCATGGAACCAAGTCCCTGGAAAGTGAGGCCACGAGGTCAACGTTATTCGTCCGAAGTTTCCGACAGCCACCACACATGTGTTGATCGTCCGGCGAGATCGAAAGGTGGGAGATCCAACGGCCCCCGCTCTAGACTCGGATCTGTTCTTGTCCGGGACTGCCGTGGGGTAATCTGTCCTATCCTACACCGCTGGCAGGAGACGTTACAAGACGGACTTGTAGCCTAAACCATAGCCAAACACATGATCAGATCGTGTGATTTTTGGCGGTGTATCCATGACGATCGCAGGTGATCAGATTATGGTTATCTATACAGGTATGTGTACAAGTCTGACTTGTAATGTTTCCTGCCAGCGGTGTCACTGCCCTCCAGTCTCTATCACGTGATATCAGCAAGGTGCAAGGTCTGAATGACGACGTCTACCTCAATCCCCACAGGCGTATCAAGTCCGAGAGATCACCACCTGGGAGAAAGGGAACTAGAAGAGGGTAAGTATGTACAGCGGACATCGTCGTGGAGACGGGTTTGTATACTTTCACAGACTTGCTGTGCTGATTATTGTGCACTCTAGGTACATTGCACTGGAATTGCCGACTGCCACGGATATTTCGGGAGATCTACCCCACCAACACTGCCTCTTATTGGAAGCCAAGGCCAACACGTTCAAGTTCCGTCGTCGCCCTGAGTCAGGAAGATCTTATATATCCTGCCAGTGGCCGTTTCCATATCATTATTGATCCTCGCTTCACCATATTTTTGGACTTTGCAGTCCATTCATGACACCCCTCGAAAGCGACCTTCTCCACAAACTTGGTTTGGCCTACTTGGGACATCTCGTACGATTGTCGATTTTCGTTTTCTTCTATGGTGCGCCTTCACTCGGGGTATTCGGAGGCTCATACACAAGTTCGAGAACAGGAGTGTCCGTTGTACTCTTCTCTGCATCAGTCGTTCTCTTTGCGTTCGTTTTTCCGTTCCTAAAGCCCCTTGTTTCTCAACAAGACCTGACCCCCGAAACTTGACAGGCGGAAAGGATTTTCTAACCGTGCGACAGCCGCCATGTTCATAGCGACTATCATGAACTTCCTCCTCTCCAGTTTGAATACTGTCACTGAAGTTGCCCTATTCATTGTGTTCATTCACAAGGCTCTCGTCCTGGATATCGATTATCCGCTACCAGAGAAGAGGGTGTTGGTTAACAATGTGTTGCACAAGTTGGACATCGTCTATTTCTGGGCAGCTTACCTTCCTGTGAGTATCAAACTGTCGCTGTCAGATTCCGTATCTATTCATGCTCGGTGGAGATGTATATCAGCGATCTCATTGTCATTTGGAGGGCTTGGGTCCTCTTCCCAGATCGACAGTGGATAATCCTGATACCGCTTATTTTGTGGATTGGAGCTGTGGGTGAGTAGACAATTGTCCAGGAAGCTGTTCCGTTTTGCTGAATCTATACGCTCTCAGGCCTGACCGTCGGCGACCTAACATGGCTATCCGTATTGATGCCCAATGATCAATTGGGTTCGAATCTAGACATTGTTCTAACGACGACAGGCATAACGCTCTCGGTGGCAACGAACGCCGTCACAACAATAATGGTTGCGTATAAATTATGGTATGTCGCTGTGGGCGGAATCCACTGGATCTAGTGGCTCAGCGTGAAATAATATTGCAGGAGATACCGTACATTCATCGCGAAGACTCTCGGCTTGAGTCGACGAAGGAGTCCAGTGCAAACCGTATTAATTCTTCTCATAGAATCAGGGCTTGTTTACCTCGTGTTCCAGGTCAGTGGCTGTTGTCTCGTGCTTGCTGGTATGTGCGCGCAAGATCCTCAGAGTTCTCACCGTTCTGACAGATGGTGTACTTGGTTTTTGCTGCCGATGGCGGTCCTCATAACCCCGCAGGGTATGCCTTTCAGGCCGTGTATGTTTCTCTTTCCGTAAGTGTTGGCCAGACTGAAGATTCCCATCATCTGATCTATAACGTCTACTATTGTAGATAATTTATCCGAATGTGGTGATACTCCTGGTCGAAACTCAGCGTTCGATGACGGGCGATTGTGAGATTAGCCCATCAAACACAAGCAAACTCGCGGGTCCAGTGGCATCTGAAGCTCGTCCTGCAACTTTAGGACATCTCTCGCTCGCGGTTGGGCCAGTCCATACTACGACGGATAACGAACGAAGCTGAATCTCACCGCTCGCGTGCGTTGCAGAACCAAGTTGGACAGGAACATGGTTTGGAGGAGGACATTCTCGAAGTAAAGGAGAGTTGGGTTGTCAGTGCCAGTGGCTGACTGATACTATCGTGGCTCCCCAGCGTTACATACCAAGACCTAGTGCCTAAGTTGATCGTCTGAGATCAAGAAGACGCCTTAAATATGGCAACTCTTACATTGTAATGATATGTGATGTGCTCTTAACCTACGGCACCTGGCAGGAATCTTGTTTCCATATGTTGCTGGCGGCGCACCATCAAGAACGCAAGGTCACTGCTCCAGAGACGATATCGATACAACAACCAGGCCCCTAGTAGTATCCCGCTTCTTCACAAAACGCCACCGTCCCCTCAAAATACGTCTCCGCCTTCTCAAATTCCTTTTTCAAACATGCAACCTCCCCCATATAACGAGAGGTTTTCAAGAACTATTGTGAAAATATGATAGGAAAGCAGGTATCACACTGCTTAAATTACTTGCCGACAAGTGAACAATTGCAATGTTGAATGTTTGGATGTTGCCGTTTTCAAGCGGAACAAATTGGGAGTATGTTGAATATCAAGATGGTGCGGGTCGTCAGCGAATATCATTGAAAGTTTCCGATTGTTCACAAGATGGATACTTATTTTGAACTCAAGCTAACACTGACGTTGGAGCTAGGAATGGCTAAGCGCGGAGCCAGCCCCTGCTGAATCCGAACACGCCCATGGCCCCATAATGACCCATTCCAGGGCGCGAAGAAGTGTGGCGTCGACAGATCTAGGTCTGTTCGGCACGCCGATGACCACACCTGCGCCTGATGACTCTTCGACTCTCCCCTGGACGACACCAACATAATGTGACCGGGCCACTGGCTGGACTCACCCCATCCGGTGTAGAAGATCAAGAACGCGGTACCCCGGAGCGGGAATCTATGTTATAATTGTTGTGAGTCAATCCATCCCCAGGCAGTGACGTTACTCACTCAAACTCGAAGCTGCTCGCACCTCCCACTCACACCACAAACAAATTGAGTTCACACCAACGTCCATTTCGGATACGGAGTGTACAGCCTTTTAGATCCGTGTATCGGGTTCCGATGGCGGTGAATGTCGATGTTTGTGGGTAATGCTGAGAAGGGGCGCTATGCGAGGTGGGTGGCTCTGGAAGCTGTTCATTTGTTTACGAGAAATGTCATTTCTTTCGGGGTGATTAAAACAGTTTCTCCGCGACGTTTGGAATTTACAGGTTTCTTCTTTGAGAGCCGCATTAGGCGGGGGTGGTGGTCCCGGGGGTAATATCGGATAACTCTACTGCAACATGGTATGTGCCACTGTATCCCCCAATCCCCGATTCGTTCCTTGATGCCGGGCGAGAGATACAGCGAGTTCGTGAGGGGCGGTGGCGTCCGTACCGCGGTATGTATTGTGCTGGGCGATGGTTCTGAGGGGAAAGGTCTTTAGCTGGGGGTATAAAGTTGAAGGGACAGAGAAAGTAGACCATACCCGCAGGATGGACGTTTGGGTAGCATCGAGGTCACCGTACTGGTGTATATGGACGGGCAGTGTCGAGCGGGGAGGTCATGGTGACGCGTTGAAACGGTGGTCGGACATCTAAAGAAAAAAGGGTTTTGGGTGAGGATGCGATTTACAACGTAGGAGAAGAAAGACGGACCGTTGTCGTCATTGATGAAGACGAGGAAGCTAGGTACAGCACGAACTCGACGTCGTGCCCAAAACAGCGCCAGACCCTTTTCAAAGACCCGGCGCGCGACAATTTTTTTTGCGCCTGAGCAGTGGTATTCCGTGAGCATGCTACGAGGGAGAAAGAGGAAAGAAAAGTCAATGAAATGCACGCCCAAGGAAAAGGTACACACCAGAAGCCACATACACCTCCCATGAAGTCCACCGATCCTTCCTCTCGCACGCCCAAACACCGCTCTATACACCTTGACACCCTCCATCCGCCTCGCAAGGCGCATATACACGATATATGCGAACCCATACTCGACCTTGCGCTCAGTGAGCTCCGTCGCTCCGGTCTGCCACTATGTTCCAAAGACGAGGACAAGTTGAAGGACGTGCTCGTGGACTGTATGCCGGCTCTGGTACCGCTGCCATCGCTGGTGTCGTTCCAAAAAGCGTCTATAAAGCCGTTCTGTCCTGATTGGGCGGCGGCACAGGGAGTGGAGGAGGCAGCAGCGAGGCGCTCGAGTTGGGCTTGCAGGGTCGTGAGGAGCTTGTCGGATATGGCATGGACGTCTTCGTATTCTTTTTTGAGCCCTTGAGCTTGGGCATATGTGAATGTGAGGAAGAAGCTAATTGTAGTGAGATTAAGGAGTTTGAAGCATGTCTTGATATTAATTTAGAGTATCGCCCCGGAAATGGAACGGAATTCGACGAGAGCTACATTTTGATGAGATTCTAGTCAAATTCTCGGAGATCATCGCAATTTGACCACAATCTGCTCTCGTCGATTTTTCGAGCAATAACGCTGTGTGGGGCGTAGATCATCGCTGCGTTGACGTGTGTTTATCCTGTCCTGTCCTATACGATGTCCTTATAGCCTCAGATATACTGTTGCTCCGACCATTTCGATTGATCCTCGCTCTGTATTGTTGGACTTGGCAGTTCTTCCATGGACCATGACGCCTCCTGAAAGCGAGCTTTTCCAGGATTTCGGTTTCTACTTCTTGGAACTTGTCGAAACAGTGTCCATTTCCATATTCTTCTATGGTGCGTCCTCCTTGCTCGCGGTATGAGGCTCATCCACAAGTTCGGTGTCAGGAGCATTTGTTCTACTCTTCTCTGCATCCGTCATTATCCTTGCGTTCGTTTTCTCTTTCCGAAAAACCCTGATCTCTCTCAACAAGACCTGATCCCCGAAACTTGACAGGCGGAGAGGATTTTCTAACCGTGCGAGAGCAGCCGTATTCGCAGTGACTGTCATCAACTTCCTCCTCTCAAGTTTGGCTACAGGAACTCAAGTCGCCTCCTTCATTGTGTTCACCCGAAATGCTCTCATCCTGGATATTTATCATCCGCTAACTGAGCAGCCAAAGTTTGTTAAAGATGTGTTATGGAACATGGACCAAGTTACCTTCTGGGCAGCAAGATCTCCTGTGAGTATCAGGCTGTTGCTGTCGGATCCAGTATCTATTCATGCTCGATAAAGATATGGCTCAGCGATCTTGTTGTCATTTGGAGGGCTTGGGCCATCTTCCCAGATCGACGGTGGCTCATGCTCATACCGTTCATTTTGTGGATTGGAACCGGAGGTGAATAGATATTTTCCGGGAAACTGTCCCTCGTTGCTGAATCTATACACTCTCAGCGATCTTCATTGGCGAACGAATATGGTTCTCGATCCCGAATGACTACAATCTATTGGGCTGGAAGTTAGACAACACCCTATCGAATGTAAGTTTAACGCTCTCCGTGGCAACGAACGCAGTCACGACAATGATGATTGCATATAAATTGTGGTACGTCGCCGTGGGCGGCATTCACTGGATCCAGTGGTTCACCATGAAGGGATATTGCAGGAGCTACCGCACATACATCGTGAACACTCTCGGCTCGAGTAGACGAAAGAGTGCAGTGCAGACCATGTTGACTCTTCTCGTAGAATCAGGCCTTGTTTACCTCGTATTCCAGGTCAGTGATTTTTATATCCTGCTTGTCGATGTGCGCGCAAGACTCTCAAAGTTCTCACCGTTCTGACAGTTGGCGTACACGGTTGTTAGTGTGGATGACAGTCCTACCCACCTCCAAGTCGGCTTGAGTGCCGTGTATTTTTCACTTGCCGTAAGTGTTGGGCATTTTGTGTAATCATCTGACTTACATCCACCGTTGTAGCCAATGTATCCGACTGTGGTGATAGTCCTGGTCGAAACTCAGCGTTCGATGACGGATATTTGTTCGAACGCAAGCAGAGTCGCGGGTCCAGTTGCATCTGAAGCTCATCCTGCAACTTTAGGACACCTCTCGGTTGCGGTTGGGCCAGTCCATAGCATGACGGATAACGAAGTTGAATCTCAGCGCTCGCGCGCGTTGCAGAGCCAAGGTCGGGGCTTGGAGGTCGTCCTCGATAGAAATCTTCCAATTAAGCATCTAAGATCGGAATCAAGACTTGAATATAGCAACTCTCACACTTTGTAATGATATGCGACGTGTTCTTAATCCTATGACAGCTGGCCAGAATATGGTTTCATGCGTAGCTGGCGGAGTATTATAAAATAACATACGGACGTCACGGTGACGTCCGACGCGCTGAAACTCCTTTCTATAACGGCGGGACGGTGCAATTCGATGACTGGTCCTGGATGTGCCGCACTGACATTCTGATGCTCATCGCTCTCGATGTCCGACTTGTAATTTAAATCAGTGGCACTCAACCAAAGGGGTACATATGTCACTGGATGCACAGAACGATACTTGGCACCGAAATATTGAAAAGTATTGAAAAAGTATTCCAATTATTTTCAAGATTTTTTCTCCATCTTTTTCTTCGAGAAATCCAAAAAGTATTGAAATAAAATATGTCCAAGCAAGGAAATTCTTCAAATAGCTTTTCAATATTTTGCCCGTTTCTGAGAAAGGAAGATGCAAAAGATATCGTTAAAAATAATTAGACTACTTTTTCAATATTTTTTCATTATCCCAGCACTGTATATCATTCTGTGCATCCAGTGTGTTCGTCCCCCGATAGACTTCCTGGATGACGACGAATTACTTTTCCTTTTGGACCGTGCCTGGGCAACCAACCTAGTATGTACGCAGACTATTTACGACAGGCCAAACCACTGCTAAATCCAGATATTGACGTCCAATACCAAACCATCGTCACGAAACTCATCCCTCAGCAAGGCGAAACGAAAACCTGACGTCAACCTTGACTCGTCGTAGCTATCCACCGTGTTCAAAAACGGCGTATCTATTCAAGGAATATTCTCCAGTATATCAGCTATCCTGCTCATCTGGAAAGTAAGCTTTCATTTTGTCTTTCACTCCAGCATGCGAGTAAATAGTATGATATTCCTTTTATGGCACGGCGTCCTGATCGACCAATATGAGGATACGCGACCCCATCAGAGAGGCTACCTGGGCCGCGGCAGTGGAATCGGACCGCCGTTTCAGATGCTAGGACTCCAGGAACCGAGTACTATGTATCTACGTTCCCAAAACTCGAGTCTTCACACTTTTCCTCGTGCCACTGCTATGCTAGCCTTGTATTCCATGGTGCCATCGATCGGGTTGCAGTGCTCATCGCGACAATCACCATGACCGACCCACTATGCGGAATAAGTACCTTGAGAGCGAATAGGCTAGCAAATGGTTGATCTTGAATAGGGAAATATAGTTTAGTTTTCAACTTTTGGTTACCCGACGACTCAAGGGAGCCGACAGGTGCCTAAGGACAGATTTGTCATTTCACTAGCAATCAAAAGCTGAAAGTATGTGTGTCCATCCGTGGCGCTGAAGAAAAGATAACCTAAGACTATAGAGAAAAGAAAGCATAGCGGCTAACGATATGTGTGATAGGTACGCTGTGGTAAACAGAGTGCGGTGAGTAGAAGATCGTAAATCGCTCGTACCAGCTCGAGGGCCAGGTTAATTGAGACGATCCGGATGAGGACCAACAGCAAACTTGTTCGCCGTAAAAACGAGCTGTGGATCGGCTGTTTTCTTGATCTCGCTCAACCGTCCATATTTCTCTTTAGAGTCGTAATAGTAATCCCGCGCCGCTTCCAGATCCAAGTCTTTGGAGCCCCATAAGAGACGACGATCTTGTTTCGAATAGTAGCCCCCCTCATGGCCAACCCCCTCAGCGTCGTTCCTTTCAACCCATTCTCGTGCCTTCGTCTTGGGATCCACTGGCGTGGGGTAATCCACATCGTAAAATACGTCCATCGTGCACGCGTATGTCGAGTCGCGCCAACTGAACGACATGTCGTGGTTCGGATCGTTGGTGCAGAAGCGCGAATACTTGCCCCCGACGTGCTGGAACTGGGAAGAAGCATAGCACCCATCACGAGTATCCTTCGTGACCTCGTCCAATCTATCAGACGCCCATTTCGCCCAACCATCCTGCTTAAGGGTCTTGGACTCGGTGATGTAGGTGCGCTTGTAGTACGGCAGCTGGAACTCGCGGGCGATGGGGAATACCCAGAGGGAGCAAAGCGTGGACATTGGTGCCGCCCCGCCATCGAATCTAGAGCCGTGGTGGGGTTTCCACCCTCCGGATTCCTTGGCGAGCCCTTCGATGACATGGTTGACCTTGTCGAAGAGCGTATGGTCGTACTCCTGACCTTCGCCCTCCAGATTCGCCCACTGCACGAAGACCACAATTCCTGCTGCGAGCTTGCCTTCGGGGTCACGTTCGCTCACCACACTGACACTAAAGTCGTAATCAGCCGGGGTCTCGTCCGACTCGCCCATCTCCACCATGATATCCAGCAGCTGCTTGAGCTTTTCACGGGTGTAAAGTGTCTTCCCATAGAGGCCGCGTGACTTGGGGAAGTCCTCATCCCTCAAGACCCTCAACGTGACGTGGGTGATCACCCCAAAATTTCCAGGACTACCACCCAGAACGGCGTAGAACAGATCCTTGTCCGAATCAACTCCCCGTTCCACACATCTAACCTCGGCGTCTGCGGTAATGATGCGGATCGCCTCAACGTAATCCGCCAAAAGGCCAAACGAGCGAATGAGGTGGCCGTATCCGCCGGTCTGGACGTGGCCGCCCAGGTTGACGTAGCTGCATTGACCCACGGGCAAGAATCGCTTTTGCTTCCTGAGCTTGCCCATAAATTTGCTGAGAGTGGTGCTGATACCGACCGTCACCTGGGTCCGGTCCGTGTTCTCCCAAGTCAAGTCCGTATAAGTCTGAGATAGGTCGAGCTGGATGTTACTGCCACCGGAAGACGAGGCGCCGGTGTAGTGGTGGCCACCGGTACGAATGGCGATGCCAACGTTGGCTTGCGTCGCGTACTGGATGGCCAGTTTGACGTCGTCGTCGTCGGTGGGGTAGATTACGGCATCTGGGTCAACAATCTTTTCTTCTTTGTACGAACTCCAGGCATACTGGTAGATGCTCGGGTTATAGCCTTCGTCATTGCGTTGAATAAGCTTTCCCCGGAAGCCCACCGACAACAAACTCGAGACCATGGGAACTGGTTGGAGAGACGTGTGAAGATGTGGGGAAGAAGTCGAGGAAGAGAGAACAGTAAGAGTAAATCGCGTCGAGGAATATTGAGGTCTTGAGGACGTCAGCGTGCAATCAGTGTGGGCGTCTTTTAATCGGACATCTGAGCTCATAGGATAGGACAGATTACCCCACGGCAGTCCCGGACAAGAACAGATCCGAGTCTAGAGCGGGGGCCGTTGGATCTCCCACCTTTCGATCTCGCCGGACGATCAACACATGTGTGGTGGCTGTCGGAAACTTCGGACGAATAACGTTGACCTCGTGGCCTCACTTTCCAGGGACTTGGTTCCATGATGTGTGTCGCTATTTTGAGATCCTGTCACATCGGACCCACAGGTCATCCCACCAGAAATTTGGGGTAAGGATAAGTATGATCGATACGGCAACTTGCAGGCGCGGAGCCTATATACATTTCTTTCCAGTCCGGTCTCCAGGTCCGTC
>Ga0307516_10006949_pt1 | contig 13128 bp, 15 predicted proteins | sample 19_EM_MG_FD_203310 | JGI IMG/M metagenome (GOLD analysis project Ga0307516, IMG submission 203310) | Populus trichocarpa ectomycorrhiza microbial communities from riparian zone in the Pacific Northwest, United States - 19_EM | ecosystem: Host-associated > Plants > Roots > Unclassified | place... | reverse complement strand
CGTCAGCATTGGATCTTACCCCGCCGCTCCCGGCCAACACCGGGGTGCTCAACCGATGGACGGCCGAACCAGTACAGCATATCTTCTTGCCTGCGTCGGCGTTTATTGCAAACGTCAAAGGATACCCTGTTTTACCAAAAGGCACCCAGGCGTTCCTTCGTCAAAGTATGATCGTGAGTCGTTGCGTGGTCTATCATTACATACATCCGACTCGCGCGCGCAAATTAGCATCGGCCCACCTTTATCCTCTCCGGAGTCAGATCTGCCCTTCACGCCAGCGGCGGCGAATCTGCCTATGCACAATACCTGGGACACCTCGAGAAATCGAGCCCGCCTGTCCAGGCTGCCAAGACTGAGGGGACGGTGGAGCATTTTGCACAAGGTTACCAAGATTACCTCCAGAACCCGTTACAGGTAGATCCGATTAGCTCCTTTCATGGCCAGATTCTGATCAGCGTGGCCGGAACAGCCACTCATGGATAACTTGCAATCAATTACGTACCAAACCTTTGAGCAGGACCCCGTCAAATATCGTAATTACGAAGAGGTAGGGGCCACATCCCGCCCAAGATTGAATAGGCTTATTGATCAGCGCTGTAAAGGCCATCTACCGCGCTCTTATCGAGTGGCCTGACAGCGAACGCATGTAGGTACTCTTTAATCATCGTCAAGCGGAGGTCCAATAGTGCATAGCGTGATATGTGTCGCTGGCGCGGGGCGTGGGCCCCTCGTGTCTCGTAGCCTCAAGGCTGCTCGAAGGTCCAGGAAAGCAACATTTATCTACGCGCTCGAAAAAAATCCTAATGCATGGATCACGTTTGTCCTTTTCATTGCAACAAAAGAAATCACTCAATCTCACTGTACCGTTCAGTCTACAGGACAGAAAGGCAAAGGACTGGGGCTCTGCGGTGCAACTTATTTTTGGTGATATGAGACGTGTAGATCTACCAGAGAAGGTCGATATCTTGGTCAGCGAGCTGTTGGGCTCCTTTGGAGATAACGAGTTGAGCCCTGAGTGTCTTGATGGCGCTATGAGGTTTTTAAAGCGTAAATATGCACGACCTTTACTGACCCGTGAATTCACACTGACGATCCACTTAGCGAATGGTATTTCAATACCATGCTCATATACTGCATACCTTGCACCCCTGTCTTCTTCGAAGCTCTACAACGCTGCGAGGGAAAGCAGGGAACTGAAGGGAGTGGAGACCCCCTATGTGGTGATGTTTCAAAATGTTAATATCCTGAGCGGGGATGGCGGTGGCGTCGGCCACCGTTGCGGTCCCAAAATCCAAGAGTGTTGGGACTTTGAGCACCCTGGACGGGACGTGGCAGTTGACGATAAAGGTTAGCCGCATTCACTCACCCGTGTGTCGAGTGGGTCTTGAGTCGTGCAGGGCTTCCATTTACCAATAGCCACAACGTTCGGGCTGCCAGACAACGCTTCCATATACCACACGCTGGCGTGATGCATGGATTAGCGGGCTACTTCGAAGCCGTCCTTTATGGTGATGTTGGGCTCAGTATCCATCCACAGCGGAAGGATCACGTGTCGAAAGACATGTTGAGTTGGTTTCCATTGTTCTTCCCACTGCGGGTACGCGCGTTATACATGCCTTGTGGTGACGAGGATCTCACGGATCTTTTCTTCCATAGGAGCCCCTATATTTGCCTAGTAACTCCGAGTTGCAGGTGTCTATCTGGCGCCAGACAAACGACCGGCAGGTGTGGTACGAGTGGTATGCGGAATCATTCCTTCCGGTATGCAACGCTCCATTACCGTCAGACCAATCCGAGGACATCATGACACCGGATGGTTCTTTCTTCGCATCTGCCTCGACCCACGTTGCGGTGCCCAGCCCCGTGATTGATGCGGTAGACGTGTTCCCGTTGACGCCGCGCTCCGAAACCTCCAGAGCGAGTAGCGAGCTGTCTAGGTCAGCTTCTGGCGTTGTGAAAATTGGGCAGACTGCTCTGCATAATCCTGGTGGGCGGAGTAGTTGGATAGGGCTGTGATGAGTTGCTACCACCCGGGAATCTTTGACCGATTAAATCTATACATTATAGGAAAAGCGGACATGTGTTTCGAAGGAGACAATTAACTTGCTTGGTCGGTTCAGTGAGCTCCAAGTCTGATACCGATCATTGTGTTAAGATGTTAGAGCGCCATATAGATCATAGGGAAAGCTCTCTTCTGCCTACCCCACAAAGCTTCGGGATGCGGCTTCACCCCGTCAACGCCGCTACTACCGACGTCGTAACCAAAAATAATGTATTGACCTTCCATTCCCGGAAAAAATACGTTTACATTCGAACTCCGACGGTGTCGTTCGTTTTCTCGTTTCCAACCCGTCTCTTTAGCTTTTCAGAGAAGTCATCCACTCGCTCTCTCTCGCTCGTTCAGCATGAAACCTGTTGCTCTCCTTGCTGCCATCGCTGCCATCGTGCCAGCGGCCTTCGGGTTGACTGTTAATACCCCGTACGTACCACACTTCGTCCTTCATCCGCTTTACTGACGCACACACCCAGTGGAAACGTCGTTGAGTGTGGTCAGTAGCTTCCCTCAAGGGCCAGAAGCGATGGGATATAACTCCTTTGTGCGTACACAGAACCCACCGAGTTCGTATGGTCTGGTGGCCAGCCGCCTTACTACATATCCCTCATCCCTGGTGGGCACTCTTTGTTTGACGCGCCGTCGACGTGCTGACCATGGTTGCCTACGCGCAGGTGGTCAGATTTCGGCTCCTCCGGTGAGCGTGCTGCGTTTCCAGTTGGCCGCTCTTTATTAACACCGTGGTCGCGTTTTAGCTCAAGCAGTTTCCTAATCAGCAGGGTACATCCTACACTTGGCTTGTCGACCTTCAGGTCAACACTATCTTGTGAGATTTCCTCTCGTCCTCCTGCTACATGGTACTGAGGGACGAATGGAGCAATTTTGCATTGAAGGACAGCCTTGGGGCGACTTCCTACTCAGACATTATTACCATTCAGGCTGGTAGCAGCTCAAGGTATGTTATTTGAAGGGGATGATCGAATCTAGGAGACTAATCGATACTCTAGCTGTGTGAACACCACAGTGCAGGAAGGTTCTTCGGCTTCGCCCAGTGCAACCGCTGCCTCGTCCCACTCCGGCACGTAAGTGTGATCCATAATTACTGTTGTTCACTGTCTAAATTTGTCGTACAGTGCTACTGGCACCGCTGCGGCTTCTACGGCAACCCATTCGAGCAGTGCTGACCGAATGATCGCTACTTCGGTGTTCGGTGTTGGCGCTATCTTGGGTGTTGTTGGCGCTGCCTTCCTCTGAGTGCTGTGGGCGTTGTTTTGTTCTTCCATCAGGTCAACTCTCTGTGAGACGAAAGACGGATACCCGGATTATCTATTTCAGGCTCTATTGTCTTCCATTGTCATGTGAAGTTATGTTGCTCGAAATATTTCTCCAACCAGACACCAAGCACATGTGTGATGGTCAGTGGCACTATGAGGTGAGGGCGGATAAGGTGAGATTGGATGAGTTGATATGACCCAAGATTTCGAGTGCTTCATGAATGGTAGGATAAACAGGAGTGAAGGTTAGAGCCGCAGCAACACTGTAGTAGCTAGACATTGAGAACTATTGGAGATTGTAAAGCTTAGGTTTTTGTCAAAATCACCACCTATTGAGATGTCCACATCTTCCACTTCTGTCAGTCTTGTAAATGAGGTGATACTGATCATTGTTCTAGTATGAGAAGATGTCACAGCATAGTCATGTCATGTAAAAATGTAGCAGATCCTTTAGACAAAGCACATTGATATGGAATACATGGACTCATTGGTTAAAGGAATTTCCTTGCTGATTGATAGATCATTAAACACATTAAGTGGCCTTGAAGAGGATCAACTTATACATATGGTTGTTAAGAATGATTTTGGTGATGGCAGATGTCAAGGCATGATGGACATCACCATGTTGCTCAATGGTATGTTGAAGTGCATTGAGAACAGCAGCTTGGGTGCCAGATCTTTCATATTCCTTCACAGCAAGGTCAAGAGCATTTTTAGCATCCCTATTTTGCTGTAGGAGAAAGTAAGTGTATTCAAAAACAAGAATACATCCTTTGCAATCTTTACTAGGCAGCATGTAAAAGAAAAATATGTTGCTCACCAACTCCATGAATGATTGAATTATGCTTAGGGGAAGCCATCAAGGAAGGACACATTGATGATAGTGCAAGGGATTTAGCATCAAAGTGAAATGGATTCTTTTTGGGTCATAAGGCATGTGAGTTATGCTCTAATAAAATGGATTTGCCCAATCAATGCCTGTAATAGTGGTAGAAATCATTCTGTCTTTCTGTCAGAGAACTGTGTGTTGGAAGATGCCTGGGAACCTGACCCAATGGCCAGATGCTGGGACAGGCTGGGACCAATTGAACATTGTGCCTGTCATCTGATGACCCTCAGATTGATTGAAAACTTTCTGGTAATCTCTGCTGCAGTCGATAACTCCTTGAGAAGTATTGATAAAACAGTCGGTGTCACACAACACCATAGATTTGCAGAGCTTACAGCTGTTTGCAAAAGATCACAGAAAACACAAAAACCAAATTCACCTGGTGGGAAGGACCCCAGAGGTAGCCCTAGTAGTCATTATTATTGGTGTAAAGTACATGGGACTTTGTTGCAATGTTTGCGGCAGCTACCGTATTCAAGTGGTGTGCCATCCACGGTAGTGTGTTCTACCAGTAAATATTGCAACGTACTGTTGCATCCTTCATGCAAACCATCTGTTTGCCATTGCAATGTCTCAGCTCCCATTGCAACACATCCCTCGCCCCCAATTTAAGTGGTGCGCCGTTCATGGCCAGTAAATATTGCTGCATCCTTCATGCAATCTACCTGCCTGCTGTTGCAATGTCTTGGCTCCCATTGCAACACATCCCTCGCCCCCAACTGTGTGCAGCCCATTACTTAGGTGTCCACAGTGCAACTCAGCCCTCTCCCATTGCAACGAACACAATGCAACTCTCTCTGCCCTCTCCCATTGCAATGCCACTCAGTACTCTTTCATTGCAAAGCCCTTTTGTTCTCCGCTGCATTGCAATGCAACCTGGTTCTCTTTCATTGCAAGGCCTCTCACCCTCCATTCTCCCATTGCAATGCAACTCAGTTCTCAGTTCTCTTTCCTTGTTCTCCACTGCATTGCAATGCAACACAGCTCTCTCCACCCTCTCCTGTTGCAATGCAAGTCGGTTCTCTTTCATTGCAAGGCCCTCTCGCCCTCCATCCAGCCTTCTCCTATTGCAACCTCTCTGCAATGCAAACCAGCTCTCTCCTGTTGCATCGCTCTCGTCTTCCATTCAATGCCACTCAGTTCTCTTCCACTGTAATGCTCCCTCACCCTCCATGGCAATGCAGCCCAGCTTTCTCCGGTTGCTACAATCTCATCCCCATTGCAACACAGCACAGTTCTCTCTCGCCCTCCATCCAGCTTTCCCCCATCTCGCTGCCCAGTGCAATGCAACCTGGCTCTCCATCAGCCATCGGATCGCATCACCATGTCTGCCAGTTTCCTGTGTTCAACATGTTTGATGCCGTTGGTCTGCCATGTAATTAGTAGTAATTCATTATCTTGTGTAGTACACTACCAGTAATTCATCTTGACCACAATGGTGTATATATAGCTGGAGCGTGCAAGGAGTGTCTCCACCTGAGAGATCAAGTTATGTTGTTGGTCAGTACTAGTACCAATCAGGGTTATCAGTAGAATTTGGTTAATCTAACTTGACCGGGTGGGCCTGACCAATAGTAGCAATTATAAATCTCGTATAAATCTCATATACAACAGAAAAACATGAGATGGAGATCATACCCGCATTGTTACCCTGATAGTACATCGGAAGTGATTAAACAATTGTGATTATCTGGTTCTACCAAAGGCAACCACTACTAATGTCATGCATGGTGCAAACATCCAGGTTCAAGTGCATGCATTTCACATTCAAATCAGTACAGCTATACATATGTACTTCTCAAGTAAGGTCCTGTTTTGTGGCTGCAAAGGACATTAGCCCTCAATTCATGGTGTGAACTATACTGCTGCTGGACAGCACAGACGGTTGCAAATCCATTATATGGGAACTTGTATCTTCAGAATAGATTGAACACGAGGAAATATCATATCCAGTGATGGTACATAAGTGTATTCTAGTAGGCTATCTAAGACACTGAAGTTACTACTCCCCAGTAATATCTGCAACTTCTAGAAAACACTTCGTATCCCTCCATGTATGAGCAAATGACTGTCTGATTCGATCCCAGAGTTCAGCCTGATGCTTGGCATATGCACGGCGTCCTTTGGAAAGCATTTTGTCGGTGGTTACTATTGTGCCAGTTTGGTCCATCCACCATTTAGCATGCCATTCTAGAAACCGAAGCGTCCTCTGCATCTCCTCGAACAGCAGTGTGACCTCTTCTTCCCAATGATGTGCCTGTGCCCGTGCCTTGCACCATTCAATGCGAATAGCTAGTACAAAATAAAATAAGCATTGTGATTAAGGTATCTGAAGCCATGTACCTTCCTGGAAACCATCATCCGATTCATTATCTGTGGCCTGCTCACTGTATCCGCATACCCGCCAAATCCAAGATACACGGTGCCTTCCCTCCCCTGGACAAAGGTCATACCCAATTGATAGTGCACAAATGTCATTGTCGGCAAGTGGACGAAGATGACCTTTCCAACCAACTTGTCCCAGTAATGGGCCAAGAATGGATAGCGCATGATATGCTACACGATACCTAGTAGCTGCGGTGTTTATCTTTGCATCAAGGGTTTTGAGGCAATTTTGAGCCTGCGTGTTGGCTCCTTGACCACGTAAGAACCGGTCTTTGAACTTGAGCATATAAGTGCATGATCGAAGTCCTTGGCATAGATCATTTAATGTGTCGTGTGCTTGACCTTCTCTGAGTCGAAATTCAATCATGTTCAACAATCATGGACATGGAGCCCTGCTGTTAACTTGTGACGGAAGGAATAAAGGGATATCCTCCATGGGGGGAGGTCGGTTCATCGAGTCAGACCAATCACTCCGCAGAGTACTTACGCTGGGCATAAAGAGGACTTGTACTTGTTGCCAAGCCTCTATGCGCCATACAAGCAGGTTGCTATGCTGCTGAACACATGCTTGTTGTGTATCCGTGGCACCTGGTCCTAGTTTGATAGCATGGCGCAACTGTCATCTATAGTTTTGGAGTGAGAGCAGTAATATACAGTAAGGGCAGCTTACTGTTGTTCCTCCAGGTCAATTCCAGTACTGATGAGGATACTTGGGGTTATGTCTGAGTGTAGTGGAGGTTCCTTACTCTCGTCCAAACATATTGTTGCCTCATCCTTTGCCAGTTGTAAGCGCACACTGGCTTGCGTGATTCCTGTCAAAGTATGGCATAGTGAAAAGGACAACACAATTTTGTTGAACTCGTACACACCATCATTCTTTACCTCAAAGGGATTAGGATTGGATGGATCACTTTCCCATTCCTCGACTTGCTGTTTCCATAATGCAAGTTGTTCAGGATATTTGTGTTCCAGCGATTGTGTAAGTTCTTTGAAGTCTGCTTGGTGTTCATTACACTCAGGGACAGCTTCCTTTACCTTTTGAAAGATTGAAGCACCTATACAAAGGTTAAGTTCTCTGTGGATCGAGGGGAAGAAGGAACAAACCCAGCCTGACGAGTTTCTTCCAATTCCAATCACCCATATAGTCATCTAAGGTGTCTCGACGGTGGCCAGGGCCCATATCCTTGGTGCTTGAAGCAGCTGCGTTAAGATTTGCCCAGCCATGTTCGGGTTCTTCACCATCCATCCAGCCCACCCCTTTTGTCCAATTGAAGGAAAATGACCACTGGCATGACATGATATGAGCGGGGAGGTGAAACTTCGGCACTAAAAAGGAGACACTCCAGTCATGCAAGTTTAACTGGAGTGAGGGTGGCATGTTGTCCATCCGTTGGTGTAATTTCTTGTGCCATTGACAAGCAATATCGTATGAAACCTTGAGCATATTCACGTCCGAGTGACGCAACGCTGATGCAAAAGCATAGTCCATGTTCGCGTATCTGATGATTTGTTTCTGAAAAGTACCATGTGAGAAGCATATGAAACCATGTACCTCTCTCCGTATTGCAGATTGGCTACACCATTAGGGAGCCTCATGCCATGCCTTGCACAAACTACCATACCGACGCCAGTTGCATCGCAGCTCTTCTTCATTTTCACATCAGCCATGTTCACTGCATTATGATTTGAACATGAGCTTTCTGAACCACAGTGAGATTGTGGAAATCTGACTATTGATGCATACCTCTTGGGTATCATTCTTATGATCAGACAAGTACTTCTTAAAAGCGGTGTCCTTCACAAAATACGCCCATCCTTGACTAAGGCTGGGATCACTCGCATTGCTCGAAACTGCATGGTGTCAAAGGCGAAAATTGGCATCCAAAGTGACAAACAGTGCATCAATATCCCTGCAAGATATATCTACCAGAACTGAGATGAAAACTAATAAGACAACTTACCTCACGGATGATAAAACAGCTATGTTTTTTCCCGGTTGTGGACATGCCAGACATAAAACCGTGCATTCACCTTCCTTGGTATTTAAAATGCCAGCAGGGTCGTGTCCTCTTCCCGAGCATTTCAGCATCTTGAGGTGATGCCACTGCTGCACTAGCCTCAAAAACTGTTCATAACGTGCCTGACCTGGCTAAGTATGCAAATCAGAAGATAATGTGAAAGGACACACTTTGGGCAGGTTTAAGCTGGTGTTATCTGTATGCTGTGCCAGGGCATTGTAAAAATCGTAACATGAAAGCTTGGACTCTAATGACAAGAGATGGAAATCTTCTAGGACACAAAATGTCGTGGCAGTACGTGGTCTGTCGGAAGTCGCAGGGAGCCAGCGCACACGCAACAGCTGTCGGTAGTGTGTTTCTGCGGTCTTGCATCTGCAGAAAGTAAGACTAATGATGTGAATACTGTTATTGTGCACAACAATGAATCCTTCCTTTGAGATGGACTGTGGCCTAGCACACCTCTCGCCACCAGGATGGCCCAACTGCACGTTCAGGCCCATCTCTTTCAATGTTATGTGTTGGAAAAACCTGCCATTCCATTTCTATCATGAGTATAAGTACACTGCTCCCTTGGCGTTACTATCACTTACCTTCAAACAATGTAATGGGTTACCTGCATGGTGGGACACTGAGCATTCTTGACAGTACATGTCAACCTCCAAACAGTCATTACATCTGAAGTGAGCTGACTGTATCTTGCAGGCAGGGCAAATGTCTGAGACGTTACATCTACCCTCCAATCTGAGCATTTCTGATAAACAATCTTCGTGGTCTGGTGTCAACCATGTGAGGAGCAGGGCATCCTAATCGATATTTGCATCAGTTCAAATTGTGTGATCAGCCAGATGAAACTCACAGATTCCCTTGGTTGTCTGGGTTCTATGTCCAAAATACCAAGATCCACCTTGGGCAGTAGTCTATCCTTGCAGTCAGGGATGGCCAGGTAAGGCGAGTGTGTGGAATGGTCTGCGAGGCTCCACTGAACAGCAGTAGCTTTGTAAGGGGTAGTGAAGACTTTGGTCGTCAACTGCAGGTCTCCGTTCAGAACCAAGTGGATCTTGGTGTGGCGGCGGGATTCCACATTGTCGGCCTTCCACTTGTGAATGATAAGACCAACTGTTTTTCGGAATTGAAGGGAGCCAGCAGGTCGAGACAGCGATGGCCCATTGCGTTGGTGCGAGTCCTGATGCATGAATATGAAAAGATACAGAGCAGACAGGGATGATTGTGCTTACCATACTGCTGCCAGGTATTACAGGCTTGTCCAACAGATGATATCCCAGCAATCAATACCAAAGGACATGTGCAGGCTCGTCCAACAGACAGATCTCAGTAATCTCCGAGCGCTGGGACCACTGCACTGGGAGATCTCTGATGGAGAGAAGCAACAGTGGCAACTCACTAGATTTCTTTTAGGTGCAGAATCTGGAGGACATATTGGGGATAGAGAGGGCTTGGGGCTTGTTGTCTGAAGGACTTAAGTCGTCCAATCCTTCACAAGAACATTCTGGAGATGCTAAACATTCAGCTCATGATATAGACTGTATCGAATGTCACTCAGCGGTTGAAGGATCCGTTACTGCAGAGATTGGGCGCTCTGGGAGGCTCCTTGAGGAACTCGTAATCATATGGTAGCGTGAACTTCTGTGCAAGTTTGTTGAATGAATCTTCTGGAGATGCTGGTCATTTGATCTGCATTGAGACATTAAAGGCAACTCACCGATTAAAGGCTCCACACCACCACCGACCAGGGGTATCCTTGATGCCATTCACAGCTGCATCTGCAATGCTTCACTGAGGGTAACAAGCCAAGTCCATTTTGGTGATGAGAACAAGCCTCGCGATTTGATGGTGTTGACCTGTATCATATCAATGTCTCATATAGTGTCACATACCAAGTAAGTGTTCATAGTAGAAACAGTGGAAGAGCAATGGCAGAGGATGAAAGCTGCGTGCGCTGGCAAAGAGATATTGAGGGGAAAACAAAGAAACACAATGTAGAGGAAGCTTACCAAGCATCCCTCAGTTTCCAAATTCAGACATCAAACAGTATTAGCCAACTATTAGACAAATCTTGGTCTAGGTTTTGTCTCACTTGAAATCTAACTACATAAAAATTGCGCACAATCCTGCACAATCACTTAAATGTACAGCAGAGAAAGTAGTATTTACTGCCAAATATATTAGTTTTCATTTGGCTGCCATCCTCTTCGAGCGCTTCACAGGGGAAGATTGGGAAGTACTAGTACAGCCAACGGAGTTGGCTTCAATCCCCCTCTTACGCGTCTGAGTTGGCTGTAAATACACCATAAATCAGGATATCCTATGCATCAATGTGTTATGCTCACCATGTCAAGCTCTACCTCCTTGGTTAAAAACATGCATGTAAGTCAAATCATCCTGCACAATGACATGTAAAATTTACCAGCTCCTCCCTCTTAATTATTGTCGACCTGGTGCTTCCTTTTCTTGCTTTTCCTTCTCTGCTACCCTCTGGATTGGTTTGTGATGCTTTAGATGACACCAAATGCCCAGCATGTGGAGGATATCCTTCAGAGTCACCAACAAGGATCTGAAACTCCTTGAATGTGGTGAGTCTGTTATCATGTGTGAATTTCACCACACTTACTACAGTGACTGGGTTATCATAACGACACCCAATGGCCAGACCACTTAAAACAGTGTCATGTGGCAGAAGGAGCTTGATGCACTTGAAGTTCGTTGGCTCGGGCATGGTAGTGTCACAGTAGGTAGATGTCAATAACAGCCATGAGACAATAGAGCTCAACACTCACTCTCCTCGGTGACAGCCTTAAATACAATATTGTTGACTGCTACAAATTTGAATCTTGGATTGGTGGCTCCCACCGAGGCAGTACATGTCTTCTTTGGTATCCGAAAATGATCCTCCATTGGACCTTCAGGTAACCCTTACTTGGTCAGTGAGTCAAACTTCCTTTCCTTTACTACAGAGGAAGGATTGCATTCTGACATGCAATCGATCTGGACGGCAGATTCAAGTTGATCTCCACAAAGACCGCACAAGCATAATGTCTGGCAGGAGAGGCCGCAGTCGTGGGAGGTGTCATTGAAATATCTAATTGTATGTCTTTGAGATTTAGTTACATGTACATCACACAGGGGAGAAAGGGTTGTTGCATTCGTACATGGATACATTAATGTGCTCCAGGCCTCTAGCTTTCAGGCTCAAGTCATACGAGTAATACATTGCCTGAGATAATCTCCCTCATGTGGTCGACAATGACCATGGCAGTGCCCCAACCTTGAACAAAACAGCGATCATTGTCCAAAAGTAACATTGCAATCCATGCTTGCATGGTTAAATCAGTATTGCTGTTCATATATTATTAGGGTTGAATTTACTGGGGTTATCAATGGCAGCTGGGAATAAGCTAATGATGCTGCTTGACAATATAATACGAGGGACTTCTGTTGTGAACACCTCTGTTGCGAGTATCATCGGGTGCCCATCTTGTTGGTAATGTACTAGTACAAGATGTGATTGACTTAATAATGAACAACAACATAATTAAACTCACTGAAGATGAAGGCGCTTGTGGACATGTTTCCCAGCCAAGTTTGAGGGCGAAATGGTTGCGAGATGATGGGGAAGCCAGCGCACCATTTGACCTCACTGGGTTGTAGTTTCCCCCTACCTAAATCCCAACAATGGGCCTAACTTCTGGCTTAGTCTGAAAGAAGATGTCATCAATGCATTGGAGTTGTGACTCAAAGAAGCAACGCTGATCTTCCTCCAGTCTCAAGCTACTACTATGGAGTGCCGCAGACTGATGATATCCCCGCATTAATCCAGGCATTGCAACCCATGGCATTCTGACTGTTGAAATGCCTTCAAACATTGCAGTGCCAAGCCCGAGCCTGTCACCTTAGCACGGAGTAAACTCCAAATATCAGCATGGTAAACCTCTAATCAGCTTCTTCATAGTTATTGCTGAGTAGAATTCGAGGCCGCATACACCATGGGACAACCAAAGTTATACAAAACACAAGAAGAGAGGGTGCTGGCTGCTCGGATATACTGAATGAAATATTATCAAAGGTACTGAGCTTTATTCTTTCACTCCAGACATTTGGACTCAGGCTATGCAACTTCGGTCACCGTGATCAAACCCGACTCAAGTTAAAGGCAAAGCGCAATAAGGTGAAGAATGCTATCAATTCTGACAAGTCTCCTTCGTAATGAGTATTCATTGGCTAGTTGTCACCCCTCCTGACTCAATTTTATAGGTCTAATGTGACTACTTTATGCAATACTGAGATCCATTCAACCACAGAAACAACGAAATATTGCCTTGATGAGCCACAAGCACCAATGCACAACACCAATGGTCCCCACCCTGGTGATCCCGCTTCACTAGATTTCAAGGAGCCAGATTCCATCAAGCAGATCAACAAATCACTCCAACAAATAACAGGGAAGTTGTGTCATTTGCTTATGGATACCTTATGTCAAGAGTACATTCAGAG
>Ga0307516_10006948_pt1 | contig 13130 bp, 18 predicted proteins | sample 19_EM_MG_FD_203310 | JGI IMG/M metagenome (GOLD analysis project Ga0307516, IMG submission 203310) | Populus trichocarpa ectomycorrhiza microbial communities from riparian zone in the Pacific Northwest, United States - 19_EM | ecosystem: Host-associated > Plants > Roots > Unclassified | place... | reverse complement strand
CGACGGATGAAACCACAGGCCGCGTTAAGACATGAATTCATTACCTCCGGCAGGCGACCTCGGCTCACCAGCCCGAGTCCCTCCGTTTCCAAACCTCTGTCTTTACCATCTTCTAGCAAACAGAAAGGGGGGGAGACTCCAAAAAAATCACAGATCAGTGCACCGACGCCACTCACAGCTCGGTCCTCACGCACAGCGGTTCCAACGACGCCCAGCACCTTGTCCTCTCTTACCCTGAGTACATCTCGATCTCATCGCACTTCTCAACAACAGTCCTACTCGGGATACTACTCGGCGAGGACGATAAACAGTCTTACGGTGTGTGGGGGCTTGTAATTTTACCTTCTCGAACGCTCACTCCGCTACAGAGTACTGCCAAAACCACTTGATGACTACCACTACTTTAATCACAGAGCAATCACCCTTCATGTGCACACTAGAACTACCATAATGCTATCGAATGACAACCATCCTATTCCCGGCCCTTGTTGGGGGTCGTTCCTCCCTTCTATTATAGCTCCACATCACCTGCAAGGTCTAAGGACGGGAGTTTGAGAAACACGTCGCTACCTGGAAGGCCGTTACTTTCGACAGGACGTGACCGCGGAACGGAGACGCACCCCATCCATCCATTGTCAGGAACTGTAGTGAACCTCCAAAATATCTGGGGGCGATGTGAATTTGAGTCGATTTCTAGGAGCCCCGCCGCACCTAGCATATAAACCACTCATTGGGAGACCATAACCTAATCCATAAAACGTCCCCAAACCGGTCTGTATGCCCTTTCGGGTGATTTCAGCGAATAGGTTCGAATCACCCTCCCCACCCACGGCGGCACTTCCACCAATATACTGGGCGGCGTATGGGCCACCCTCACCACCACCATCGTCCGGTAAAGTGGCCTCTGCTGTCGTGAATGCATATGAGAATATCCGACGCATGTTCTGTCGGGACACCCCACCCCCCTGATCTCGGATACGTAAGGAGAGGAAGGGTGGGTTGGTTGACCCTTGTGGTGCTCCAGGCGACACGGTTATTACGATAGGAGGTAGTTCGGCGTCCGTTGACGAGCCGTTTCTTTTGTAGTGATTCTCTACCGTCGCGCGAAAAGAGTTCTTCAGGATCTCGGTGAGGATGTATTCCAGGTGAACCGGGACATATCTGGAATTGATTGGAAAACAGGAACAACAATAACCACAAAACCACGCACGCAAAAGCAGCATCTGGGCTCCCGTCTACCACTATCTCTGGGCTGACACCCATCGTCGCGCCACACAGCTCTTTGACGAATGAGCCGCAGGTGCTACGGAAGATGTGGTCACGCAAAAGTAAAACGGTATAAAAGAGGGCACACCGAATCAAATCCATGGGGCGGCATTTCAGGTCGATAACGCCAACGCGGTCTTTCATCAAGTCCGGATGCTGCAAAGCACGGGACAAAGCGATGTGCTGCTCAGCTATGAGTCGGACTGCAATCCTGTTACGGATTGCCCCATCCAAGAACTGGGAAGTTTGTTCTGGAGTCAAGTACCGAGAACACTCCTGGAGGCTACGAGGAATGAAGAACCATCGACGGTGGCTTTATGCAACGGAGAACATACCCCTTGGCCATCTGAGGGATATCATCCACATGAGAGTTGACCAGTCTCTCTAACTCCATGGTAAATTTCTCGTTCTGATCCAGGGTCGTGACTTTCGGGTAGGTCGCAATCCTATGGAAGCTCGACGCGTGGACATCGAGGATCCTAGACATGAAAGGGTTCATTCCAACAATAAACGGAAGATTTTCCATTGACCGGACTCTTGTGGCAAGACGACGGGGGATCTCCGAAAGCACGTAGTTGACGGAGGCCAGAACGGATCGTTCGGTTGCTGGTTGACCGAAGGAAACCAGGGTTGACAGCCGCAAGCGCTGTGAAGGACGAGTCAGATAATCCTCCACAAGGTGTTCAGAATTCAAGCGGATTTGCTGGTCGACGTAAGAGTGGGCAAGCCGCCGGGTATGGGAGAGGGCGCGCATGGGGGCGTATTGGAGACGGATGATCGATGATCGCTCGGACGCATCCGCGGTGGAGGATAGGGTGATTACGAGCCAGTGCTTTGTGCGTATAATATCTTACAACCAACTGTGATGACGATATACTCTACTTCAGTTATATACCTGATACAGCGGCCTATGCCAGGAATCAGACACCGCCTGACGGTATTGAGAGAGAACACCCACGTCGAAGAGAATTTCGTCCCTTGCCGAACCACCTTTTCAACAGCATCCAAAAAGTCCCGTTCTGTAGCCACCTTCCGTCTGGCACGTATGGCAAACATCCCAGCCTACGATATTGCATCAGAATGAAATCTTCACCCACAAACTCCTTCCATACCTCAGTGGCCACAGATCTCAACTCTGCTCCAGTTGTGTTTGGACACAAACGAGCAATCAGATCGAACCGAATGTCACGTTCGACGCTCATGCTATGCAAATGGACGATTAGTGTTCGATCGCCCTGTAGACGTATGACGTCCGTTACCTCCGGGCGTGGATCCGTAGGATGTGGGCCCTTCCTTCGATATCGGGCAGAGCGAATTCCACCCTGCGATCCAATCGCCCGGGCCGCAGTAGCGCGGGATCCAGTGTGTCAGGTCTGTAAATTCGTCGTTGGTTGCGAGAAGAGCCAGGGAATGGATAGAACTGACCGGTTGGTAGCCATAAGAACTTTAATGTTCCCTCGTGGGTCGAATCCGTCCAGTTGGTTGATCAACTCTAGCATCGTCCGCTGCACTTCGTTGTCCCCGCCAGCACCATCGTCAAAACGTGCACCACCAATGGCGTCGACTTCGTCGAAGAAGATGATGCAAGCTTTCTTGCTACGGGCCATCTCGAACAATTCACGGACCATTCTTGCGCCTTCCCCGACGTACTTTTGTACAAGTTCGGATCCAATAACGCGGATAAACGTAGCATCTGTACGATTGGCAACAGCCCTCGCGCATAACGTCTTCCCTGTTCCTGGAGGCCCGAAGAGTAACACCCCCTTGGGAGGGTCGATCCCAAGGGTAACGAACCGTTCTGGCTAAACGAGCCGGTGAGTGTGTCTCAGGAACATCGATTGGAGACCTACGTGTAACAGCGGGGTTTCCACGACCTCACGGAGCTTCTCAATTTGTTCCTTGCAGCCCCCTACATCTGAATACGTCACGTCGGGCTTTTCCTCGACCTGCATCATTGTGACAGATGCGTCGATCTTTGGTGGAAGTGGTATCTGGATCTGGTACTTGTTTCTATCCACCCTGGACATCGTTTTAGCAGGTTACCACGTGCCTCGAACCGGATCGTCTTACCCAACCCTCATCCCTTCCTCAATATCCGTCGGGGCGACACGCTCCCCCAGCCCCACAACGAATTTTGCAATTTGCTTGATGTTGATGACATACTTGTCTTGTTCGTCGGCGCCCTTCTGCCCTTGCAAAGCGCCAACGGGGTTGACGGCACGCGCAGCCTCGGCAGCGGTAGGATCGACGGGGATAATTTTTGTACATCTTGCAACTTGCAATGGGTGTTCCTCGGCCATTCGCTGGCGATCTGCTGGAAGGTCCCACAGGTTTGGGGATGCCAAACCAGTATCCGACTCTTTGACACCTGTGGTTCGTTGATGAGTGGAACTATGTATGAAGCATGGTCGTCGGGGTGACGCACCAAGTTTCTCGTTTATGCGTTTCTGAACTTCTTTGATATCATTCTCGACCTTTTTCAAAGCCGCTGCGTACGGGCCTTGACCCTGGTCCGATGCCTTTAAGACAGGAAGCGAGGCGATTATGAGGCACGTACATAGGTTTTCAGAATCTGGATATCACCCTCGTCGAGAGCTGTTTGTCGGGGGTGAGTAGAGAGGGTGCAATGGTCTGACGAGAACTACCTTGAATCTTTTCGTCGTCTTTGTTGGGATCGGAATTCTTGTCCCCTACAATCCATACCCGTCAGTGACCCCGACTGCAATCAACCACAGAGGATTCACAGTACATTTCTCCCAGTCGCTGTGGGACGATTAGCCATCTCCCCTGCGCGGAGAACTACCGAATACGCACGATTTTGGTGGCATAACTGAGGATGATATGTTGAAGCAACGGAAGGGACGCGTAAGTCCCACTGAGGTCAACTGCCCACCACGTGACGAGACAAGTGATTACATAATCCGCAAACACTAATCTCCGAGTCTCTATCTCATCTCTCCAATCCATACTCTCATCCACATGGCGGGGGCTATTCCAAACGCAAAGAAAAACCTCCCAAAAGTTGGTGATGAGGACCGCGAGTCCCGTTTTGGCCAGGTTTATGGTGTCTCCGGCCCAGTCGTCGTCGCAGAGAACATGTCTGGCTGTGCGATGTACGAACTCGTTCGCGTCGGCCATGACGAATTGGTTGGAGGTATTCAGCTCGCTCTAGGTCACTACCCTCGATCTGACTTTTGCGATGGCAGAGGTTATCCGGATCGATGCGGACAAGGCAACGATCCAAGTTTACGAAGAAACGTCTGGTGTCACGGTCGGGGACCCTGTTTTACGCACCGGAAAGCCGCTCAGTGTTGAGCTTGGCCCGGGTATGGGATCCTTATGCCCCCTCACAATCGGTCCGTTGACTCCAGCCTAGGACTTATGGGCAATATCGTCGACGGTATCCAACGCCCTCTCCGAGTGAGGATTCCCTGAAGGGTGGCCTTGTCCTTACTAATAGTTTCCCATCCCAGTCTATCCAAGAGTTATCCAAGTCGATCTATATACCCCGCGGGATCAACACGGATGCGCTAGATAGATCACACCAGTGGGATTTCACCCCCCTCAATTTCAAGGTCGGAGACCACGTCTCTGGAGGAGACATTTTCGGTGGCGTTTATGAAAACTCGCTTGTGAATAGCCACAAAATCATGCTCCCTCCTCGTGCGTTGGGTACGATCACTCACATCGCCGAGAAAGGAAGCTATGCGGTCGACGTGGGTTGGCTTAGTCCCTCCGCCTAACTATCCTATTGACTCTCACCCCAGGACGTCGTATTGGAGACCGAGTTTGAAGGGAAACCATCCAAGCATACCATGATGCAATTATGGCCCGTCCGCGCCCCGCGACCTGTGAAGGAGAAACACACTGCTAACCATCCCCTTTTGACTGGACAACGCATCCTGGATGCCCTTTTCCCGTGCGTCCCAACCATAAATAAGAAATATTACGCTGACAAAGCGTAGGTGTGTGCAAGGAGGGACGACTGCCATCCCTGGCGCCTTCGGTTGCGGAAAAACCGTTATTTCTCAAGCCCTATCCAAGTTCTCGAACAGTGACATCATCATTTATGTTGGGTGTGGAGAACGCGGCAACGAGGTAAGGATAGGCACATACAGAAGGAATTCGTGATTAAATATGTATCCAGATGGCTGAGGTCCTCATGGAGGTTGTCCTGTTTCCTTCCGTTTGCCCCATTTGCTGATTTTGCGCGCCGATAGTTCCCTGAGTTAACCATGGAAATTGGCGACAGACAAGAGCCGATCATGAAACGCACAACACTCGTAGCAAACACGTCCAACATGCCCGTCGCAGCTCGTGAAGCCTCGATCTACACCGGAATCACACTCGCAGAATACTTCCGCGACCAAGGAACCAATGTTTCCATGATGGCCGATTCCACCTCACGATGGGCAGAAGCCTTACGTGAAATCTCCGGTCGCTTGGCAGAGATGCCTGCGGATTCAGGATATCCTGCCTATCTAGGCACCAAACTGGCAAGCTTCTACGAGCGCGCTGGAAAGGTCACCGCGTTGGGTAACCCCCTCCGCGAAGGGACGGTTTCTATCGTTGGGGCGTGAGTGTCAACAGGGGTACTTTCCGGTGGATGGTTTTATTGATCTATCCCAATAGTGTATCTCCTCCTGGCGGAGATTTCTCTGATCCGGTAACCTCAGCCACGTTGGGCATCGTCCAAGTTTTTTGGGGCCTCGACAAGAAGCTCGCTCAAAGGAAACATTTCCCGTCGGTCAACTGGAACTTGTCCTATTCGAAGTATCTCAAGGTACTAGGCCCTCACTACGACGCCACGGAACCAGGTTTTGTCGAACTCAGAACGCGCACGAAGGAGATCCTCCAGAAAGAGGACGATCTCGCAGAGATTGTCCAACTTGTCGGGAAGAGCGCACTGGGCGAAAACGACAAGATCACCTTGGAGGTCGCCCGGATGTTGAAGGATGATTTCTTGCAACAGAACGGCATGAGCGAGTATGACAGGTACTGCCCATTTTACAAGACCAGTGCGATGCTGCGAAACTTTGTCGCGTTCCATGATTGTGCGGTGAAAGCCGTCTCCCAAGGGGACATCACCTTCAACAAAATCAAAGACAGCGCTGGCGACGTGATGTTCAAACTCTCACAAATGAAGTTCGAGGTGAGAAAGACGCTTTGGCAACTAGAATCCAGCTTACATAGGAGTACAGTCTCCGTCACAAGGAAAGGAACCCATCAAACAGAAGTTGGATGCACTTCATGCGGAGATCCAGGAGAAGTTTAGGCAGATCGCAGAATGAATTGTGCCCAACACGATACATCTTTGGTCCCCTATACAAACTCTTGGATCGGTTTCTTCCATGTGCCCCGCTCCTCCAAGGAGTTTGGACGGGGATCAAAATATGCCTCGCCCTTATTTGAGTGTTTCCCCCTTCGGGTGGATGATATAATCGCCCTTAAGCCCTGCCCCGCGAAATGACCCACGAGTATCCGTAAACACGCAATAGATACCTGGCACATCTAAAATGGCACATACAGTACAACATCGGACAAACCAACAATAGGGCGGGTGGGGTGAAAAAAGGGACATCACCAACGACAAAGCCAATGGTCCAAGAACTAGTAACAGAAACGAATGGGCCTACAACTGCGGCCCAGCCAACCTCACCTTCTCCTCCACGTCCTTCTCGTAAAGCGCAAATGCCTTCTGGAACATGCTTGCGAGCTTCCTGACCTCCCTCTCGAATCCTTCCTTGTTCTTCCAAGCCTTCCTAGGATTCAATAACTCCAGGGGGACGCCCTCCAACGATGTCGGGATCGAGAGATTAAAGGTGGCAAAATTCTCGTACTCGGCCTTGGCGAGTTCACCAGAGTGGATGGCGTCGATGATGCGACGGGTATACTTGAGAGGGCAACGAGAGCCTGTTCCGTACTTTCCACCAGCCCAGCCCGTATTCACAAGCCAGCAGTTGACCTTGTGTTTGGCCATGCGTTCGGCCAACATCTCGGCGTACCTACCGGGCTGGTGAAAGCGACGGAAGAGTCACCAGAGAGGTTTTTGAAAGGGCATATGAGAGCAGGGTACGTACGTGAAGGACGATGAACGGAGCGCTATAACATGTTGAGAAGGTTGGAATTGGCTCGAGAACGCCGTCCTCGGTTCCCGGGGTTTTCCTACAGAATGTGTCGGTCAAGATATGATAGAGCCGCGAACTCCCACTCACGAGGTGTAGCCAGCTAAGAAGTGATAACTAGCCTGCTCGGGAGATAGTTTGCTGACGGGCGGGAGGACGCCAAAAGCATCACAAGTGAGCATGATGATGTTCGTCGGTTGCTTGTCAACCATGCAGGGGACACGAGCATTTGGGATGAAATCGATGGGATACGCGCAACGGGTATTTTCAGTGATACTGACGTCATCGTAGTCTGGCTTGCGAGACACAAGGTCGTAGACGACGTTCTCAAGAATGGCACCAAAACGGATGGCGTTGAAAATCTCGGGTTCTTTCTCAGCGGAGAGGTTGATGCACTTGGCATAACAGCCACCTTCGATGTTGAATACACCATTGTCCGACCAAACGTGTTCGTCATCACCGATCAGTTGGCGGTTAGGGTCAGCCGACAGGGTAGTCTTTCCGGTTCCGGAGAGGCCGAAAAAGAGCGTAACATCCCCGTCCTTGGCGCCTACATTTGCGGAGGAATGTAGCGAAAGCTGGCCAAACTTGACAGGTTGTAGATAGTGCATGACGGAGAAGACCCCCTTCTTCATCTCTCCGGCGTATTCTGTTCCTAGGATGACCATCTCCATCCGCTTGAAGTTGATCTCGACAGAGGTCGTAGAACTCATGCCCTTGGTGAATCGGTTGGCAGGGAATTGGCCCGCATTGTAAATGATAAAGTCCGGTTCGCCAAAATCACGAAGCTCTTCCTCAGTCGGCCGAATCAACATGTTGTTCTTTGGTGGATGTGCTTTTTAGCGTTCGAGGCGACGTTTGAGATGGTAGAGGATGATTAACGACATACCATGAAGAGGGCGTGATACGCTCGCGCGCAGATAACTCGGACTTTGATCCGGTACTTGGGGTCCCACTGTACTACCCCATCAGAGACTTTCTATTTCTAAATGGATTGAGAGGGAGCACGTACACCAGCATAGCCGTCGAATATGTACACGTTGTCCCTGGTATTCAGGTAATCTATGGCACGCTCGCGGTTGATCTCGAAAGTGTCTGTTCGAGCAGTTAGGATCCTTTGGTCTCCCGTGGAGTGAGAGATACGTACGTTCGTCCATCTTGATGTTCACCGAGCCCCACCAGATGTCATCCTTGGATGTTTCCTCGTAGACGATACGCTTGTCCTTGGGGCTTCGGCCGGTCTTCTTGCCAGAGAAGTTGATAAGAGCACCAGAGGAAGAGATGATAGCACCTTCGTTGCGGATGGCATCTTCGTAGAGGAGAGAGACTGGGGCATTGCGCTTCAGATGGATCTTGTCCATATCAAAGCCTGCCTGTGAGTAGAAATCAAGGTCCTGCCCGATAACTGTGGAAGTGATTAGGAGGGGATCCGGTGGGATGGGTTGGATTACTCACATCCGCCGATTGCCTCAAAGTCGAAAGGCTGGGCATAGTTCTTGTGGAGGATGTGGGGGGTAACGTAGGGGGTTTGGTGGAGGACCATTTGTTTATACGAGGGGAGAATCCGTTTTGAGATGGATGGGGAATGGAGAAATGAGGTTGGGACGAATGGACGCTTTATACCATTCGCCAAGCACCGAAACATCCCTTTCAAACCCGTTTAGGGGTCATGCCCGTTCGTCCGTTATCGCCCAGTGTGCTAAGGTCTCTCTGACGGACGGAAGGCTGAGGGTGGGTGGTCGCTTGCTCTCACACCCCGAATCCGTAGGCGGCAGGCAACCACACACCTGCGCGCCCGACATGGCCCGAGCGACATCCTCCCCTCCGTATCCAATAGCTTGTCCCCAGCCAATCACGGCGTAAACTCGGCTTTGTGTTTCCAATCCACTCGGGTCGGTAGGGCTCGCCGGGTCTGGGATTTCCCTACCAGGCCCTTTCCCTTGCTCGAAGATTTCTGATTATACATATCCCTAACGCGGCTCTAATCCCCCTTGGTAACTAAGTCCTCGCCTGGCGAGCCTTTGGTGTGATTTAGTCCTCTGATGAGACTCCCACTGATCTCCTTCCTCAATCATAACCGGTCGATCAGGATCCAAAGAACAGACAGGGCAGACAAGTTTACGTCTTCTCGCAAGAACGTCGGATGGCCTGTGTGCTCTCGCGAATCAGATAGACACGACCCCACGACCAGAGGTTCCATACCTGACAGACTTCGCGGGGACGCGTAGTTGTGACCTTGCCGCAGAGGACAGCTCTACCGGGTTTGGTAGTAATCGTTTATCGAGAAAATCTGCTGGTTTTGTGACCACTTCAACTTATCAACTTCCCACCCACACTCACCGCGAGTAATTTTGCTGGCCAGGCGCAACACGTTATCATCCCAAGCATCACCGAGTTCTACAACTCACTGGGTCAGGCATTCGGGCCAAGCAAAGGAACATGTGCTAACCGGTGGCGTCCAGCAGATAACATGGTGTTACCTGGCCCGTCAGGGACCCTTCGTTCACTCTCAGAACGGCAGGGATCAACTGATTCTTGATCCACGAAACCTGCCGCTTCGCGTATCTGCGTGTCGACCGCTTCATGGATTCCACAGAAAGCTCATACACGCTTTGAGATTCTGCGGTATCATCTAACTCAACGTAACGGTCGAACTCGCGGTAGCCTACAAACGGTGAGATGGTTCGAGCTACTGAGCGTCCCTCACCTATAGACTGGTACATTCCCAAAGTATAGTCAGTCCCGTCCTTGTTGCCCTTGGTCGGCTCAGTGGATGACATGAGACGTTTCAGCAGCTTGACTTCCTCCAATAGTCCCTGCTATGGATCGGGTTTGGGTCAACCCTGATTCGGCTTGAGGAAGAGTCCAAACCTGAAGCATTTGATCGACCCGCTGGTCCAGGCGTGGGTTCAGGGCGTCAGGCTCGGCGTACAACCAGAAGAACAAAGTTCGATATCTACCGCTTCTTAGCCTCTTCGGGGCTCGCATAAATGGCGTACTCACCTTGCACTAAGATCCACCTCCGACTGTTCAGCAAAAATCTCACTTGGTAGTCTACCGGTTTCTGCGATGATCCTCAGACTCCGGAGTACCTTCCGTGTATCTCTCCAATGCCACCTCGAAGCGACTGCGGAGTCTAGCGCTTGGAGCAATCTGTGCATCGCCAGAGCACTACCAGGATCAGTCGAAGCGGACGGTGGTGTATCGGGGAGCTTGTCGAATAGGTCTCTCTCTTCAGGAGAGAGTTTTAACAATAAATTCTCCGACGAGTGAGATGGGGAAGACGGCCGAGAACCATTCCCAACCAACCGACCTGGAAATATCAGGTGTTGTATCCAGTAGGAGGTGCCTCCCACGACGATTGGGATCTTTTTCTGGCTGTGGATTTCATCGATCTTGCGTATTGCGGAATTGAGGGGTAAGGTGGCTGGACAAAAGGCAGGAGGTGAGGCTCACCGCCTTTACAGCCTCCTTCACCCACTGCCCGACGACGTACTGTTCGCCTGGTTTTTTGAAGCCCATGAGGAGATGAGGGACGCCCTTCCTATCTTCTCTCGGGAGTTTATTAGTTATGATATCGAGACCATCGTAGACCTGCATGGCATCGGCATTTATGACCGCTGCGCCTTCTCCAATTCCCAGTGCGAGTTCAACGGCGAGCTTTGATTTTCCTACGCCGGTTGTGCCGCACACGGCGATGACGGGACGGAGTGAAGCCATGATCGTCCCGACGCGTCGTGTTCCCTCTTCTACCAGTCATCATGACCACCAGAGCAGCGGCGAAGAAGGTCCACCTCTTCAACATCTCCCCAGCACCTGGCTCGCTTCAACACGTACGTACGTTTTGCCATTCTTTGTTTCCGTCGTTCAACGAGTCCACAGCAAAAACGAGTTGGAAGAGGTCAAGGGTCTGGTTCCGGAGGCACCTCCGGTCGTGGGCACAACGGACAAAAGTCAAGATCCGGTCCTGGCCCAAAGCCCGGCTTCGAGGGTGGACAAACCCCCATAACAAAGTTGATCCCCAAGCGAGGTTTCTACAACCAGTACGTTGCCCGCTCGCCATGTCCCCCTTGTCCCTTGTCAACCAAGGCAAACCATTCAGAAATACAATGGAATACGCCGCAGTAAATGTTGACAGGTTGCAGCATTGGGTTGACCAGGGTCGACTCGTCTCCACTTCCGAGCAACCCATCACGGCCCGGGAGCTGTTGCTCAGTGGTTGCGTCCACGACGTCAAGGACGGAATCAAAATTTTGGGTGATGTACGCTTGTTCTTTGAACGTGTGAATTCAGTTACTCAAGCCCCGTAGGGAAAGGAATTTCTCCGCAGCCCAATTCACGTAGTATCTTCCCGTGCATCCAAATCTGCGATTGCAGCTATTGAACGTTTGGGGGGCACCGTATACTGCAAATATTACAACTCCCTTGCCCTTCGCGATTGCACCAACGCCAGAACTGACAGGATGGCTGCTGCACCCACCAAGAGAAAGGATATTGGTGTGCCTATAATTCGCCGTCGGTTGCTCCACTCACTGACTCCCTTTCAGAGTGGTATACCCACTGGGGAAACCGAGGTTACCTCTCACCCCAGGCAGTCAAGAAGATGCCATTCGTTGACGATCGATCAAGGGAACTTTCGAGGGAGTTTGCATCATTTAAGTCACAACCGTTTGAAACCAAGTAGCATTGGCGATGGGATCTTAATTATCTTAATCATCTGTCTGCATCGTATTGGGTGAGCGGGAGCCGGACCTAGACGACACGGAGGGGCTCCTCGACATAAATCGTGAAGGGTTGCCGGGTGACCCTGACCGGCTCCTAGAGGGGCTCCTTGACATATACCTCGCAGAGCGCCTACTTTCATTGCTTCCACTCCGAGAGCGGGCGGAGGTAACGCTCCTACTCCGCGATCTCCCCCTGGCGCTCCCGTGGTCACTGTTCCCCTCCATCGCATCGAGGAGCCTGCTCTTCCTGGGCCCGATGTCTCCGTTCTCCTCAAGAATCTGCCGCTTTTGCAAACGAGGGAGGATGATGTCACATACACGCTCCTCCACGAGTAGACTATCCACGAACTCGTCCATGAAGGTCAGAGTATAACCCGCTATCCAAGACATCACCGATAGGTTCCTTAAAGCAGGGTAGAGACGTACCCATGCTGCGCATTCGCAGTTTGCGGAAATCTCTGAGCAATGGCTCAAGGAGGTCGTAGACCTCAGCAGCACGGAACGTCATGCGTATATACATTGCTGCCAGTGCTCTGAGATACCTGGGCATCATGTGAGCATGTACTTGCACAAATCTTGGAGATGGTGACGGAACTTGAACTCGTCTGCACGTAGATATTCAACCAATATCTCCTTCTCAGGTTGAATCTGCAACAGCTTGAGCAGAAGGGATATGAACTCCGTTGGCTTTTGATTGGCATACACACCCCCTATGCTCTGCAATTCGATGGTTTTGTCGATCAGAGTTTCAGCTGAACGATAGGTGTTGAGGGCAAATGCGATGGCGATGATACCGAAAGGTCTATACCGGTCAACGCGAAACAATGTTCTTTCCAGTACATGGAATCATAAATCCGGTTCCTGATCACCGCTTCTACCAAGTACTGAATGATCAGTGTGAACCAGATATGGTCCCGAAAAATATACCCGTAACTTACCTGGGGGTTCTGGCCGTGGATAGCGAGCGCGCCTCGAACTGTAGTGTTAGCCATAGTGGCAGATCGTGGCGGACGGG
>Ga0307516_10006947_pt1 | contig 13134 bp, 13 predicted proteins | sample 19_EM_MG_FD_203310 | JGI IMG/M metagenome (GOLD analysis project Ga0307516, IMG submission 203310) | Populus trichocarpa ectomycorrhiza microbial communities from riparian zone in the Pacific Northwest, United States - 19_EM | ecosystem: Host-associated > Plants > Roots > Unclassified | place... | reverse complement strand
CCGAGGTCCGCCCTGACACAAGGCATGAAGGGGGAACTGAAGTTGTAACTTACTCCTCAGATGGAAGATAAGAACAAAGAACTGAGGAGCGTGTAAAAGTAAAGCGATCGGACTATATACAGTCCAAGAGTCAACAAGTACAAACACAAGTAAACAGATGTAAAGTAAAGTAAGACGCGTATGGTAAGAGTAACGCTACAAAGCAACAGGTACATCTACCAACGTGGCGGGAATTGATCAAGAACCTTCGGCACATATCCGTTGTGGGCCAGCCGCATTCTTGGATATTCGAAGTGACCGTGGCACAGCAAGCAGTCTTCAGGGGGTGGGATGCGTTGGTGATGGGTGGAGTTGGTTGGCAGTCAATGGAGGAAGTGTGGAGCCTGGAATTTTTTGAATCGTCTGCTCTGAGGTGGACTGATCGGACGGCACAATCCTGGAGCGCATTCCGCACGGAGGTGAAGCATGAACTTCCGTCAAGCGTCAGATCGGCCAGAGTGTCACTCTTTCCGTGCAACCCTGGCGAGCACTTGAACCACATCCCCGAGACTCTGCCACAGCGATCGGCTCATAAGATGGGAACCTTTCACCAAGAGTGTGCGAAGTCTGTTACCAGAGGACACGCGAAAGTCCAGGAAGGTTGTAAGTGGACTCCAATTCCCCCTATCCGCAACCACCCAATCCAAAAAGATGTATTCAAGAGAAGGGAAGATATCCGTATTGAGGTTTGAATTCGGAAACGCGGAGGTCAGGGGCATTTTCTCGAGGTGTAGTCCCCTTAGGTATGGCAATTGAGCAGATATATCCCCCATGGCCACGGGGTCGCCGTATACCCGAAAGTAGACAATATCCTCCCGTGGAGCGTGTGCGATAAGATCGAGGATTGCTTTTTCTATTTGATCCTCGGGAGGCTGTCGATTGAACTCGATGGTGATCGCCGCAAACGTGTTCATCCTCGCCGGTACCGGAGCGGAGAAATCAATCCCGCCTGCATCGCCGATGTGGAGTGCGATGGAATCCGAGTAGGGAAGGCTTAGGGAAAGCCCCAGTCCGTTTCGGAATCCGTCACGATGTTGAAGGTACCCTCGAAGGTACGGTCCGATGACTTGTGAAATGTCCCTGGCCTCGCAACTGTTTAGGTTGATGTCCAAACTGTTCACGTGTCTGGGATGATCCAATCGATCAAGGAGCCCGAAGACGCCTTGTGGGGTCCCACCCAGCTTGAGCTCTTTCAATTGGTGGAGTGACACTCGAGGAGATGTATGCCCGCCGCCACCACCAGGATCCCCATACCAGGAAAGTGAGACACTCTGGAGGGTAGGATAGGAGGCAAGCATCGTGAGTAACCGGGATGTGGTGGGTGAGGGCGAGGGCCACTGGTCACATCTGTAGAGATCCAGAGTGGTGAGAACTGGAGTTCGCGACGTTATGAGGTCCCACGATGAGAACGTGCAGTTGAAGAGCTTGAGGTGTTGGAGTTTGGGGAAATTATAGTGGGCGAGGAAATCAGAGACGTCGACTGGTCCACCACTCTTGTCGTGTAGAATGAGTGACTCTACACTGGTGGATCGAAACTCCTCGGGATCGGCGGTTAATGGGGAGATTATGGAACTTAGAAGCTTTGAACCCCTGGCTTTGAGGTGAATCCGTCGGATGGTATCCCGGATTGCACGATCCTGGAGTACACCGCACAGTGTGGCGCCGAAAGAGCCATCGTCCTCCTCGACATCCAGGACCAGGTCAAGGGGAGCGGTCCCGGAACGGCGATGCCATCTGGCCCAGTCCTTCGGGGTGTTTCCCCAGAAACTCCAAAGCTCTGGGGTGGACGAGGCGACCTCGAACCAATTGTGGCAAACGAGGAGGAAGTTGTGCGATTCCTCCTCCAACCCATCGAAATCGCCCTTGAGGGTGACATTCCAACCGAAGATGTTGCCGAGTATCTCGGGTGGGAGCTTTGAAACGTTCAACAGCGAGTTCCGGGAGCGCTTGAGCCTTGCGATAACCATCTCGTGCTCTCTGATCTGCTCATCCAGAGCTAATATTAGTTCGACATTGGTCTCGCCGCTGAGCCTATTCCCCAACTGGGTTAGACCGATATCGCGATGTGCCTTGGATGCGTTTGCTTACGTTGATCGTAACATTCGCTTGCGGTCCTGTGGACCTGGCTCGTCGCTGTTGGGAGGAGCCGATAGCGACATCGACTCTTGATCGTGGTCCGTGGAGGGATTGAAGGTGAGCGTCTATCGATAATCGGCATCACACGCGCCCGCGTCAGTCCCTTTACGTCGGAGCGCAACCTGTCCTGGTCAGCCTCAGACAATTAGTTGACTGCCCGTAAGCTTGAGGAGCAGTTCGGAAGTTTGCTGACGTGCCAGAGTCCTCTCTGGTGGTGCTATTGGCTCCGAGCCTATAGCATCCGGAATTCGCTGCCAGTCGACTGTCAGCTGCGGCTACCAGAATAGTTGGGAAGACATCCGTTGCATGCCGGCTCTTGAACCGTTCCTTCTCATTCGCGGCTTTACCTCAATCCGAGCTTCCTTACTTCTACCACGCCCGTCGTAAGTCAAAACGCATGTACTGTTTCCTCTCCACATGTACTGAGAACCTTTAATTTCGCAGGGTCGCCTTCCTTCCGTCGTGCGCTCCGCCTCACGCGTAAACCTCTCTTGGTGAGCCGGCAAACCGTGCAATCGGAATGAGCGGGAACGCTCACCACCACCCCACCCCCCGTTTACCGTGCACTCTTTTTGTTGTGGAGCTCAGCGCTGTGGTCAAGTAGTTCACGATGGTTGGCTACCCCCTTCCGCCTTACAAACAGATCTCGTAAAGCTGGTCACATGAGCAGGGGAGTTAGACTTTGTTCGGATCATCGGGTTCCTGTTCCACCATCCCTCTCCGCCGCCTGCTTTACCTTTTCCCAACATCGACGACGAGTCTTTGGGCCCCTGCGCGCCCTCTTGTTCAGGGGACGATGTCCGAATCCCCGCGTACCGGCTCCCACGACATCAAGGCTAAGATTGTGTTTTGGGCAAGACTCGTCAGTTCCCTCTATTCTTCTGTCCTGGCCACTCCGCCGTGGGGAAAAGTTTTTTGTTCCAGCGATATACTCAGGGCGAGTTCGACCCGTGGGCCCCCAAACATCTGAAGGATTTTTCGCCACAAAGAAGGTGTACAAGGATGGCTTTATGGTCAAACTGCAGCTGTGGGACACTGCCGGCATCAGCAGATTTCGGGCCTTAGTACGTCTAGTTTACAACGCCGCCTGGGAACCCTTCTGACCATGGCCTTCCTCGTCTCTCCTCCCAATCTGGCGCTCCGTTCAACTTTGACACGTTACGAAAAGGCACCAATGTATTGTCGCGGTGCAGATGCCGTGCTCCTCCTGTACGACATCACAAACGGTGCGGCCTTCGAAGATGTCCGCGGTTGGTTGGAAGGTCTGTCCATTCCCCTTGTCACGCTTGTTCAAATTGCGTGATTGAACCGGGTACTGACTACTGCATGCAGAGCTAAAAATGAACTGCCCACCGGACCTCATCATCTATCTTGTCGGTGCAAAATCCGATCTAATCCACCAACGGCAGGTCACATCTGACCTCGCCCGGTCGTCACTCCACAAGTGGTTCCCGCCTCCAAAGTCATCAACGCCACCTCCTCCCCAAATACCCTCCACGTTTCCGTACGTACATTCGTCCATACCTCACTTCTTTTACCGGCACGACTTCCCCCATTCCCTCCAGCTCCGACTCAAGTTCTCCAGATTCTAGTGGAGAAAGTCATGGATGGGCCAAGGACGTGAAATTTTTCGAGGTTTCCGCTAAGGATGGTACAGGTAAACGCGATCACGGCCTCGCCTCAGTTGTTTCTGGTCCCAATTTTTCTCCGTGACGTAGGCGTCCAAGGGCTGTTTGATTCCGTCATCGAGGCAATTGCCCTTCGAAAGGGCGTTCCGGTCCAGAAAAACGAACAGACAAAGCAGGATAGCACAAGGGGTGCCTCAGGCGGAGACCCCAGTGACGACCATTCCAGTGAGTTACCGGTTTATGATCTCGCGTGGGCGGTACTGAGATAACGTGGGTTATACTCGTCCTGAACCCAGGCACCGCTGACAACGACCTGCGAGCAGGGAGTAGACCTCGCGACCGGTCCCATGCGAACCCGGACGAGGTGCCGAGATCCCTATTGGAACTTTTCCCATTCCCGACCCTCCCCCAAGCTCTCGCGAACCCTTTTTCTCGAGAAGGAATCGTGAATGATGTATTGGATCTCACGGACCAGGTTGCGTCCGCGGCTCTGTTCGGATCAATTGGCGTTGGAAAGTCTTCTGTGGCCCTCACCCTCCTTTACCACAACCGAACCAGAATCAAGTTTGGCAGAAACCGACACTTCATGCGCTGCGACGGCCTCACAAATTCGCTGGAGGGTTTCCTCGAGTGTCTGTCTGATGCAATCGGTATCAGTCCTACCACGGACATTGAACAGCTTCGGTCCCACCTCGAGGCTTCACCTCCGCTTATATTGTTACTAGATGGTGTGGATTCTATCCTCAACCCGCTGGCTCCGGAAGCCGAAGATATTTTCGCAACAATTGAAGAATTCGGTTGTTACCAGCACATCTGCCTGCTCACCACCAGCAGGATGTATCCCGAAATCTCTGGTTTTCACCATGTCGAAGTGCCATCCCTTTCCGGAGGCGACGCACGGGATGCATTCTATGGCCTCTGTTACCTGGACAGATCGCCTGCGATCGATGACCTGATAATGAAACTAGACTTCCATCCGCTTTCGATTGACCTACTCGCCAGTTCAGTACGCGAGAACAATTGGGACGAATCGACATTCTTGAAGGTGTGGGGTGATGGCGGGACAGGTGGGCTTGAGACGCTATATCGTCAGACCCTGAGGGATGCCGTTGAACCGTCGTTTCGCTCGCCAACGATTCAAACCCTAGGGATCGCGGCTCGCGAAGCGCTTAATGGGATCGCAGCCTTCCCGAGTGGTGTTGAAGAACGTAGATTGGAGGGCATGTTCTCCGGGATAACCGGAGTCGGAGTGGCAGTCGACGTGCTTTGCAAGTTTTCCCTCCTCTACCGCCAAGATGGGTTTGTGAAGATGCTCTCACCGTTCCGGTTCTATTTCCTGGACTCTATGCTGGAACCTGCGCGGGGTGTGGAAGTTATCCGCTGCGATGCCACCAACAGTGATCCCGCCGAAGCGTGTACGTCTCGATTACTCTAAATGTGTTACACCTGCAGGGTAACACTTTTTGAAGGGCTGCCAATATACACTCGTGGGCCCAACAGACCCCCAACGACCCCGCGCCGTGAAGCTGCCCTCGCAAGAACAAATTGGATAAGAAAATTCCAATCCATGAGAGCTGGTGAGCGCAACGATTCTGCCCCCTTCTGGACAATCCTATTGACTGTCGTATAGAACTTCTTGCCCTCTTCCGCCTCGCGGGACTTGTACCCACAAACCCCGGCACTGTGCATGAGGATTCCGCAAATCCGCCGCCCGCCACCGAAACGCCACAGGTGACGGCGCCATACGAGATATAATCCCCACGACCGTCAGGGAGGGGGTCTTGTTTTAGATTACCATCACGGACTACGCATTTCTGTCACAGGTTTCTTCACATGAGACCTCCCATGAACCTCGATGACGATTGACCAACGTCAACTCCCAATGGCAGTGAACGATGGGCTCAGGCTAGTGTGCATCTCCACGGGGTAGTGCGGCGACATACACTGCCATCCTCCCAAACACCTTCAGTGCACAATTCGCCTGGGGACTTCACATAGCATCAATGCAGTGATCAAACAGCAGCGCCTGAAGTCCCTGCTGTACTCACTTAAAAACACGTCCGGAGTGGCCAAGGAGCATCGTGATGAGCGCTTCAAGTTCGTGGCTGTTGATGTCGCGCGACCGCACTGGGCGGCGAGGAGCCCGGGGGTCGTAGACCACAGACCTTGAAGCTTGAAGCCAGGTGATCAAAGGCATGTCTGTGCTCGGAAAGGGAGGGCCACTGTTGATAGACATCCGCTACGTATATGTGCCGGCCCCGACTCAATGGCCCTCGTCGCTCGCGTCTTTGCTCAACCCGAGCTTCTTACTTCCACCACGTCCATCGTAAGCCAAAACGCGCGCACCGTTTCCTCTCCACGTGTACTGAACATCTTTAAATTCACAGGGTCGCCTACCTTCCTTCCGTTGTACGCTCACGCGTAAACTTTGTCTTGGTGAACCAGCAAACCGTAGATGGGAACACTCACCACCACCCCACCCCATGTTTCCCCCATGCCCCCTTTCGGTTGCGAAACTCGGCGTTGCAGTCTGGTAGTTCACGATGGTTGGCTACCGAAGCTACACACCACCATTCCGCCTCACGGACGCATTTTGTAAAGCCGGCCACATGAGCGGGTGAATAGATTCCGTTCGGATCACGGGTTGGTGTTCCGTCATCCCTCTCCGTTTTCGACCACGCCGCCTGAGGTTGCTTTATCCATCATCAACGACGAACCTTTACGCCCCTTAGGTGCGCTCTCTCTTTCAGGCGACGATGTCCGAACACCCGCGTACCGACACCCGCGGCATCGATGCTAAGATTGTGATCTTGGGCAAGTCTGGTCAGTTCCCTCTGTTCTTCTGCACTGGACACTCCGCCTCACTCGCGTTCTTCCCTCTTGCCCCCCAGGTGTGGGGAAAACCGGTTTGTTGGAACGGTATACCCAGGACAAGTTCGACTGGAAAAACATGACAGCTACAACTGGAGCTGTTTTTGCCACAAAGGAGGAATACAAGAACGGAATAAAGGTCAGACTGCAGCTGTGGGACACTGCCGGCGCCGAAAGATTTCAAAACATGGTACGTTTAGCTTGCAACGCTGCCTGGGAACCCTTCTGATCATATCCTTCCTCGTCCCCCCCTCCCCAACCTGGCGCCGTGTTCAACTTCGATGCGTCACGAAAAGGCGCCGATGTATTATCGCGGCGCAACTGCCGCACTCCTCCTGTACGACATCACGAACGGTGCGACGTTCGAAGACGTCCGCCTTTGGTTGGAAGGTCTGTCCATTCCCCTTGTTACCCTTGTTCAGACCACATTGTTAAACCGAGTACTGACCACTGCACGCAGAGCTGAAAAAGAACTGTCCACCGGACCTCATCATCTATATTGTCGGTGCCAAATCCGATTTAACCCACCAACGGCAGGTCACGTCTGACCTCGTTCGGTCGTCACTCCGCAAGTGGTCACCGCCTCCAAAGCCACCGCCATCGCCACCGCCTTCTGTGCTTTCGTCCATTCGTCCATACTTCACTTCATTGATCGGTATTGCCTCCCCCAGTCTCCCCGGCTCCGAATCGAGCCCCCCAGATTCCAACTCCAGACTCCACAACAGCGATGAATGGGTCAAGGGCGTGGAATTGTTTGAGGTTTCCGCTAAGGACGGTACAGGTAAATGAGATCACGACCTCTCAGTTATTCCGGGTTCTGATTTCCCCCCGTGGCTTAGGTGTCCAAGAGCTGTTTGATTCCCTCATCCAGGCAATCGCCATTCAAAAGGGCATTCCGGTCCAGAAAAACGAGAAGTCGAAGCGGGACAACACAAGCGGTGCCTCGGGGGACCATTCCAGTGAGTTACCGGTTTATGATCTCGTGTGAGTGATACTGAAATAACGTTATTCCCGTCCTGAATCTGATTGCCCAGGTGCCGCTGACAACGACCTGCAGGTAGGAAGCGGACCTCTCAGCCAGTCCCCTCTAAACCCGGACGACCCCCTGGAGACCGAAAAGGCGTTGAGATCCGCATCGGAATTTCCCCCATTCCCGGCCCTCCCCCAAGCTCCCACGGATTTTTTTTCTCGGGAAGAAATCGTGAACGATGTATTGGACCTCACGGACCAGCTTGCCTCCACCGCTCTGTTCGGATCGGTTGGTGTCGGAAAGTCTTCTGTGGCCCTCACTCTCCTTCACCACAACCGAACCAAAATCAAGTTTGGCAGAAACCGGCACTTCATGCGCTGCGATGGCCTTACAAATTCACTGGAGGGTTTCCTTGAGCGGCTGTCCGACGCAATCGGTATCAGTCCTACCACGGGCGTTGAACACCTTCGGTCGCACCTCGAATCTTCACCTCCGCTGATATTGTTATTGGATGGTGTAGATTCTATCCTTGACCCGCTGGCCCCGGAAGCCGAAGATATTTTCGCAACGATCGAAGAATTCGGTTGTTATCAACACATCTGCCTGCTCACCACCGGCAGGATGTATCCTGAAATCTCAGGTTTTCACCGTGTCGAAGTGCCATCCCTCTCTGGGGGCAACGGGCGGGACGCATTTTATGGCCTCTGTCACCTGGGCAGATCGCCTGCGATCGATGACCTGATAATGAAGCTAGACTTCCACCCACTTTCGATTGACCTACTCGCCAGTTCAGTACGCGAAAACAATTGGGACGAGTCGACATTCTTGAAGGCGTGGGACGACGGTGGGACAAGTGGGCTGGAGATGCGCTACCGCCAGACCCTGAGGGATGCCGTAGAGCCGTCATTTCGTTCGCCGACGATTCAAAACTTAGGGACTGCGGCTCGCGAAGCACTTAATGCGATTGCAGCCTTCCCGGGTGGCGTCGAAGAACGCAGATTGGAGGGCATGTTCCCCAGGATAACCGGAATAGAAGTGGCAGTCGATGTGCTTTGCAAATTCTCGCTTCTCTATCGCCAAGATGGGTTTGTGAAGATGCTCTCACCATTTCGGTTCTATTTCCTGGACTCTATGCTGGAACCTGCGCGGGGTGTGGAAGTTATCCGCTGCGATGCCACCAACAGTGATCCCGCCGAAGCGTGTACGTCTCGATTACTCTAAATGTGTTACACCTGCAGGGTAACGCCTTTTTGAAGGGCTGCCAATATACACTCGTGGGCCCAACCGACCCCCGGCAACCCCACCCAATGAAGGTCCCCTCGCAAGAGCGAATTGGATCAGGCAATTCCAATCCATGAGGAGCAGTGAGCGCAACAATCCGGACTATGGACAACCTCATTGATTCCCTTGTAGAACTTCTTGCCCTGTTCCGCCGCGCAGGACTCGTACCCGCCGACCCCGGCACTGTGGAAGAGGATTCCGCAAATCTGCTGCCTCCTACCGATACGCGACAAACGCCAGCGCCATTCGAGATGTAATCCCCACGACGACCGGAAGGGAGGGGTCGTGTTTTAAATTATCAACGCGGACTACGTAATTCCGTCCTCACGTGACCCTCTTGAGCGTGCATCATCGATTATCCCACATACCACACTGCGACATTCCGCGGCGACCCAATATTTTCATAGAACTTTTACACAAACCTGGGCACAATTGGTTAACAAACCAACTTCTAAGGTACGGTCCGCAGTGGAAGGGGTAGGACGAAGGGAATGGAAGAACAGTGGCCGAATATACCACCACCCTTCGCTCCCGAAAAACCAAAACCCACGCCCTGGCTTAGCATTACTGTGCTGTATAGCGCCACACATTCCACACACGCCGAAGGCAGTGTGACAGACACTTTGCAGGCACGACAGACAGAAGTGTGGGCGCTCTTTCACCCCACACCCCCATCATTCACCTCTCCTCCCCAAGCTTCCCCATGGTATGCGAACATCGACAAACGTGGCAGTTATACAAGGAGTGAGCGCTTGAGCCTTTGAACCTGTAGTTCATATCTCACGGCCCCTCCTGACGTTCGAGGTTTTTCTTCACGGGGAAACGGATTCCATTTGCCTCCAGAGTGAGGCACTATGGTAGTATGTCGCCCCCCCTGCAGGTGATATCTGGATATTCCGAAGGAATCCTACAACTTCCGGGGAACCCGCCTTTGTAGATTACACGCCCATCAGAATCGGAGATGTAGGCTTTATAAACCAGGGACAATTTCATTTGTTGTTCCACGCTGGTCGCTCGTTGAGGAAATTGCGCTTGGGGCACCACATTCCCAGATGTTCAAAGCATTTCCTATTGGAAAGATGATGTTTCGCCGGTCTCGGCTGGCGGTCTTTGTACGAACATTGTTGAAGAGTCCGGGGCAAGACTTGGCGCCGCGGCATCCACTACCTGTACGCCCCATCCCTTACATCGTCCTCCAGGAATCATGGCGCGACACTGGTGACGAGGTACCCAATGCGCAGTGCCATGGAAGATGATTGATGATCGGTTCGGGATATGTGAAGCGTGATTAGAGTGCTGGGTTACGTTTGCCCGTGACAAGGAGTATAGTATGGAGAGGACACCCAACCATTCCTTGTATCCTGTTTCGGGATAACCAGCGACTCTGCAATACTGGCGTATTCGGAGAAGGGTGTTTTCCTTGAGGCCGGCTTAGAAATTGACGTCCAGATCGGGGACTGCCACAATCCAGCAGCTGTCCCGCACTCCCGCGTCGGGTTTGCGGATGTGTGGAAGAGCAAATATCGCGGCCGGGAGATCGCAGCCGAGGTGCTGGACGGACATGAGGGGTGACTTGCAACAGGCCACTCGCGTGAGTTGCTGGTGACGCTCTATGTTCTGATGTATTCGCTAACACGCTGGCGGGAACCCGTCTAGGGATTCTACAAGGAGTTCGTGGCGTGGGGGCTCTTCGTCATCCAAACGTGTTGCCGCCGCTCGGGGCTGTGGCAGAGTGGCCCCACAGGGCACATGGGCTGAACCTCGCTGACAATTGATCAACGTCAACTGTCGGTGGCAGCGAACGATGGCCGCTGGCCCCAGAAGTCGAAGAGGTTTTCGCAACAATCGAAGAATTTGGTTGTTATCAACACATCTGCCTGCTCACCACCAGCAGGATGTATCCCGAAATCTCAGGCTTCCACCGTGTCGAAGTGCCAACCCTTTCTGGAGGCGACGGGCGGGACGCATTTTATGACCTCTGTCGCAGATCATCTGTGATCGACGACCTGATCACGAGACTAGACTTCCACCCGCTTTCGATCGACCTGCTCGCCAGTTCCATACGCGAGAACGATTGGGACGAATCGACATTCTTGAAGGCGTGGGACGACGGCGGGACGGGTGGGCTGGAGATGCGCTACCGCCAGACCCTGAGGGATGCCATAGAGCCATCGTTTCGCTCGCCAACGATTCGAAACTTAGGAACCGCGGCTCGCGAAGCGCTTAATGCGATTGCAGCCTTCCCGGGTGGCGTCGAAGAGAGTAGATTGGAGGGCATGTTCCCCGGGATAACTGGAATAGAAGTAGCAGTCGACGTGCTTTGCAAATTCTCCCTCCTCTATCACCAAGGCGGGTGCGTGAAGGTGCTCTCACCGTTCCAGTTCTATTTCCTGGATTCTATGCTGGAACCTGCGCAGCGTGTGGAAGTTATCCGCTGCGATGCTACCAACAGTGATCCAGCCGAAGCGTGTACGTCTTTATCGTCCTACCCGTGTTACACCCGCATGGTAACACTTTTTGAAGGGCTGCCAATATACACCCGTGGGCCCAACCGACCCCCAGTGACTCCGCCCCATGAAGGCCCCCTCGCAAGAGCGAATTGGATCAGGAAATTCCAATCCATGAGAAGTAGTGAGCACAACGATTCCGACCCCTTCTGGACAACCCCGTTGACTGTCCTATAGAACTTCTTGCCCTGTTCCGCCTCGCAGGACTCGTACTTGCCGTCCCCGGCACTGTGCAAGAGGATTCCACAAATCCGCCGCCTGCTGCCGATACGGGACAGGATCTGCCCGCGCCAGTGTCATAGGAGACATAATAGCTAGATTTATATATGGTTTTACCAGTTCTTCTTTATCCAAGTGCAGGGTACTGTGCAACTGACCCGTGGCGTGCGAGACCATCCATCTGTATTGAATGACCCCCCGTATTGGTTCTTTCCCACCCCCGAGAACGAAAATGGGTTGCTTTTGCGACTCTGAAGTGGTGGATGTCGGTGACAGAGGCTTAGGGGACTTAGTAGTGAAGGTGACCAATAAGGCTGCACGAGACCGCGGCCGCCTACGGATCCGGGATACCTCAAAACTACCTCAAGGAGCGGCAGATCAATTACTTAGCGTAGAAGGAACGACCGAGGGACTAAGCCGCCTTATGACGAGCTCTCCAAGTGCGATGGTTGTGGACCGTCCAATGCAAGCAGTGGGGACCCTTGTGGTTGTAGACCGTGGACCCTAACGCTGAGTGGTCAAGGACAGGGATGCTCGGGAAGGGGGAGGAGAGCTGAGGCTCGGTCCGGGAGCGGAACGGGATCGGGAATTAGACATCCACGTGCCGGCTCCCGAGCATCCTCCCTTCTCGTCACTTGTGACTTTGCCTCAACCTGTGTGTTCTACCATGTCCGTCGTAAGTCAAAACGCGTGTGTCCGCTTCCTCCCCCACGTGTATTAAGCACCTTTAAATCCCCAGAGTCGCCTTTCCTCCGTCGTACGCTCCACTTCACGCGTAAACTTCTCCCGGTGAGCCAGCAAACCCGTACAATCGGAACGAACGGGAACGCTCACCCCCCCTTTCCTCTCGTCCTTCGCTCGCACTCTTTCGGTTGTGAAGTTCGGCGCTGCGGTCAGGTAGCTCACGATGGTTGGCTACCGAAGCTACCCCTTCCACCTCACAAACACCTCCACCCCCACCGACCTCCACCGACCCGAAGCTGAACAAGATTGTCGACGACATTTCCGGACTTACACTGCTACAAGCCGCGGACTTGGTTTCTTTGCTTAAAGTGAGGATATGCATGACCCGCATTACGTTTGACGGTACTGAACTGCTACGCCTGTCAGTCCCGACTCAATATCCAAGAAATCGCTATGCCAGCAGCTGCCGCCGCACCAGTTGTTGCTGCTGCTGCTGAGCCCGCCGAGGAGGTGCGTTGGCCATTTCTTTGGGTCCGTTTACCAAGGACCGCGTGGCTGACCACGATATTCCAGGAGAAACCCAAAGAAAAAACTATCTTCAACGTGAAGCTCGAATCTTTCGAGGCCACTTCCAAGCCAAAGGTTATCAAGGAGGTCAAGGCCATGGTTCCCAACTTGACTTTGATCGAGGTATGGCCGACCGCCGTCACTCGTTTGAGAAATCCTCACAAGTTATTTTCGTTATTCAGGCGAAGAAGTTCGTCGAGTCGTTACCAAAGGTTCTCAAGGAGAACCTGCC
>Ga0307516_10006946_pt1 | contig 13135 bp, 17 predicted proteins | sample 19_EM_MG_FD_203310 | JGI IMG/M metagenome (GOLD analysis project Ga0307516, IMG submission 203310) | Populus trichocarpa ectomycorrhiza microbial communities from riparian zone in the Pacific Northwest, United States - 19_EM | ecosystem: Host-associated > Plants > Roots > Unclassified | place... | reverse complement strand
CTTTCTCCTGATCCACATGTTCGTTGACTGTCGCCGTCCGAGTTCCTGCGTCCGAGCGCAAAGCGCTGCTGCCCGAGCGATCGGATATGACCCACGACTTTTCAGGAAAGCCGGCGTAGGAGTACAGCATGATGATCGAATCGGCCGAGTCGATCATGGTCATGCCTGTGGTGAACAGAAGCTGCCGACTCTTTTGGGTGGGCGGACATCGCGATAGGTGATGTGAGGGGACGTACGGGAAGAAGGACGGTCTGCGCTGGAGGTATGGACTTTCCATCGGCGCCTTTCTTGGCTATCGCAGAGATGGCGAGGAGAGCGATTGAGGAGGCCGTGTCGAATCCTGGGGATGAAGGTCAGGGATCATTCCTATTAGGACACTCGTAACACACCGAAGCCGAACAAGACGCCGACAGGATACATCTAGGCAAAAAGATATCGGTTCCTGGATCCACAAATGTACAAGGAAACCTGAGCTTTTCAAACCTTCCATGGGCAATCGACAAAGTTGACGACGGGTCCCAATATCCGCATCATCAACATGTGGTTATGTTGCGGCTGGTTTTGAACGACGGTGGGCTCGCCGTTCTGCCGTGCAATCTTTTCCTGGAGAACTCAGCAAGGTGGGGGAGTTTTGGTTGTTGGAGAACAGTTACGTCGCGGCGTTGTTTGAGTATCCTCCACAAGATCACGGTGTTTGCGGTCCCGACTATGAACAAGAACGATCCGCTCACGGCGGTACCTGGACATCGACGGTCGTGATGAGAACTAGAGGACGGGGTATTTAGGCTTTACCAACGACGCTGCCCACACTCCCGACCCGTTGCAGCTTTTGAAAGATGTCGGAAGATATGGCGATCGCGATCGTCTAACAGATTATAGGCGGCGACGAGAGACTGCATATAAATCACACTCACGACGACAAGAACAATGGTGCTGTGGCCGAGGGAGAAGAATAGACCGCAAGTGACTGGGAGCTGTCCTAGACTGATCAATTGGCGGGTAGCATTGTCGATAGCGCTTGAAATTCGAAAGCTTTAGTCTTATTCATGATGGGCGAATGGTATGCTTCTGGGGAGATCGGCGTGAACACCCGGCGTAAAAGCTCAAAGAGTCTCGAGTACGTACATACCTGATGTGGTCGGCATCGAGTGCTACGACAGATGAGTATGCAAGAGGTTCGATCAAGACGATCGCTCACCGTGGCGCAATCCAAGCGTCTGGTAAAGGACAGGTTACCAAGGATCGTCGACGATCTGAATGGCCTTACCCAGGCGAGCAGAGCCAAGGTCAAGGTAGATCGCGTTTGGCTGTTTCGACCGAATACGATCCCGGCTGTTGTCCAGCAGATCGCGTTTGCCAAGAACCTGCGTCCCTTGGTTCGTGCAAGTCCTCGTAGAAACAATGGACTCACTCGGCAGCAGCGAGGAGAATGGTTCGGCCCAACAGGGTGAGTTTGAACGACATTGTTCTAATTCGCATGCGATTGTTATCACGGATCAGACGGGGAGCTGCTCCTCGCGATGCGCAGCGGCAGGCCATGGATCCCTCGATGTACGCGCTCATACCCCACCTCCACGACCGCATACCCCTCACACGGCACACCGCCCCATACCCCCTCGCATGCTACATACCGTTCGTATACCTCGCATACCTCGCCCGTCGACCACACACCTACCTCCTCCGCTTATCCCTCCTCCCCGCCACCCTCTGCGCGATCGTCACCGCCGCTTATCGATTCGTCTGGACAGACCCCTCGCTCAACGTCTATAACTGGGGACAATGTGAGCTTGCGGTAGACCCCTGCATTCAGATCTAATCTGCCCCTCAAGGTCTCTTCGCCGCAGTGGCCATCGCCAAATCCCTAGAGTACGCCTTCAACAAGGAAGGCATGCTCAAGATCGGCGAAACCCAGCTGAAAGGCGAACCGAGCGCCCTCAATAACCCTCTCTACGACGCCTTTGAGGTCGCACACACCCTCCGCGGTCTACAGTGGCAGTTTGGCCAGGGCGTGTACATTCCAAAGGAGACTCGACCCCTCCAACGAGGCCCCTTCCTGCGCGCCGCTCTCCTGTCCTTCATCCAGCATTTCCTCCTCCTCGATCTCTTAGAGTCCGCCATCAAACTATTCCCCGGCGTCGGCTCCCCCACCGGAGGCACCATCTTCTACCCCACCCTCACCCCTATCCAGCGCTACACCGTCTCCACACTCATCCACGCCATGACCGGCACCGCCATCATGGTCGGCTTCCACATGGTCTACGACCTCATCACATCCATCGCCGTCGGCTGCTTCGACAGCCCCCCCTCCTCCTGGCCCCCCGTCATGGACGACCCATGGCGTGCCGACTCGATGCACATCTTCTGGGCCAAGCGCTGGCATCAGATGCTGCGACAGACGTTTCTCGTTCTCGGAGGATACCCCGGGAAACGGATCGCCGGCAATCTCGGTACACTCTTTGGGACCTTTATCGCCTCTGGACTGTTTCACGAGTGCGCGATGTATTCGATGGGCAGAGGGTTTGACCATACCGTCTTGTGGTTTTTCGCGTTGCAAGGTCCCATTCTCATACTAGAGCGATGGCAGAGCAGGATAACTGGTCGACGCGTGGGGGGATGGCCAGGAAGACTTTGGGTCTATTCGATCATGTTTGTGGGAGGGCAACCGCTGAGTAAGTGGTCCTTATATCGGATTCCTCAATGTTGATGGAACTCTTCCGTAGCAAACGCATGGCATCGCAGGGGCCTCGGTGGAGGGATGGTCATTCCGAACTCTCTCAGCCCTTCAAGGCTGTGGCTTATACCAATCATCCAGGACCTATTTCACGTTCGTCCGTAATAACCACATGCTGTACTCGAATACATACATCTATCCTAAACTGCTTTCTTCACCACCTGGCGGTCCAAATAGGAATCGAAAAGTGCCCTTGTCCGAGGCCAAAAGCTGAAAATCCTCTCCGCCATAAACAGCCTTCGGGTCAGCGCTTCCGACCGGTTGTCGAGGTCGAGGTGGATGTTCACTCTCCCGCATAATGATCTTTAACCGAATAAGCTGATCAGGATTGTATGGAGCGGACACAGGCTGCGCAACATTGGGTAAATGTGGGTGGCGAGCAGATGGATGTGGCGACGGCGACGAGGGTGTGCTGGGGGAGGTATTGGCTAATGGGTTTTGCACCATATGAAGTATCAGGTCAATGATGGTGTGTGCAATATCTAGAAAAAGTCAGATTATGAGCACCTCCAGCGCGTGATAGCAAGTACCCTCTAAATCTTCCACTTGCGACTTGAACTTCTTCTCCCAGTCCCCATGCTTCTTCAAAATCTCACCTACTTCATGGGGAGACCGAAAACCGGCGTTCCCGGCGCTTGGCGGTTGATCAAAGGAAGAAAGCAAGGCCGCGACATAGAGGCTACCTAGCGCGATTGTATGTGGGGGATATTGAAGAGGAAGAAGAGTCCTGTAACTGAGCAAGGTAAAGAAGAAGGCATTTAGACGATCAGAGCTGCGGCGTACCAGTCGACAGCCAACCGCCACCCCAATTGCGTCAGTTTCTTGGTGGCTACGATATGCAGCACTCAGTCGCAGACGAGAACCAGATACGACAGACACACCTCTCAAGGCCCTCCCGATTTTGATAACATACTTGAAAGGCAACCTCGACGTAAAGTTGTAGCATATCGTACCCAAAATGATCTTTTCGATCTGGATCAGCTTGAGCCGGTCATGTTCCACCACCTGCACGCTCGCTTGAATAAAACCTGATTCCCAGTCTGCCACATACTTGAGCATCCATGGTATCCAAATCCAATTCCCCGCCTGGATGTTTCGACTTGGCAGCCAGTTCTGGAAAGCGGACGGCATAGGCCACGGCGAGCAGTTGGCTCGGTTTCTTCAGCGTGTCGTGCATTTTTGTGGATACGTAGAGTGAGGCCAGGCAGACGTCCTGTGTACGATGTATAAGAGGATAATGTCACCCAAGGAAGATGGGACAGACATGATAACCATAATTGACGGACTTTCGGGGGAAGAAGAGGTGGAAGCGATGGTAGAGGTTCTGAGCGGTCGCGACTGTTCTCCTAGGACTGGAGCCGATGCTGTGAGCGAACTGAATCGCAGCGCGAAACCAAACGAGACGCACAATCCGGCTCGTGTGGCTATGGCTTCCAAGAACCCGCAAGCCTGTTGTCGGAGCCTCTCATCATGGACGCTGGCGACCTTTCCGCGTTGTTTTTCAGAAAGAAAGTCGACTTCAGCGGGGGTGAAGTACGGGTGATGGAAGATGGAGGACGGGATGGAGAACGGGTTCGGCGAGTCCGACATGAGATGTTTATTGACACTTGTTTACTCTACTACGCGAAATACATCAGGTCGTTCTTCTTCTTGCTTTGCACTGTCGATATCCATGAGAAAATGAGAAATGAAAAGGCAACGAATCCCGTACCTTCTGCTATTCCGCTCAAGAAATGTTCATGTCCCAACTTTGTCGCGCCTTCCCTCAGCGCGATCATTCCAGCCTCGACACAGACAGCCTTCAATTGCGCCGCATTGAATTCGTCTGTACTCCGTGCCAGCTCCTCATAATTCACATCAGGCGATACCGTCATTTTTCGTGAATGGATTTCTAGAATCCGTGCTCGCGCTGTTTCGTTCGGAAGCGGGAATTCAATCTTCCTGTCCAACCGACCAGAGCGGAGAAGAGCGGGGTCCAAGATATCGATTCTGTTCGTCGCGGCAATGACCTGTCACAGAATGGTGGGCCATACGGACGGTAAGCTCCCAAAGAAGCATACCTTGATTCTATCATCACTGCTGAACCCGTCGAGCTGGTTCAGAAGTTCAAGCATGGTTCGCTGAACCTCTCGGTCGCCACTCTTGTCGGAATCAAATCGCTTCGTCCCAATGGCATCAAGCTCATCGATGAAAATAATGGAAGGGGCTTTCTGCTTCGCAAGCGCAAATGCATCCCGCACAAGTTTTGCGCCGTCACCAATGAACATTTGGACAAGGGATGGGCCCGCAAGCTTCAGATAGCATGCCTTTGTTGATGCCGCACATGCACGGGCCAGTAGTGTTTTACCCGTACCTTTAGAAACGTAGGTGGGCATAAACAAACCAGACAGAGATAACATACCTGGCGGTCCATACATAAGGCACCCTTTGGGTGGTTTTATCCCCAGAATCTTGAACTTGTCAGCCTGCTCCATGGGAAGCACAATTGCTTCAACTATCTCTTCAATCTGCTTCTCCAGGCCACCGATATCGGTATACGTTTCTGTCGGTCGTTCGTCCACCTCCATAGCCTTTACGCGGGAATCAAACTCTGCAGGGAGGGTATCAAGGACAAGATACGAGTCTTTGTTGAGGCCCACTAGATCCCCTGGCTGGAGCTTCTCGGGGGGAACCAGGCCGATCATGGGAAGGAAGACCGTTTGTCGAGTGGAAGTCTTGACGACGGCACATTTTCCTTTGCGCATAGAATCTAGATCCTGGTTTGCGCCGTCTTCCTGAACCTCTGGGTCGACATCAAGAATCTGCATGCGGATAAATAAACAAAGGGTCCGCAAGCATGGATTTCAGGCTCGCTGACCTCGACGATGTTGCCGACCAGGTAGGGCAAGACCTTGTTCTGTTTGATCTTCTCTCCATTGTCGCGTACCTTTTCCTTCATGACGTTCTGCTCGTGTTGCAATCTCGTCGTCTCGGACCTCATGACCTTTTCCGACGTCATGGCGCTGTCCTGTAAAGAGTAAGAGACCGTACATACTTTGATGTCATTCTCAATGAGCCGTATCCTCGTAAGAATCTCGTCGGTGCTCAACGAGATGATCTCCTCTGGAATATCGTCCCAGGTCTCTTCAGCGGGTGTATCTGTGGATGTGTCCATTGCAACGACATCTTCGGCGGGGGGTTGCGGTTCTGAAGGGGGTGGGTTTGCCTCGGGCTTCTTCTCTGGGGTCGGGGGAGGATTGCTGGGAGGCGGGAGAGAAGACATTGCCTTTGGCTGACGCAACTCCACGCGGACACGCGTCTCCTCGTCGACCAAACACGACCAAACACCCTGATGAGCGACGCCGTTCCAACGCCAGAAGAAAAGGCGCGCTATGAGACCTTGAGGAACGAGCTCAAGGCTGCCCTGCCAGCCAAGCGCGCCGCAGACAAGAAACTGGCACGGTCTTTCTGCTTTTCGGATTCGTCCGATCTCATGTATACTTCCAGGCTCAGATAGAAGTCCACATCTACAATCTTGAAGCCTCCTATTTGACGGAGACGGCTCAGCACAGCGGAGGGAACATCATCCACGGATTCGAAGGCTATCTCAAGAACCAGACGACGGGCAGGAGAAAGTACGAAATCAACGAGCATGACAGACTGTTCTCCCGGAGCAGCTCCACCTATCACAAGGTAGGCCTCCTCCACATACCACTTCACGTGTAATTACTGGCTGTACCTTGTGCGTCCCTGCAAACCACAAGTCTCTCGACCTTTTGGGCGAGGGAGAAGACTCGACGGCGACAAACGACGAGTTTCAGAAACAATCCACTCCGGGACTCACAACGGTCATCGTCCCGCCCGCGACGAGAAATCAAGAAGTGTCGGTAGCCCAGCAAAAGAGACTTCGCGACAAGGAATCCCAGAAGAAGAAACGCACGAGTATCAGCATGCGGAGTGCCGGTGACAGCGAGGATGAAATTGTCAGTGCCGCAAGCTCCTCCTCCAGAAGGGGGATTAAAAGGGCGCGTCTGACAGAGGACGATTAATATATTGTGCGTGTATCTGCTTTTGTCTCGTTGTATCATAATAAATCGCGTCCCGCAGATGTCTCAATCGTAATGTTGTTGTATCAAATATCGAGCGTCCCTATAAATGCTTTGATCTCGGCCGCGTCCAACCCTCTCCCATCCGGATCGGCGGCCTCAATACATCTTGAAATCGCAATGATCTGCGCAACCTCCTTCGCTCTCACCCAGACCCGGCCGTTCATTCCGACAGCTGCCTCTAGTGGAAAATGTGAGCCAAGAAGAGGCAGCAGGAAATGTTTGGGGTCGAGAAGGCTTTCATGACTTGATTCAGTGTTGAGAAGGAAATACAAAGCTGGATGGAACTCACTCTCGACACATCTTCAGACTACATCTCACTAGAAAGCCGCCTTTGACTTCACCGAACCCTTCTGCTTTTCGTGTCTGGGCGTCAAAGCATTCCAGTTCCGGCTCCATGTCCTTGTGGGCTAGAGAGACGCGAGCGTAGACGAGGCTGCCGATCTATAAAAATGCTCTTAATCCTTGAGCTGCGTGAGGGCCTATAAGAATGGCCGCACCTTTAGATTCGGCTTGTTTCGTTTCGTAGCACCTTCAAAGGCTAAAGCATCCAACGACGCATAATGAGCAGAACCAATGTCCACCCGGAAGCCCTCTCCGACCTTCTGTACAATCGCCCCAATCACGGATTCTTGAGGTGCAGGGACGTACTGTCATCTAACAAATGAGCTAAAAAGTCGACGAGGTGGCTGGTTAAACACGAACCCGTCTCGAATTGTTTTCGACCCACCATTTGTTGCCGTTCGCCGAGTGGTGCACCGCGCCAGCTCGCGTCGCGATGATGCTCGACCCATTCGAGACCTGCAGAAGCCCCGGCCCAAGTTTGAGGTTGACATGTCGTGCTGGAACGACCGTGCCGGGAAGAACGGTGGTCGTCGACATGGTGTGTGACTGATAAGATCGGATTCACTCTTCCCACCAACTCCAATGGCATCGTCGTCTCTCCTGACAGAGTTCCCAGAACTTGCACATCTTTCGTAATAACCATCAACACTATCTGCAGTCGTACCCTCCAACTGACGTCCACTAGGAGAGAAGACCTCGAAGACCTCTTGGTCGACCCCCTCTACTTCCAAGCCATCTTCCATTCCCTCGACCGCGTCAAGGCCCTCTATCTATCCCAGGCCGAGCTCGGAGCCGCCAACGAGGCGATAGCGAGTAAGATCCACACCCTTCAACCCACCGCCGCAGCACTGCACATCTTCTGCAGAAAACAACCTTCTTTTGCAAGACGAGCTCTACAGGCTCCGGTCAGAAACCCAAGCCGCTTTCGACGAAGCCAAAGCTCTCGAAGCACGATGGAAAGTCGTAGAGAAAGAGCAAGGAGAGGTCTACCAGGTTCGTATTCCAGGGCATCATCTAAATCCACGGCTGAGGTCCATTCCCCGTAGCGGTTCATGCCCCAATTCTTGCACATGCGTCTCAGACACAGCACCACCGCGCAAGATGACGCCTCAGAGGCCCTCGCTTCGGATTTCATACAACAAGGGAACGGAGCCGGACCCAATACACCCAGCAGCGCGACGGCTGTCGATGACTTCATCAAACACTTTAGAGATCTCAGAAAAACTTATCACAAGCGCGCGATATGGAACGAGAAGTGGAACAATCGCGAGGTCGTTTGGGAAGATTAAACTTCACTTAACGAGTGAGCGGTTCAACCTATCTTACATTCTACATCTTTAGAGTATCGGAACTATCTTAACTCTGTTCGAATCCAAGCGGGTTTGCCACTGCTGGAACGTTGCTGATCAATTCTCGCTCGATACCATCAGTGACCCATCGTCTTCAGGTCCGCGTATTTTATTGTCGCGCATGTGCAAGGAGGGAGAAATCTACAAGCATATCCGGCATCGTCACACCCTTGCGCCTCCTTCAGCCAATCTCCCCCATCCAAGAACCTCACCCCAGCATCTCCACATCCTCTCAACCACCCTCATCTTCTCGGCGCGGCCTAAATCCGGATCCTCCAAGTCCACAACATCTTCCAGGAAGCCTTCTCGTATCCTCGACCCAGCAGGAAGGCTCGTTTCGGCATACGTCCGCAGTCGTGCCACAGATAGGAGGAGCAGACCCGACGTGAGCGGAGAGATGGACCTGTCAGCTTCATGGTCAGGACGGTGACCTGATGGTTGAGAAACGAGAAGTCGCTCGATACGCCTGTATGTTGAGTAGTGATCAGGGACAACGAGGGACAACTTTAGGAATATAATACATACCGCACAGCGGACAAAGCTGCAGCTCTCTTCCGCGTCTTGCCATACTTGCCTGTGCCCGTACCTCGTACAACAGTTACCAACGAACCACCGAGGAGATAAACGATTCCTAATGCAGGGGCTACCCCCACAAAGGCAAACGTCAACTCTTGTGATTTCAGCAGCTTGTCGATCCCAGCCAGAGCTTGATCAATATCGACCTGAATATAAATACATGTCAAAAACGGCGATTATCGGGAACAGAGGAAAACATAAGCAACCTTGGCTTTCTGTACTTGGATGAACACCGAGCGAAGGAGAGTTCCGGTAATAACAGATTTCAGAGGTGTCTTGATATCTTCTTCATAGAGCTGCAATACCGGTGTCAAATCCCCACGCTTGATTTGTTGTGAGAGAGTCTCTAGTTGTTCACGTCCATAATGGAGCTCATCCCTGGCAAGGGACAGCGCCATGCGTTCTAAGGACTGAAAAAGAACATTAACGTGATTTAAAAGGTCGCATCGTGCCATGCCTTACTCCATAATCAGCGGCAACCCCCTCCTTTCTAACGATAACTCCATCCTCTCCGCCAGCTCGGACTGTTTTCAGGACATCCCTCAGCGGGTCGATCAACCAACCCATGACGAAGCCCTTGACTGTTTCCCTGGTATCATTGGCAACCTCCATCAACGTCGCCTTGGACGTGTAAGCGTATCGCAGACCATATAAACAAAGTGGAGGCAGAAGGAAAAGTTTGGGCCACGAAAGAGTCAACCAAGAGGGTCGCCGAAGTCGTTGTGAGCCAATAACATAGTGGTCAGCTGCTTTTTGGGCATTAAAGATAGCTGCTGAGAAGTTGACAAGTTCCGAGAGTGAATTAGAATAGGCTAAGCTACTTTCAGTAGGAGCAGGTCTTGGAGCGAAAGCATCGTATTCTCCTGTGACGATACGAGTGAGGACGGACAGGAAAGGCTGCAAGTCTTTAGGGTGCTTCAAAGCCGCGGCGAGCTCGCCTCTCATTCGCGCCGACAATCCAAGAGCCTCGGCCTTTTGGTCCCTGATTTTTTCCAAAGCACCTCTCTTGAAGTGGCATTCCTGCCTGGCCAACTCGATAGGCAGGCATGCCCAATATAAAGCCGGGCCCCACAATTTTGCCGAGACATGGACGTTGGAAGGGCGGAGGGAAGAGAAGAGGATGGTGGAAGAAGTGAGTGAATAGGGCTGACGGCGGAGATGGGGAAAGAGGGCCTTGATCAAAACATTAGGATGGCGAGGATCTGTCGAAGGAAATAGTCGGCGGAGAGAGCTAGGAGAGAGGTTGTTGACGGTCAACGGGAGGTTCCGAGTCCTCAACGCCTGGAGTATGACGGCACCTAAATTGAACAAGCGGGATGGAGTTGCTGGACATTAAAGTATATCAGCCCGAGAATTGGGTCGCAGACACGGCGACAGACTTTGGAGGAGGTACCAGCAGAGGTTCCATGGGGAACGTTCGATGTCTGCCCACCACTCTGCCTCCGTCTCTGCCTCTGTTGCCTGTGCCAAGCATGTTTCGATGGCCTCTGCATAACACGCGACGACGAGCTTGTTTACGACGGCTTGTCCGAGAGCGGCACATTCTGGGTCGGGGGACGCGGCAAGAGGCTGAAGCACATGGACGGTCCGCTCGACGAGGGATGGAGAAAGAGGACTTTTGAGGGCGAGTAAGAGATCCTGGGTAGCATTTTTAATGTCGGGGTCAGGTTCTCCATGCGAGGGGGCGGGGCTCGGAGGACGCGATAGGGCAAGAGGGCGGAGGAGATGAGTGACGAATTCAGAGGGCATCACGTGAAAAGCGCATTTCCCACGGCGATGATGCAGCGCCAGCACAGCTAGGAGAGTCTGGAGACGATGAAATTCAAACTCAACGTTATAAGTTTAAGGCATCTTGCATCAGCAATTTCTGAGAGACCATCGAACGATCAAGCGACCGTGACGGTACAGTGGCTGGTGTTCCGGGGTTTGGCTTTGTGTACGATGTGATCCGGTGGGTTACATCCAATTAGAATTATCACAAATGACGAGCATGGTAATAGTACAAAGGTAATTAAAAAAGCTACGATCGGGCACTCACAGATCCTTGCGGTAGTCAGTTGTCATTGGAATTTGGGGAGGGGTTACCCACCTGCATTGTCCCTCCCCGTGTCCCCCCCTCCTCTCCCAGCGACACTGATGCCATCTCCAGTGGCACATCACCATGTCGCCCCCATAGACCCACCACCACTCCCCATATACGAACCCCAAATGTGCAGAAAATGACACTGGCCACATCCTAGGTAGTATCAAACAAGTCAGCAGTATTTAAGCAGACGAGCGACTCCCTGCATCGTCCGACACCGCTTCGGAGGACTTTGGAGTATATTCGTCGGGATCTGCGTCAATTCGTGCGAGTGCCCAGGTACAACGTATCTCAACTGAGCGGAAGCGCAATTTCCGTGAAATTGAATTGTAGTGTTCTTTTAGAGTTGACCGTAATTCGGGGCGGCATGCAATGGGGTCCTCAGCCATGTTGTTGATGTCATCGCCGACCTCAGCACAGGTGAGGTTACCCTTGAGATCAAGAGCAGCGGCTTTAAAGATCAACTTGTCGTGATCGTGATGATCTACCCAACAGACCCTGGTTATCTGTAGAATATGATCGAAAATCGCTATGTATAGGACCGCCTGGTCCCAGCTAAGGCCCTTTGAAGGGAGCGGTGCGGGTCCTGGGTGAGAGACACCATATAGCAGGGAAATGTCGGGGAAGTCGAATCCGTCAACATTGGCGGCATCGCCAGAGTGTTTGTTGAGCAAATTGAAGAACTCAGGAGCTCGATAGAGAGGAAGATATTCGCCTTTCTCTATGTTTTCAGTACATTTTGGATGTGCACTGAGTGGGGAAGATTGCGGGCTCGCACTGAGATGAATCCCGCCCTCCGAATCCCATCCTGGATTCCAACTCCAGATACCGATACGCAAGATTGAAGTGGCGATTTCGAATATCAATGTGACAGAGGTTGACAAGGTAGAACCGACCGCTTGCGTAAGGCCAACATATATGATGTATGCTGCGATACATCCAATAGCGCCGAGTGCCGTGATCACGATGGAGAACCATACGTCTCGAGCTTGGTGTGGCGTGTTCATTGCTTCCTTCACCTTAATCCGAAGTTCTTCCAAGCTGATGTTTCCTTGTCGATCGCCTAAGGCGGGTTGAGGGCTCGGGGTATTCTGTGCAGCGAGGAACGCTTGCAGGCTCCATATGCATTTCTCGGATGACATCTCTGGCTCCCACGAAATGTTCTCAGCGAATGATTTGTCGCGTATCTGGGCTGTTACGAGAGGATCCAGCTGCCAAAATATTTTGCGTGCCCGGACGATGTTTGATATTCTCCGTTCGAGAACGATTTGCAGAGATATCGCAGTTAAAGGGCCTCCAAGGCAGCGTGTTATAGATACGAGGGCAAGGAGACGGAATGGGGTGCCTTCAGGGAAGATGAATGCGAGGCAGGAAAGCATTATATAACTCAGCGCAGAAAAGGCGATGGTGGCTAAGATCATCCCTTCGTTCCATGAAGTTAAATCAGGTGTATCCCATGTTTGGAATTTTGAACCCTTCTCGGTATCTGCGATGCCGAAGTCATCCATCAGCGCGTCGAATCGCGTTTCAGCAAGGTGGCGATGAGGGTGATCGGGATCTATCATAATGAGCTCCAGATTTTTTCCTGTGGGTGAGGATCCCGCATGCAGCAATTTCTTGGCGCCCAAGAACTGGTATCGTGATATTACGGTGCTCGCAAGAACGGCCTTCAAGCCCGCTTTTGCAAGCCCCAGTACTCCAAAAATGGATAATGGTGCTGCGGCAGTGAAGAGGAACCCATGGCTGAGGGCCGACCCGGCATGTTGTTCGTTTTCTTCAGTAGAAAGCAGGGGCAGGAGAGCGAAAATCTCTTGTAATCCCGCAAAGAGCGTGTCGGAATAAATTGGATTGGAGTCGGCCATAGCTGGGGGAATGGGTAATTTCAAGTGTCTACAGTGGAACTCGAGTCAGCGGTGAGGTATCAGCGAAGCGCATAAGCTTGAACACACCAGAGGAGTATGGGTGA